>Ga0180222_1000252_pt1 | contig 88732 bp, 76 predicted proteins | sample eDN5th37CKraftOP_FD_151336 | JGI IMG/M metagenome (GOLD analysis project Ga0180222, IMG submission 151336) | Enriched Organic Plus compost microbial communities from Emeryville, California, USA - eDNA 5th pass 37_C Kraft OP (version 2) (version 2) ... | reverse complement strand
TACTTGAGCCGGTTCCAAACCAGCCTGCCGATATAAAGCTCGTTGTTGAGGATCCCTGTTCCGCGGGCGGCGTTTCCGTTGATCGTAGACGGCCCCCACGATTGTCCCGAGGGTCCAGCAATGCCTCTGATATTCAAATCCTTCGCAATCGAGCGTGGTGAAGCTCCGTCTCCATAGGCTGCGAAAATTTCCCTTATAACGGCGGCCTCACGGTCGTTGATCGTGCGCAAACCAAGCTCTGCCCCATCCATTTGGGGCGATCCTCGGACCACATCGTATCCATACGAATTGCCGCCACCCGAGCGACCTTTTTCCACACGCCCGCGCAAACCCCGATGGGTCTTTTCAGCAAGCTGCTTCAAGTAAAGCGCACCGATGGTGCCTGAGAGCCCAACATGTAGCTCGGTAATCAGCCCCTCACTCACCGTCGCAATCTGGATGCCCAAAAAGGCAAGACGCTTGAACAGGTGTGCCACGTGTTCCTGATCTCGCGAGAGGCGGTCAAGGGCTTCGGCAACGACCACATCGAACATTCCGCGCTGAGCATCATCGATCAGCTTCTGAAAGCCGGGCCTTAATAGCGACGCCCCGCTCATCGCGCGGTCATGGTAGGCGTGGAGATATGTCCATCCTTCGCGGGAAATGCGCTCGCGACAGATGCGTATCTGATCCTCAATGGACTCACTTCTTTGAAGATCACTGGAGTAGCGAGCGTAGATTACAGCGCGCACAGCAGCACCCCTCAGGAAAGCGCATCAGTGATCGTCACTGTTTTGCGATGCGCCTCAGTCTAGCACGCGTCTCAGCGAGATGGGCAGCATACCGTTCACTCGCCTGCACCGACCGCGCTTGATTGTAATGGCGCTCACCGACGTCGGGCGAAGCATGCTGAAGTATTCCCGGCGTCAAGCCAACTTTTTCCGGGGCGGAGATGGCCAAGAATGTTGCGGCCGCACGACGAAAATCGTGGAGGCCCATCCGCTTGCCGAAGCGCGCGAAAACCCTAGCACGAACGATATCGTATATGCGGCCGGGTGAAAGTCGCTCTCCGCGGTAGGAAACCCATAAGCCATCATGTGCATAACCGCCAAGCAGTCGTGGGCGGACCTCTTCGAGGTAATGGCGAAAGTAGGGAACCAAAGGGTGAGGCACGCTGAACTCTTCAGCCCGCTTGCCTTTGGTATCATCTGCACCCAAGAGGAGGTTCACCCCCGCATCATTCAGCTCAACATGGCGCGTGATGGTAAGAGCAGCGATGCTGCGTCTGCGTATGGGCCAAACGCTGAGCAGAGCCAGAATTAGACCATCGCGATATTGGATCTCTTGCTCTCTATGGCCCGATCGGGAACGCCCTGCAGCACCATCCATCAATTCGACGCCGAGATCGAGCGTGCGCCACGGAGCTACTAGAATTGGGAACCGATCCTCTGGTCTAGCGCAAGCGTTCAGACGAGATCGCGCCAACCTCAACCAGTTCCAATCGCTCGCTGGGCTAATCAGGCGCGCTGCGAAATAAAGATTGTCGACAGCAATGGCGACGGATGTAGGTCGCGTCCCACTGAGGTATTCGATGAACTGCCGCACCCGCTCACGAGTAATTCGAGCAGCGGGCGGCAACTCGAGATCGCGCCCATGCTGTGCGCGCAAAAATCCGAGCCACCTGCGGTACGCGGTCTTGATGAGCTTTCGCGTCCCCTCAGCCAAATGCGCTCCAGGACCAGCGGTTTCGTCGAAGATGTCTCCGGCGACATAGGCTTCATCGAAAGCGGCGCGATCAGCCGCCGGCCACAGATGCTCCGGAAGGTGCTTCGGAATTTTCATCGCCGACGCCTCCCATTACGACGCTTTAGGCGCAGCGCCTCGCGTTGCTTGCAAAGAAACTCGCTATAGGCGCGACTAGCATGCCGCGTTGATGAGCCCGCGTAGATGCGCGTTGTCTTGCTCCAGGCATGGCCGAGCAACGTGCGCAAGGTTTCGAAATCTTGGGGATGCCGCTCGAGGTACGACGTCGCCGCAAAATGTCGAAATTGGTGCGGCGTCATCTTGATGCCGACGTGTGTCGCGATCGCTTCGCAGATCTGGTGCGTGAGCGTCTCCTGATGTTTGCGGATTCCACGCTGCGTTACGAATAAATGTCCGTTCGGATTCATGCCCAATCCAGCCAAAAAGCGCCGGTACCATCGAATTCGCGCGGCGACATCTGGGGGGAGCTGCGCGTCGATGTCGGCCCGCTTCGATTTTGTTCGGCCAGCCGGTATGTGCAGAAGGAGCGCGCCCTTATCGCCATCCGGCTCGATAAAGTTTTCCCGCCAGTGAAGTTCGATGAGGTTCTGCGATCTCAAGGGAAGCGCGAGCAGGATGTCGATAGCGAGACCAACTTGTGCCTCAACAAAGCGAAGCCGCCGACCGGATGCAAAGTCTTTTTCAACGCGGGTCTTGAACTGCTCCGGCAGGAAGATGAGCTTCGCGCGGAGATGGTCCGATTCCAGCTGACGCAGTACGCGCTTGTTCTTCTCCGTGAGGTCGAAAGGCACGGCTGGGAGTTTTGCAACGATACGCCTGAGCCCTGACAAATTTTCGTCGCTCACGCGCTCGGAGTACTTTGCCACCTGGATCAGAGTTTTGCCCATCGCTTGTGCGAACGCATTCGGCGTAGAATGGGCACGGTTGTGATAATGGCGCAGGACGGCTCGAAACGACTCGGGGGAGACGATATCCGCTAGCGTCTTCAGTTGCCGGCCTTCCGTCTTTAGCACCGACGCCGCCAAGCGAATGTGCTCCCGCTGCTGCCGCAGTGTCGTCTCCGCGAGCGGTCGCACGGGCGCGTGCTCGCTGAAGACATCCGGGGATCGGCGCATCTCCAGATACGCCTCAACGTCGCGCTGAAAGTCTTCCGCGAATTGCTCGAGCTTAAAGTGCCTGGATGGCGGTCGAAACGAAATGCGGCTGAGGCTGACATCAGGCCAGCCGGCTACTAGCGTCCGCGCTCGGTTCCAATGCACCGGCACGCCGCGTACGATATCGCGTGGACGGGGATGCAGAGTGCGCTGCGTGAGCCACTCATGAAAGGCTGCGACAGTGTCATCGTTCACAGCGCAAGGAGAAATACCACGCACCACGCAGAAGTTGCCAAACGCGGCCAGTCCATTTGCGAGGGCCTTGTTTTTTGCGACGCTCCGCATCAACGGGCCCCAGTCCGGATCCTTGAGCGCCAATCCGCGTCCGGGGTCGTCAGCTACCCCCGCCATCTGAAGAGCTGCGGCTACGAGGCTGCGGATGTTCGCGAAGTGCTTCGCGCTCACACCATGCGCGGCGGGACGGATAGCGGCCAACTGGAGCCTGACAGCCGCGACGTCGACCGGAAAAGCAGCCGGGCTCATGCGGGCCATTTCACATACGCGCCTGGTTGCTGACAACATGTCACGCTGACGTGTAGCGGGAAGGCCAGCCTGACCAATGTACGTGAGGAGGTCTTGAAACGTGGCCGGAGCAGAACTTTTCAGCATTTTCGCGCTCCAAACTTCAAAGATGACAGGAGGTGACAGGCGGTGACATTCGGGAATTCTCGCATGAAAGACCTGGAACGATTTCTCGTCCCACGCTCTCCCGACATCGCCTACGGCGGCCTTTTTGTGAGATCTCGCTGTCCCGAGAGCGCATCTTCAAGGTCAGCAATCGCGACACGTCGCGTGCCGCCGATTCTCGTGGATGGAAGCGCGCCGCTGCTGATCCAGCGCCGCACCGTTCGCAGCGATATTCCAAGATGGTGCGCAACCTGAGCCGCTGAGAGATATGCCGCGACCTCGTGCTCGGAACCGCGCCGAGCTACGTCGCGGGCCGCTCGGCGCCCGAGGACGCGGACTAAGCGCTTGAGCTGCTCATCGGAGGAAGATTGTCTTGTCATCCGCCCCACCTAAACCGACGAGGCCAGGTGGTGGCGAGATTGGGTAAGTTCGCGTCGAAGCAGTTCGCATCAAACGTGACGCCGAGCTAATGCCTTCACGCGATCACGCCATTGCGACGGGGTCTGCTCGATTTCTAATGGCCGCCCCGCTGCGTCGAGAAACGAGCACAGCTGTGATCCCCGGCCATATTTGAGCGTCGAGAAGGGGTCCACCCCGGTAAGCGCCTTATAGATTCCGAGCATCGCGCTCACCCACTGATTCAGTGGCCGGTTGCCGTCGTACGTTTTGAGGCCGCGCAACTCCCCGACATCAACCGAATCCCGCCGAGCCTGAGTAGCGCGACCACGAATGTCGATTGCGGCACAGGCCGACGCTACAATCTGAGGGAGGAGAGCGATCGCCTGGATTGATCGCAAACAATCTTCTTCTGAAGCATCCTCATACGCGAGCACGAGCGCGTCGAAGATTTCTCGATCTCCTAGACCCTCTGCGGCATCGTCCGCATCTGCCACGCCTAGGTGGCCAAGCAGGCGAGTCGCAGCCTTCGAAATCTGGAGCAGCTTCTTTCGAACGTCGGACGGCTTCGTCCTAGGCCAGCGAGGTGGACTTCCAACTTCCAGGCGGTACCAGCGGTCCGCATCCTCAAAGACCTTAGACAGATGCTTTACTTGGGAGGGCAAGACTCCCAGAGCTTCGGCGATCAGCTGATACTCTTTGTCGGAGTAGAGGCTCCGCATACTTTGCCTCGCGCCTTGCTATTTCTTCCCGCGAAAGTTTAGGGCTGCGCGATTTTCTCGGAGCTTTCTCCGAGAGGTTTCGCCGCCGGGGCATCAGAGTTCTCTGCGCAAGACTTGATCGAAGAACCGTTCGCAGACCGAGCCGATGAGGTCGCTATCCGTGGACTGCCAGGGACTGTAAGCGCGATGCGAATGGTAAGTGCGCCTCACTTTTTAGCCTCATCATCCGGCATGACGAGGTCGACATGGCTGACGCCTAGCGCCTGGGCGATCTCATAAAGCGTAATGACCGTGGGGTTCCGGGCGCCGCGCTCCAAACTGCTTAAATACTGCTGGCTGAACCCCGAACGCGCTTCGAGTTCCTCCTGCGTCAGGCCTTTTGCCCGGCGCAGTCGAGCGAAATTCCGGCCGACCAGCTTGCGCATATCCATCGCGCAACCGGTCGCAGTTTACACACTATATGTTTATCAACTATAATATGTAATCGTCGTTCCCCGGCGAGAGGGGCGGATACGCGCTCGTGCCATCGAAACGAAGCGTCGATCCACGTTGCGGGGTCAGCCTCCATCAACGCGCGTGCAGGACAGCCCTTGCCTTTTGAGGGACGAAGACCTGCCAACCAGGAGACTGCGGTGTGAACGTAATTGGCGGCGGCGCGTCGACGTCTGATGTTGTAGAGCGGTCGTGCGAAATATGTGGGTCGCCGCATTCGGATCTCATTACGCAGGATGCGGCTGCGCTTTGGCCTCTCGTCCAGTGCAGCGACTGCAGCTTCGTCTATCTTAAAAAGGTACCTACGTACGCGGCCCTGGCCGCCGATTTCCCCTGGGAAGTGACATTCGCATCCGAAAAGCAGCGGCGCGCAAAATCGCGCTTCGGCTGGCTGGACGCAGCAACGCGGTGGCGCACCTACCCCGGCCAAGTCCTCGACCGGCATCGGAGCAGGCATGTACTTGGCCTCACCGGTAACGTCCTTGACGTTGGCTGCGGCGGTGCCTGCCGCGTGCCGGCTGGCCCAACGCCCTTTGGTATTGAAATCAGCGCCGCATTAGCCTCCCAGGCGGCACCGGCATTTGCTACCCGTGGCGGCAGGGTCGTTCATGCCAGCGCGGTGGAGGGGATCGATACTTTTGCTGACGCCTTCTTCTCGGCAATTCTCATGCGCTCGTATTTGGAGCATGAGGCCCAGCCCCGCCTTGCGCTGCAGAAGGCGTTCCGCAAGCTGGCACCAGCAGGCAAAGTGTTCGTGCGCGTGCCGGACTACGGATCTATCAATCGTCGCGTTTCAGGGAAACGTTGGTGCGGCTTTCGCTTCCCCGACCACGTGAACTATTTCACAGGGCGCTCTCTGCGTCGGCTCGCTGAAGACACCGGCTTCACCTACAGGCGGATCAATTGGCTATCGCCATTTGACGACAACATCATTGCGATCCTGACCCGACGTTGACGAGCAGCGTTGTTCCACAGGCAGATACGTCCGTCCGAGGAAGCGGGGCTAAGCTCAGGCAGCGTTTGAACATATATGACGAACAAGCGCTTGTCGACGGCGAGGACATCTTCGAATGCATATCCGGAATATTCGTGATAGTCGCGGCGCCAAATTACGGCGCCATCTCCATCGAAGCGTCGCAGGACAGGGATTGACCCCCCTAGTGTATAGCCTGCTACATAAGAGATGTTGTCGCTTGTGGTGAGTCGACCGATGCCGATATGACGCGAGTCGATTCTCCACCGCTCCGTCCCATCCTTGGCGCGGCGCGACACTATCCCGTTCATCCTGTGACCGTCCCATTCCCCCATAATAGCCATCAAAAGATCATTGCCGAGAACATCGACGTCGATGATTTCTCCGCCGCTGCCGAAGCCGGAAAGAGTTTCGAACGAAGAGATGCCCGACTGCGCGGCAGGCGTATTTTGGCTGACGGCACCGGAGATCGATCCGTCACCTACGAGGTTCAACGCTGCCCAGTAAGCAGGATGTTGCTCAAGCTCAGGTGCATCAGCCAGATGCGCCCGCACGGCCTTGCCGAGCGCTGAAGTTGCCGATCCCGCCGGCCTATTGCGCCACTCCGCTAGAAATCTGGTTACGATCTGCTCGGCGGTCTGAGAGTTCAACTCCCACAACGATCCTATCAGTGCGGGCGCTCCCGCAACGATAAACGCTGCCTGCAGATCCATGACTTTCTGCGCAGCTAGAATGGGATTGGTGCGGGTCGTGTTGCAGGCTGAGAGAATGACCAGGCGACTTCTCAGAGTCAGCTTAGCGATGTCATCGGTCGTCAAAAATCCATCGTCGTAAGGATCTTCGGGATCGCCCGGCGTCAACACAAGCGCCCCATTGCTCCAGCCCGGTGTATCCTCCTGCGCCAACCCGTGGGTTGCAAAGTGCAAAACCGCGAAGTCGCCCAGCGATAGCTTTAAAAAGTTTTCCTCTGTCGCCTGATCATGAAGCAGAACCTTGGACTTCTTGAACAGCTTTGACGCAGCGCGGATCTCATCGGCGGTTTCTGGTAGCGGTGCAAATGACAGAGAAGTTTCCGGCCCTTTTACTCTGCCTCTGCGTCTCGCATCGGCGAGCTTGCTGACGCCCTCTAGGCCGAGACTGGGATCGCCGATGCCCAGATATTCCTCAGTCCCGTTGGCTTCGGCGGCTCTGCCGAGACGGGCAACGGATATGAATTGTCGTGGCGAGAGAATCTGGCTGAGATCGAAATCCTTGATCATCCAGGGTGCTTTCGAAAGATCATACCCTTCGCCGATCCTAGGCGGCGCGTCTTGCAAAATCGCGGACAGTGCCAGACCTGATAGCTCCCACGGCAACGCCACCGACACGTGGCTGCCCTTCTGAAGGCACTTATCCAAGCCTCCAAAGAGTACATCATGAAGCCGCAGCGATGGGACTATCCGCTCGGCGCCACGTCGTCGACGCGCAGGGCGACGACGTCACAGCCGCGCAGCTTGCTATCTATCGCGAGATTGAAGAGAGCGAGGTCTCTTTTCCGGTCCGCCATCTGCAGCTTCGTCCGGATGGACCAGACGTGGCTGGGCCGTAGCGGTGGCTTCGCCCCGATGAGCTTGCCTTTGTTCCAAGGCAGCCTGCGGGTTGATGAAGTTTCGATATGTTGGCGTTCGTTCTCCATGGTTTGTCTCCCTTGTTGGAGAGAAAGACAACCATGCGCCCGTGCAGCCGTACGTGCTCGGCGCACAGAGAGAAGGCTTGTCCCAATATCTGCCATTCGCTGGCAGTGGTCGGCGCCCCCCCCCCGCACCCGCGCCAACCAAGTCCGCTCGTGGAGGCGAACCGGCTGTCAGACGCAGACCTCGCGACCGATGCGCGGGTGTGATCGCATCGATGCGACCGCTTATCTAAAGCCGTCCCCAAAAAAAGCGGCGCCCGTCTCATCAGCGGGCGCCGTGCTATTTCTGAGGTGAGACGCTCTTAGTTCTTGACTGCGCCCTTCACGTCGACGGCGACGCTGCGCTGCTCACCGCCTTTGGTGGCGGTGCCGTGCCAGACGCCGTTCTCATCCTTGGTGAGATTGGAGACGTCGGCATAGCCGAGGTGGAGAAGGTGGGCGCGGGCCTGCTTCTCGGTGAAAAGGTTTCCCTTCGTGGCGGTGCCGGCCTCGGCCGGCGCAGCTGCGTTGGTGGTCGGCGTTTCGGCCAGGGCGGGAAGGGCAAGACATGCGGTAAGAACTGCGGCGGCGAGAGCGCGCTTCATTGATTGAGCTCCAAATCGTAATGGGGGGCGTGCGCGGGGGGTAGGGCGCACGAGAAATGGCACGGACGGCGACCGCCGTCCGCGCGCGTGAGGTGACACAGACGGTTAGATGATGTCGATTTCGGCAGGCATGTAGCTCGTGACCTCGAGCCCGACTTCCTGCTCGCGAACCAGCGGTTTGCTCCAAGTGCGCATTTATTCCTCCAACCAAAGCGGCCCACTGACACGGGCCCTGGCTAGAATGTGGTGACGCGTTAGGACACGTACCAATCACGTTTAAATTCGCGAGCGTCCGCCGCGTTCGGGCGGAGGTGCGAAACGGCGGGACGGTGGCAGCGACGTCCCTATTGCAGAAGTCTGCGCGCGACCACGTTTACTCTAACGATATAGATCGGCTCAGTCAGCTTTCGAACCGCTGAACCGGCGATGGCGTACCTTCCGTAATAGTCCGCCCCATAGGCTCAATGCATACGTTCCCGCGGTCAGCCTCTGTCAGGGTATGGCGCATTCGGCTACCCTCATCCCTCTTCTCGCAAAAGGGTCCACAATAATGGCTGATGCAGATCGCCTCGAAAAAATTGCCACGATCGGCCAAGACCTCATCACGACGCAATTGACTATGGCAACGCAGACGCCGTCACAAGCCCTCGAAGGAACCTGGGTACTCGGGTACTGCTTCGGGATCTTCGATGCGCTAGCTCAACAAGCTGACCTTGATGATGGTGCGGAAGTTTTCGGTCTCGTCACTCTCGGCTTCCTCGGTCTCTTTGCGGACCCTGCCGATCCCGAGGCGGCGGCGTTCATTCGCCGCTCCTTGGACCGTCAAGATAATCCGCGCTTTCAAGAAGGTGCTGCCGCCGGAGGCACCGACGTTTTCGTTTGGGTTGCTGACCGCATCAAAGCACCTAACGCGTTGTTCGAGCATCTCAGCCGATGACCCCAAGAGGAGCGTCCAGTCGCACACCTGCGCACTTCGTCAGCTTACCCTCGCCGCGGCGTCGATATCGCGTAGGGCCAGGAGCTGCCATCAGGCTTTCGCAGCCGAGTGCATCGCACACAGCTGGTCGATCCCATAAACCGACATCGTGCCAACCGCTAACGTTATCGTAGAAGTGCCGCGGCTGACATCCGCTTCCGGATGAGGAGCGGTCGTTGGCGGCAAATGAGGTGGCTACTTTTCCCTCCGGCGCGAACCAGCGGCCGCAATGATTGCTGCGATTCTGAAGGCTTCGTTCGCATCCGGTGCTCGGCGAACAAAGGGCTGCTCTTCGGTGAAACCATACGAATATATGGGCTCCCCCCGCTCGATTACGGTGAGGATGGTGATGCAGGGTACTTCCGTCACTATGACGCGGTGTACGACCCCCGCCGCTAATTTATACTGGTGACCTGCGCCCGTCTCGAAGGACGCGACAGTATCCAGCTCACCTCGCCGGCCGGTTGGTCGAAGGCTAGATTTGTCGGTGTCGTAGACAACCTCAAATTCAAGCTCCGATCCTTCCTCGGTCTGTCGGAACCGATAAACCTCGCTCTGCATTTTTCCGGCAACGACAAGCGATTCGATATCAAAGGAATGCTGGTGACGATCATTGTCGGGACGATCTCCTGCGTCAGGCAACCAGACGTGAATGCGTCGCCTCACGCCGTCACCGAGTTCATCCTGCAAATAGAAGAAGCCAAGGGGATGCAGCCGGAACTCGCCTACGCGACGTGCTGCCTCGATCAGTTCGTCAATCAATATCTATGCGGCCTCTTTGTTATCAAGGTCGCAACCTCCTGCTGGATTGCATCAAGTCTTCCCACATGAATTCCAAATGCCTCCAGGGTCTTCACATCACAGCTCTTCTCTTCCAGCTTAAGTCCGCGAAAGAGACCGCCGTCCCATACGACCTTCCGGGACACCGCCTTCTCATTCATCACCGTGCTGAGAAACATGTCATAAAAATCGGAGCCATACTGAAAGAAAAGTGCTGGTTTGCGTTTGTCGTCCTGCGTGAGAATAGCGCCATTATCCGATAGGTCGACCCTAAACCCGGGCAAGAAGCTGGACAGATGGATTCGTATTTCGAGATGTTTGTTGTTGGCCGAGAGGATGGCGCAAGCCATGCAGGTCGCAAGCACGTTGGGCAAGAGCGGATTGTTGCCGGGCTCCTCACCGAGCACGACTAAGATGTCACGGTAGGAAGCAACCAGCCGATCATCTTGAGGGTCCGGCAACAGCACATCAACGACGATATTTCGCTTTTTGTCCCGGGCCTCTTCATCGAGCTTCAGCAGCGGATACGCGCGAAAGAACGAACCTGAACGTCCCCAAAACACGTAGTGGTGCACATCTAGCGGAAGCGCTTTCATGCGTTCACTGATGTCCTGTGGGCGGGCGACGCTTACTTCTCGAGCTGCGGTGTTCGGACCGATGAGCCACATATATAGAGAGTAGAATGCAAGGATGACGAGCGAACTTGAGACGACCTGAACGAGTATGGAGCGGCTGACCTCTTTGACGGTCGGCCAGTCGTGCAGCGCATCGGTCACCGGGATGATCAATAGGCAACCGACTACGAGGACCATAAAACCAGCAAAAAATCGGTTCCGGGCATACCGGGATGTCAGGTCATCAAAAAAATCTATGGCCGTGAACTTCGAGGCCTTCACTTGCTCCTCCGTTAGATGGATGCTGCCGTACCCCCGCCGTATGGAAGACCATTCGCGTAAGAGCGGCTTCAGCGGCGAGGTTAGGCGCAGTTGGGCATCGGACTCGCCAGCGCCAGTCGCCAGGGTGTCGAACGGGTATGGGCGAGGCGGCGCATGTCGTCATCGATCCTGATGAGGTCTTCGCGCCATAGGGTCGCCACTGCGCGCCGCATATCTTCATCGGTCATTTGCATGTAGTTGGAAACCGGCCTGTGCAACGGGCGCAGCTGCATGAAGCCCAGGGCTGGAGGTAGCCTCTGGATCAGGTCCGATAGGACTTCGAGGGCGGGAATTGGATCGCTGGAGGTATAAGCAGCGACGATCTTTGGGCCGTGGCTGATGAGCGGGAGACAGGTGCGCGCCAAAGCCATTCTCCCCATGTGTTCGGTTGCTGCGACTTCGCGGTCCCACCTCTCGCGCCAGAGCTTTTCGATGGCGATGGCGTCGGCCGGGCTCAGTCGGTCGCTGCACAGGTTCTCCTCGAGCTCGGTCATGAGGCGACGCAGACGGGCCAGATCATCGCGCATCTGCAGCGTCTCGGCGCAGATATCATTGACAGACTTACAGCGGCCGATCACCTCCAGCGCGAGGGGCGGAATGCCCATCGTCGGAAGTTGCTTCAGTCGCTGGTGGTGATCCCTGTACCGCTGCGCGACTTCGCTCAAAGTGCGGTAGCGGCCGGCGAGATCCCAGACGTGGTTCTCAAACCGCGGGCGCTGGAGGAGTCCATAGTGTTGGAGGTTGCGCAGGAGCGGCAAGGCTATGCCCCCGCTCGCCTGCTCGGCGCCGAGCAATCGGCTGACTTCGAAGCGGGCATCCTCGGGGCTGACCATGGACAAGCCCATGCCGAGAACGCGGGCGCTGGCACGCAGCTGGTTCTCGTCGTAGGGCAGCTTGGCGAGGGGGTGCGGACGACCGTAGGGTACGAGCACACCGGCATCGAGGAGCGGCGCCAGCGCCTGTCGATGCTGGGGTTTGAAGCGGTCGATTTGGCCGGTGATAATGATGCGTTCGCGCAGCACGATTTCTTCGATGATCGTGCACAGATCCGCAAATTCGACGGCCCGGAATCGGAAAGACAGCGTGTCGAGCGTGCTAGCGATGCCGCGTCCGTCTGCCAGCCCAACGTTCGGCCGGGACTCCACTGCTCCCTCCCTGGGTGCGAATCGGTCGTGTAGCATAGCGCAGCGGCGACTTTGGGTCCCGAGGGCAATCGGGGGCTGCCGCATGGGTTTGGGAAAATGCAGCGCCTAATCGCGCCTCTTGTTCCCGTCGCCTGCGGTCAACTCCAGCGGCAGCAACAGGCTGCGATAGGCGACAGCATCCTTGGACAACAGAATATCGCGCCTCGTCAACGGTCGGCGCAGCATCAGCCGGTCCAGACTACGCGCGCGCGACAGGCCCACATAGGCCTGGCCGGGGGTAAAGAGCGTGCCTGGCGCATTGAAAACCACCCCGTCGAGGGTCATGCCTTGGCTCTTATGGATCGTGATGGCCCAGCCGAGGCGCAAGGGAAGCTGCGACATGCTCCCGGTTTCCTCCAGGCGGAGCTGCTTGTCGACCCGGACGCGCCTGTAGCCCGTCCAGGTATCGAAGGCGACGGCGAGCTCGTCGCCCGCATCGGTCGTGACGCCGATTTCGTCGTCGTCAAGGCGCGTGACAACGCCCGTGGTACCGTTGACCCAACGGCGTTGGCGGTCGTTGCGGATGAAGATCACGCGAGCGCCCACCTTCAGGATCAACTCCCTCTCGGCGGGAAGGAGCCCGCCATCGGTGTTGCGGCGGCGCGAGAGTCCCTCGAACACGCCGCTGACGGCCGCCCGATACGTGCGGGCCTCGCCGGGAAGGGCATCGAGGCAGCGGCGATTAACGTCGGCGGCAGCTCCGTTGGTCGTGCAGAGCCAAAGCCAATTGCGATCGTCCTCGCCCGGCACCGCGCCGACGCGCGCGTTGAGCTCGGCGAGCGCCGCGTCGGAGATGTGGCCTTCGCGGATTTCATTGAGGATCGCCACGAAGCGCTGATCCTTCTGGCGGAAAACTTCGGTCAACTCGATCATCGTCATCGAACGCGCAGAGGGAGCATGAAAGAAGAAGGCGCCGCCAAAGGCTTCCCGTAGCCTTCGCCCATGGCCGCGCTCATTGGCGATCGGCGGCAACTGATGCGTGTCGCCGAAGGCGATGACGCGAACGCCGCCGAACGGGGCGTCGGTCTGGCGCTGCACGCGGAGCGCAAGATCGATCGCATTGAGCACGTCGGACCGCACCATAGAGATTTCGTCGATGACGAGGGTCAGGTCCCCAATCTCGAAGACGTTGCGCGGCGAAACCTCGTTCTCCTCGCCATCGAGAAGAAGACTCTCGCGCGGCAGCCGGAAGAGCGAATGCAGCGTTTGCCCGCCGACATTGAAGGCGGCGATGCCTGTCGGGGCGCCGATCACGACCTCGTCGCCGAGGGCGCGGACGATGGCGCGGAGTAGCGTCGATTTGCCGGTGCCGGCGCGCCCGGTCACGAAAAGATTGCCCCGGGTATTCCGCACGAAATCAAGGGTCGAAAGAAAGTCCGCCGTGGGCTCGACGCCCGGCGGCCAGAGCGAGCCGTCTACCGATTCTGCATCACCCGACAAAGGGGAACCCTCGCCACGACGTCGGCGCGCAGGTCAGATCCCGCGCGCGATTTGAATAGTCGCCGGACATCGGCAAGCCCCCCGGAGATGCCGGCAGCATGGTTCTATCACAGCGCGCGGGGGCGCCCTGAAAGTAATTGCATCGAGGTTTGATTTCCAGCGGCCGACAGCGCATGAATACCAGACGGCAATCAATGATGTTTCGGCTCCCCGTGATCCCGCGCTCGACACTCATCGTGGAGGGACCGCTCGCCATGCGCATGCAGCGGGCCGCGGCGGCGCGCGCGGGGGCGAGTGGTCGCGAGATCGTCTCGCTGCCCCAGGTGGCGGCCCGGCTCGCGGGCGGATTCCAGCGGGCCGCGGGGCCCGAGCATCTTTACCCCGCCATCCGCGCGGCGCTTTCGCAAGGCGGCTTCGCCGAACTCGACGCGGTCCGCGACTTGCCAGGCACGCCGCGCGCCGTGGCGCAAAGTCTGCACGCTGTCTGGCGGGCGGATCTGAAGCTCGCCGAGCTGCGCAGTCGCGCACCGCGCCTTGCCGATCTGCATCGGATCGAGCAGCGGGTGCAGGACGCGCTGCCGCCGGGTTTGCTGCTTCCCGCGCCCTTGCGGGACGCGGCGCTCGCGCGGATCGAACACGTGTCCGCCCTGCTAGGCCCTGTCACGGTCCAGGGCCTGATCGATGTCGATCCGGTGTGGCGGCCCCTTCTCGCAGCTTTGGCGCGCGCCGTCGACGTGGCGTGGATCGCGCCTGACGAAGGCGACCGATCGTGGTTCTCCGGCCGGATCATTGCGCCGGCGCCAGCAGTATTCGGCGAAGCGGAAGCCGATGTGTGCGCCGACCCGCGCGCCGAGGCTGTCGAGGCGCTGCGTTGGGCCCGCGAGCTGCTGAGCCGCGGCACTGTCGCGGCCTGCGACATCGCGCTAACCGCAGCGGCGCCGGGGCCCTGGGACGATCATCTGCTGGCGCTTTCGAAAGAAGCCGGGCTTCCGCTGCATTTCTCGCATGGCGTCCCCGCCCTCAGCACGCGCGAGGGGCAAGCCTGCGCGGCGCTGGCCGACGCGCTCGTGCAGGGCCTCAGCCAGCAGCGGATCCGGCGGCTTATCCGCCGGCTTCCGCCTTCGCCATTCCGGACTGGGCTCCCGGATGAGTGGTGGAAGGCGATACCCCCCGCGGCGGGGCTCTTCACGGTCGGTCACTGGAACCAGGCGTTAGCCGCGCGCGGCGTCGACGCCGCAACTGCCGCGCCTCTGCTTCAGCTTGTCGAACTCGTCGCCCGCGGCACCGACGCCGCCGCTGATGCGGGCGCCCTTCTCCTTACCGGGCAAAGCCGGCTGCTTTGGGAAGCAGCTCTCCGCATCGCGCCTGCCGAGGCGATCCACATCTCCCTCGGCGACCTCAGCCTGCCTGACCCGTTCGACCCGGCGAACAGCATCGTATGGTGCCCCGCCGCGCATCTTGCGGCGAGCCCGCGGCCCCATACCCGCATGCTCGGACTGACCAGCGGGTCATGGCCGCGCGCCGAAAGCGAAGACCCTATACTTCCCGACCACATCCTTCCCCGGCGCACGCTGGAAGCCGTGACGATCACCGAGCGCGACAGGCAGGCGTATGGCGTGATCCGGAGAGCAAGCGCGGCGCTATGCCTTTCGCGGGGGCGCCGCAGCGCCGCCGGCACCGTGCAATCGCCGAGCGTGCTGTGGCCGGCGACCGGAGAACGGACGCGCGCCCGCACGCGCGTCCCGCCGCATGCGTTCAGTGAAGCGGACCGGCTGCTGGCGCGGCCCCGGGAGGCCATCGCGGCCCCCCTCGTCGCGGCAAGTCGCCAGTGCTGGGAACACTGGGAGCGCCCGCACGTCACCGCTTACGACGGACCCACCGGCGCCCAGTCCGACATCGCGGTCGGGAGCGTTCTTGCCCGCGCGCAGTCGACCACATCCATACGGCGCTTGCTCCGCGATCCGGCGGGCTTTGTCTGGCGCTACGCGCTCCAGTGGCGTTCTCCTGAATTCGAGGAGCAGCCTCTCGAACTGTCGCCACCGGCCTTCGGGGAACTGGTGCATGAACTGATCCGGCGCGCCATCGAGGCGCTTGAACCCGAGCCGGGCGTCTCGAAGGCAAGCGAGACGGAGATCAAGAACGCAGTCGACGCCGCCGTTGAAGCCGTCGCTCGATCCTGGCCCTTGGAGCGTGCCGTGCCGCCAAGCCTGCTCTGGCGGCACACGCTGGACGTGGCCGCGCAAATGACGTTTCGCGGCCTGACGGTCGACGACAGCGTTCTGACCGATACGCGAAGCTGGACCGAGCTTCCCTTCGGCGAGGACATTCCCAGCGCGGCCGGGAACCTCCCATGGGACGCGGCGCACCCCGTCTTCATTCCCGGGACGGAAATTCGGTTCGGCGGCCGCATCGATCGCGTCGACCTGCGCCCCGACGGCAGCGCCGTGCGGATCACCGACTACAAGAGCGGCCAGCCGCCGGAGAATGCCGCCGATATCGTCCTGGCCGGCGGCAGCGAGCTGCAGCGGGTGCTCTATGCGATGGCGGCGCGGCAGCTCCTACCCGAGGTTCGCACGATCGTCTCGCGCCTTGCCTATCTCGCTGGCGAAAGCCCGCCGATGAGATTGCAGGGCGAGATACTCGACGCGGCCATGACCGATGCTGCCGCAGCGATCGGCGCGGCAGCCCGCGTAGCCCGAAGCGGCCCGGCGCTTCCGGGCCCGGACGCCTGGGTGAAGTTTTACGACATGCGGCTTTGCCTGCCAGCCGACCGCGAAGCCTATTTGCGCCGGAAGGAGGATGCCTTCACTGCTACGCTCGGCGCGCTCGTGCCATTGTGGAGGCGGGTGTGACGCTTGTCGATCTCGACCGCCGCAAGCGGGTGCTCACGGACCTCGGCACGACGCTCCTGGTGGAGGCCGCGGCCGGCACCGGGAAAACGTCGCTGATCGCGGGCCGCGTGGCGATGGCGCTCGCCAGCGGTCGGCATCCAAGGCACATCGCGGCGATAACCTTTACGGAACTCGCGGCGGCCGAACTCGCTCTGCGCATCCGCGCCACGGTCGATGCCTTGCTCCGCGGAAGCGTTCCCAAGGTGCTTGCCCCGGTGCTTCCGGACGGGCTGTCCGACGAGCAGCGCAATGCCCTCGCCGCGGCGTCGCAAAACCTGGACGACCTGACGGCAACGACCATTCACGGGTTCTGCCGCACGATCATCCGCAGTCACGCCGTCGCCGCCCACCTGGACCCCGGCTCGGACGTCATGGATGCGGCAACGTCAGAAGCCATGTTCGACCGCATCTTCTCGCACTGGCTGACCGACAGGCTTTCCGGCGCGGGAGCGGCGCCGGAGAATGATCCGGTGGCGGTGCTTTCGCAGAACGATCCCCTCAACATAGCGGGCAGGCTCCGCGCGCTTGCCGTTCTCCGGCGAGACCATCCGACCGCCAGGCCATTGCCCATGCCGACGGGGCGGCCGGACATTGAGTTTGTCGACGCGGTCGAGGCCTTCGCCCGCTGGCATGCGGCGAGCCCCGGCGACTGGCAGACCGGAGCGCTGATCGAAGACTTGCAGCTACTGGCGGCTTTTTATACTGACGCCTTGAGCGCCCCGCCCTCCTTTGCAAGACTCTGGCGCCTGGCCCAACCGCCGCGCGTCCGCTCGATGCGGAAATGGGCGCTCGAGCTCAAGCCGTACCAGCGCCGGACAGCTTGGAAGTCGGCCCGCGGCGACGAGCGCGGCGCGCGCCTGAGCGATGAGGCGGAAGCCTGCTTTGAACGGGCCGACGCGGCCTACCGGACTTTGCTTGGGCATGTCGGCCAGGCGCTCATCACGTCCACATCGGCGGCGCTTGACGACATGCTTGCCCGTTACGCCGCGCAGAAGCGGGCGGCCGCAGTGCTGGATTTCGACGACCTGCTGCTCCACGCGCGCGATCTCGTCGTCGGCCGCGAGGAGGTGCGCCAGGCCCTCGGCCAGCGCTACCAGAATATTTTTGTCGACGAGTTCCAGGACACCGATCCCGTGCAGGCGGAAATCCTGTTCTTCATCGGCGCGGAAACGCGGCCCGGCCATTGGCAAGAGGCAAAGCTTCGTCCGGGGTCGCTTTTTCTCGTCGGCGATCCAAAGCAAGCGATCTACCGATTCCGGGGGGCCGATATCGGCGTGTACCAGCAGGCGCGCGACAATGTGGGCGGCTGCAGCGGTGGCGCCGTCATCCAGGTGACGGCGAACTTCCGCTCCCGGCGCGGCCTTATCGATTACGTCAATGACCGTTTCGAGGGCGTTCTTTCGCATGGCGACCAGCCTGGCTACATCCCCCTGTCGCCCACGATCGACGACCCTGGCGATGGTTTGCCGAGCATCGCCAAGCTCACGATCGTTCCGCCGTCTGGCGCGAACGCTAACGGACAGCGCGACGCCGAGGCTGCGGCGGTGGCCGACACCTGCGCGCGGGTCATCGGCGCCCTTAAAGTTGCGCGTGCGGATGGACCCCCTTCCGTGTTGCGCCCTGGCGACATCGCGCTACTGGCGCCGACCCACACGGATCTGTGGCGCTACGAACGCGCCCTCGAAGCGCGAGGGATCGCGGTCGCATCGCAGGCCGGGAAATCCCTGATGGTGCGGCAAGAGACGCAGGATGTGCTCGCCTTGCTGCGGGCTCTGGCCGATTCACGAGACACGCTCGCCTTCGGCGCCTTGATGCGCGGGCCGCTCGTCGGCCTGACCGATGACGAGCTGCTGCAGATCGCGGGCAATTTGCCGGAGGGAACCGCGTTCAACATCCAGACCGCCCCGGAAGCAATCGCGCATCCGCTGGCGAAATCCGTCCTCGAGAGCCTTCGGCGCCTCCGGCGCCGGGCTCCGGCTACAACGCCGCTGCTGCTGCTCAGCGAGGCGATCGAGCAGCTTCGTGTTCGCGTCGTGTTGACGGCGCGCCACCTCAATCGCAGCTCGCGGGCGCTCGCCAATATCGACGCGCTGATCGAGCGGGCGCGCGCCTATGACGTGGCTGGACTGCAAGCTTTCGTCCGGGATTTGCAGCGCGACTGGGAGCGTCGCTCGCGGCTGCCCGAAGGGCGCAGCGATGCGTCGGAGGATGCCGTCGAAATCGTCACCATGCACAGCTCCAAGGGTCTTGAATGGCCGGTGGTCATCCCGATCAACACGGCGACGCGCTTCAAGAGCCCGGACGAATTCGTGCACCGCCGCTCCGACGACAGCCTGCACTGGATTCTGGGCGAGGCGGCCCCGCCCCATCTTGCCGCGGCGCGCGACGAGGAGAACCGCAGCGAGGCGCGGCAGCGCGAGAGGCTGTGGTATGTCGCCTGCACGCGGGCGCGCGACCTTCTGATCGTGCCATGCCTTCCGTCAGCCGACAGGCATACCTGGTGCCGGATCGTCGATCTTGGCCATCAGCATCTGCCCGAGCTTGATCTCGCCCAGCTGCCGGAGGTCTCGCCGAAGCCCGCTGCGCAGATTGCCAACGAGCAAACACCCGAGCTTTTCGCCGCCGAGGATGAGACCGTTGCCGCGGCATCGCCGCCCCTGACATGGCGGCGGCCGAGCGATCATGACGCGGACCGGCCGCTCGTCGCCGAGGGCACTGTCGATCCGGCGAACGAAACCGCCGAGGTCGTTATCGCGCCCAATGCAGGGCGGCTGCGCGGCATCGTGCTGCACAAGCTCATGGAGGAACTCCTCAACGGTGAGCTTGGCGAGGACGAGACCACGGTGACGACCCGCGCCGACGTCCTTCTCCAGCAGATCGCAGGAGCTGAACCGGATGCGACGCGCGAGCTCCCCATACCCTCCGAGATGGCCAAGACGGCGCTCCGCACGCTCCGCCTGCCGGAAATCGCGGCGCTCCGCCCGGGCCTGATCCCCGAATTTGCGGTCTGGTCGGAGAGCGACGGCGCACTCATCGCAGGCCGCGCCGACGCTGCGGCCTATGACGGCGACACGCCCTCAGTGGTGGTCGACTGGAAATCGGACATCGCCCCCTCGCCGCAGGACCGCGCGCAATATCGGGGCCAGCTGCAGGAGTACATGCGGGCCATCGGAGCGCCCCGGGGAGCGGTCGTTTATATGAGCTTGGGGGTGGTCGCGTGGGTCTGAGTGATACAGCGGTGCCCATCCATCGGTACGCGGGGAAAACTCTGGTTGCTGTAGTCCGCTGACGGAGTGACAGCCGACTTTCTGGCCCATTGCTTCGCCTATGGCGTTGATCAAGCGATTGATGTCCGAAAACTCGGCATAGCCAACCTCGCAGCGGACACGCTGAGCAATCAAGATGCTAGCCTACCGCAGACGTTGGACAAATGCGAAATCCTCGCCATGCCCGCCGTAGCGCGCGGATTGGGCGTCTCCCAATGCGCCGCGGCGCATGACTTCCGCGCGAGTCTTCGGATCCTTGACGAGCTGCGGCACCAGATCCTGTACGTGCGCAACCAGCTCCGTCAGCGATACCACGCCGTCATTGTTATGGTCGCCACGATAGAATGAATCGATGAGCGCGGATGTGAATACCCCGTGGCCGAGGTCGGAGAATTCGAGCGCGGACTGCCCCAATCCGGCCGCTGTCAGAGCCGGGCGGCCGGTCTGGTGTCGAGGCGTCAAACCGTGAGCGCGAGTAGCCAGCGGTCAGCGCCCCGGATTCGCAGGAATCGATCAGGATCAGCGCTTTCTTCGCCTTGATGCGGTTGACGAGCCAATCCTGCAGCTTGAGCTGATCCACGGCTCGTGTGCGCAATGCATTGAAGGAGGTGAAACGCCTCGCACGTGAAGACTTCCTGGCGCTGGTGCGCGAGCGCCTCTTCGCTTCGACGCGCTTCAAGGATCACGCACTGGTCTTCGTTCACGGCTATAACACCTCATTCGACAACGCGCTCTTTCGCACCGCACAGATCGCCTACGACCTGCAATTCGATGGTGCGCCGTTTCTCTATAGCTGGCCGTCCGGTGCCAGCGTCAGCCGCTACCCGTATGATCGCGAGAGTGCCGAGGGCGCGGAGCCGCATCTGCGCAAGTTCCTTGACATGGTCATCAAGAACACGGGTGCGAAGTCGGTCAGCATCATCGCGCACCGCGCGCAGGGGAGATCTCTGCGGCGGGTCCTCTGATCGTCGATGGCATCGATACCATCGACGTGACCGGTTCGAGTACCGACATCTTCGCGCTGAACCACTCCGGATATGCGCAGAACATGGAGTTGCTGACCGACGTAGGGCGGCTTATCGGGCAAAATGCGCACCCCCCGGATGTCCGCTTCACCAAGCTCAAGCGCGCGCAGTCGGCGAGGGGCATCTACTGGCGCTATGGCGCGGCTGACAGCACGAGCCCCTGATCACGCGAAGGAGCCGATCGGATGAATGGTCGGACCGCGCACTGCAATTCGGTCGCAGTAATACAGAATCGACTTGGGATTCGTGACGCCCCTTACGCAGCTCGATAGCTGCTTCGCCGAGTTTGCGGACGCTGCATCTTCGTGCGCCAGCACGCCGCCCGATCAGAGCGACCCAACCCGGGCCTTCGCCGGATGCTTATGGATGATGCGCGTGCTCGACTGAAGCTCCAACGTATCCGACACGAGGCCGGAGCCATCCGCTTCGCAAAGCTGGGCGGACCAAGATCAACCAGATCGTCGCCGTAGCGGTTGCGCACATAATTCAATGCCAACTGCGACAGCGGGCATGCTCAAGAGCTAGCGTCACCGCGAAAGCTGACGGAAGCCATATGGGTGGCGGCTGAAATGCGCGACAGCGCAGCATATGCACAGCTGGCGCTTGCGATTGATGCGATTATCGAGTTTGAAACCGAGCCCTGCGCCGGAACTTAGCTCACGGGCAAGTATCGAGGGTGCAACTCCATCTCCAGTGCCGCCTTGAGGCTCCCGATGTCGCGAAATATGGAAGCAACCGCGAGAAGGTGCCCGTCGCCCTTGAAGCGCACGAGGCAATCCCTGCGGTCGACATCGCCTTCGATTTCGAGTGAATCCCACCGTTCGGCGTGACCTACATAATTGATCGGAACATCGTAATGCTGTGTCCAGAAAAATGGCACGGCATCGAACTCGACCTTGCGACCCAGCATATTGAGGGCCGCGGTCTGCCCCATGCGCTCGGCAACGACCCAGTGTTCCACACGTATCCTTTCACCGGAGCCGCGATACGGCCACCGGGCGACATCGCCAGCGGCGAATATTCCTTTCATGCTCGTCTCGAGAAAGGGATCGACCAACACGCCGCGGGCGATGGCAAGGCCCGCATTTTCGGCAAGCTCGGTTCGTGGTCGGACGCCGATGCCGACGATGACGAGGTCTGCCTCGATGACCACACCTCGTTTGGTCGTCACCGCGCTGGCGTCGATGCGAGTAGGCGCGTCCTCCAGGTGAAACATGACACCATGCTCTTCATGCAGAAGGCGCAGAAAATCCGCCATCTGCGAACCCAAGACACGCTCCATCGGCCGTTTGTCCGGCGCCACCACATGGACTTCTAAATTGCGCGACCGAAGCGACGCGGCCGCCTCCAGACCAATGAAGCCGGCGCCTATCACCACCACCTTACGAGCGGTTGACGCCGCCTGGATGATGGCGCGCGAGTCCGCGAGGGAGCGCAATGTAAATACGTGCGGGAGGTCCGCGCCGGGAATCGAGAGCACATTCGGCTCCGCACCCGTCGCAAGCAAAAGCCCATCAAAAGGGACCTTCGTGCCGTCGGCTGTCACGATCTCGCGCGAGAGCGGGTCAATACGCTCCACGCGTGTCGCCAGGCGGAGATCAATGTCGTTGTCCGCGTAAAATGACTCGGTTCCCAGGGGCAGCCATTCCTCTGCTGCAGTTCCCGCCAAATAGTCCTTCGAAAGATTTGGGCGGTCGATGGGCGGCGCCTCATCTTCACTCAGCATGACGATGCTGTTCTGATATTCCGAGCGTCTGAGCTTGGCTGCGGCAGCGAAGGCCGCTCCACCTCCACCGATGATGACAATCCTGTCGGGGCCGCTTCGTCGTGCAGATGGGATCGGCTTCGGTAGGGCACGTCTCTCATGCACGAAGATTTTATCGTCGGATCGCTCCACGACCCAGCAGGATATTGGCCGCAATGCCGGGGCGCGAAGGTTCTCACCGGTGCGCAGATCGAAACTCGCATGGTGCCATGGACAGCGAATGGTGTTCTCGACAACGAGGCCTTCAGCTAGCGGGCCGTCATAGTGGGTGCATCGCGCGCCCACGGCAAAAACCTCCTGACCGCAGCGCACGAGCAGCACATCGTGTTCGCCCACATGGCCGAGGAGCTTGCCGTCTTCGAGATCGGCTAATGCGACACCTAGGGTCAGATCCGGCCCCCTCGACACCGTTGATTGCTGTGTCATTCGACACTCCCGTTTTGCTGACAGCCGCTCAAGCCACCAAGCCGAGTAACTTCCGGTGCGTCGACGTTTGATTGCGGAAGATTCATGCGGCTCCGCCCACCACGGCTGCATTGAGGTTCATCATTCTTCTTCTGGCACGGACGAGCGGCGCTGAATTTACCGAACGTGCTTGAATGGTTGGATGCGACAGCCGTGGAATGGTTCCCGCAGCACGCGACGAAACATGCATCGAGGACACGGACCGGCGGCGGCGCTCACCGGTCCTGCCGGGCTGATCTAAGGAAGAGTCCACACGGTCAGAGATCCGCCGAGAGCGGTATAATTATTGAGGCCAGCGTAGCCGCCGACCACGCCAAGACCATCTGTCGGATTGGTCAGGCCCGCGGCGAGGCCGATTCCGGCCCAGCCGCCGACGCCGGAATAGACGCCGATGTGTTGCTTGCCTTTGTGCATATACGTAAACACGTTGCCGACGATGCCGGACGGAGTCTTGAATTTATAGAGTTCTTTGCCGTCCTTTTGATCGACGCATTTCAGGTAGCCTTCGAGAGTGCCATAGCAGGCAATGCCGCCAGCTGTGGTGAGAGCCCCCGACCACACCGAGAACAACTCAGGATTGGACCATACGATTTTGCCCTTTGCGGCATCCCAGGCAATGAAGTTGCCCATGTGAGGATCATCCTTTGGCGGATACATCGACAGCGTGGCCCCGACATAAGGCTGTCCTGCGGTGTATTGGACCTTAAAGGGCTCGTAATCCATGCACACGTGATTGGTCGGCACGTAGAAGAGTTTCGTCAAAAATGAATACGACGCCGGCTGCTGGTCTTTTGCGCCGAGAGCCGCAGGGCAAACGTTCGTGGTGTTGACGTCAGGCCCGTTCAAGAACGTCGACTTGGACGCGACCACCGAGGGTCTGCCGTAATTCGCGCTCTCGGGATTAAGGTCTACCCCCGTGGTCCAGTTCACCACCGGATCGTATTTCTCGGCGACAAGGGGAATGCCCGTCTTCCGGTCGAGCGTATACGCGATGCCGTTGCGGTCGAAATGCACCAGAACGTTGTGCTTCGTGCCTTTGATCTCCATGCCGTCGACAAGGATCATCTCGTTGACGCCATCGTAATCCCACTGGTCGAACGGGGTCATCTGGTATGCCCAGGCGGCGACGCCCGTATCGGGATTACGTGCGATGATCGACATGGTCCACTTCTGATCCAGCGGCTTGCCGTCAGCACTCGCGCGCTGCGACGGGTTCCAGGTCGATGGGTTGGCGGTGCCGTGGTAGAAGAGGTTCAGGACCGGATCGTATGAATACCAGCCCCATGCGGTGCCGCCGCCAATTTTCCACTGATCGCCGTTCCATGTTTTCAGCGAGCTGTCCTTGCCCACCGGCTTGCCGAGGGAAACTGTCTTTTCGGGATCGAACAAGAGATCGCTGTCGGGTCCGACCGAGTAACCACGCCAAACGCGCTTGCCATCCTTGATATCATACGCGGTGATATGTCCGCGCACGCCGAACTCCGCGCCGGAATTGCCGATGATGACTTTGTCGCCGATGACAATGGGTGCGCTGGTACCGGACTCACCCTTTTTTGGATCGCCGTTGACGACCTTCCACACTTCCTTGCCCGTCTTGGCATCGAGCGCGACGAGCGTCGTGTCGGCTTGGTGAAGGAAAATCTTGCCGTCGGCATATTGCAGGCCACGGTTCACCGTATCGCAGCACATAATGGGAATGACGGAGGCGTCCTGCCTGGGCTCGTATTTCCAGATGATTGTTTGCTCGTCGTTCAGATCTAGGGCGAAGACGGTGTTGGGAAACGGTGTCGTAATAAACATCGTGTCACCGATAACCAGCGGCGCACCCTCGTGACCGCGCAGGACGCCGGTGGAGAAGGTCCAGGCGGTCTTAAGCTTCCCGACATTCTGCGTGGTGATCTGATCGAGCTTCGAGTACCGGGTGTTTGCATAATCGCCGGCCTGTTGCGCCCAGTTATTGGGATCGGCCGAAAGCTTGGCGATGCTTTCGTTGGCAGCTGCCGGACCGGCTGCAAGCAATGACAACACAATGGCGGCGCACAGGCCGCCAGATGGAGCCGTGTTCATGGTGTATCCAATCAACAAAGAGGCGGTGTAAGCGAACAGTCGCTACAAAAGACCCCCGTCGACCGTGTGCTGGAGGTGATCGGCAGCTTCGCGAGGCGGTGCGACGGCGTCTCTGGCTTGTATGTGGTGACGAGCCGAATGCGCTGGAATCGGGAATTCTACCTATGCGTCTTTGCCGAAAACGCCATGGGTTAAACGGAACAGATGCGACAGCGTCGGTGCGTGCATCTTCGCCATGATGTGTGCGCGATGGTGCTCAGCGGTTCGCGTACTAATACCAAGCCGTGCAGCTATGACCTTATTTAAGTGTCCTTCAACCAGCAGGGCGAGCACCTCGCGTTCGCGCGGGGTCAGTAGCGCAAGGTTCCCCAGCGCCAGTTCCCGATCGGCGCGTCGTCGGGCGATCTCGTCGCGTCGGTCAAGCGCCTCGTCGAGTGCCTCAAGCAATATTTTGGGGTCTACCGGTTTTTCGATAAAATGCACCGCGCTGGCACGCATGGCCTCAACCGCCATCGGCACACTGCCCTGGCCCGTTATGACGACCAACGCGGCCTGAATATTCTTTCGCGCGAGATGTTGCTGCAGTTCCAAACCGCTCATGCCCGGCAGGCACACATCCACGACGGCGCAAACCGGCGTTGTGTCTGTCAGCACGCTCAAAAACTCCTCGCCCGACGCGAAGGTCCGGCAACGATGCCCGCCTACCCGGAAAAGCAATGACAAGGCATCCCGGATGGCCGCGTCGTCATCAACCACGTAAACGGTGGCATCGTGCTTCATAACGTTACGGGCAAAACCACGTGAAAGCGTGTTCCCTTGGGAGCCGCAGGCTCCCACCATATTTTTCCACCATGAGCTTCAACGATCTGGCGGGTGAGAGGAAGCCCAAGGCCCATGCCGCGAACTTTTGTTGTCTGAAACGGCTCGAACAAGTGCTCGGCGATTTCCGAGGCAACGCCCCGTCCATTATCATTCACGATGATTTCGATCGTTCTGACCTCATGATGGCAACACACACGCACGGCGCCGGCCTGGGTGTCTGCCGCAGCATCGATGGCGTTGCTCAAAAGATTGATGAGAACCTGTTTGATTTGAAGCGGGTCCGCCATGACGATGGGAACCATCGCCGGCTCGACATCGATGCTGACAGCCCTTGCCGTCGCTTCATCGCGAAGCCGTTCGGCCACGCTCCGTATGAGGTCCTGCAGGTTGATCGGAACGAACTCGGCTTTTTCCCTCGTTAGAAAGCCTCGAAGCCTCTGCAGGACGTCGCGCGTGCGCTTGACCTCGGCCTCGGCCTTTTTCATCGTTTCGGCCAGGATTGCGCGATCGAGTTCGCCCGCCTTCAGGAGCTGACGGCTTACACCGATATAGGATGCGAGGGCGGACAATGGCTGACTGAGCTCATGCATGAGCGCAACACGCATGGCCGCGGTTATGGCGAGATGCGCCGCAGGCTTCTCAGGCTTGTCCTGCGAAAGGAAGGCGTCCAAAGCTTGAAGTGACATCACAGCTCCTCACCGCCGACGACCCCTTAGAGGCATTCCGGCGACAGATAGCGAAGTCAACCTTCAGGAATTCGGCGATGCACTCGCCCGATCGATACAAGAGACCTCGTCACGTGCGAGCCTCTCATTCTTTCACATGTTCGCGGATCATGGCACAGTGATGCCTCGATACCCGAGGTGATGGACGGTTGACCTAAACGATCAGTCATCCATCCTATCGGCACCGCTCCTTGAATCAAGCGCCTAGGCCCGATCAAGCGATCACATGCGCCTTACTGGTTCTTTTGCACGCAACCACCGAAGGCAAGGCCAGTTGAACGCCGGATAACGCGCTTATTCGGTTCGCGGGGCGAAGCATAACCAAAACGTTGTGTTAAGCGAAACGTTACAAGCCGGATATTCTGGCCCTCTCATTCACGGCCGATACTGTCGCATCGACTCCTCGTCAGGTTGTCATGCCGTAATGCGTGGAAGCGTGTTGTACGTATGGAACGGCACCGGCGAAGGCAGCCCCCACTCCAGGGTCGTGGCGCCTGCGCCCCAGGGGTTTCCATCTGCTGCGCGTCGACGCCAAAATGCCTCAAGGACGCCGATAAAAAAGAACATCAGGCCAAGCGCCGTGATGTAGGCCCCGACCGATGAGATTTTGTTCCAAGTCTCGAACGCATCGGGATAGTCGGCGTAGCGCCGCGGCATTCCCGCCAACCCCAGAAAGTGCATCGGAAAGAACGCGATGTTGGCGCCGATAAACGTCAGCCAGAAATGCAGCCTGCCGATCGTTTCGGAGTAGTGGTATCCCGTCATTTTCGGGAACCACAAATACCAGCCAGCAAAGATGCCGAACACCGCCGCGACAGACAGGACATAGTGGAAGTGCGCCACAACGTAATAGGTATCGTGTAGCAGGCGATCAACGCTCGCGTTGGCGACCATGATACCCGTGACACCGCCGATCGTGAACATGAAGATGAAGCCAAGCGCCCACAACATCGGGACCCGGAACCGAACCGATCCGCCCCACATGGTTGCCGTCCAAGAGAAAATTTTAATGCCCGACGGGACAGCGATGACCATCGAGGTGAAAGCGAAAAATTTCTGAGTCTCCACGCTGACCCCAGAGTCGAACATGTGATGGGCCCAGACGATAAAGCCGATGACACCGATCGCTACTAGCGAATAGGCCATGCCGAGGTATCCGAAGATCGGCTTGCCCGAGAACGTCGCGACCACTTGGCTGATGATGCCGAAGGCAGGGAGGATCATGATGTAGACTTCGGGGTGTCCGAAAAACCAGAACAGGTGCTGGTACAGGACAACATCGCCCCCGCCTGAAGGCATAAAGAATGCCGTGCCGAAGTTGCGGTCTGTGAGGAGCATGGTAAGGGCGCCGGCGAGCACCGGGATCGAGAGCAGCAGAAGAAAACTCGTCACCAGCATCGACCAAACGAAAAGCGGAATCTTGTGAAGCGTCATGCCTGGCGCTCGCATGTTGAAAATGGTGGTGATCATATTGATTGCACCGAGGATGGACGAGGCTCCGGCGACATGCAGCGCCAGGATCGTGAAATCGATAGCAGGGCCGGGCTGCCCCGTCGTGGAAAGCGGCGGATAGAGCGTCCAGCCTCCTGCCGGCCCTAACATGCCGGGCTCGCTCTCCATAAACATGGAAATGCCAAACAGCGCGAACGCGGCAGGCAGAAGCCAGAAAGATACATTGTTCAAGCGCGGGAAGGCCATGTCCGGGGCACCGATCAGAAGCGGCACAAACCAATTACCGAAGCCGCCGATGAGCGCAGGCATGAGTGTGAAGAAGATCATGATGATGCCGTGTGCCGACATCAGGACGTTGTAAGTATGAGACCCGAAGTACTGCAGGCCCGGCTCCTGAAGCTCCAGGCGCATCGCTATCGATAATGCTCCACCCACAACCCCGGCGAATATGGCGAACGCCATATACATCGTGCCGATGTCTTTGTGGTTCGTCGAAAACAACCAGCGCCGGAACCCGTGGGGCTGCGCATGATCATCTGCATGGGCGGAGCTGGCAACGGCCATTGGACATACTCCGTTTGTGACGAACTCCTATTTATGAGTGTCACTTGCGGATGGTCCATGGGCAAAACTACCTATGAATGCTTGGCAGTCATCCGCATCGCCGCTACCCGTCAGCGATTGCGGAACGCAAAAAGACCAGGGTAGCAACGATTGTTCTTCGATATATCGTAAGTCGAGCCGTACCCGCCCGGGGAGAGCGGATAGGACACGAGTCTTGTCATCACTGATGGTCATGGCAGGAGTTGTTTCGTGGGCACGGATCGGCCTAGGCTCTTACCACACACGATGTTGTTGGCGACGCGCGACGACGCTCGGAAAAGCAGAACATCACTGTGCTGCTTGAACATCGAGGGCGAGTCTCGACGGCAGACGCCCGCCTAGAGCACCAACGTCACCGAAGGCAACCGCGCGCGAACACCACAACGGTTGCCTTCGCTCTCGATGGACGATCCCGCCATCTATGAGCTGAGGAAGGTCTGATGCCTGATGTCGCTTTGCCGAGATAGCGGACATGAAGCATGCCGAAGCAGGAGCAGCGTCCCTGCGCACAACCATGTCTGCAACGCCGTCACGAACAGACGATCTGCTCCGCGAGCGCTATCGCATTATGGCTTCTAGACGTTCAGTTCTACACTTCATACTTCGAGTCGATCGGCGTGCAGAACGACGTCTGATTAAGGATCAACTGTCCTCGAGGACAGTGTTTCCAACAGACAAGTACGCTCTGTTGGAAATGGAGTTTGGTCGCTACCTCGGAGGCTCATAGGTTGGCTAAGGAGGTTGACCGACGGTTACCTTGCGAGAGCTTGGATTGCCCCTCATCGAACCTAAGATCATTGCTCCCGATAGCTCGCATTGGGCGAAGTGGCTGGACGCGGCCTCAGCGAAGGACAGCAGTCGGCGGCAGCGGGCGCGGGCCCTGCATGAGAGGTTGATGGAGCAGGGTCGTATCCCACTCTTGTCCTGGCATCACCTGGAGGAGTTGCTGGGCGGCAAAGATGACGACACCGCCCGCGCGCGGGTCGCCTTTCTCCAGGGCCTGCCTATGCTGGCCTATCTCCGCCTCGACAAGGATAAGGCCGGGCTCGGGTCGATCGTGCAGGTGCTGGCGGCGGAGGTGATCGCAGCCTCCGAAGGGCATGGCGATCTCATATCAGTCCGCGACCGCGCACGCGAGCTGTTGCTCAAGACGGGATCGGGCGCTCAGGCAATCGGCGAAGAAGCTTGGGTGTGGGAGGCGGTCTGGCCGATGCTGCGGTCTCATAAGAGCAAGACCGACATGATCGCTGCACTCGGTCCGCTGCAGACGTTTGACGAAAACCGGACGATCGGCGAACTGGCCAGGTTGGCGATAAATCCTCTCGATCAGATGCGCGCGCACCTCGGCCGGATATATGTGCAGGCGCTGCAGGCGGCAAAGCAGAGCACTGGTGGCGATGGCGCGCGAGCGCGTACGATGGCCGATGACTTCATAGCGCGGGTCGTCCCGAACATGCCGTCGCCAGGCACAACGGTGCGCGAGTTTCTGGTATCGACGCTCGTTGGCCAGGGCCTGGACGAGGAAGAAGTCCGAGACGAGCATGTCCTCTCCGATCTTAGTCGGCTGGCTCGTTTCAGAAGCCAGCTCCGGGTGGTGGCGTCGGAATCGGGCCGATCGTTTGAGGTGCTCAAGAAGGTGCCGATGGATGTCCTGCCCAGCCGGATCATCGGCGAGGCACTCCGGGCACATGGGCAATCGAGGTTGCTCCGCCCAGGGAGCGACCTCAATGATGGCTATCTTGGTGTCCTCGCTGCCTATTGCGCGGTCCTATATGTCGACAAGCGCACCGCCGAGGACTTCACGCGCGCTCAGCGCAAGGAACCTCGGCTCAAGGGTTTGATCGGCGAGATCACCAAGGCGGCAGACATCGAGGCACCGCTGGGGCCCACCCCATGCTGATCGCGCTCAAGGGTGACGACCGGTCGCGGATCGAAGCGGCGCAGGCGTCCAAAGGGCCAGCCTATACCTGCCCGGGCTGTAGCGAGCCGGTGACGCTGGCGAAGGGGCGCATCCGGAGGCCATATTTCGGGCATCGGCGGGGTGCGGTCTGCAGCTATGCCGCGCTTGAAACCTGGGAGCATCAACAGGCTAAGGAGGACTTTGCCGCCGCCTATCGTGCGCGCGGCCTGTCGTGCGATGTCGAGGTGGAGTTGCTGTCGATCGACGGCGATCGCCGCGCTGACGTGCTGTTAATTGCGCCGGGTAACAGCTATCGCGTGGCTATAGAGGTGCAGCATAGCACGCTCGACTATGCCACCTTGGAGCGACGCACCGGCGCCTACGTAGCCGCTGGTGTCGCGGTCATTTGGGTGCCAATCCTTATTCGGAAGCGCCTCGGCGAACCAAGCCGGATCGCTGGAACCGAAATATTCTATGTGAGCCGTTATTCGGCGCCACCTTGGCAACTCTGGATTCATGCCCTTCAAGGGCGGCTATGGTTCTACGACCCGGTAACCCGCGGCGTTTGGCGCGGGATGCTCGACAAGTGCATGCTCTATAGCAATCCGTCATCTTGGTTCGAGGACGGCGCCGAACAAAGTGCCGGCGGGAATTGGTATGCCTCGGAGCGTTGGAGCAGCCTCTTCCTCGAGGGACCATTCAGCCTCTCTCAACTACGGGCGCGACGCGTGAAGCGGGCACCTCGCAAGCGGCGCGGCTATCATCTCCCCGGCGGCATTGGCGCCGACTTCGTGCTGGTCGACGAACCCGCCGATTATGCCATGCCGGTGCGGATCGGCCTCGCTCAGATTGGAACGGCCGGTAGCTTTCACCATTACCACGTAGAGCATCGAGTCGGCGACGCTTGGGTTGGCGCATCTCTGGCAAGGATGCCCCTTCCCTACGCTGTTGCGCCCGCGCGCGATCGCGAACAGTGAGCGCTGGCCAGAACGTCTAAAGGGCGATCAGGCATAGGTTGGTCAGGGACTTGCCAGATTCAAGCAAGTGCTTGCTGCCAGCTGGGGCTCGGCAAAACGCCAAAACAGCGCCATCGCAAAGCCGAATATCGATCGGCTTCGCAAATCAATTCAGAGCATTGCGACGCGTATTCGCTGCAACTGATATCATGTAACTTCACTCGAATTGCTAGGCGATGTCTGGACCGAAACCGCCACCATGCATGCCGTAGACATGGTGGAAGATGGGCGGCGACAGCATGGAGACACACCGCACAGTCCAAGGAGAAATTGCCTTCGTCCAGCCGGTGGTCGTATTTCAAACGTTTGCTGAGCGATTATGCTCAACATTGCAGGTTGTAACGCGACTCGGATTACCTTGAAGATTCAACCCTATTGCGACGGTACCCATTGGAAACCCTTCACAATCCAGACCGCTTTATGGCCGACTTGCGCCAGATCCTCTCGCAAGGACGGAAACGCATTGGTCTTCTTGTCGGCGCAGGAGCCCCGCTGGCGATCCGTGTAAATGCCGCAGGTGAGCTGGATGATGCTGGCGTCCCGCTCGTGCCTGGCGTCGATGAGATGACCAAGAAGGTATTGGATGGTCTGACAGGCGCGAACGGCGAAGCTGCGATGGCCATTAAGGGAGACCTGGGGGACGGAGCAAATATCGAAACCATTCTGTCCCGCATCCGCCTTCTTGAAAAAGTAGCCGGAACGACCGCGATCGCGGGACTGGACAGTGCGGGCTATTCCGCGCTCAGCGAAGCAATCTGCAAGAACATTGGCGAAATCGCTTCAGCTGCGCTTCCTAAAGGACGAACTGCGTACTCCGAGCTGGTTGCCTGGGTAAGCGGCACCCACCGCGTGCATCCCATCGAGGTCTTCACAACAAACTACGATCTACTTTTCGAAGAGGCATTCGAGAGGGTTAGGGCTCCGTACTTTGACGGATTCACAGGTGGAAATGCCCCTTTCTTCGACCCGGTAACCGTCGCAGGCGACGATCTCCCCGCAAGATGGTCGAGACTATGGAAACTTCACGGCTCGATCGGCTGGGCGCTAGAGAATGGCAGCGTCGTGCGTGGTCGTGGACGGGAAGCCACCCAGCTCGTCTATCCTGACCATTTGAAGTACGACCTAACGCAGAAACAACCATATTCAGCCCTTTTCGAAAGGTTGAAAAATTTTTTGCTGTGTCCTGACACACTCTTGCTGACGGTAGGCTTCTCTTTCAGAGATGCACATGTATGCGCCGTCTTGGATGAAGCCCTGGCAATGAACGCGAATAGTGCGGTGTTCGCCTTTCAATTTCAGACCCTCGACAAGGAAGAGCCGGCATGTAGGCTCGCATATGATCGGCCAAACCTTTCTGTATACGCGGCTGATGCCGCGGTCGTGAGCGGCGTGCCTGGGAAATGGCGGCCGGGTGAGCTGCCCAAGAACTGGGAAGAGATTCGTGCCAGTTTCTGGGCTCCTCGCTCAGCCGGTGGCGCACCCGTATTCTTGTTGGGCGACTATGCCCGTTTTGCTCGTTTTTGCTCGCTGGCCCAATCAACCGACCTTTCCAAGCCCGAACAATTGACATCCAGCGACGGAAATGTCGGCGAGGGAGCGACGGCGTGAGTAGCAGCGATCCCACCTTCCTTGGAAAAGTTCACGCCGTATCTGGCGCTTCGATTTCCGTCCGGCTGGCAGCGTCTCTCGCTTCGGGGCTTGCCATCATAAAGGGCCACACATACCGCGTGGCGCAGGTTGGTAGCTTTGTGAGAATTCCGCAGGGATACCAGGACCTGTACGGCGTTGTTTGCGAAGTCGGCGCGACGGCTGCCCCTGTATCGCACCTCGGCGAGACTGATACGGGTCGGTGGATGCGGGTTGAGCTCGCAGGTGAAGCGATTGGAGATCGCTTTGAAAGAGGTTTAAGCCAACACCCCAACATCAATGACACCGTGCATATCGTTACCGAAGCGGACCTGCGGCGCATCTACGGAGGTATCGGCGATGATCAAGTGGCTATTGGCCATCTCTCCAGCGCAGAAAACATTACCGTAAGGCTTTCCCTCGACAACCTCGTTACGCGGCACTCCGCGATTCTTGGCTCGACCGGTTCAGGCAAGTCGACCACGGTTGCGAGCCTCCTTCGTTCAATCGTGCAGCCGACTGCGGGCACTGCTGGTTTGCCAGGCGCGCGCATCCTGCTCCTCGACGTCCACGGTGAGTACTCGGCAGCGCTTTCGGACATTGCGCGCATTTACAGCGCGACGCCTCAGCCGGGTGAGGCGCCTCTCTTCGTACCTTATTGGGCACTGGAAGCGGGCGACCTGCTCAACTTCGTCGCCGGCGCCCTCAACGACAATCACGAGATCGCGTTTACTGACAAAATATTTGAACTGAAAGCGGACCGAGTGGCACGCGCGGCAATTCCGGGCATCGAGCCAAATTCCCTAACGGTCGACTCTCCGGTGCCGTTCAGCCTGAAGCAGCTTTGGTTTGATTTGATAGACTTCGAAACCACCACGTATACGGGTCCCCAACGAGATCAACCCGCTCTGGAAGAAGCGGGGGACGCGAACACCCTGTGCGCGCCTCGTTACCGACCGCATGCCATGGGCGCCGCTGGACCATTCCTTAACACGGCCGCCAAAGGTATCCGTAGGCAGCTCAATCTGCTGCGGTCCCGGCTCCTCGACAAAAGATATGACTTTATTCTGCATCCAGGAGAATGGGAGCCAGACCTAGAGGGGAACGTCGCCAAGGATTTGCCAGAGCTGCTGCAAGGCTGGCTAGGCCACGATCGCCAGATCACCATCCTTGATCTATCTGGTGTGCCCAGCACTTCGCTGGTGCGCCTTGTCAGCACCATCCTCAGAATTGTCTACGAGGCTCTGTTTTGGAGCAGGGAGAAAACAGAAGGAGGAATACTCAGGCCGCTGCTTGTGGTCATGGAAGAGGCCCATCGATACCTCGCTCCCGATGGCGATAAGGTTGCGGCAGAAGTAGTTAAACGCATTGCGAAGGAGGGCAGAAAATACGGTGTCGGCGCAATGCTTGTCTCGCAGCGTCCTGCTGAAGTCGATGAAACCGTATTGTCACAGTGCGGCACCATCATTGCCTTGCGCCTGTCCAACCCGACCGATCGGGCAAGAGTCAAAGGCGCACTTCCCGACAACCTTGCCAGTCTAATGGATCTTCTGCCTGTGTTGCGGACGGGGGAAGCAATAATTGCGGGCGAAGCTGCACGGTTGCCTGTGCGGTGCCGGGTCACCTTGCCAGCAGAAGACCACCAGCCAAAAAGCGCCGACCCCGAAGTAACCCGCGCATGGTCAAGTCGCAGAATTGCTGAGGGTTATGATCGCGTAGCAGCATCCTGGCGAGCACAACGCACGACCGCAGTTGTCCACCGGCCGACAATTGTTCGAACGCCAGTGGCTGACGATGAAGGAGGGGGCAATGGATAGAACCGCAGTAGCATCAAGCAATGTCGCAAGCATCGGGCACGACGAGGGCAGCCAGACGCTTGAAGTTGAGTTCGTGAACGGGTCGATTTATCAATATTACAATGTGACGACGGCGCTCTTTGAACAATTGATGCAGGCAAGTTCGAAAGGCCAATTCTTGAACGCGTATATAAAGAACGCTCATCCTTATTCACGCGTCGGCTGAGAGCAAAAGGCGCGTCATTACTTTGCGATCAGGTGAATCCAGTTGTTAGCCGCATCCGCCCTGCCGGCCGACCTGGCTCTCGTGAACGAAAGCCCAATGGCGGCTCTCAACAAGGAGCTAGCAGCGACCTCTTCACTCGCGTCGCCGTCCGCTTCTGCCGCAGGTTTGGGATTGAAGCAAATGCCAATTCAGACGGTGCGCCCGAGCTCCTCATCGCGTTCAGTACCGTCATTTCAACAATGCCACCGCGCGCTCCCTTAACACTCCGGTCGTGACGTCCACTGTCACGAACGGCGACTTGTCGGCGACGTCCTCGGCGGAGAGCAGGATCTGGCCGAACTGGGCGGCGATGTCTGCGAGAGAGGCCGCACAGACGACGCGCGCGAATTCGCACCACACGATGGCGCCCATGCACATGCAGCAGGGCTCGCCGGTTGTGTAGATCGTCGCGCCCTTGAGCTTGTCGGGTCCGTGCACCGCCAGTGCCTTGCGGATCGTGACCATCTCGCCGTGCGCGGTCGGATCGCGATCCGGGCCGGTGCGGTTTGCGCCGCGGGACAGCACCTCGCCGTCCTTCACGATCACAGCCGCGAAGCCGACGCCGGCTGCCGCCGCTTCGTCGATTGTAAGTTGCATGAAGCGTGTGTCGTCCGGCTGGACCGGAGCGGACCTCGCGTGTGACTTGCGCGCAACGATCCCTGCGGCGGCCGCAAGCCGCTGCTATCCTACGGTGGCACCGCGTGAGATCAAAGTACAGGCGTTTCGAAGGCCTTATCCAAGACCGCTTTTCATCTCGATGCGGACCTCGAAGCCTCGACGATCGGCAGATCCGCTGATGGAGGCGGAATTCCGCTAATGGGACACAGCGGATGCAGCATTTTGCCGAGATGCCGAAAGGGCGGACTTTCGCAGGGTATCAGACGCGACCGTACTGGCTGGCAGCGGACGAAGGCAGACGCGAGGGCGACCAACGGACCCGTCGTTCAAGGGCTCACGTGTTAGTAGCTGCCTCGTATATGTCTTCCTCCTGCGCATTGTGGATGCGCACAAGGGCTTCGATGGATCCGATGACCCTCTGGGCATCGCGGACGAGGTACTTGTCGGCGTCCTCGGCCCGCAGTCCGCTGGCGAGCCGCGCCAGCAGCCGCGCCTGATGCAGGATCTCGCGATGTGCCCGGCTCATTGCCGACAACCCGTGCATATCGATAAGGAGCTTTGATAACCGCGGGTAAAGCGTAGCTTCGTCCTCGCGCTCGTGCGTCACAACGCTGTCTTCAACAATCGCATGCGCGCTGAGGATAAGGTCGACCGCGGGACGACCGGTCGCGTCGTCTAGCGCGTCCGAGATCGATCGCAGCCTGTCCAGTTCCTGCTCGAGCAACCGGTGCTCGTCGCTCAAGGCCCGCGCCATTCTGTCTGGCAGAACTTCTCTGCGTCGGTGCCAACCCGGTTTGAGAGCCCGCAGCGCATTGAGGATCACAGCGACATCGATGGCCTCCTGCGTCAAGGCACCCGCCACGGGCGTCAACCAGCCGAAGGCGGCAAATACCATGGCGATACCGGAAAGCCCCATGCCGGCGACGATGCTTTGGATCGCGATGCGCCGGGCACGCCGGGCGATGGTCACCGCCTCCGATACCCGATCGAGCCTGTCCACAACGATCACTACGTCGGCCGCTTCCGACGATGCGCTGGCGCCGCGCGCGCCCAATGCGACGCCAACGTCCGCCGCTGCGAGTGCCGGCGCATCGTTGATTCCATCTCCCACCATCAACGTCGGGTGAAGGCGGCTCTCCAGGATGACGGCATCGACTTTATCTGATGGGACACGGTCGGACAGTACCGCATCGATATTCAGCGCAGCAGCGATCGTCTCAGCTGCATCAGCGTGATCACCAGTGACCATCACGATACGGGAAATCCCGGCCGCGCGCAGTGATTGCAGCGCGCGCGGCGTCTCTTTCCGTAGCTCATCGGCAAGGAGCAACGCGGCAACGACGCGGCCGTCGACCGATACGAACACGCTCAGCGCCGATCGCCAGGAGGCGCGGCGCAGCGCACGCGCGGCCCAGTCGTCCAGTTTGCGCGGCCCAAAGATGAGTTGGTGTGAGCCTACGCGGACCTTCCGCCCAGCAACCACGCCCTCGAGGCCAGAGCCCATCACCTCATGCACCTGCTGGGGCAGCTGCAGAGAATGACCTTGGCCGACGGCGGCAGCCACGATGGCGGCGGCCACGACATGCTGCGATGCCTGCTCCAACGAGCCGGCTAGGCGCAGTACCTCGCCAGCGTCTTGCCCGGGCGCGGTCTCGACAGCGATCAGGCGCGCTCCACCCACGGTGAGGGTGCCTGTCTTGTCGAATAAAACGGTATGCGTCTGTGCCAAGGCGTCGAGGGGCGCGCCGCCCTTGACGATGATGCCCCGACGCGCCGCCTGAGAGACGCCGGCTATGAACGCGACAGGGGCCGCCAGTATGAGCGGGCAAGGCGTAGCAACTACCAGAACGGCGAGAGCGCGGATTGGATCACCCGACAGTGCCCACGCCAGTCCAGCAACCACGATCGTCACCGGCAACAGCAACAGCGCATAGCGGTCCGCCAGCCGAATGAAGGGCGACTTGGCGGTCTGTGCGGCGGTCACAAGCCGCACGATGCCAGCGTAGGTGCTTTCGTCGGCCGTCGCGGTTGCCGTGATCTGAAAGGTGTCACCCGCGTTGAGCGTGCCACTGCGGGCGCTCTCGCCGGCTTGCCGCGTGACCGGGATCGGCTCACCGGTGAGCGCCGCTTCGTCGAGGACCGCGCGCGGAGAGGTGATCAGCCCATCAACCGGAATGATCTCGCCGGCGCGAATGAGGATCGCATCGCCGACTTTCACATCACGGATGTCGACATCCGTGATGGTCTCATCCACGCGGCGATGCGCCAGCCGCGGCGCCCGATCGATGAGGGTCTTCAAGTTGCGCTCGGCGCGGCTGACCGCGTAGTCCTCGAGCACCGTTCCGCCCGTGTACATAATGGCGACGACAATCGCTGCCAGAGGCTGCTGCAGAAGAAGGGCGCCGGCCATCGCCAATAGGGCGATGGCGTCGACCCCCATGCGTCCGGCTGTCAAATCGCGGACGATGGAGAAGGCTAGCGCGATGACGACAGGGATTGTTGCAGCCGCCCACATCCAACTAGCCGTAGCGGGGTAGCCTGCGAGACAGGCTGCGCCGCCAGCTATGAGGCCGAGAAGAGCGGCTAAAGCTAGGGTGCGCCTGGCGAAGCGTTCGTCGATCATGACGCTACTCGAAGAGGGGCGAGAGAAGTCACTTGCATCCTAAGGAGCGTCGGGCGGAGATCGCGAAAGTATTTTGCGGCCGGTAAACTTTGCGAAAGTCATATTTCCTCCCTCATGAAGCTCGGTGAAAATGACCGCGGCCAAATGGACCAACATAAGGGTGCATAGAAGCCGAGCTCATGCACTTCGACGAACGGACTGCGGAACGCGCGCATTGCGTCGTAGGAGGCCATGTTGATGAGGTCGCCCGCCCCCGGCACCACCAAGGTTGGGGCGACGCCCGGAACAGCAACCCACGCCGCGAACCAATGTCCAAACAATGTCCCATGCCTCCGGCGGCAACACGGCGCCATCGTCCTCGACGACAATCTCGATAAGGCCCGGCGAGCAGTTGTCAGCAAGGCTCAGTACGATTTTCGTCCTGGCGTGCTTGCACGCCGTCCTCGCCGTTCTGCGCGCGATCAACGACGACGGGCGCACCCCGGTGGTGAGACGTCCGACAATGTCGTTGTCGTCCTCGGCCAGCAGTATGCGAATGACGTGCCTCCATAGCCTAGATCACACCCCTTAGGCGCCGGACCTGAATTCCACCTGAAAGGCTCAAAGAGCTGAACACCTGCGTCCGGCCAGCGCTGCGCCGGGCTTTTCAGGTTGGTTTCAGGTCGGCGTGCGACAGCCCTAACCCGACCGGAGGTTACGGCCCATGTCTTCAATCAAATGTCTGACGGCGACAGCCGCATTCATCGCATTGGTGGGGGTTTTGAAGGCGGCTTTAGGCGCTGAAATCGCCGTCTCCCAGGCGCAGATCGAACGCCTTGAGATTCGGCTGGAGGAGGCGCGCCCGGCTTTCGAGGAGGCGATCGCTCTACTCCCGGGCACCATCATCCCGCCGATGAACAGCCGCATTGCGGTGCCTGCCCCCTTTGCCGGTACCGTCGTGTCGGTGGAGGTGCTCCCCGGCCAAACCGTGGAGCAGGGTCGCACGCTGATGACGATTGCTAGCCGCGAGCTGGTCGAGACGCTCTCTCAGTTCCATCAGGCGGAAGCCAACCTTGCAGCTGCGACCGCCGTCGCAGAACGCTATCGCGGGCTTGCAGAGAAGAATATCGCTTCACCGACGCGTGCTGCCGAGACCGAAGCGCAGCGCACAGGGCTTGCAGCCGTCGTCGAGGCACATCGGCGACTCGTCACCTTGGGCCATATCAAGACAAATCCCGATGGCAGCTATGATTTGGTTGCCCAGCAGGCTGGGCGCATCGTCGAGGCGAACGTCGCGCCAGGGGCCAGCATCGGCGCCATGCAAGCGGCCGTTGTTTTCGACACGAGCGATGAGCTGTGGGTTGAGGCGCAACTGCCGGCGTCGTTGGTCGGCAAAGTGCATCCCGGCGACAGCATCACATTAGAGGATGGCACTAGGGGCAAGGTCCTTTCGGTTGGGCACACGCTCGATCCGAAGACTCGCTCGACCACGCTCACGGGTACCATCCCCGGTTCGGCCGGTCTCGTTCCGGGCCAGATGATGACCCTCAGCATACATAGACAGGCCGCCGTAAGCAGCGTCGAGGTTCCTGCACAAGCGGTTGTTTGGCTGGGCGCCACTCCCAGTGTCTTCGTGCGAACGGAAACTGGATTTGCCGTGCAGCCCGTAGTCCTCATGGGCAAGACGCTACGCGCGGCCACGATCGGAGGTGGCCTCACAGCAGGGCAGAAGATCGCCGTATCAGGGCTCGCTCAGCTCGAAAACATGATTGGTGCGGAGTAAGCGATGCTGCGTCGTACAGTCGAGTTCGCACTCACGCAACGGCCCTTCGTGCTGCTGTGCACGCTGCTAGTCGCTATGGCGGGCGGCTATTCCTTTCTGCGCTTACCCATCGATGCTTTCCCGGACATCTCATCTATCCAGGCGAAGATCATCATGAAGGCGCCGGGGATGACGCCTGAGGAGGTGGAGACTCGGGTCATCGCGCCAATCGAGCTGGAGTTGCTCGGTATTCCGCGCCAGACGGTCCTGCGCTCGTCGGCGAAGTATGCGATTGCCGACGTTACCATCGACTTCGAGGACGGCACAGACATCTATTGGGCTCGCCAGCAGGTGGCGGAGCGACTGGCCGGGGCTAGGGACGCGCTGCCATCCAACGTTTCCGGCGGTCTCGCGCCGATCTCCACGCCGCTGTCAGACGTTTTCATGTTCACCATCGAGGGCGGTAGCCTCTCGCTGGAAGACCGGCGCAGTCTGCTCGACTGGACGATACGCCCTGCTCTTCGGACGATACCCGGGGTCGCCGACGTCAATGCGCTCGGCGGTCTGGTGCGCACATTCGACGTCGTCCCCGACAGCGCCGCGCTGGCGTCTGCTGGATTGAGCGTCGCCGATATCAAAGATGCGATCGCAGCGAGTAATCGCAATGACGGTGCTGGGCGACTTTCCGACGGTGAAAAGGCCCTCGTGGTGCGCTCTGAAGGCGCCATTCGCACGCCTGCGGACTTGCAGCAAGTCGTCCTCAGGTCGGAGGGCGGCAAGGTCTTGCGGCTGCAGGATGTCGCCACGGTCGGTATCGGCAGCCTCACCCGTTATGGAGCGGTGACCAAGGATGGACGCGGCGAAGCGGTGCAGGGCCTCGTGCTCTCGCTGCGCGGCGCCGATGCCAGCGCGATCGTGAAGGACGTGCAAGCGCGGCTCGAAACGCTAAAGCCAGGTTTGCCGGAAGGCGTAACGCTGCAAGTCTTCTATGACCGTTCTGACCTCATTCAACGCGCCGTGGGTACCGTCACCAAAGCACTGGTCGAAGCGACGGTGCTGGTCGTCATACTGCTGCTCGCCTTTCTCGGAAGCCTACGCGCTTCCCTCGTCGTGGCGGTCACGCTGCCAATGGCTGCGCTCACCACATTTTTAATGATGAAGCTCTTCGGCATGTCCGCGAACCTCATGAGCCTCGGGGGGCTCGCCATTGCCATCGGCCTCATCGTCGATGCTGCGGTTGTCGTTGTCGAGAATACGGTCGAGCGTCTCAATCATCATGCGGACGACACGCGCATTCCGCTCTTGCATCAGGTCTACCAGGCGGCGGCAGAGGTCGTCACGCCGGTTGCCTCGGGCATCATCATTATCTGCCTAGTTTTCCTGCCGCTGCTTTCGCTGCAAGGGCTCGAGGGCAAGTTGTTCGCGCCCGTGGCGATCACTATCATCTTTGCTCTTTCGAGTTCGCTGCTGCTCTCACTCACCCTGATCCCGACTCTGTCGTCGCTCTTCCTGCGCGGCAGCGCCCACAAGAACCCGATCCTGATGCGGGTCCTCGAGGCCGGTTACCGGCCGCTGCTGCGCTTTTGCCTGGCACATCCTATGCCAGTCTACGTCGCCGCTGCCACCGGCGCGGCAGCAATGGTCCTTGCCTATTTCGCCGTCGGCAAGTCGTTCATGCCGACCATGGACGAAGGGGCGGTCATCATACAGACAACCAAGCTCCCCTCGATCAACCTTGAGGAAAGCATTGCGACCGACCTGCGCATTCAGCGCATCCTTCTAGAGAAGGTGCCGGAGGTCGATCACGTCGTAGCACGCGTCGGCTCTGATGAACTAGGGCTCGACCCCATGAGCCCCAACGATACCGACGCGTTCTTGGTGCTCAAACCCAAGAACCAGTGGCGCGTGCCGAGTAAGGAGTGGTTGCTGGAGCAGTTGCGCGCAGCCATGACCGAACTGCCGGGTGTCGAATTCGCCTTTACGCAACCGATCGAGATGCGCACTTCCGAGATGCTGACCGGCGCGCGCGGCGACTTAGCGGTGAAGATCTTCGGGCCCGACCTGAAGCAGCTCGCCGATCTCGCCGGTCGCGTCCAGGCGTCGATTGCTGGGGTCAAAGGGGCGTCCGAAGTGTTCACGGCTTCCAACGATACAGTGGACTATCTGCAGATCGACGTGGATCGCCTTACGGCAGGGCGCACGGGCCTTTCTGTGACGCGTATCGAGGACGAATTGCGCGCGCTTTTGGAGGGCGCACCGGCCGGCATCGTCGCCGAGACACACAAGCGGACCAACATTGTGATCCGCGGGCCTGAGACCCTGCGCAAAGCACCCGAGCTATTCATGCAGAGCCAGCTCGCTGCCGGAGACGGCGGCCTCGTGCGCATCGGCGACGTCGCCCGACTGCATCGCACGGCGGGCCTCGTCAAGGTGGACCGCGAGAACGCTTCGCGCTTTGCCATCGTGCAAGCTTACGTTTCCGGGCGCGATCTCGTTGGCTTCGTTGAGGATGCTCAGAAGGCAGTTGCGGCCACGGTTGAGCTTCCCCCTGGCTACCGCCTCGTTTGGGGCGGCGAGTTTGAGAATCAGCGGCGCGCGGCCGCGCGCCTCGCAATCGTCGTTCCGATTGCGCTGGTGCTCATCTTCCTCGTGCTGTTTGCGAGCCTGCGCTCAGTGCGCCAGGCTGTGCTGATCCTTGCCAACGTTCCGTTTGCTTTGATCGGCGGCCTCCTCGCGCTCTGGGTGGCCAGCGAGTATTTGTCGGTGCCGGCGTCGGTCGGGTTCATTGCGCTGCTCGGCATCGCCGTTCTGAACGGTCTGGTCCTCGTCAGCTACTTCAACCAGCTCCTCGTCGCCGGCATGCCGCTCGATCAGGTGGTGTTCGAAGGTTCGCTGCGGCGCCTGCGTCCCGTGCTCATGACGGCGAGCATTGCCGCCTTCGGTCTGGTCCCGCTGCTGTTTGCCAGCGGACCAGGCTCCGAGATCCAAAAGCCGCTCGCGATCGTCGTGATCGGTGGTCTCATCACGTCGACAGCGCTCACCCTCATTCTGCTGCCCATTCTCTTCCGCCGCCTCGGCGTCGCGGCGAGAGAGCCATCCTCGGAAACCCGGAATCTGTCATGGATCAATCCGCTTGCAAGCTGACCCTGGTCTATCCGCTCGCCGCGGAAGATCACATCACCGAGCTCTTGTTGAATGCAGACCCGCCGCTGTCCGGCTTCACAACCTGGAGAGCGGAGGGCCACGGCCTCGACTTCGGCAATGCCAGCGTGCGCGAACGCGTGCGTGGCCGGGTGGCGCTCGGTATGCTCGTCCTCATCCTTCCACGACTGCGGCTCAGCTCCGTCCTGGAGGACATTCGCTTAGGGGTGGGCATTTCAGACCTCACCTATTGGGTGGAGCCTATCGAGGCTTTTGGTCGACTTGCGCACGTTGCTGCGATCGACGTCGCGGCAGCCGAGGCGGCAGCATGACCGGCTATAGGGGCACAAGCGGGCGCCAGCCCGTCGCTACACGTAGAGCGCCGACTTCGGCTTCTGGGACTTCGCGTGCCTGCTGTTGGCGATTTCCGTTGGGCCAGCGGCAGGTCAGCGGAAGTTAAAGGAGACCGAGAACCGGAGCTGGGATGGCGACGCGCCAGCCGGAGGCGCCGGAAAAGGTGCCGCCGAACGCACTCCGGCAAGAACTGCACGATCGGTTGCAGCATTGCCGGAGGACTTTGCGATGCGCGCGTAACTAAGCCCCCCTGTGGTCGTGACACCGAACGAGACCACAACCGATCCCTTTCCGGCACCGCTGCGGGGAACGTGTCCTGAAACCTTCGCACGCACGCGCGACGCGTAGTTTACCACGCTGCCCGTGCTTGCCGAAGCGCGAGGCGCTTTTGACTTTGCGCCAACACTTGACGGCTCGGCAGCAACTTTCTTGCGGGGAGTTGGCTGGCGCTTCTCGACTGGTTCGCGCCGCGGAGGTTCGTTCGTGCGTTTGGGTTCAGTCCTCGTTGGAGAAGTCTGCGGCTCATGCGGGTCTTTGCCCAATGCATCATCCTGCGGCGCGCTGCCCTCGATGACGTCGACGCCTTGGGCCGCGGCATCGCTGCTGGTCAGTTCCTTAGGCTCCGTCGATTTCAGCTCCACCGTATCCGGGGCGTCCGAAACTTCGACGGCCTTGGCCTGATCGTGCACGATGTCCGAGATCTCCTCGGCGGGAAGCTGTTCCACTGTGTTCGACAGGGCAAGTTCGATGCTGATGGCCCGCGTTTCCTGCTGAACGACACCAGAACGATCGCTGACCCAAAGGACCAATGCCACGGCGACCGCAACGTGAAGGGAGAGAGACGCGCAAGCGCTAGCCGCACGAAGCCCCCGCAAAGGCGAAGCAGGAACTTCCAAGGCGACAGCGCGCACGTCTCCGGCAGGCGGCTGCTTGCCACCAATCAGGAGTGATCCGTCGTCTGCGAGAGTAGTCACGCTCCATCAATTCCTAGCGAAGGAACACTCCCCATGGCGTGGTCCCAACCGGCACCTCCTTTGCGACCTTGTTGTTAGCGGTATCAATGACGGTGACCGAGTTCGACTTGCCATTGGCAACGAACAGCCACTTGCCGTCGCGGCTCGTTGTCATGTTCCACGGCCGCCGCCCAACCTTTACCTCGGCTATGATCTTGAGCGTCGCGGCGTCGATGACGGTCACCGTGTTGTCGGAACGGTTTGAAAGATAAACCCACTTGCCGTTTGGATGAACGGCAAGTCCGGCGCCACCTTTGCGGTAAGGTACATTTGCCAACGGCTCATGCGTGGAGGCGTCGAGCACGGCCATGAAGTCGGAGTCCTGGCATGCAACGAACACTCGCCGGCCGTCGGCGGAGAACGCGATATCGCGCGGATGAATGCCGACGGGCACAAGCTTGATCGACTTGCGCGCAGCGACGTCGATGACATCGACCTCAGCACCATTTTCAGCTGTGACGTAAAGCCAGCGCCCGTCGGGGCTGAACTTGGCGCGTTCCGGGTTTTCACCCTGTGTGTCGACCTGGAACGTTTCGGTGTTCTTGGCCGTGTCGATGAAGGAGACGGTGTTGGCTTCTTCATTGGCAACAACAATCCACTTGCCATCGTCGGAGATAGCGACTCCCTCCGGTGAGGAGGCGAGCGCCACGGTGGCAGTGCGCTGGCGAAGGCCGAGATCTATAACGGCCAGCACGTTGTTTGGCTGGTCGCTGACATACATGAAGCGGCCATCGGGCGTGACAGCGGCACCGCGTGGCTTGTCGCCTGCCGGAATCGTGCCGACCACGGCGCCTCTGTCGATGTCGATAACGGACACAGTGCCGGCACCTTCGTCAGTCGTATAGGCAATGGATCCGGCATGTGCCGGATCCATTGTGATGAGAGCCACGCTTAAAGCCAAAGCTGATGCGGAAAATGTCATGCGCTTTGGCATTCGCTCACCATTTGTGCGTGTATTGGGCGCTGAACACTGCGCCCTGCGCCGCGGCATGGGTGACATCTCCTTCCAGGAACTGCTGCGACTGAGGCGTGTAGTAGAGACGATTAAAGACGTTTTCCACGCCCAGCAGCAGGGTGTCTTCGCCAACCTTGATCTCACTGAACCAATCGAATGTTGCGAAGCTGTCGATTGGGCGCTTAAACGCCAGGTTGGCGCCGTTGAAGCGGTCGCGGTCGCCGCTGTACAGCATCTGGAAGCGGTTCTTCATCCACGAGGTCGTCTGGTGTTCGATGTAGGCCGTCGCTTTAGGAGGACGAATGCGCTGGTTGTTGAGGTAAATCCAGCCCAAGGAATCCGTCTCGAGATCTTGCTTGCCCTCGATCCATGAGTATGTGCCTCCGGCCGTTAGCGTATCAGTGATGCGCACGTCGGCAGTCAGCTCGACACCAAAGATGCGCTCCGGTGCGCGGACGATCCCCGAGTTCACATTGAGCGGCGGGTTCGCGCCGAGATCGGACTCGTTATAGAAGACGGCGACCGTGCCGCTTACTCGATCCCAGTTTCCGCGGGCACCGATCTCGTAGTTGTCGACCAGTTCCGGCTCGATAAGCAATTTGTCCACGTCGGTGAACGGAGTGCTGGTCGGACCGGCGCGTCCGCGTCGCAGCACCTGCCGAACGTCAGGCAGCGAGAAGCCCTGGGAGAAATTCGCGTAGACGTCGATGTTCTGCGTGAGGTCATACACCGCGCCGGCGTTAAACAGGGTGGCGGCGAAATCCAGCTTACCGCCGTCGACGACGGTGTTTGAGCCGAGAACCGTGAAGGTCGGAACATCGATGAAGATGTTTTCGCGGCGAACACCGGCGCGCAGCGTGAGCTTATCGATCGGACGCCATTCGCCCTGTGCAAACGCTGCGATGCTGTTCTGGCTGTAGGGATTTAGCCAGCCATATTCGCGTCCGGTGTAACGAAACACTGTCTTTCCGCTGCTTGCGACAGTCCCTGCATCCATCTCGCGGACGTTTTGGTGGATATTCTCGTGCTGGTAATCTGCACCCCAGAGAACAGATGCCGTCTTGCTGACGGGAGTGTCTATCTCCAAGCGGCTGCCGGCCTTTTCCGAATAGATGGTGTCCTGGTACGTCACCGGATCGAACCCGAAGAAAGGCGTCGAGCGCGCCCAATAGTCCTTGTAGAACGCTTGGTAATGGATGCCGCTGCCGTAGAAGTCCTTGTGGTTGTAGTCAAACGTAGCGGCAAGATTGCTGACGCCGACCGGGTCATCGAAGCTTGCACCATTGACCGCCCGGCCCTTGGCGCCAGTGTAGACTTCGAGCTGGTTTGGATCGCCGATCCAATTGGTATCTTGCACGTTCTTGAAGGCGTTGAGCGTCAGCTGCGCCGTCTGCTTCTTGTCGATATCGACAGAGAACTTCCCGAACACATTCCACTGCTCGGTATCGGAGATACCACCATCTCGATGCGGGTTAGGCGCAATACGATCGCCGTCGGCATCGAAGAATGCGCCAGTGTCGACGAACGAGGCACCGAGTAGATAGCCAAACGCACCTGAGCTGCCTGAGGTCGTATGGCTAATGTTCTTCGTAATCCCGTCGGTATTGAGTGCCGACAGCGATGCGTTGATGCCGACAGATGTCGTGTTCTGCGGGGCTCCAACGGTCGGCTTCTTGGTGATAATGTTGATGAGGCCGCCAGTAGCGCCGTCACCGTAGATGGCGGTTGTGCCTCGAACGACCTCAATACGTTCGATCATCGAAGGATCGACTACCCAGAAGTTCTTGCCGGGATCAAAGATCGGATTCTGCTGCACGCCGTCGACTAGGATGATCGGCTTGCGTCCGCGCAGCGTCTGCCCGTAGGTGCTCATTGTCTGATTGCCGACGGCAAGGCCGGGCACCAGCTTACCCAATGCTGCCGCCAGGTCGTTGTTGCTGAGGCGAACCTGAGACTGGATCTCCTCCTGCGTAATCACTGTCACCGAGTTCGCGAGTGAGGACAGCGATTCAGATTTGCGAGTCGCAGAGATGACAAACGGGTCCAGAACGATTTCCTGGGCGACAACCGGAGCAACTGCGCCCCAGGCATAAAGAGCCAGGACGATGCTTGACGCCCCAAGGTAGGGGCTTGGCTTACTCTTCGACGCATACGCACACATACTCACACACCCCCGAACGCACGTCTTTCGACGCGGGATACACAACTGCACTGGTTCTTGCTGGATCTACCGAGAAGCACGCCGCCGACTGCTACATCAGCGAAGCGTCGCGTCCGTTCTTAGCTTGGCGTTTCTGCTATCGTCATAGGCGGCCCCCCGGACGCATCAACTACAGAGATTTCCACGCTATTTACGTGATCGCCCAGAAGTCTACGTGTGGGTACGCTGCATGCGCCACTGCTTACACCGGCAATCAAATTTGCCATAACTTCCCGAATCGTCGGCGCGATGGCGCGCCCGCGCAGCGGGAATATTGCCCGCTATGGAACAATGAAACTACCGAAGGCCATGGGCCAGCGCAGATCGTCCACCGTAGCCTCGAACTGGTACGTCTTGCCGTCGAGGATGGTAAGCGTGTTGGCGCGGGTGGTCGCCACGTAGATTTTGTCAGCCGTCGCATCGTAGCTGATGCCGCGGGGGAACTCGCCGACGGTAACTTGTGCTTTCACTTTTCCGTCGGAGCTGTCGAGAATGGTGACGACGTTCGATTTCGGACTTGAAACGTATACGTCGCGACCATCTGCGCTCATGCCAACGCCCTGTGGGCCATCCGTAACGGCGATCGCCTTGAGCTGTTTACCCGTAGTAGCGTCGATAATCGCGAGGGTGTTGTCGCCCAAAGTGGGCACGTAAAGCCGGCTAGCATCCGGGTGGATAGCAATCCCATAAGGCTGCGGACCGGTGAGAATGGTCGATGACACTTCATCGGTCAGCGTGTCGATCACCGAAATCGACTGGCTGTGATTGTTGGTGACGTAGACCTTCGTTGAGGCGGGGTCGGCTACCAGGCACCGGGGACTGGTCCCGACTGCTATCGTCTTCGACACCTTAAGGGCGTTGGCGTCGATGACGGATATCGAATTTGCATCAGCGTTCGCCACATAGACTTTGCCGCCATTGGGCAGCACCGTCAGGCCGGTCGGGTTTCTATCGACATCAATGGTCGCAATCACCTTGCCGGAAGCGGTGTCCAACACGGACACATCATCGGAGCCACTGTTGGTCACATAGGCCCGCGCCCTTTTAGGATCGACCGAAACGCCCCATGCGCTGGTCCCTGTGCGCACGCGGTCGACAACCTTCTTCTCCGCAAGATCGATGATGGCAACGGTTCCACGTCCATACTCGGGGACGAATGCCCGTCCAGCTTCTACCGGCAGCGTGCCGGTCAAGGTAAGGCACAACGTTAGACCCGCTACGCTACGCTTCATTTTTCCCCCGGTCTGTTGTCATTGATTTAGAGGCTGTTCTTGCGCTTCCCCTGGACGTGCTGGCGCAAATTGTTGAGTTTGCTCAACGCCGACACGGCCAGCGGCCGGTCACGCGCGATCACACCCATCAGCAATGCTTCGAGGCAGACGAGCGTGGTGCCGTGGAGCGCAATGTTGTCAGCGCGCCCCCGCGGCGCAGGAACGACGACCTTCGCGTGCCGTGACAGTCGCTCGTCGAGAGAATCTGAAATGAGAACGATAGGAACGCGGCATCGCCGTGACTCGGCGATCGTCGCTTCCGCCTCGGGATAGGTGCGCCCATACGCAAGCATAAGTAGCGCGTCGGCAGTCTCCAGGTGGAGGAGCTGATCAGCAAGCGTACTGCCGGTGGCGCCGAGTAGAATGCCGGGGCGACCATTGCGGGAAAAAGAGAAACAGGCGTACGCTGCGAGCGTTGTTGTCGGTCCCATGCCGAAGAAAGCGATACGCTTCGCACTCACGAGCACTTCTATGGCCGCGGCCATCTGCGTCCGAACAGAACGGCTGGCCAAGCGAGACACGCCCTCACGATGCGCACTGAGGACATGGCTGATCGCCGTATCGGCATCCTCGATAGCAGAGAGGGTGCGGTCCAGGTTATCGGCGGGCGTCACCCAATCGGGCGCCACTGAGGCCAGATCCTCTTTCAGTTCCCGCAGCCCGGCATAGCCTAGAGCCTGCACGGCGCGCACCACAGTTGCATCGGAGGTCCCGATGGCGAGGCCGAGCTCGATGGCCGACATCGACATCGCTTCGTGGCGGTTGGCATCGATGTACTCTGCGACTCTTCGGAGCGCCGGGGTGAGGCTTCGCGAACTACCGAGCAGGCGTTCCGATATTCTGTCGTTGATCGACTGTTTCACGTCCCGATTCCGGCTTTTCGGTCGGAGGATTAGACAGCACCCAGCGGTGCGGCGGTGAGATTTTATACCTCAGGCTAAACATGCCTGCCCATGTAGTAGCAGAGCGCATTCGCGCCCTACCAATCCCCTCCCACGCGATCCTCCGCGGTCAGATCCTAGCTTCCAGTCGGAAAGACCAGCGTTTGGCCGTCGATTGACACTCGCGCAAAGCTCTCTCCGAAGACGTTGTCGATCTCACAGGACTGCGCGACTTCGATTGTCGAGGCATCCTGGACGAGGCGCCCCCGGTTCATGAGCAGAATTCGGTCAACGGAGGCGAATGCCAGATTTAGCTCGTGCAGCACGACCAGAACGCCGGTCCCCTTTTCCCGCGCCTCTCGACGCAGGATGCGCATCATTGCCCGCTGTTGCTTTATGTCGAGGCTGGCGGCCGGCTCATCGGCAAAGAGAAACGGAGTGCCGGCCGCCAGTGCGCGCCCGATCATCACCCGTGCCTGCTCGCCACCCGAGAGACTTTTGATGCGGCGCGAAGCGAACTCGCTGAGACCCAAGCGCTCAATCGTCCGGGCGGATTGCAATGGTGAAGCCGCTCCCAGAGCGATAATGTCGGCAACCTCCAGATCCCACAGAAAGTCCTGCTTCTGGGCGACATGACTCAGCAGGCGCGCTCGCTCGCGGGCCGAATATGCTGAAACCGGCTTGCCGTCGATTGAGACAGACCCTTCCGTAGGTTGACGCAGGCCGACCATCGTCCGCATCAAGGTCGACTTTCCTGCCCCGTTCGGTCCCAGAAGACCGACGACTTCGCCTCTACGCAACGAGAGTGACACATCGTCGATCAACACTGACCGAAGCTGTTCAACGCGCAGATTTTCAACCTTGATCATCGGTATCGCCGCACGAGCAGGAGCAGAAAGAACGGTGCACCGATCAGCGATGTGATCAACCCTAACGGAATTTCCGAAGGGGCGAGCACGGAGCGCGAGACTCCGTCGAGAGCAGCAAGCATACCGCCCCCGACGAAGAACGAGTGAAAGAGCAACGGCGCATGACGCTCGCCGATCCACCAGCGCACGGCATGGGGAACGACGAGGCCTACGAAGCCGAGCACACCACCCCAGGCTACGGCGAGCCCGGTCGCGAAGGCAGCGACGGTCAGAGAAAGCGTCAGAAAGCGGCCAACCTCGATCCCCATCGTGGCTGCCGTCGATTCACCGAAGCCGAGCAAGTCGAGGCCGCGGGCCAAAGAAAAGGACGCCAGGAAACATGTTCCCGTCAGCAGCGCGAAAACGAGCAGCGTCGCGCCCGTCGGCGACTGCAGTCCGCCCAGCGTCCAGCTAATTATTGCGCGTAGGCTGACATTATCATCCGAGAGAACAAGCGTGGTCGTTGATCGTGTCGCGGCGAGAAGGGTTGAAAGGGCGATCCCGACAAGCAGCATTCCGGCAGCGTCGCGGATTCCCGCCGCCCTGCTTATTCCCAATACAAGCAGGGTTGCGCCCCATGCGCCGATAAAAGCAAGAACAGGAAGCTCCGCGCCCGAGAGCCAGATCGATGGGAGCAAAATTGCTAACGCGGCACCGAGGGCACCACCGGCCGAACTGCCAAGTAGGAATGGCTCGGCGAGAGGATTGCGAAAAGCGCCCTGGTAGATAACGCCGGCCAATGCGAGGCAGGCGCCGACAAGAAAGGCGCCGACGACGCGCTGCAGACGCCATTCGAGGACGAGCGTCTCCGGCGTGGGACCGGCTGCGGTCAACGTCTCTAAGAGCTTCAGCGGGGTCGCTGCCTTAACGCCGAGGCTGGCGCCGACCAGAATGCCCGCCAAGCCAACGAGCAGCGCAAGAGTAGCTGAAAAGGCCACGCGTCGCATTACGTGAACGCCTCGGGATGGATGGCGCGAGCCAGCACCTCGATCGCCTCTGCCTGGCGCGGCCCCGGAATTAGCATGAACCCGCGCGGTATCACCGCGACGCGTCCCTCGCGTATGGCCCGTAGCGCGGTCCATCCCGGACGGTCGGCGATGGAGGCGGTCGTCACATGAGTATTATTTGCCAGCACGACAACGACGTCGGGATCGGCGTCGGCTAGGCCTTCCAGGGTTACCTGTGGTGGCCCTATCAGGTCGAAGGCATTTAGCCCTCCCGCGCGTCGGATGGTATCTTCCGCATAGTGACCGGACCGAATGGTTTGAAAAGCTGCGGTGCCTGCGGCGCCTGTTTCCAGATAGATGCGGCGCACCGGACGGCTGGCAAGCTTCTGCCCGACCGCTGCAGCCTTCGCCTCCATTGCGCCGACGAGCCGATCTGACCCCTCGCGAAGGTCGAGTGCTGTCCCGAGCAGACGAATGTATCGCGTGATGGATGCAAAGTCGGAGTACTTCGCAAGGAACACTGGGACACCCATAGCCGAAAGCGGACCCGCCAATTGTGCGGTCGCGTCCGTGTCCACTCCCATGACGACGAAATCCGGATTCAACGACAGTATTGCTTCGACGGAGAAGTTTAGGGCGCCGCCAATCCTGGGAAGGCCAAGCACGCTCTCTGGGTAGAGGACCACGCCGCCGATCCCAACCAGTCGATCTTCGGCACCAAGGGAAACCACGCTTTCGACCATTGGTGGGTGTATGGCGATAATTCGCCGAGGTGCGGACGGAAGATTGAGGGTGTTCCCTACAGCATCCTTAAACTCGGTTGCGCGCGCGAAGACACCAAGCTGTGCAGTCATCGCCGCCGTAAGGGCGAGAAAGCGACGTCGATGAAGCATCGAAACCGATTACCCCGGTTCCCCGAGATCCCGACTGATCGACGGGACAGGCGGAATCTGCGGAACACCTCCGAGGCCCGATCGCCTCTTGCGCCAACTTAAGGCAATGTAACCCGTGACTACAAGGTCAACATTCTTCAGGAAAAATTCCCGTCGGCGATCACGGTCGTGCCCTTCGCCTCGCGCCAAGCCTCGCACCAAAGTGGTCGCCTCGTAAAACCGCTCATCGGAGTGAAGCAAGCTGACGCGGCAGGTCAGAAATGACGATGCGCGACCGGGCATGCACTCTGCAGTCATTCTGTGCTGCGAAACAGAACAGCTCTCGGTGACCGTTGACGCTCCCTGTCTTCTCGACCTAGCTTGCGATCGGGATGGAGTCCCCACTACTTGTCGAGAAGGTGATGACTCCTGCTTGACCGGGCCGCCGTTGCCGGGCTTGGCGGTAGGAGAGCAACAAACATCCGACTGCCAGTCCCACGAGCGCGTCGCCCTTTCTATTGCCCAAGGGTGACTCCATGTCTGCAAGCTCTGCAATCAAAACCCGTCTGAGGAACATTCCCGCAGGGGTTTGGGTCCTAGGCTTCGTGTCGATGCTAATGGATATCTCGTCTGAGATGATCCACGCGCTCCTTCCGATTTACATGGTGACCGTACTTGGCACCTCTACCCTTGCGGTCGGGCTCATCGAGGGCGTTGCCGAGGCGACGGCGGCCATCACCAAAGTGTTTTCTGGCGTTCTGTCCGATCGACTCGGAAAGCGGAAAGAACTGGCGGCACTGGGCTATGGTATGGCCGCCATCACCAAGCCGGTGTTTCCCCTCGCACCGAGCCTGGGTTGGCTGATAGCAGCCCGGTTCATCGATCGAGTGGGAAAGGGCGTAAGGGGTGCGCCGCGTGACGCTCTTGTGGCGGATCTCGCACCTCTTGAGGTTCGCGGGGCCAGTTTTGGCTTGCGCCAGTCGCTAGACACGGTCGGCGCCTTTCTCGGACCGCTTCTCGCAATACTTCTCATGCTGGTGACCGCGAATAATTTCGCCACGGTATTCTGGGTCGCAGTGATACCGGCGTTCCTGGCACTCGGCTTGATCGTGTTCGCGGTGCATGAGCCCGCGCGCCCAAAAGGCCTAAGGCACGTCGAGTCGCCGCTAAGCCGAAGGGAGCTGGCGCGCCTGGGAGGCGAATACTGGTGGATCGTCGCTGTCGCGACCGTCTTTACGCTTGCTCGTTTCAGCGAAGCATTCCTGATTTTGCGGGCGCAGTCAGTTGGATTGCCGATCGCATTGGCGCCCGCTGTTATGGTGCTGATGAATATCGTCTATGCTCTTTCCGCTTATCCGGCTGGTGTGATGTCGGACCGCATGGACCGCCGGACGATCCTTGTCGCGGGGCTTTTGATCTTGATCCTCGCCGACATCGTCCTCGCTCTTTCCAATACGATCGGCGGGATTGCTGTCGGCGTTGTGCTCTGGGGCCTCCACATGGGTCTAACCCAAGGTCTACTCGCGACACTGGTCGCCGATACAGCGCCTGCGGAGCTGCGAGGAACTGCCTACGGCATGCTCAACCTCGCAACTGGGATTGCGTTATTAGCTGCCAGTGTAATTGCCGGCGGGTTATGGGACGCAATCGGGCCTAGAGGCACATTTCTGGCCGGAGCCGCATTCAGTGCGATTGCGATCATCGGCGTCATAGGGCTTCGGCAACATACAAGGGAATAGGAAGGCCTAGCACTCGCCAAACGCGTCTGACTGGCGTGACCGAACGTGACATCACCAGCTCAAAACTGCCTCGAAACCTGTGTTCTGCCCTCGAGCCGGAGAGTACAGGTCCAAGCGGGCGCCGGACTGGTGAGCAATTGTATCGGCGATATATAAGCCGAGCCCGCTGCCGTCCGTTGCCCCGGAAAAACCGCGCGCGAAGCGCTGCTTGAGACGCCCGACGTCATCGGCACCCATCAGGAAACCATCGTTTACGACGGAGAGGACCGCGCCAGGCCCCAAGCGCACCGTAATTGGCGTGCCTTCCGGGCTGTGCTTGGCGGCATTGCCGATCAAATTCTCAATGGCGATGCCCAGCGCATCGGCGTTCGCCGTAATGAGAATGGGGTCCACTGCGCTGTTGTCGAAGCGGATACGATTCATGCACTGCGGCTTTCGAAGCCAATCGTCCATCAGAAGTTCGACCAGATCGCGCAACGACATGCTTTCGCGCGCCAGCGCCATTCCAGATTCTGTCCGAGCCAACTGCAGCAGCGCTTCTATTCTTCGGTTCAGGGTAGCAAGAGTAACCTTCAGTCCCTCGGCACGCCGACGCTGCTCTTCGTCCTCTGCGGCATCGGCCAACAATTCAGCCTGTGCTTGAGCGGCCGCGATCGGATTTCGCAACTCGTGAGCGCTATTGGATGCGAATGCCCGCTCGGACTCGAGTGCCAGGCTTAGGCGAGACAACAGTCGATTGACGTCGTTTGCGACCGGAGCGAGTTCCGCGGGTAGCCCCTTTCCATCGAGCGGGTCAAGATGGGCACCGTTGCGTGCCCCCAGCTCTTGCTGCAAATGGCGAACGGGTTCGATTACCCGGTTGACGGTAGCGCGCACCGCAACGGCGGCGATGGGCAGGACGAACAGCAATGGAACAAGAAGCCCAAGCCAAAGAGCACGAACAGCTTCCGCCCGTTCATGGGGCAACTCGGCAACCTGAATGACCAAGGAACCGTCAGCCGACCACTCGGTGAAATAGCGCCGTTCTCCGTCGTCGAAATGCCCCCGCTTCATCGGCGCGCTGAAAGGCCGTTCGGGAGCATCGTGGGAGCGCAGAAGAACGCGCCCGGCTGGATCGCGAACCTGATAGAGAATGGATTCCTTGTGATCTTCAGCCGTAGACCGTCCGAGGCGTACACGTTCTTGCTCGTCTTCGCCGCGGCGGGACAGATCGTACGCCGCCAGGGGGAGAATTCGCTGGGCGGTCTCCTGAAGCGCGCTGTCGAAAACCTCGTCAATTTCGTGGCGAATCATGAAGGCCGTCATGACGACCCCGCTGATCCACAGCGCGCCGATTGCGCCAGTCAGCGAAAGCAGCAGTCGGCGTTTCATGCTCCAGGACGACATGGGATTCAGATCCCCATCCTGTAGCCTAGTCCGCGCACCGTCTCGATGGCGCGGGCTCCGAGCTTCTTGCGCAGGCGGCTCACATAGACCTCGACTGCATTACTCTCCACTTCCGAGCCCATCGCATAGATCGCCTCTTCGAGTTGAGCCTTCGAGACGATCGTCCCGGGCCGGCGAATGAGGCACTCTATCAACGCCCACTCTCGCGCCGTCAGTGGAACATCTTCCCCATTGTGCTGGATTCGATGGGTCGCCGTGTCGATCGTCAGCTCCCCGATATGCTGGGATGGGTTGGGCTGAAGATCATATCGGCGCTGCACGGCCTGAACTCGAGCCAGTAGCTCACCGAGATCGAAGGGTTTGATAAGATAGTCGTCGGCACCTGCATTGAGACCGTCGATACGATCGCGGACCTGGTCGCGCGCCGTGCAGATGATCACGGGGGACCTGTCCCCGGACTTCCGGCGGCGCTTTAGAAGATCAAGGCCGCGCCCATCCGGCAGGTGAAGGTCGAGAAGCACGAGACCATACTTGGTCGTATCGAGCGCTGCATCGGCATCGCCGAGGCGGTCGACGCAGTCGACGGCGTGGCCGGCACGCGTCAAATGGACGGAAATGGCATCCGCCAGTAGCAGCTCATCCTCGACGACCAATATGCGCACGGGCTTGCGCTTCCTCCACACGAGGCGCTTCGTCGTCCCACAACCTGACGGCAACCTGAAAGCCACGATCGGAAGGCTTCAGTTGGGTGTCAGGGAGGGCGTCTACGTTGCCTAGCATCGGCAGTTCTAATCAATGGAGGACATTATGAACAAGTTGCTGATCGCCGCCTTCGCGCTGGCCAACATCGGCATCGCGGCACCGGCTCTCGCGGAGCCGTCGTGCGACGTCAACAGGGAGGAATGGCAAACCGAACAGGCTCTGCGCGACAAGCTTGGCGCCCTCAGATGGACCATCAAGAACGTCAAGATCGACAACGGCTGCTACGAAGTCTATGGCGCCGACGAGAACGGGAAAAGGGTCGAGATCTATTTCAATCCGAAGACTCTTGAGGCCGTCCCCGGCCAGGGAGGCTGAGCGGCATGGCGACCGTGAAAGTTTGGGACGCATTCGTCCGTCTGTTCCACTGGGCTCTGGTGGCAAGTTTCACGGTCGCGTTCCTGTCAGGAGAGGAGCGCGACCTCCGCATGCTTCACTATTGGGCAGGTTACGCGGCTGCGGCTCTTGTGGCGCTCCGCATATTATGGGGTGTCATCGGAACACATTACGCACGGTTTAGCCAGTTCGTGCATGGTCCCAAGACCGTGCTGAACTACCTGAAGTCCGTCGCCACCGGACGGGAGGCGCGATATCTGGGCCACAATCCTGCAGGTGGCGTGATGATCGTTCTGCTCCTCCTGGCAATCACTGGTCTCAGCCTCACCGGTCACCTGTTGACCACGGATGCTTTCTGGGGATCGACAACCATGGAAGAGATCCACGAGGTGCTCGCTAATGGCATATTGGCGCTGGTCGTCTTGCATGTCAGCGGCGTGATCGTCGAAAGTCTTAGGCATCGCGAAAACCTTGTGAGAGCGATGATCACGGGCAAAAAGAAAGTCCCAGGTCCCGCCGACGTGAGGTGATCATTAACTCGCGCGTTGCTTTCATCGGTGCCGACCGGTGAGCAGGCGACACCACGTGAACGATCTGAGCGTGCCACGCGTCGGCTTAAATGCGGAGCACTTGGACGCATGCTGGGGCTGCTTCTGGCTGCCTCAATCAGCTCCCGATCAAAAGCACGCGCTCGTTTGCCGCGAGTGGCCTATGCCGGGGATCGTGGCGAGACGCTTGCTCGCCTCATTCGATGTGCCAGGCCATCACGTGCCGGTCGAGGTCAAGGATCAGGTTCTGCAACAAGCGATACTGATCGACCAGGCACATCAGTGCGCGGCGTGCCACGTCAGGAATGCGTTTGTCTTCGCGGAAGACGACGACATGGTTCACTCGCCGTTATCACCGGGACTAGGCGAGTGGCCGTTAAAGGATCGCCAGAAGCCGGTCGGGAACGCGGGCGCCATAACCGCCAATACACCGCGCCTCGGAAAGGCGCGTCCCGACCCGTTCGGCGCCGAGCCGGGACGCTGGCAGCCGACGCAACCGTCAGCCTGCGTCTGGAGCTTTGCCGCCGTCCCGGGCCTTGCGTATGCTTTCGACCATGTAGGCCGTGGCCCGCTCCCAGGCGTTGCTGTTGTCGCCGCGGAAATCGAACACTTTAGAATAGGTGGTGCGCCCGCTCGCCACGTCCTTGATCTCGATGTGCAGCGTGCCGATGAGGGTGGACACCTTCCACACCCAGCCAATCATCACCTGGTCGGCGCCCGCCTTGCGGGCGATATCGAGTTCGCAGCCGTTGCAGGCACGCAGGTGCGTGCCGGAGTTCACCTCAGCCACGGCCTTGGCGACGGCGCCAGACTCGACGATGTTGTAGAGACCCGACGCCTGGATGCGCTCGCCGCTGTACTGGGTCAGCCCCGAAAGCATCTCGGCATGACGCGACGCCGGTCCCACCTCGCCCGAGGTGTCGTTGATCTCGAACGGCAGGATGGCGAGTTTCGCCCGCGGCGCGGCGTTAGCGGGGTTCACACCGATCCACACGACCAGCGCCGCCAGCGCCAGGCCGAGGCCGCGGGTGCGTGCTACCTTTTCCATGATCATCGTTCCTCCTTTGCCGGTGCTCAATATTGAGGAACGCTAGGCAACGCCCGCGCGCGCCAATAGGGGCCATTGCCCGTCGAAGGTCGGGCAATTTGCCCAAAACAACTCTGCTACCCTCGCGCCATGCCCAGGACGATGACATGCCCGACTTAACCTGCCCCGCGGGAGCCTCACGACCGAGGCGCCGATCGATCGATCTCAAGCGCTCGCTGGTTCTACGCATTGTCCTCGCGGCGCTCCTCTGTCTGGCAGCCGTGTCCATCTTCACGCTCGTCGAGGCGCATCGCGATGCCGACCAGCGTGCCGCCAAAACGGCCGACCTCGTCGTCCGCCAGCTCGAGCTGCAGCTCGTGCGGATCAACACCGGCCTCGACCTAGCGCGGCGCTTTCCCGAGTGGCAGACGGTTACGGCGGCAGGCGTCGGCGACGGCCAATGCGTACGCTTCTATGCAACCGGCGGCGATATGCAGCGCGGCGAGTGCATCGGATTTCAGCCAAACACCGAAGCCGCGCCCGGATGGTTTGCGGCGACGTCCGCCGCGCTTTTTGCATCCGACGAGGGCGTGAGCCGCACCGTTGCTTACAAAGGCGTCGAATACGGCACCGTGTCCGTGACACCGGCGCCTAGGGTGGTCGCCACCCGCGTGTGGGGCGCCCTGAAACAGTCGCTGCTGCTCACCTTCCTCACCGTCATCTCCGTCTCCCTCCTCGTCTACGTGGCACTCGCTCGTGCGCTGGCGCCGACTAAGGAGGTTATCGCCGGACTGAACCGCCTGGCCGCCGGCGATTTCGCCTATCGCCTGCCCGAGTTCTCGCTCGCCGAACTGCAGCGCATCAGCGAGGTGTCGAACCAGCTCGCCGACAAAATCGAGGCGGCACTTGCCGAGCGCGCCGACCTGTCGAAGCGGCTGATGAACACACAGGAGGACGAGCGCCGCCACCTCGCCCGAGAGCTTCACGACGAGTTCGGTCAAAACCTCACCGCCATGGCCGCGCTCGCGGCCTCCATCGAGCGCACGGCTGAGGGCGAGTGCCCAGCGCTCACTGCCGAGGCGCGCAGCTTGGCGCACATCGCTGCCGGCATGATGACGTCGTTGCGCGGTACCCTGCTTCGGTTGCGGCCCGCCGACTTCGACCGCCTCGGCCTAGTCGAGAGCCTGCGCCAGCTCGTCGACATGTGGAGCCTGAGCCGCCGCCGAGAGACCCGCTTCGAGCTCGACATTCCCCCCGAATTTGCGCTGCCCGACAACGCCGCGATCCATGTTTTTCGCATCGCTCAGGAGGGTCTGACCAACGCGGCGAGGCATGCCGGCGCCAGTCACGTGCGTCTCAGCGTCGAGCCCGTAACCGGGGGCGATGCCGACCGCGCCACCGGCATCAGCCTCACCATCGAGGACGACGGCACCGGCCGTCCCATCGCCGTCGCCGATGAGGCGCACGGCATGGGCCTCATGAACATGCGCGAGCGGGTGGCGGCGCTCGGGGGCTCGATCTCATTCGACGACGGCGCCGGTAGAGGGCTCAAGGTGCGCGTCTTCGTCCCCGTCAACCCTGAGGAGCGGGGGGCCTATGGACGCGCCCGGCATTAGCATCATGCTCGTCGACGATCACGCCGTCGTGCGCGAAGGCTACCGACGACTGATCGAGAAGCATAACGGCATGAAGGTCGTCGCCGAGGCCGCTGACGGCGATGCCGCCTACAAGCTATACAAAGAGCTTACACCCGACGTCGTCGTCCTCGATCTCACCATGCCCGGTCGCAGCGGCATCGAGGTCATCCGCCACCTGCGTCAGCGCGACGGGGGTGCCCGCATCCTCGTCTTCAGCATGCACCAGAACGCCGCCTACGCCCTCCAGGCATTCCAAGCCGGCGCCCGTGGTTACATCACCAAGTCGAGCCCGCCCGAGTTGCTCATCACTGCCATCCGCGACGTCGCAGCCGGCAAAAAGGCCATCAGCCCGGACATTGGGCATGCGCTCGCCATGATGCGCATTAACCCTGAAGCCCTGGCTCCGGAAAACCTGACGCCCCGCGAGTTCGACATCTTTCGCATGCTGGCCGATGCCAAGTCTGTGGCCGAGATCGCCGCCACCCTCAATTTGTCGACCAAGACGGTGGCGAACTACCACTACCTTATCAAGTCGAAGCTCGGCGTTTCCTCGGACATCGAACTCGTGCACCTTGCCATGCGCCTCAAGATCATTGACTCGGATAAAATCCAGGCGGGCGACTAGCTGGCCGATAGGCAAGTGATATCTTTAGGTGGGGTCTTCGGACCGGGGTGATCCACATAGCGAGCGCGATGGGCCTGAACATAGCGTCAAAGCTGTCGTTGAAAGGGCTCAACAGCAACGTTCATTGCGGTCCGGCAATCTCAGTTCTTTGTCTGTCTCGCTCGGCCGGCCGCATGCCACTTGCGCACCGCTTGCAGGAGTATGGTGTCCCGAAGTGCGGAACCCGATGCGCCGAAGAATTGGTAGAGGGGTCACGTCTCTGATCGCCGGGTTTTGGGCGGCAGCTTATGTCTCCGGACATCGGTCAATCCTCGGCATGCTCTGTGAGAGCCAAGTCGAGGTGATCAACTTCGTAAGTTGCAAATCAAGATGGTTGTGCGCCCCCGCAACCACCTCCTCCGCGCCTCCGAATGGCGGGATGGCATCGACCACCCAGAGCTGACGCTCAGCCTGAAACTTGCGCGCCGCTCTTCAAGTCCTGCGGACGCAGCTTGCTCGCCCTTCCGAAAGCCGCCGGCGACTTCGCCATTGACCTCGGCCCACAGCAAGACGCCGATCGGCTTGTTCTGGGCGTAGAACAGCCGGAACTGCTGCCGCAGCACCGGCGTCATGGCGAGCCATTCGAGATCGGAGATGAAGAACTGCTTGTGCGGCGGGTTTTGCGACATGAGCCAGACGATCTCACCCAGCACCGCAGAGACGGTCTTGGCGTGCCCCCTCAGGCGGCGCGCATGGTTGAAAACCTCACCGGAGGTGCCGGCGCGTTTATCCGGCTGCGGGCCACTTCTCGCCGCTGTGGAGAAGATGGCAGCACCATCGTTCTCGGTCTTCTGCCTATGTGAACTGTTTGCTGGTTGCTCCGACGGCTTGCCGTTGGTTGGCTTCCGGAGTTGCTCGATAGAATGACCCAATTCCTCTTGCGGTGCGCAGGCTTCAGCCGTGGAGCTAACATGCACACGCGCCTATGGAAGGTTCGACGACGCGGCCCAAACTCCAGCGTCAATCTGCCGGCACTCAATGGCGAGATACGCTTTGAGAATGCCACCTTTCTCTATCGAGCCGGCATGCCGGAGATCGTGCGGAATCTTTCGCTTAGTATTCGGCCCGGTCAGGTTGTCGGTATCATCGGTCGCTCGGGTTCCGAAACGCCGAACCGCGCTCGAAGACGCGGATGAAGCCGGGCCGGCTTTCAGGGTGCGGGGACAACCCGATCGCTGACGCAATGGCGTCGATCGACACGTCGTCCCCAATTTGGCGCTCCATGAGGCGGAGAGCGTCGGGGATCCGGGCCTGCATTCGGCTTTCCCAATTTCCTTACCCTATGGCGTACGGCGGCGAATCGAGCACCGGTCGCAGTCAGTCCGTGATCTGCCGGTCTTTGTGCAGAATGCAACACGCACGGGAATATTTCTCCGATATCAAGCCTGGGGTACACATGAATTTCAGGCTGTGTGGTATCGACGATTCCGGTGCAATCGGGACGGGCTAGGTTTTAGTCGTTGGCCGGCAATCAAGAGGGACGCGATGCGGGGCAAGAGGCACGGGAAACAGGCATCCGATGTCAACCGTCGTCGCATCCCGATGTCGCCGGCTGCTGCCGCAGGGCCAGCCCTGGCGATTGCGTTGGCCGCCGCCGGCCCGGCGCAGGCTCAGACCTGGCTCGGCAATGACGCCACCAACCCGACAAATTTCAATCTCGGGGCAAACTGGAGCACCGGCAACGCGCCGGGCTACGGTGATACCGCAACGTTCGCGGGCGGAGGCGCAAGCCAGACTGTCAATGTCACCCAAACCGCTGACCTCGGCGCGGGCGGGTTGCTGTTTAATGCCGCCGCGCCTGCATACACGATCAATATCGAACAGGTCCTATTGCTGACGAACATCACCAACAGTTCCGGGGCCGCCCAGACCATCAACGTCGGCCAATCGTATCTCCATGTCCTTAATCCGGGCGTGGCGAGTGCGGTCACTATCAACCAATCGGGGACGGGCATCGTACAGTTCGACACCACCTACGATGCGAGCGCCGCTTTCTTCACCGCATCCGGAACCAACGGCGCGATTTTCGTGCGTGGAGACGGGACAACGGTATCGCTCGGCTCACTCAATTCTGTCGGGAACGGGCGAGTCAGTTTCGAAGGCAATGGCTCGATGATCGAGGTTGGAGCGCTCGATCAGAACGATACGTTCTCCGGTTATTTCGCCACGCAGGGTGCGGGGACTGGTGGCCTGCGCAAGGTCGGGACCGGGACACTGACGCTCAATCTGACCAAGCCGACTGGCACCGTCGGCGAGTACACCGGACCAACGGAAGTTGTTGCCGGCACGCTTAATATGAGAAGCAGCGCCTCGTTCGGCACTGCCGACAGCGGAACGTCGGTCGCGAGCGGCGCAACGCTCAGCCTGTCCGGCGGCAGCTACTCGGTAGCCGATGCACTCAGTCTAGCCGGAAACGGTGTCAATGGCGGTGGCGCACTGCGCAATATCGAGAACTTTCATATAGTCGTCGGAGGCATTACCCTGACCGACGCCGCCCGCGTCAACTCGGACGCGGGCATGCTGACGCTTTCCGGACCAATTTCCAGGACCAACCAGTCGCTTACCTTCGGTGGCGCTGGAAATATTATCGTTTCAGGGACCATCGGCGGGTCCGGCAATGTCATCAAGGACGGCAGCGGTTCGCTTACGCTCTCCGGCAGCAATAATGTTTATTCGGGCACTACTACCGTTAGCGAGGGCCTCTTGCTTGGCGGTGCGGTGAACGCGTTTTCATCGGGCGGTTTCATGGCCGTCTGGCAAGACGGAAAGGTTGATCTGAATGGCTTCGATCAAACAGTGATGGGGCTTTCAACCGACGCGGGCCAAGGTTCTGGCAATATTCTGCTCACCGACGCGACGCTGACACTTGGAGGAAACTCATCGCTATTTTTTACCACCACGTTTGAGGGAGGTATTTCGGGAACGGGTGGCGTCATCAAAGAGGGCGCATACGAGCAAAGATTCGGTGGGTCCAACACCTATGGGGGCACGACCGCGATCAACGAAGGTAGGATAGTCGCTACCAGCACCAACGCATTTTCGGCGAACAGCGCGCACGTCGTGGCTGCAGGTGCCGTATTGCATTTAGCGAACTGGGATCAAGCGATCGGCTCGCTGGCAGGCGGCGGAGATGTTGATCTCGGGTCAGGTACGTTGACAGCCGGCGGCGATGACACCTCGACCACGTTTTCGGGCGTTATGTCCGGCAACGGCGGCTTCGACAAGAAGGGCACCGGCACGCAGACGTTCACTGGCGCAAATACCTATACGGGCGCCACAAACGTCGATGACGGCACGCTTGTTGTCGGCGTTGGCGGTGCAGGCTCGATCGTTAGCGATGTGACCGTCGGTGGTGCTGGTACGCTGATGGGGACGGGTGCTCTCGGCGGCGTCACCGTGCAAAGCGGCGGTGTGCACGCGCCCGGCAACTCCATCGGCACGCAGACCGTGAACGGTCCCTATCTTCTGCAGGCAGGTGCGATCCTCGAAATTGAGACCAACGCCGCCGGGCAGAGCGATCTCGTCGTTGTCAACGGCACCGTCGACATTACCGGCGCGACGCTGCGCGTGCTGGCCGATGGCGGCAATTATGCCATCGCGACCGACTATCTCATCATCGATAATGACGGCGGCGATGCGGTCATCGGCACGTTTGCGCCCATTACGAGCAATCTCGCGTTCCTAAACCCCACTGTCGTCTACAATGGCGGTGATGGCAATGACGTGGTGCTGACGCTGACGCGGAACGACGTCAGTTTCACCGATGTAGCCCAAACGCCAAACCAGTTTGCGACGGCCACGGGCGTGGGCAGTCTGCCGGTCACCAATCCGCTGGTCATTGCCCTGTTTGGCCAAAGCGCAGAGGGCGCGCGGCAGGCGTTAGATGCGCTATCGGGCGAGGTGCACACCACCGTCGGCACGGTATTGACCAACGACAGCCGTTTCATCCGGCGCACCATCTTCAATCGCATGCAGCAGGCATCGGGCACCAGCGCGCAGGATGGCAGCACGCAGGTCGCCGCAAGCGGCACCAATACACCCGTTACGGTTGCCGGCAGCTTCGATGCACCGATGGCGCTCGGCATGGGGGGCGGGAGGGGCGCATCGGGTTACGATATGCCTGCAACCCCATCACCCTTGGTGTTCTGGACGCAAGGCTTTGGATCGTGGGGTGATTTCGACGGCAACGGCAATGCCGCAACTGCTAATCGCACCATCGGTGGCTTTCTTTCCGGTGTCGATGCGGAGCTGAATGACGGCTGGCGTGCCGGTCTCGCACTCGGCTACTCGCATTCCAGCGTTGGCGTTGGTGCGCGGCTGTCATCGGCGAACATCGACAGCTACCACCTCGCGCTCTACACCGGTGGCACTGCAGGCGCAGTGGCGTTGCGCGGCGGCGGTGCATGGAGCTGGAACGATATTGATTCCAAGCGAACGGTTGCCTTCCCCGGCTTCTTCGACCGCGTCGACGCCTCCTACAACGGCGACGTTGGCCAATTGTTCGCTGAGGCAGCACTGCCGCTGCATGCAGGTGCGGTCGCCTACGAGCCGTTCGCAAACGTTGCCTACGTGCATGTATCGACCGACCGCTTCACGGAGCAGGGCGGCGCAGCGGCACTCGATGGCTTTGCCGCCAATACCAGCACCGGCTTCACAACCCTGGGCTTGCGGGTAGCAGGCAATGCGATGTTCGGCGACGCTCGCATCGTGCCGCGCGCGTCATTCGGGTGGCAGTATGCCTTCGGCGACATCAATCCGGTGCAGGCACTGGCGTTCAATGCCGGTGGATCTGCTTTCGGCATCGCCGGCGTGCCGCTTGCGCGCAACGCGGCGCTGATCGATGCCGGGTTCGACCTGTTCCTGGCCCCCGACGCAACGTTGAGTCTCTCCTATAACGGCGAGCTTGCCGGCGACATCGAGGATCACGGCGTTTCCGGTCGGCTCAACTGGCGCTTTTGAGATACGGATTGCGTGATCTTCGTCATCGTTGTGGTGCTTGAAGACTTCTCTCTGCGCGCCGATCACGTAGGCGGCGCGCAGCGCGCCTGAAAAAAGCCCGAGGTCCTGGTCGCCTTTGCTAACGCCGGTCGAGCCACCGAAGCTCATGACGCGACGCGTATCGTAGGTGGCGTCGCCACCAGTCAGGCGCCCCAGTCCGGAGATGGATAAGGAAGAATGACGTCAGAGGCATTTCGCGAGATGGCGAATTCCGTGCTAAGGAGCCGCCAGCTGTTTCCCGGAGACGGAAGCGCCGTTTTCGGGTCAGCAAACTGAACCGATTGACTGGAGCAAGATGAAAGCCTTCAAGGACCCGAATTTCAACGACCGGCGGGCCACGTCCGAAGCCGCCAAAAGCGCCGCGCTGGCGCGATTCCGCGCTCGAGCGGAAGACCCGGCGGTCGCCGAGCAAAGGGCGGCGCGTGCCCTGGCAGCGGCCGAACGGCAGAGGCTAGCCGCGGAGCGTGCAGAGGCACGCCGCGTCGAACAGGAGCAGCATGCAGCGCAGGTGGCGGCAGAAGAACTGGCCGCGCGTGTGGAGCGCGAAGCGCGGCAGGCGCGGGAAATCGACGAGCAGGTCGAGCTTGAGGCGCAGCGCAAGAAGGATCGCGACGCGCGCTACGCCGCCCGCAAGGCCCGCAAGGCCCGCAAGGCGGGCTAAACCCGCGCAATTTCGAAATGCGGAAGCCGGGCGATCACCGATTGCCCGGCTTCGACGTTTTCACGGACACGTGCAGGGGACGTACGAGCAGACAGCGACAGAATTCAGTGACGAGCGCCACAAATCGGGCCTCGGCCGCTTCAGGGGCTGAGTCAATAGAGAGTACCCATCAACGCGAAGAAACGCGCCGAAACCGGAAGCCGCCGGCTCGCATAGTGCCCGGCATAACTGCGAGGTCGAGCCGCAAGAACAGATTCAAAACGAGGGCACGTCTAGTGCCGGCTTCAGAAGCATAGCCAAGGGCCCAAGCAGGTCGCGGGCGTTCCCCCCTTGCAGGCCATCTGCGAGGAATGACACTCAATCATTGCCGCGCCCGATTTGCAGCTGGTTTTCACTGGCCCCTTCCCTATAAGCCCTCGCCCGGCGATCGTATTCTTGAGGGCGTTGGTGGAGAACAGCACCGCCAAATCGTGGGTGACGTTATCGCCACTGGCTGCGACCCGGGTACAATCGGCCGCCTGAGCCATCGCCGAAAGGGTGCACACCATAACCGCGGCCACGAAGCCTGCCTTGAAAACCTGCATCGCATCCCCCGTAAGAACAACTCAGCTCGAACGCTAGTCGAGTGCTTGGCGGTTGCCAAGTAAATGACCATTGCCGGTACAGATATTTTCCGTGATGCAATTTACGACTCTCCGCGCACGGCATCGCCATCTATGCGTGTCCGATTTGCGTCAAAAGGGCCGGCCGCCAACCAAGCTATGGAAGTTTAGCCAGGCAGTCGCGAGGCCGACCGCTCGCCAGCCGGGCAGCGCCGTCGGCATCGACTTCCGCCCATAGCACCACGCCGATCGGCTTCGGACTCTGCTTGGCATCGCCGCTGTCGTAGTAGAGGCGGAACTACTGCAGGAGTGCCGGCGTCATGGCGTACCATTCGAGGTCGGCGATGAGCATGGTCTTGTGCAGCGGTGACTGGCTCATCAGCCACACGATCTCGCCCAGCACCTGGGCTCAGCGTCTTAGCCGCACCCTCGTCGCGGATAAACTTCAGATGCTGCGCGAATGGCCCCCCTGAGCTTCACGCACTTTCTGGCTTGGCGAAGGCATTGGCCGCGATCCCGAACAGCCGATCGATCTCGCCCGTTCCACCGAAGGTCTCATTCCGCATTGGACACAGGATCCAGCCCGCGGCACGCGCGATCGACTGCTGTCAGGAGCGTTGGCAAACGGTCACGGCCGTGCATGTCGCGGATCAGGCCCTTCGCGGTCTCGAGCGCGATACCGCGGCTTGTCACATAGAGCGGCCGCTTGCTCTTGCCCCGCAAGACCTCCGTCTCAGCCGGCGTCCCAACGAAGCGGGTCTTTGCAACGCCGATGACGGGAACCTGCCCGCGCAGAGCCGAAAAGAGCCGCGCGCCGAGGCCATCGCGCTGGTCCCCTCCCAGCGTCACGTAGCCGTCGATCACGATCGTCGCGGGAGGCTCCCGGAAGCGATCCATAAGCTCTAGGAGGTGCGGCAGCTCGCGCTTGAAGAACTGTCCGGGCTCGTATGGCTGCGCACGCCCAAGGCATACCACCTCGGTTCGGGCGATCACGTCAGACCTCCAGTCGGCGAATGCGACCCCGGCGGCCACGGCCCGGCCATCACGGAGATAGTGTACGTCGACGGCGAGGTGGAAGGTCACGATGCCCCGTCCTCTGCCCCATGGACCGCCTCACCGTGGCGCACGAGCGCCTCTTGGCCATGGAACCAGCAATAGGTGCCGTCCGCGTTGAGATAGGCACGATAGGACCGGCCCCGCTCGAAGCGCATCTTCGCATCGTCTTTCACCCAGACCTCGCATTCGGTGGCGTCGAGCGCGAAACCGAACGCGTGATAGATGAGGGGCGGAAGCGGCGTACGCTCCTTGGTAAAGAGCTTGTCGCCGGTGCGGGAATAGCCCTCGAAGACGAGCGTGTCCCTATAGCGGAGCTTGATGGGCCGGCTGTAGCCCTTCGCGCGTCGGCGGAAGATTTTCTCGATGATCCACATCGAACGCGCCTCCTCGGCAAGCCAATACATCGGAGCGGTGACATTGGCTACGACGCGTTCGAGGAAGGCCGCCGGTAAATACGGCACGGTGATCGACGCGAAGCCGGTCAGCAACATTTGAAATACGCAGCGAAGGAATCCAGCTTTCGCGCTGCCGCGATCGCTCGGCGCGTTTCCCCATGCCGACCGCTCAGGTCCCTCGTCGCCGCAATCAGTGCCACCACCATGAGGAAGCTGGCAGATTGTTGTACGACGTACCAAGTCCTGAGGAAGTCGTGAAATGTCGGCAGCCGGCCGCGCGGGGCTGTGCGCTTCGCTGACGTCAGCAACGGAGCGCAAGCCTTTTCGAAGGACGGTCCCAACAAGGAGCTGATGTTCCCCCCGCTGTCGCCGATGCCTTACGTCGCTGCAGTTTGCGGGCCTGTGTTTCCAGTGCTAGCCACCACTGGCTTTTGCAATGGAAAGAGTTCAGTACCCACCGGCATCGCTTCGACGTAGAGCGACCGGCTCGGAAAGGCGAAACCCGACCCTGCCCGCTCAACAATGTCTTTGATGGCGAAGCTGAGCGATTCCTTGATCTTCAGCCATTCGCCCCAATCGGTCGTACGCGTGAAACAGTAGACAAGAAGATCGATGGAAGAGTCGTTGAATTTATCGACCCGCACAAACGTCGGGACTTCGGGAGGATGCGCGAAATCATTGTTGGTGAGAATGCGGTTTTCGATGTCGTCTCGGATGCGGCGAAGCTGGTCGATGGATGTGCGATACTCAAGCCCCACAATCCAGGATATCCGCCGATAGGTCATTTGCGAATAGTTGGTAACAGCATTGTCGGCAAGTTGGGAGTTGGGAACGTAGACTGGCGCCTTGTCAAACCGGCGAACTTTGGTGGTTCTTAGACCGATATTCTCGACGAAACCTTCGACAACGCCATCGGCCAGGATCCAATCGCCGTTCTGAAATCTTTGCTCGACCATAATGAAGATGCCGGCAATGAGGTTTTTGAATAGGTCTTGCGCGCCGAGCGCTACGGCCACACCAAAGAGCCCGAGACCTGCAAGAATTGCCCCGACTTTAATGCCCCAAATTTCAAGGATTGCGGCCGATCCGAGTGCAACGATCAGTATTTTGGCTACGCGCACGGCCCAGCTGATCATCGCCTCGGTGAAGATTTTTACTCCCCCGTGAATAATCAAGTGGGACTTTACCACCAGCCGGAAAAGAGACCAGAAAATCGTCAAAACCACGAGCGAACGGTTGATCTTGGAAAGTATTGCCGCGATCTGCGAATTGTCGGTGATGAGTTCCGAGATGATGAAGAAGGCAAGGACGATGGGGATGAAACGAACGGGAGGCGTCAGCGCGGCGATGATCGCGTCGCTGTGCGGGTTGGTCGGATGGCCGGACCAGCGTCGGATCCGCCGAAGAAGCGCAGTGCTGATCAGGCGCCGAATCGCCTCGGCCGCGACAAGGATCAATGCCGCAGCAACGACGTGATCGGCGCTGATCTCCATGACAATTCGATCCCAAGTCTGGATCAGCCGAGCCCAGATGTCTCCGGAAGTAGGGAGCAGCATGGTCTTCTTTTCCGTTGGCTCTGCGGATACGCACCATCCGCGATTTCACTCATCGATATTCGCGCGAGGACGGGTCCGAGATCGCGATAGGTTTTGATGTCCATTACTTGGTCCAGATATTGGAGGCGAGACCGAAAGCGTTCAGTTGGATAACTTTGCCAAGCTCGCCGCCAATCGCATCGCACCACCCCGAATTGCGCCGGAAATCGTCCCCGCAAAGTCAGCATCGGTTCGGATTGCGACTCGCCGAGGGCACTGCCGAGAGCAAATCTCGCTGTTGTGGGAAGCCCCAGAAGACCTCGGAAGTCCATCGCATGCGCCGGCTTCCGCCGCAGTCTCGCGTTCTCGGCCAGCCTGCCCTTCCCGGAAATCTCCCATGACGACAATTCCGGTCGCTCATCCTACACCGGGCCGCTGAAACACCTTTCCAAGACACTCAAGACTGTGAGCCGGGTGCAGGCTGTATCAGCCAACCATCCTTGGCGATGACTCCCCACCGGGTAAAGCTAGGCGCGGGGCCCGGCAGGGCGCCCGTCGGAGGGTTCTTCAGGACACCCATCCGGTATTCGCCCCGCCAGCGGAACAGTTGTTTTTTCTCGCCACCGTGGAAGCCGATGCGCCAGCGGCTAAGCTCTCTTGCACCACCGGACATGGACCAATCCCTTTGCAAGCTGACGCTGATCTATCCCCCGGCGTCCGAAACCCACATCGTCGAGCTGATGATGAACTCCGAGCCGCCCCTGCTCGGTTTCACGACGTGGAAAGCGGAGGGTCATGGACACGCCTTGAGCAACGCCAGCATGCGCGAACAGGTGCGCGGGCGCATATCGCGCGGCATTCTCGTCGTGGTGTTGGTTCGCGCCAGACTGGCACCGCTGCTGGAGGAGATCCGCGTCAAGGCGGCCATTCCGGATCTGGTGTATTGGAGCGAGCCTGTCGAAGCCTTCGGACGCCTATCCGCGGATGTCTGACGGCGGCAGCAATTGGGCAGGCGCGGACCATCGTCAGGTCCAATCGAGATTGCCGAGAAGATTGAAATCTCAAGGTTGTTCGGCTCTACGAGCGAACCCGATCCGCGAGCTTGAATGCCGGCCTTGCCGTCGCCTCACAATCACCAACGATGTTGAACTGCAGCGCCACTTGCAGCAGAGTGCGGCGCGGGTGGTGCTATCTGCGAGAAAACCGGATGCGTTTCGTAGTGGCTTTTGCAGCGGGCGCGCTCTCGAGCGCTTCGGCACTCGCTTGCAATATTGGTCCTCAGACGAATGTGAACCTCGATCCGAAAGACCGGACTGTTCTGATATCGCTCGGGAAGGCCATCGATGCGCCAGAACTGCTGAAAGGCTCGCCTGTCGCTGCGCTTTTCTCCGAGCCTCCGAGCGTGCTGACGCTCGAGGAAACCGACGCCAAAACGCTATCTCAAGCGCTGGCCGGCTTACGCAAGGCCACGGCATGCCATGCCGACGGCGTTACGATGGAGAGAATCCTCGAAGATGACACGCCTGGCATCAGATTGCTCAGGCAGATCGAAGGGTGCTTAGCCGACGCCTGCGTCGACAATCGGTAAGGGTAACGGCAGGCGGCGCGGTGCAACGCCCACGTGGACTAGTGGGCTCGCGGTTGCGCAATCCGTGCCAGATTGACCAGGGCATCGTCAGAGATCGGTATCGCTCCTCCACCACCGATCCTGAAAGTTGACCCGCCGACCAGCACAGTGATGTCCCGGCGCGCGGTGCTCAACAACGCGCCGTCTCCGATATCGAAGCGCTGCATACCGGGGCCGACATTCGGTCGTTTGAGATCGCGGATGACGTCCATGTGGAAACGGGAGTTTAGTTTTTGGTATTCCAGGAAGGCCGGCGCATCGAGCCCGGGTTGGCCGTTGGCTGTCCACTCACACATCGGCTGCTGATCGCGGTTGGGCACGGCTCGGAGTGGGCGTCCAAGCTGCTGCGACACCTCGGCATCGGTGAGGAGGGAACACGGGTCCTGAGTGAAGCCGGTTCCTTCGAACGCCCGAATCCCCGCCGGGTCCGCAGTGGCGGCAGCTGCAAGCAGCATTGTCGTGCCGGCGATGCACAACAACGCCAACACACGAGCGGGTGATGGGTTATCCGACATCCCGTTCTCCTCGAAGCCTCAAGTCAGGATACCGGCTATCGCTGCCGCGCATCAAGCCGTCCAGCAGGCACGCTATTGGACTGACCGACAGAATCCGGCTTCTCGGCGTGCAATCTTGGGTTCGCTAAGTCGATGCGGCGATGCCCTTCCAGCTTTTGTACAAAAATCTTCGATGGACGACGCCCTGCAAAAAACGCCTACCGTTTACTCAGGCAAGGATCGAATCTGCAATGCCACTGCAGCGCATACCTTGAGACTGTGAATCGGCGGTGGCGCCGATGAGGACGATGCACGGCGCACCAATATCAACGGCCGCAATTCGGCGAGGAAGCGTCGCGATCGAGCCGGTGAGAACGATCTGGTCGGCGCGTGTGGCGTTGAACACCGCGATGGCCGGATGCTCGGGCGGCAGGCCGCGACACCTCAACTCGGTGCAAAGGTCACCGATGGTAGCCTTGGGCATGTAAACGGCGGTAATCGCCTTCGGATCGGCGAGGCCGCTCCAATCGAGGTCGTCGGGCAGCCGGTACTTCGCCGCGTGCCCGGTGATGGCCTGGAAGCGCCGCGCGTCGTGGCGGCGCGTCAGACCGATCCCCAAGGCGCCCGCCGCGCCCTGTGCCGCCGAGATGCCCGGAACGACCGCAAATCCGACCCCGGCTTCCCTGAGCACGGCGATCTCCTCCTCGAGCCGCCCGAACATCAGCGGATCGCCGGCTTTGAGGCGAACGACATGGCGGCCGGCGCGCGCGTGCGCAACCATCAGCGCGTTGATGTCCGACTGCCGGCAGGCTTGGCCATAGCCTTTCTTGCCGACATCGATCCGCTCGACGCGCGCTGGAGCGAGCAACAGGATCTCGTCCGAAACGAGCTGGTCGAAAAGGATGACGTCAGCCGTCTGCAGCGCACGCAGCGCCTTCAGCGTCAGAAGCTCGGAGTCCCCGGGGCCGGCGCCGACCAATGATACGAAACCCTCGCTAAGGCGCCGGGCGCCCGCAAGACCGTTCGCCCGCCGATGCCGATTGACCTGCACCCCCGCGATAGCGCTTGCGCGGCGCACGGCGAGCCACAGCAGCTCCACGAATGTCGGCTTCAATGTCAGCGCACCGCGCATGCTTCCCCCTCGGCCCGTCGCTGCGAGCACGTCTGTTCGCTGATGATGTTGCGGATTTCCGCACGGCAGGAGCCGCAGTTCGTTCCCGCGCCCGTCGCGGCGCCCACGGCGGCAACCGTCGCGCAGCCGCGCCCGACCGCAGCCGCGATTTCGTTGGCGCCGACACCGAAGCAGGCACAGACGCTGGCGCCCCTGTCGATGGCACCGGCACCGGGACGCCCGGCGAGCACGGCGTTGCGCCGAGGTGGCGCGACGTCCGGTGCGGCGATCTGCGAGATCGCCCATTCGCGCGAAACCGCAACCGGCTCAGGCGCCAGGAACACAACGCCGGACAGCGCGCCGTTCTCGTAGCAGGCAAAGCGCATTCGGCCGGTCTGTCTGTCGCAATAGTGGGCGATGTCGCTGCCGCCCGCGAGGGTGCGCACGAAACCGGGCCAGTCGTCGAGGTTCGTGGCAAAGGCGAGTTCCACCCGCCAGCCGCCATGGCATTTGGCGATGGCCCAATACGCGCTGTTCAAGCCCGCCGGCCGCCGCTTCAGCACCGCGAAACCATACGTCGCAGCAACGAACCGCTCGATGCGCGCGGGCACGTTCTTTAAGGCGGGCTGGCCCGAGATCGGGTCCGTCACACCGGCGACCAGCGCGTCGACGCGCGCGCGCGCCGCGTTCTCATCGCTCCAGTGCATCGGCACGAAGACCGAGCCGATCTGCTGCCGCGGTGTCACGAGCGCCCGCACCAGGATCGCACCGAGTCCGGTCGAGACCCGTACGAGATCAGCATCGTTGATGTGCGCGCGCGCTGCGTCCTCTGGATGGATCTCGACGAATGGCTCTGCATAGTGTTGCGACAGGCGCGCGCTCTTGCCGGTGCGCGTCATCGTGTGCCACTGGTCGCGCAACCGTCCCGTGTTGAGCGTCAATGCAAAGCCGGCCGTGCCGCACGCGCGCGACGGCGCTTCAACCGCGACGAAGCGCGCCCTGCCGTCCGGCATGGAGAAGCAGCCGTCGGAGAAGACACGCTGCGCAGGGGCGCGCCCCGCACCGCTTGGCCATTGGAACGGAAGCATGTCGTCGTAGCGATCCGCGTCGATATCGGCGCAGCTTCCAATGTCGAAATCCCGTGCGTCGTCATTCTCGAAAGCGGACAGGGCTGCATGCTCGGCAAAGATCGCGGCCGGATCGGTATAGGCGAATGCTTCGCCCCAGCCCATGCGCCGCGCGACCTCGCAGATGATCCACCAGTCCGGTCTCGCATCGCCCGGCATGCGCAGAAAGCTGCGCTGGCGCGAGATGCGGCGCTCCGAGTTCGTTACTGTGCCGCTCTTTTCCCCCCACGCCGCCGCGGGCAGAACGACGTGCGCAACCTTGGCCGTATCGGTGGCGGCCGTCACGTCGGAGACGACGACGAACGGACAGTCTCTGATCGCTGCAGCCACGCCGTCCGCATCGGGCATCGAGACGGCCGGGTTGGTCGACATCACCCACAGCGCCTTGATGCGCCCATCCGCAACGGCGCGGAACATGTCGACCGCCTTGAGGCCCGGCTTTGTCGCGATGGTGGGGGACGTCCAGAATTGCTGCACACGGTGGCGATGAACGGGGTCTTCGATGTTCATATGAGCAGCGAGCATGTTCGCCAGTCCGCCGACCTCGCGCCCGCCCATGGCATTCGGCTGCCCGGTGACCGAGAACGGTCCCATGCCGGGGCGGCCGATACGGCCCGTTGCCAGATGGCAATTGATGATCGCGTTGACCTTGTCGGTGCCGACGGCCGACTGATTGACACCCTGGCTGTAGACCGTCACCGTCTGGTCGGTTTTGGCGAACAGCTCGAAGAAACTTGCGACAGCGCTCGCAGAAAGCCCCGTTCGGCGGACGATGCCGTAGAGATCGAGCGCGTCGGCGCATCGCACCGCCTCATCGAATCCAATCGTGTGGCGGCCGACATACTTGCGATCGATGGCGCCGCTGCTGACGAGGAATCTCAACAGACCGAGGAACAGCGGCACGTCGCCGTCCGGCTTGATTGCCAGATGCAGGTCGGCGATGTCGGCAGTCGCGGTGCGCCGCGGATCGATGAGCACCACCTTCATCCCCGGCCGCCGCTCCTTGGCGGTGACGATCCGCTGATAAAGAACCGGATGGCACCAGGCGAGGTTCGAGCCGACGAGCACGATGAGATTGGCGAGCTCGAGGTCCTCGTAACAGCCCGGCACCGTATCCGATCCGAACGCGCGCTTGTGCCCGGCGACCGAGGACGCCATGCAGAGGCGCGAGTTGGTGTCGATGTTCGCCGAGCCGATGAAGCCCTTCATCAGCTTGTTGGCAACGTAATAGTCCTCGGTGAGCAACTGGCCGGAGACATAGAAGGCGACGGAGTCGGGGCCATGGTCGCGGATCGCTTCGGTGAACTTCGCCACGACGAGATCGAGCGCGGAGCTCCAATCGGTGCGCTCGCCCCGGAGCTGGGGATAGAGCAGCCGGTCTTCCAGGCCGATGGTTTCGGCGAGTGCAGCGCCTTTGGAGCACAAGCGCCCGAAGTTTGCCGGATGCTCGGGATCGCCGCGGACGCTGACCTCGCCGCCCGGCTGAACATCGGCGATCACGCCGCAGCCGACACCGCAGTACGGACACGTCGTCTTGATGCACCGTGGCGCCTGCATATCCATGGCTATGCCGCCTGCTCTGCACGCCGTCCGAGCGCAATGTAGAGCCTGCCATCCTCCACCTTGACCGGGATTGTCCTGACGCATCCTTCGTCGGCGCCCTGCGCCTTGCCGCTCTCCAGCGAAATCACCCAACTGTGCAGGGGACACGTGACGGAGGCTCCGTGCACGATGCCCTGGCTGAGCGGACCGCCCCTGTGAGGGCAGTGGTCGTCGATGGCGAACACGCGATCGTCGCCGGTGCGAAAAACGGCCACCTTTCCATCCGGCGTATCGATGCAGCGCGCGCCGCGCTGCGGGATGTCGCAAAGCTGGCCTATGGCTGTCCAATGCATGCCGGTCACTCCGCTGCCTGAGGCAAGCCGGCCGCAGTCAGCGGCCGGAACTCGTGTTTGTGGACACCGGAGACACGCTCGGACCACGGATCGACCTGTGCGAACTGCTGCGAAAAAACGAAACGGTCGTAGAAGGCGCGGCGGCGTTCTCCATCGTCCAGGACCTGGCGGCGAATTTCCGCGATGCCGATGCGCTTCGCCCACTTGTAGATGCGTTCGAGATAGCGCGCCTGCTCGCGATACATCTGCACGAGTGCAACGATGACCTCGAGCGTCTCGTCCTCGGTCTTGACGAGGCCGAGGACCTCGGTGCCCTTGATGTCGAGGCCCGCAGCCCCGGCGAAATGGATCTCATAGCCGCTGTCGACGCAAATGACGCCAACGTCCTTGCAGGTCGCCTCGGCGCAATTGCGCGGACAGCCGGAGACCGCCATCTTCACCTTCGCCGGCGTCCACGAGCCCCACATGAACTTCTCGATGCGGATGCCGAGGCCGGTCGAGTCCTGCGTGCCGAAGCGGCACCAGTCCGTGCCGACGCACGTCTTCACCGTGCGCAGTCCCTTGGCGTAGGCGTGGCCGGAGACGAATCCGGCCTTGCCGAGATCCGCCCACACCGCCGGTAAATCCGCCTTCTTGATACCGAGCATGTCGATGCGCTGACCGCCGGTGACCTTCACCGCGGGGATAGCGAACTTATCGACCACGTCCGCAATGGCGCGCAGCTCCTTGGCGCTGGTCACGCCACCCCACATGCGCGGCACGACGGAGTAAGTGCCATCCTTTTGGATGTTGGCGTGCGCGCGCTCGTTGATGAAGCGCGATTGGTAGTCGTCGGCGTATTCGCCGGGCCACTCGCACACGAGGTAGTAATTTAGTGCCGGGCGGCACTTGGCGCAGCCGCAGGAAGTTTTCCACTCGAGCTCCTGCATCACCGCATGGATGGTCTTGAGGCCCTTGGCCTTGATGAGCCGGCGTACGTCGTCATGCCCAAGGTCGGCGCATGCGCATATCGGCTGCACGGCGGCGGGGCTGTAGGCGTCGCCGAGCGTCAGCGCCATGAGCTGCTCGACGAGGCCGGTGCACGAACCGCATGACGCGGAGGCTTTGGTGTGGGCGCGCACGTCGTCGAGCGACGTCAGACCCTTTTCCTTGATGGTGCCGACGATCTTGCTCTTGCACACGCCGTTGCAGCCGCAGATCTCTGCGTCATCGGGCAACGCTGCAACGGCCGCCATAGGGTCCAGCGGCGCGCCGCCCTGATAGGCCTGTCCGAAAATGAGCGTGTCGCGCATCTCGGAGATGTCGACCTGCTTCTTCTTCAGGTCGTTGAACCAGGCGCCGTCGGCGGTTTCGCCATAAAGCACGGTGCCAATGATGCGGTTGTCCTTGAGGACGAGACGCTTGTAGATGCCGGCGGCAGCATCGCGCAGCACGATCTCCTGACGATCCTCCCCGTCGGCAAAATCTCCGAGCGAGAACAGATCGACGCCGGTCACCTTCAGCTTGGTTGGTGTGTCGTTGTGCACGAAGATGGCGGTATCGTCTCCGGAAAGGTGCGCGGCGGCGACGCGCGCCATCTCGTAGAGCGGCGCGACGAGGCCGTAAACATAGCCTCCGACCTCGGCACACTCGCCAAGCGCGTAGATGTCGGGATCAGACGTATGCATACCTGTGTCAACGAGGATGCCGCGGTTGACATCGAGCCCCGCAGCCTTAGCGAGCCATGCGTTGGGACGGATGCCGGCCGCCATCACCACCAGCGACGCGGGGATGATACGGCCGTCCGCCAGCTCGACGCCTTCGACCTTGCGCTCGCCAACGATCGCCTTCGTGTGCGCCTTGGTGACGACCTTGATGCCGCGCCCTTCCAGCTCGCGCTGCAGCATATAGCCGGCGGGCGCATCGAGCTGACGCTCCATCAGCGTGGGCATCAGGTGCAGCACCGTGACGTCCATGTCGCGCGATTTGAGTCCGGCGGCCGCCTCCAGGCCCAGCAGGCCGCCGCCGATGACAATCGCCTTGGCGCGCGATTGAGCCGCGAGCAGCATCGCATTCACGTCGTCGAGATCACGGTAGGAAAGTACACCGGGCAGTGAATTGCCGGGCACCGGCAGGATGAACGGCACCGATCCTGTGGCGATCACGAGTTTGTCGTAGGGTGCCGTGAAACCATGCTCCGACGTAACCGTCTTCGCCGCGCGGTCGATCGTAGTGACCCTGTGGCCCTTATAGAGCGTAATGCCGTTCTTGATGTACCAGCCGTCACCGTGAATGATGATCTGCTCGTAATCCTTTTCCCCCGACAGCACTGGCGAAAGCATGATGCGGTCGTAGTTCACGCGGGGCTCGGCGTTGAAGATCGTAACCTCGTAGCGTCCGGGCGTCGCTTCGAAGAGGTGCTCGAGCATGCGCCCGGGCGCCATGCCGTTGCCGATGATGACGAGCTTCTCGGTCATTGCCGCCTCCTCACTCCGCTGCGACGATGGATTGTTGTAACGGTGCGCGTGAGCGCTGCTCTATGCGGCGCACGGAGACGTCCATCCACACGAGTGCCGCTGTGACGACGGCGAAAAGCAGCATGAAGCAGCTCGACCACAACCCCGTCAGATCGTTGAGCGCGCCAAAGGCGATGGGCAGGACGAAGCCGCCAAGCCCGCCGATCATGCCGACGAGGCCGCCAACCGCACCGACGTTGTCCGGGTAGTGGGAGGCGATCTGCTTGAACACGGCGGCCTTGCCGAGGCTCATGAAAAAGCCGAGCACGAACGCGGTGCCGATGAAAGCGGCAACACCGATCTCGAAGTGCGAGGCGATGTCGCCCTTGATGCCGCGCATAACGTAGGTTGTCGGTGGGAGCGATAGGATCAGCGTGGCGATCGCCGAGACGCCGAGGCTCCAATACATGACCTTGCGCGCGCCGATGCGATCCGACAGCACGCCGCCGTAGGCGCGGAAAATGCTGGCGGGGATGGAATAGAGCGCGCCGATCATGCCTGCGGTCGCGATGTCGAAGCCGTAGACGCCGATGAGATAGCGCGGCAGCCATAGCGCCAGGGCGACGAAGGCGCCGAAGACGAAGAAATAGTAGTAGGCGAACCGCCAGACGCGTACATCGCGCATCGCCGACAGCTCCAGCATGATGGGTTTGCATGGCGCCCCGCTGCGGCGGCGCGCAACGATGACCGGATCATCGACGGTCGTCACATAGAAAACCGCTGCCATCACGATCAGCGCCGCCGCCCACACCAGCGCCACTGCCTGCCACCCCCAGGCGAGAAGCACGAATGGTGCCGCGAACTTGGTCACCGCCGCGCCGACGTTACCGACGCCGAAGATACCGAGCGCGGTGCCCTGGCGCTGTTGCGGATAGAAGCGCGAGACATAGGCGACGCCGACGGCGAACGATCCGCCGGCAAGGCCGACGCCCAGCGCCGCGGCGAGCACCTGACCGTAGGTGTGGGCAAAGGCGAGCAGCAAAGTGGCGAGGCTCGTGGCGAGCATGGTCAGCGCGAACACGAGACGGCCGCCGTATCGATCCGTCCAGATACCGAGGAAGATGCGCGAAAGTGAGCCGGTGAGAATCGGAGTGCCGATCAAGAGGCCGAACTCGGTCTCGCTCAGTCCCAGCTCGTCCTTGATGCGCACGCCGATGATGGAAAAGATGGTCCACACGGCAAAGCATACCGTAAAGGCCAGTGTCGACATCCACAGTGCGCGGCCGGCAGTGCTCGATACTCCAAGATCCGCGCTTCTCCCATCGTGCATCCATCGCCCTCCTGCGACGCAAGCCAAAATAAAAAAGCTGCCGGCCAAACCCTGCGCACGCGCGCAGCGATTCGAACGGCAGCTTTGCCAAGTGAGCACCCGTCATTGGGTGCGGTCTGTGATTACTCTACGACCTGAGAGCAGAAATCATGCCAGCCATCGCGACTGACGAAACCTGCTGAAGATCGAGCATCTTCTTAATTCGTACGCGCGCTGGCACGGCGGGGGCAAGGCCAAAGAATAGCCATTTCCCGCACCATCCGGCTCAAAGTTTGTGCAGCGCGAGATCTGCGCTAACGCCTTTGGGCGGCGATGTAGTCGTCCAGCTTATCGGGATCGAACAGCGCGCCATCGAAGAACCCGTCGGGCCCGAGCACGAGACTCGCGCCGGCCGAGCCCACTGGCGTCGGCGCGGCCAGTGCGCCTTCGACCTTGGCATTGGCCGAGGGCAACGCCACGCCCAGCGGCTTCAAGGCGCTGCGGTAGAGATCGGGTCGATAGGTTTCACGAGCGATAGCGGCATTTTCGGGCGAATGCGCAACCTGCCCCCAACGCACCATCTGCGAATAGAACCACGATGCGTGGCTTTTCCATGGGAACGTTGCCGCCTTGGCGAAGGGTACGAAGAAATCTTCAATCCGATGTGTTGCGCCGCTGCCGATGGCGAGCGTGCCGGAAAGGCCGTACAGCATCCACTCCGCGGGGCGCGCGATATAATCCGGGCCGGCAAGAATAGCGGCCAGCTCGTGATGGTTCTCCGCGGCCCCGCACCATTGCGCTGCGCGACAGAGTGCCCGTAGCAGCGCAGCAAGCGCTTCCGGCTCTTGCTCCGCCCAGGCCGCCGCAGCGCCCAGAACCTTCTCGGGGCTGGAGCGCCAGATCGCGGCTTTCACCGTTGCGATGCGTCCGGCGCCAGCCAACGTCGCGGCCGTACTCCACGGCTCGCCGACGCAATAGCCATCGATGGTTTCGGCCGTGAGCGCGTCCGCCATCAGCGGCGGCGGCACGAACACGATCTCGATGTCGCGATCGGGATCGATGCCGCTTCCCGCCAGCCAATAGCGAAGCTCGTAGTTGTGGCCCGAGAACGGGTGCACGACCGCGAGCTTGAGCGGCTCGCGCGCCCCTTCGCGGGCGCGGGCGGTGAGCGCAGCGCGCAGTGCGCGTCCGGCAGCACCGGCATCGAGATCGGCCGGCGCTCCGCAATCGCACATCCGTGCCCACACATCGTTCGACACCGTAACGGCATTGCCGCCGAGGCCGAGCGCGATGGGGGCAATCGTTTTCGCGGCAAGGGGCGTGAGGCCGAGATTGGCGGCGATGGGCATGGGGGCGAGCTGGTGCGCCACCTGGAAATGTCCGACCGCCATGCGGTCGCGGATGCTGGCCCAGGAGGTTTCGCGCACCAGTATCAGCTCGACACCCTCCGCTTGCGCGAAGCCCATTTCCTTCGCGGCGACGAGAATTGCGCTGTCGAGCAACGGCATGAAGCCCGCGACGATCTCATGGCTTTTGCGCACGCTTCTCACTCCTCCGGCGGAGCCAGCAGCCCCGCGGCCGTAATCAGGCTTTCAGCGATCTCGGAGATCTTGCGGTTCTGGTTCATCGCCGTCTTACGCAGCAGCGCGTAGGCGTCGGCTTCGGACAAGCCCCGCGTTGCCATCAGGATGCCCTTGGCGCGATCGATGAGCTTGCGGCTTTCGAGCTGCGAGCGGGCCTCCTCCAGCTCGCGTGCCATACGCGCAAAGGCATTGAAGCGGCTGATAGCCATGTCGACGATCGGCTTGACGCGCTCGCGCTTCAGGCCATCCACGACATAGGCGGAGACGCCCGCCTCGACTGCCGCTTCGATTGACGCCTGGTCGGAGCGATCCACGAACATTGCTATCGGACGCTGCACCGCGCGCGAAAGCTGGAACATGCTTTCGAGCACATCGCGGTTCGGGTTTTCCAGGTCGATGACAATGACGTCCGGTGACGTCTCGGCGATCTTGCGGGCGATGCCGACGACGTCATGGACGACGGTCAAGCGATCATAACCCGCGTCCCGCAGGCCCTCCTCGATGACCGCGGCCCGCAGACGGTTCTCGTCGATGATCAGGATCGAGAGTGGAATGGAGCGCTGCGGCATCTGGTGCTCTGTGGACGGCGCAGCGCCCTTAGCACGTAGCCGCGACGAGAGACAACCATGGCGAGGCGCACGGCGAAAGGGCGCGACGAGCACTATCCTCTCCCGCGGACTGGCGCTTGATCCACCCGGCGCGCGGTGACCGCACGTGGAGCACCGTGGCCCGAGTGACAACTCTCTCTTTGTGAATACGGGGGCTAAGCCACCTAGCAAGCCGCGCGCCAGATGACGCGAGCATTGGCTCGGGTGGAATCACATCATCGCAATGCGATGGTTATTCTGCTTTGGCCGGAACGGCATGGCCAGCGGACCTGCTGCTAGGCGTGTCAACCCTCAGCCCACAGTGGGCAGCCCTCGCCCCACGCAGTGTAACGCGTTTGCCGCACAGCGCCGCAAAAACATTACTACACGAGTAAACAAACTTGAGGTTGCGAGCCTTTGTGAGCAGTTTGAACGTTGTTAAAGTTTAGCTTTCGTTGGAGTATAAGTTAGTGGGCGTAGTAAGGCGTACGGCGTGGGCAGCCGTAATCATTGCCAACTGTGGAGTAAATTCGCACGCACAGGATGCCGACCAGCAACAGGAAGCGGCAACGGAGCTGCCGCCTGTCACGGTCACGGCAGCGCCAACGGCGAAATCCAGCAACAAAAAGAAGCCGAGCACGAAATCGTCCGGCGGACAGCAGTCCGCCCCCGTCCAGGCCACGGCGGTTCAAGCACAGCCGACGCCCGCCTTCCTGGGCGAGAACCCCGCGCCAGCCCCCGGCACGTCCTCGTCGGACTCCGGCAATGCGGTCACCGCGGCTGCCGCCGACGCGAACAACATCAGGGCGAATGCGCCTAACGCCACCGTCGTCATGGAAGGCGCGCAGCTCCAGCAGTACGCCAACCTGAGCATCGGCGACGTGGTGCGCCGCCTGCCGGGCGTCACCTTCCCCGGCGTCAACCGTTCACGCGACATCAAGCTGCGCGGTTTGCCCAAGGAATACACGCAGGTCCTGCTCGACGGACGCCCGCTGCTCGACGGCGATACCAGCCGCAACATGGAGGTGGATCGCATCCCCGCCTCCTTCATCGAGCGCATCGAGATCACCCGGACCCCGCTCGCCAGCATGGAATCGCAGGGCGCCGCGGGCACCGTCAACATCATCACGCGGCGCAACTTCGGTCCCTCCGGCGGGCAGCTGACCATGGGTGCCGGGCACATCGAGGACAATGGCGTTCCGGGCGAGATTTCCGCCTGGCAAGGCGGGACAACCGGACCGCTGCGCTATTTCATCGGCGGTGGCTACCAGCGGCGCCTCGTGCAGGAGAGTTCGACGGAGTACGTCTACAAGCCCAACGGCAGCTTGAAGGAAGCTGAGATTGGCCCCCAACACCGCAAGTTCGACGAGTATACCTTACTGTCGCGTTTCGAGCTGGCAATCGATGACGCGAACACCATCGTGCTATCGCCGAGCTACTTCCGTACGACCGAGCAGCGCGACCAGAACACCATCGTTTTCGACAGCAAGGGCAATTTCAAGCAGGACACGCACGAGCTGCGTAAGCGCATCCGCGAAACCTACGGCGCCAACGTCGAGTGGCAGCACGACTTCGACAGCGTGACGGCTTCGCGGGTGTTCTTCGATTATCAGGCCGGGCGCGAGGACACGACGCGCGCCTCCACGCGCAAGTCCGGCAACGGCAGCTACAAGCCCCGCGACGGGCGCTTCGTTCCCGCTGATATCGAGCGCATCGCCGCCGGCACTGCGTACACCACCCGAATGGGCGGGCACACTGTGGAAGCGGGTTTCGGGTGGGCGGAACGTTCCCATGACGAGGCCGGCATCACGCTGAAGACGAACGGCACCGTCGTACCGGAGGTGGACCGCACCTATGAGGTGAAGGAAACGATCTACCACGCGTACGTGAGCGATAGCTTCAGCCTCCTAGGCAACGACCTCCTGACGCTCGGTCTGCGCCTTGAACAGAGCAAGACGGATACGCGCAGCTTCGAGGGCGATACCACCGCGACGGACTCCACCGACTTCAACCCCTCGCTCAATTATCGCCTGTCGGCCGCCGAGAACCTGGATTTCCGCCTTGGCATCGCCCGCACGTTGCGTCGCCCGGATCTCAGCGACCTGACCCCGACCATTGCCGATGGCGATGGCTCGCTCGGCGACCCCTACGAGCGCGGCGACCCGAACATGACGCCGGAAAAGATCTGGGGTCTCGACCTCGGAACCGATTACTACTTCCTCAACCGCACCGGCATTATCGCCGCCAATTTCTTCGCGCGCTCGATCACGGACAAAATCGAGACCATCCTCACGCGGGAGTACATCCCCGACGACGGCGCCGATATGTACGTGCGGACGTTCCGCAATGCCGGCGACGGCTATCTCTACGGCTTCGAGTTGGAAGGGCGCCTGCCGCTTGCCTTCGCCGGCCTGAGCGACGTCACTTTGTGGGGCAACGCAACCGCGATGAAGTCCCAGCTCGAGGACGTGGCAACCGGACAGAAGCGCCGCTTTGACAAGCAGCCCGACCTCATCACCAACGTCGGCTTCGACTATTACATCCGCGCATGGGACGCGACCTTGGGGCTTGGCTACAACCGCACCTACGCCTACGACCAGGACATCGAAGTTTCGGGCGGCGCGCATCAGCTCACGTCGTTCTCGGCACTGGACCGCCTGGATGCGTCCCTGCGTATTGCGCTCGACGAGCAAGTGGTGCTCACGCTGACCGCGAGCAACCTTCTGCGCACGACCGACGAGCGCGTCCTTACCGAGGTCGACGGTGGCGGCGTCAACAGCGTGACCGTCAGCCGGGAGCCTTCGCCGGCAGTCTATTACGCACGTCTGACGCAAGGCTGGTGAAGCCACGGTCGCCGTAAGCTCGCAGCCTTCTTAAGAGGCTGCGAGCATCCTCTATGCTCATCCTCCAAGCGCAACGATTGCATGTTTTAACTCTAGTAGCGCTGGCCGCGACCGCAGATCTGATCGTCGACCGTGAGGTCTGCGCGAGTTGAACGCGACGTCCTTGACGGGCAGGATGCACCCGTCGCCGCGCCTGCCGTGACCTCTCGCGTGGATGCCGGCACGCGCGCGTGATTTTTTCTCCGGTATCGTGGGTGGCATTGCACATCGGAACCGCGGGCCCCATGGCAACGTTGTAAAGCGAATGCCCTGGGGCGAGCGCCGTCGCGTTGCGATCGTCTGGAACAATTCCCCCGCAATGGCAGAGCCCGCACAATTTAGGAGAAAACCAATGGCAGCAGATATCTCCGGCATCCATGAGCATATGGAAGTCGTCGGTTCGGACGGCCAGCACGTCGGCACCGTCGATCGCATTGATGGAAGCACGATCAAGCTGACCAAGAGCGATCGCGCTTCGGGCGGCCGGCATCACATGATTCCGGCCGACTGGGTGCAAAGCGCCGATGGAACTGTCCGACTGAACAAGCCAGCCCAGGAAGCGATGAGCGAATGGAAAGCAGCCTAATGATCGGAAGTCTTAAAAAGGATCATGGCATGCGCATCCTGGTAGCATCCGCACTGCTGATCGGTTTTCACAGCACAATGGCTCTCGCGGATCCGCCACCGCCTCCAGGTTCAAAACCGGTCAGCGAGCTGCTGCAGAGCATCGAAAAGAGCCCCGATTTCGGGTACATCGATGAAGTAGAGTGGGAAGACAACGCTTTAGAAGTCAAATTTTACACAAAGACTGGAACCAAGAAGAAGGTCTATTTGGACCCTAAGAGTGGTGAGCAGCTGGGCGGAAATCAGCGGCGTTATTAATCCAGCGGCTTATTGATATTCGAGTGGAGTGCGCGGCGGACTGATTGGACCCACGCGCACGCCCACCCGCAGCAACGGTCGCGCGCAGATTGGCGGCGTCCGGTCAGAGTAGCATCTTCCCTATTCCGGTTGCGAAGGCACAGAGGCGAGGGGAGGAGCCACGTCTTCCAGCGGCCTGCGTTCGGCTGCAATGCTCCAGCGCCATGCGATGCCGGCGGCAGCAATCATGAAAAAGGCACCCAGTAGGTAGCCCGCGAATACGCTCGTGCGCGAGCCGGTGTCGATGAGCGTTCCCAACAGCCATGGCCCCAGCACCCCGCCGACGCCGGTGCCGATCGCATAGAAGAAGGCGATCGCGAGAGCACGCATCTCCAATGGAAACGTCTCGCTGACGGTGAGGTAAGCCGCGCTGGCGGCAGCAGAGGCGAAGAAGAAGATGATCATCCAGGCCACGGTGAGCTGGCCCGGCGTCACCGCATCGACGGCGAACAGATAGCCGGTGATCGCCAGCAGCACGCCCGACACCGCGTAAGTGAAGGAAAGCATGATGCGGCGCCCGAGTGTATCGAACAGGCGCCCGAGGAGCACCGGCCCGAGGAAGTTGCCCGCCGCGAACGGCAGCAGGTACCAGCCGATGTTCTGCGCCGGTACGGCATAGAAGTCGGTGAGGATCAAGGCGTAGGTAAAGAAGATGGCGTTGTAGAAGAACGCCTGCGCGGCCATCAGGCTGAAGCCCACGACGGTGCGCCGACGTTGCGAGCGGAATAGGTTGGCCGCCACCTCCTGCAGGGGCGTGTGCGTACGCATGTGGAGGCGCAGCTTGGCAAATGGGCCGGAGGGAAGGTGATGTCCGGCCGCGGCGACGCGCTGCTCGATCTCGGCGACGATGGCTTCGGCTTCCGCAGGACGCCCGTGAGTGATCAGCCACCGGGGGCTTTCCGGAATCCAAAGCCGTAAGAAGAAGATGACGATGCTCAAGCCTCCGCCGAGCAGGAAGGCAAGGCGCCATCCCGTGTCGATATCGAACAAGCCCGGATGCAGGAGCACGATCGATCCGCCTGCACCGATAGCGGCACCGAGCCAGAAGCTGCCGTTGATAACGAGATCGGTCCAGCCGCGGACGCGCGCCGGGATCAGCTCCTGGATGGTCGAGTTGATCGCGGAATATTCGCCACCGATTCCCGCGCCGGTCAGGAATCGGAAGAGCATGAAGCTCCAGATGTTCCACGCGAACGCGGTGGCGACCGTGGCACTCATGTACACGGCGAGCGTGATGAAGAAGAGCTTCTTGCGCCCATACCGGTCGGTGAGCCAGCCGAAGAACAGCGCGCCGAGCACCGCACCGCCGAGGTAGGTGCTGGCAGCGAGACCGATGTCCGTGTTGGTGAAGTGTAAGGTTGGGCTCTCCTTTAGCGCGCCGGAGATGGCGCCGGCGACAGTCACCTCCAGACCGTCGAGGATCCAGGTGATACCGAGGGCGACGACCACGAGCGTGTGAAAACGCGCCCAGGGCAGCCGGTCGAGACGCGCCGGGATGTCAGTTTCGACAATCCGCTCGGTAGGAGATGTGTCCGCGACGGCGACGGGCCTCGGGCTCTGAGCATTGGTCGGCACGGGCGCCTCTTTCGCGAACCGCAGAATGTCTAACGTAGCGGGAAAGGACGTGTTCCTCGCGCCGAGACCGCCGCCGGCGCGAACCGGCCGCCCTCACGCCTTCGGCGCGAAGTTATCGAGGAAGTGGGCGAGCATGCCGCCCAGCACGAAGCGGCTCTGGTAAGCCGCATATCCGAACACGAGATGCCTGTGTAGACGAGCGCGGTTTGCTTCAGGGCATGCGTTCATGGCGGTGATTGTCGAGCACGTCCTGTGCGCTTGTTGCGTTGTATGGGAGCATCAAGCCCGCGATCCCGTGAGGGTGTCCTCAAATGGACCGCGCACCGCAGCTGGCCAAATCGAACGGCACATCGGCATCACTGAGAAATCAGGATGACGTGCAGGAAAAGATCGTAGACGACAGATGATCGGCGCATCCGGCGGTCGAGACCAGCCGCATCCGCTGGTCACGCACACGGACCTGGGAGCGAAGCCATTTCGGCGCCTCAGCGCAGCCGCCGTAGCGCTGGAATGAGACGCCTCGTCCTGGCGCAATAGTCGTCGTACGCCACCCCGAACGTCGTGCGCATCATCGCTTCTTCGTTGGGAACACGGATGAACCACATGGCGGCGAAGGCTGGAATGACGAGCGCTCCGGCAATCCAGTTCTGAATGAGGAGCGGCTGCGCGAGAACGGCAATCCAGATCGCCGCGTACATCGGGTGGCGCATATGCGCATAGATGCCGGAGGTCACGAGATCGTGGCTCTGACGCACCTCAAGTCCGGCGCTCCAGTTCCGCCCCAGATCGGCGTGACTTCGCCAGAACAGCCATAGGTAAAGCACTTGCAGCAGGGCACCGACGGCGACCACCCAGGAGGGTAACGCGTAGTTCGCAAACGCGAATACGCCTGTCGCAAGCTGAAGCAGAGGCAGCAGCATCATCGTCAGGAACATACCCACGAGCAGCATCACGTCG
>Ga0180222_1000249_pt1 | contig 89519 bp, 82 predicted proteins | sample eDN5th37CKraftOP_FD_151336 | JGI IMG/M metagenome (GOLD analysis project Ga0180222, IMG submission 151336) | Enriched Organic Plus compost microbial communities from Emeryville, California, USA - eDNA 5th pass 37_C Kraft OP (version 2) (version 2) ... | reverse complement strand
CTCGCCGGTTGCCGGATTGGTCACGTCCACCGTCTTGCCCGAGCGGGCCTCGACCCACTCGCCGTTGACGAGGCACTTGTCGCGCAAAAGTCCCGGATCTTTCAGGGGCAGCATGTCTGTCTCGCTAAAAAAGAAAAAGAAGGCAGCCGCGTTCAGCGGCTGCGGGATGGATCTAGGGTGGAAACGATTCAGGGCTCCGCCAGCCTCGGCAATGCGCGGGCGAAGGCCTCGACGATCTCGTCGATGTCGTCGAAGGTCATCGGCGTTGAGAAGCAGACGAGGCCATTCGACGCGATGATCACGCCTTCGTCGAACAGAAGGCGGGCCAGCGCCGCGACCTTCTTCGCACCGTCGGCGCTTGCGAGCACCGTTGAGCGGAAATCGGAGAGCCTTGCCTTGTTCAGATGGATACGGCGCAGCGAGCCAAGGCCAGTCACCTGCGCTTCAATGCCGAGTTCCTCGAAGACTGTGGCGATTTTGGCTTCAAAGCGGTCGCCGAGCGCTTCGAGATGGGCAAAGGCTTCCGGCGTCAGGGCTTCCATTGCAGCAATGCCGGCCATCATCGACATCGGATTGGCGCTGAAGGTGCCGCCGTGCTGCACTTTCGGTGCGCCATTCGTCGGGTCGTAGACGGCCAACACATCCTTGCGGCCGGCGACCGCGCCGATCGGGAAGCCGCCGCCGATGATCTTGCCGAGCGCAGTGACATCCGGATTGATGCCATAGCGCCCCTGCGCGCCGTTATAGCCAAGGCGGAAGGTGATCACCTCGTCGAAGATGAGCAGTGCGCCGATCTCTTTCGTGACGCGACGGAGCATCTCGAGGAATTCTGGGGTCGCCGGAACCAGGCCGGCGCGGTTCGGCATCACGTCGACCAGGACACCGGCGAGGTCGTTGCCCTTGGCGCGCAGTATCTTTTCGCCAAGCTCGACATTGTTGAACGGGATGACGACGACGTCATCCAAAACGCCCTGCGGGGTGCCAGCGGCCGTTGGCACCGATTTCGGCGCGTCGAGGTCGCCCCAGTTCTCCGGCCGCGCCTCCTGGCTGGTTTCCACCACATCATAGGTGCCGTGATAGGCGCCTTCGCACTTGGCGATCTTGGCACGACCGGTGAAGGCACGCGCGACTTTCACGGCATTCATGACTGCCTCGGTGCCGGAGTTGCAGTACCGCACATGCTCGACCGAAGGCAGGCGCTCGACGAGGATTTCGGACAGCCGCACCTCGCCGGGCGTCGCCATGCCGAAACAGAAGCCCTTCTCCAGCTGCTCCCGCGCGGCGGCCTTGATGGCTTCGCAGCCATAGCCGTGGATCAGCGAGGTGAAGTTGCCGACGGCGTCGATGCGGCTGTTGCCGTCGATGTCGATGATGCGGCAGCCTTCGCCGCGTTCGGCATAGATCTGGTAGGGCGCGCGGAAGACCGTATGGCGCGTATTGCCGCCCGGCATCACCTGCTTGGCGCGCTCATACAGGCTGGCCGACTTTGGCGTCTCGAAAGTGCTCATGGTATCCTCGGAACATGCTGATGAAAGTGGTGCGGACGAGGGGCCCCGTCCGCAGCCTCAGCGGGGGAGTGCTGTCCCGTTGCAGGCGTCAGAACGCCGCGCGATAGAGAGCGAGCGCGTCTGCTTCGGTCACTTCGACCGGATTGTTGCCGAGAAGGCGGGTCTGCAGCATCGCATCGGCAGCAAGCTGCGGCAGCATCTCTTCGGCAACGCCGGCATCACGCAGGCGACGCGGCGCGCCGGAGCCATCCATCAGTTCGATCAGCCGCTTCACGAAGGCCTGGGCCTTTGCCTCGTATCCTGCATCCTGCGCAACGTCTGCGCCGACGGCTGTTGCGAGTTCGGCATAGAGCGGCGCGGCAGCCTTCATGTTGAACTCGAGCACCGGCTGCAGCATCAGCGCGTTCGAGAGTCCATGCGGAATGTGGTAACGGCCACCTAGCGGGTAGGCGAGGGCGTGGACCGCCGCGACCGGCGCGTTGGCGAACGCCTGGCCGGCAAGCAGCGCGCCGATCAGCATTGCCTCGCGCGCATCCCGGTCCGCGCCGTTCTTGCAGGCGGCGACGAGGTTGGATGAGAGGAGGTGAAGCGCCTCGCGCGCAGCCGCGTCCGACAGCGGGTTCTTCTTGTGCTTGCTGGTATAGGCTTCGATCGCATGCACCATTGCGTCAATGCCGGTCGCCGCGGTGTGCAGCGCGGGCAAACCAACGGTGAGCTCGGCGTCGAGCAGCACACGGTCAGCATAGAGCTGGTCGGCGACGACGCCCATCTTCGAATGGTCGGGCCGAGTCAGGATCGTGATGTTGGTGACTTCCGAGCCGGTTCCGGCCGTCGTAGGCACCTGCACCAGCGGCAGGCGCGAGCCCTGCACCTTGCCGATGCCGTAGAGTTCGGACAGCGGCTGTTCGCTAACCAGCATCACCGCGGCGAGCTTGGCGACGTCCATGGACGAGCCGCCGCCGATGCCGATGACGATGTCTGCGTCCGCCGTGCGGCCTTGTGCAACGCAGTCGAGCAACACCTGCTCGGGGGGATCGGCGACGACCGCATCGAACACGGTGACCTTGAAGCCAGCGGCGGCGAGCGACGCCTTGGCAGGTTCAAGTACGCCTGCCTTGTGGAGGCCGCCGTCAGTCACGAGCAGCAAGTTGCGGGCGGGGAACCAGTTGCCGAGGAGTTCGCCGAGCCTGGCGGCGGCGCCCCACTCGACGTGGATCTGCCCGACCGTGGTGAAAGAGAATGGGGTAGAAGTCATGGCTGCATTCCCTGGGATATTCCGGCGGCTGCCGGACGCGAATTTCTGAAGGAGATTGCGGCGTCAGATGATGCCCTCGACCTGGCGGGTCGCCAGCTCGCGCGCGATCTTCTGCTTGTGTTCGAGTGTTTCGCCGGAGCGCGGACGGTACCAGATCGCGGTCCAGTTGACTGCGCCCAGCATGCCCTTGACGGCGATGGAGGCGTTTTCGGCGCGGATGCTGCCGTCCTCCTGACCTCGGCGGAAGACGTCTATGAACAGGTGCTCGAAGTCGCGGCGGATCGCCATGATCTCGTCCAGCACCTGGCGCTGCGCGAGCGTCGTTGCGCCGAGGCGATGCATGTGTACGCCCTGCACGACGACGGCGAGGTACGCGATGTTCTGCAGCATGGTCAGGGCATGCGCCTCAAGCATTGCGTGCAGCGTTTCGCGGCCGGTGCTGCCCGTCTGCATCGCGGCGTGAACCGCTTCGTTGAGGCGGCGCATCCCTTCGCGGTGGACGTCGAAGAACAGATCGGTCTTGGAGCGGTAGTAGTGGTAGATGCGTCCCTTGGTGGCGCCGAGCCGGCGAGCAACGTCATCGATACTCGCTCCCTGAAAGCCCATTTCCATGAAGCACTGGGCGGCAACGTCGAGAATGTCGATGTTGTTGTCGGCAGGCTCCCCGTCGGCGTTCTTCCGTCGCGCGCGAGTTGGGCGGCGCGGACGATCGGCTTCCACAAGAGCTTCTGCTTCGCTCAGTTCGCGCTTGTCTCCCTCATCGAGCCGCGCGTTGGCCATCAAATCCTCCAAAATTCTCTCTCCCGCCTGCATATCAGCGGATTTGCATAAGGGACGCAATTGCTCAGCGCCCAACAGTTGCTACGCGAAACGCTAGACGTCTGCCATTAAACATACTACTGGGTATGTTGCAATTGTCGATTACGCGGCAGAGGTTGAGGGAGAGGATAGCCACATGAATGAACTGACCCGCCAGAACGAACCGTTGATCTCGGAGTGGATCACTGTGGATCAGCCGTTCGTGGACCGGTTCGCCGACGCGATTCTGGATCATCAGTTCATTCACGTGGATCCGGAGCGCGCGAAGGCCGAAGGCCCATATGGCGGCACGATCGCCCATGGCTTCCTGTCGCTGTCGCTGCTTACCCATTTCACGCATAGCGCCATGCCCTTGCCTGCGCCCGGCGTTGTCGAGGTGAACTACGGATTCGACAAGATCCGGTTCCTGACGCCTGTGCCGGTCGGATCGCGTCTGCGCGGCAAGTTCACGCTCGTCTCCGAAGAGCCAAAGGGTGGCGGAAAGCTCCGGCGCTTTGCGGTGGAAGTTGAGATCGAAGGAATTCAGAAGCCGGCCGTCATCGCGGAATGGCTGGTTCTGGTAGTGGAAGGAGAGAATTAATGGCCGTCAGCTTCAAGGATCAGGTTGCCATCGTCACCGGCGCAGGTGGCGGGCTGGGGCGCTCGCATGCGCTGATGCTGGCCGCGCACGGCGCGGCGGTCGTCGTCAACGATTTTGGCGGCTCGCGTGACGGCACTGGCGGATCGACCGCAGCGGCCGAGGCTGTCGTGCGCGAGATCCGGGAGGCTGGGGGCCGTGCAATCGCCGACGGCGGCAATGTTACCTCCGAGGCCGACATGGAGGCGATGGTGGAGCGCACGCTGAACGAATTCGGACGCGTCGACGCTCTCATCAACAATGCCGGCATCCTGCGCGACAAGACCTTCGCCAAGGTGACGATGGATGACTTCCGCGCCGTTGTCGACGTGCACCTGATGGGCACGACGATCGCGACTAAGGCGGTCTGGGGCGTGATGCGTGAGCAGAACTACGGCCGCATCCTAGTGACCTCCTCCACCTCCGGCGCCTACGGCAATTTCGGCCAGTCCAACTACGGCGCGGCGAAAATGGCGCTGCTCGGCCTGATGAACACGCTGCACCTTGAGGGCGCGAAGTACGGAATTCATGTGAATGCCATCCTCCCGACGGCAGCCACCCGCATGACCGGCGACATGATGAGCGACGAGATGCTGCAGATGCTTGCTCCCGAACTCGTGTCGCCGGCTGCGGTATGGCTTGTCAGCCGGGACGCGCCGTCGCGCACCGCACTGCTGGCCGGCGCCGGCACGGTTGCGCGCCTTGCCGTCGTTGAAAGCGAGGGCGTCTGCTTTGCCGGCAAGTCGCTGACGCCGGACGACGTCGCCGCGAACTTCGATCGCATTGCCGATATCTCTTCTCGGATCGAGCCGGCGGAAGGCCTGCGCCACGTCGACCGCATCATCGAGAATGCGCGGAAAGCCCTCGGCCAGGCCTGATAGATGAGCGAACGTCTCTATCCTCTTCCCCGCAGCGCCTATCCCTGGCATCAGGAGACGGTGCTGCAGTGGGAGGACTGTGACATCTACGGCCACGTCAACAACGTGGCCTACCTGAAGTACTTTGATACCGCCCTGAACATGGCGCTGATCGACTATGGCGCGCTGGATCTTTCGCCGGAAGCAACCGATCCGATCGGCCTTGTCGTGAAGAACGGCGCCGAGTTCTTCAGCGAGATCAACTTCCCAACCCGGCTCTGGGTTGGGGCCCGGGTCGAGAAGGTGGGGCGCACCAGCCTCACCTGGGGGTTCGGCCTGTTCTCTGCCGGCGCGGAGCTCTGCGCTGCGCGCGGAACCTACGTGCATGTCTATGTCGACCGGCAGACCCGCCGGCCGATCGAACTGACCGACAAGCTTCTTGCCTGCGCCAAGGCGCTGGCGGCGCCTGACGACAACTGATTTTGGGAGAAGCAGATGAGAGAAGCAGTAATCGTCTCCACCGCGCGCACGCCGATCGGGAAGGCGTATCGTGGTGCGTTCAATGCGACGACCGCGCCGCGCCTGATCGGCCACGCGATTGAACACGCGGTCAAGCGCGCTGGCGTAGACCCGGCTGAGATCGAGGATGTGGTCGTCGGTGCAGCCCTGCAGCAGGGTACGACCCACATGAACATCGCCCGCACAGGCCTTCTGCGCGCCGGCCTGCCGGTGACGGTTCCCGGCCAGAGCGTTGACCGCCAGTGCGCGTCGGGCCTGATGGCGATTGCCATTGCCGCCAAGCAGATCATTTCCGATGGCATGCAGGTCACGATTGGCGGTGGCGTGGAGCAGATTTCGCTGGTCCAGAACGCGCAGATGAACGTCACAAACTGGCGCGATCCCTGGATCGACGCTAACCTGCCGCAGACCTACATGACGATGCTCGAGACGGCTGAAATCGTCGCTGACCGCTATGGCGTCAGCCGCGAGGCGCAGGACGAGTATGCCCTTCAGTCGCAGCAGCGCACCGCCGGCGCGCAGGCAGCGGGACGCTTCGATGACGAGATCGTCGCGCTGACGACGATCATGCAGGTCACCGACAAGGCGACCGGCGCGGTTTCCGAGAAGGAAGTCACGCTCGCCAAGGACGAGGGCAACCGCCCGGAAACGACGCTCGAAAGCCTGGCGGGCCTCAAGCCGGTTTTCCGCGATGGCCAGCGTATTGCCGAAGGCCGCTTCATCACCGCCGGCAATGCCTCGCAGCTGTCTGACGGCGCGTCGGCTTCAGTGCTGATGGAACGTAGCGAAGCGGAGAAGCGCGGCCTGACGCCGCTCGGCCTCTACCGTGGCATCGCCGTCGCGGGCGTTGGTCCCGAGGAAATGGGCATCGGTCCGGTTCCGGCGGTGCGCAAGCTGCTTGCCCAGCACAACCTCAAGGTCGAGGATATCGGCCTGTGGGAGCTGAACGAGGCCTTTGCAGCGCAGGTTATCCCGTCCCGCGACCAGCTCGGCATCCCGAACGAGCTGCTCAACGTCGATGGCGGTGCGATCTCGATTGGGCACCCCTATGGCATGTCGGGTGCGCGCATGGTCGGTCACGCGCTGATCGAGGGCAAGCGCCGTGGTGCCCGCTACGTTGTCGTCACCATGTGCGTTGGTGGCGGCATGGGCGCAGCTGGCCTGTTCGAAGTGCTCTGATACGTTTACGACCTACAAGAAGAAGGGCCGGCGGAGCGATCCGCCGGCCCTTCCGTTTGTCTGATTGATTTTTTCAACTATTTGCCGAGGCCGATCCGCTTCTCGATATGCGCGAGCGGCGGGATTGCGGGGGCTTTTTGAGCAGCTTCCTTGATCCGCGCCGCGATATCCTCCGGGAACGCCGCCGCCTTCGGCAGGCCCGAAGCGCGGGAGACATGCAGCTGCACCTGCTCGTTCCAGGCTAAGAGGTTGCCATCGCCATCATGCATTTCGAGGTAGAGATGCATGCGCTTGGCGTCCGCCGCCAGCACATGCAGCGTCAGCTCGAGCGCCAGGCCTTCGTGGCACTCGCGCTGGTAGCCGATGCGCATGTCGAGCGTGTAGAGCGTGGAAGACGTTGCATCCCGGTAGGTCCGGTCGATGCCGATGACGTCCATGAAGGCCGTTACCGTCTGGGAAAAGGCGATTGCATAGGCGAAGTCGCCCATGTGACCGTTGTAATCGACCCATTCCGGGCGGACGACATCCGCCCGGGTAAAGGTTGCGGCCGCGCGGCGGTCGGTCATCCCTTGCGGCGCTCCAGGAGGTGGAGGAACTCGCCAACGACGCCACGGCGGAAGAGAAGCACGCAGATCATGAACGTGCCGCCCAGCACCATCGTCACCGGCAGGCCGGAAGTGGCGAGGAAGTTCTGCATGCCGACGAGGATGCCCGCGCCGACGACGGGACCTGCCATAGTGCCGATACCGCCGATCAGCGTCATCAGGATGACTTCACCCGACATCTGCCAGGCAACGTCGGCCAGAGTCGCGAACTGGAACAGCAGCGCCTTGAGCGCGCCGGCAAGACCAGTGAGACCGGCGGACATCACGAAGGCTGCGAGCTTAAAGCGCTGGGCCGAATAGCCGAGCGAGATCGTGCGAGGCTCGTTTTCGCGGATGGCGCGGAGGATCTGACCGAACGGCGAGTTGACGATACGCCAGATCAGGGCCAGCGAGAGCACCGAAACCGCGGCGATGAAGTAGTAGAGGTTCATCGTCTCGTTGAGATCGATGATCCCGAACAGGTTGCCGCGCGAGAAGCCCTGAATGCCGTCCTCGCCGTTGGTGAACGGGGCCTGCAGGCAGAAGAAGTAGAACATCTGCGCCATCGCGAGCGTGATCATCGCGAAGTAGATGCCCTGCCGGCGGATGGCCACAACACCGATGATGAGGCCAAGCACGATAGAGGTCACCACGCCCGCGATGATCGCGAGTTCGGGCGTCACCTGCCAGACCTTCAGGGCGTGTGCCGTCACATAGGCTGCTCCGCCGAAGAAGGCCGCGTGGCCGAAGGACAGCAGCCCCGTGTAGCCGAGCAGCAAGTTGAATGCCGCTGCGAACAGGACGAAGCAAAGCAGCTTCATCACGAATATCGGGTAGACGAAAGCCGGCAGGATCGCGAGGATCAGGATCAGGCCTGCGAAGGTGATCGCGGGAACCGGGCTCTTGCGGGTGGGCATGACGATGGTGTCGGCGTGTGTCGCGGACATGTCAGCTGTCCTTTCCGAAAAGACCGGCCGGGCGCAGCAGGAGCACGATGGCCATGATGACGAAGACGACGATGTTGGCGGCTTCGGGGTAGAAGACCTTGCACAGGCCCTCGACGATGCCGAGCATGTAGCCGGTGACGATCGCGCCGAGGATCGAGCCCATGCCGCCAATGACGACGACCGCAAAGACGATGATGATGAGGTTCGAGCCCATCAGCGGGCTGACCTGGAACAGCGGCGCGGCAAGCACGCCAGCAACGCCGGCCAGGGCGCAGCCGAAGCCGTAGGTCAGCGTGAGCAGCACCGGCACGTTGACGCCGAAGGCCTGGACGAGAGTTGAATTCTCGGTTGCCGCGCGCAGGTACGCGCCGATCTTCGTCTTCTCGATGATCGCCCAGGTGCCAAGGCATACCACCAGCGAGGCAAGAACCACCCAGCCGCGATAGTTCGGCAGCACCATGAAGCCAATGTTGGTGGCGCCGCGCAGCGCCTCCGGTGCCGCATAGGGCTGGCCGGACGTGCCGAAGTAGTGGCGGAATCCGCCTTCGAGCAGCAGGGCAAGGCCGAAGGTGAACAGCAGGCCATAGAGATGGTCGAGGCCGTAGAGCGCGCGCAGCATCGTGCGTTCGATCACCATGCCCACCACAGCAACAACCAGCGGCGCCAGGAACAACGCGCCCCAGTAGCCGATGCCGGCGTAATTGAGCAGCATCCATGCCGCAAACGCGCCCAGCATGTAGAACGCGCCGTGGGCGAAATTGACGATGCGCAGCAGGCCGAAGATCACGGCGAGGCCGAGCGACAGCAGCGCATAGAAGGAACCGTTGATCAGACCGATCAGGAGCTGGCCCGTGAGGACGGGCAGCGCCACTCCGAAAATGGTGGTCATGGTCTCACACCCCCAGGGCCGTATTGAGTGCCTCGGTGCGGGACGGCAGTTCCGAGACCGAGAAACTGTCGATCACCTGGCCGTGGTCCATCACGTAGAAATGGTCGGCAATGCGCGATGCAAAGCGGAAGTTCTGCTCGACGAGCAGCACGCTGACGCCGTGCGCCTTGAGCACTTTCAGCACCTCGCCGATACGCTCGACGATCACCGGAGCAAGCCCCTCGGTTGGCTCATCCAGGAGGATCAGGCGCACGCCGGTGCGCAGGATGCGGGCGATCGCGAGCATCTGCTGCTCGCCACCCGAAAGCTTCGTGCCCGGGCTGGTGCGGCGCTCGAGCAGGTTCGGGAAGATCTCATAAATCTTCTCGATGCTCATGCCACCCCTGGCCACGACCGGCGGCAGGGTCAGGTTTTCCTCAACGGTCAGGCTCGCGAAGATGCCGCGCTCTTCCGGAACGAAGCCGAGGCCCGCATGGGCGATGCGGTGCAATGGCACGCGCATGATCGACTTCTGCTCGAACTCGACCTCGCCCTTGCGCTTGCGGATGATGCCCATGATGGCGCGCAGCGTGGTTGTCTTTCCGACGCCGTTGCGGCCAAGCAGTGTGACGGTCTCGCCGGGGTAGACGTCGAGGTCGACTCCATGCAGCGCATGGCTCTCGCCGTACCAGGCTTCCAGCTTGCGCACCTTGAGCTGCGGTGCCGCGCCGCCGCCGCGCGCAGCCTTTGCGGGCGCAGTCAGCGTATCAGTGGCTGTCATCTTCGGAACCCATATATGCTTCGCGCACGCGCGGATCGGCGCTGACGGTCGCGTAGTCGCCGCGCGCCAGGATCTCGCCCCGCTGCAGCACGGTGATGTCGTCGCCAATATCGCCGACGACCTTGAGATTGTGCTCGACCATCAGCAGCGCGCAGTCGCTCGAGACGGTCTTGATAAGCTTTGCCATGTGCTCGACGTCCTCCTGGCCCATGCCGGCCAGCGGTTCGTCGAGGAGTAGGACGCGCGGCTCGAGGGCCAGCGTCGTCGCGATTTCAAGCGCACGCTTTCGTCCGTAGGAAAGGTTGTTGGCGCGAAGGTGCGCCATGTCGGCAAGGCCGACGCGGTCCAGCAGTTCCATCGCCTGCCGGTTGAGCCGGTCAAGGCTAATCAGCGAGCGCCAGAACTGTCGCGACAGGTTGTTCGGCCGCTGCAGGGCAACGCGGACGTTGTCCAGCAGCGTCATGTCGCCAAAGGTGGCGGAGATCTGGAACGACCTGACCATGCCCATCCGCGCCACGCTGGCCGGATCCATCGCCGTGATGTCGGTCCCATCGAGCACGATGCGACCCGCAGTGGGCTTGAGGAACTTGGTCAACAGGTTGAACACGGTGCTCTTGCCGGCGCCGTTGGGGCCGATCAGCGCGTGGATCCGACCGTGGCAGACGTCGATGTCGACGTTGTTGACGGCGAGGAACGGTCCGAAGCGCTTGGTCAGCCCCCGTGCCGAGAGAACGGCACGGGGCGCGCCAGCATCGGCAGGAGCCGCGGCTGGATGAGTGGTCATGGTCGCTGGGATCACTTCTTGACGAGCGGGCAGGTGCTGTTTTCGAGCGAAGCGAACGCCTCGTTGCCCGGGATCGTGGCGAGAACCTCGTAGAGGTCGCCCTCGGAGGTGGACTCGGACGGCTTCTTCACGCGGACGAGGAACATGTCGTGCACGACGCGGCCGTCTTCACGCAGGTAGGCATTGCGGTTGAAGAAGTCGTTGATGTCCATGCCGCGCATGGTCTCCATGACCTTCGAGCCGCTCTTGGCCTGGCCGGAAGCTTCCGCAGCCTTCAGGTAGTTCATGACGGCCGAGTAGACGCCGGCGTGGACCATGGTCGGCTTCTTGCCTTCCATGCGCTCGCTGTAGCGTGCCGACCACTCGCGGGTCGCATCGTCCATGTCCCAGTAGAAGGCGGTGGTGAGCGTCAGGTCCTGCGCGATGTCGAGACCAACGCCCTGGACGTCGGTGAGGAACAGCAGCATGCCGGCGACCTTCTGGCCAGCCTCGGTGATGCCGAATTCCTGCATCTGCTTCAGCGCCGTCATGGTGTCGCCCGACGAGTTGGCGAGCGCGATCACGTCTGCGCCGGAAGCCTGCGCCTGCAGGATGTAGGACGAGAAGTCGGTGGTCTCGCGCGGATGGCGGACGGAACCGATGACCTCGCCCCCAGCTGCGGTCACAGCCTGAGTGGTGTCAGCCTCGAGCGCATGGCCGAAGGTGTAGTCGACAGTGATGAAGTACCACTTCTTTGCGCCGCCCTGCGTGAGCGCGCGGCCGGTGCCGTTGGCGAGCGCATAGGTGTCCCAGGTCCACTGCGCCGTCGACGCCGAGCAGGCTTCGGCGGTGAGCGCCGACGAGCCGGCGGTCGAGATCAGGAACGCGGTGTCCTTCTGGCGGGTGATTTCCTGAACGGCCATGGCCACCGACGAGGTCGGCACGTCGACAACGGCGACGACGTTCTGCTCGTCGATCCAGGTACGTGCGAGGGTCGAGCCGACATCCGGCTTGTTCTGGTGGTCGCCGACGATGACCTCGATGTCCTCGCCCAGCAGCTTGCCACCGAAATCCTCAACGGCCATCTGCGCTGCGACGACGGAGCCCTGGCCCGCGAGGTCGTAGTTCATGCCGGACATGTCCGTCAGAACGCCGATACGGTACGGATCCGCGAAGGCGGCGGTTGCCGACAGCGTGAACACCGTCGACAGGATGATGGTCTTCAAATTCTTCATTCTCATGCTCCTCCTTAAGGCACAGATGTGCCTGATGCCCGGATGCCGTGCTCCCGCCCGACCCCGTCTTGATTAGCGGCTGGCTTCTTCGAGAATTCGCCGCGACAGATAGAACTGATCAGCCTCGCTCCACGCCGCCCAGTTCTGGCGGGCGTGCCCGTCAATGGCGGACTTGGTCATCCGCAGGGCGAGCGCAGGGATTTCGGCAAGTTCGGCCGCCCAATCGCAGGCGGCGGCTACGGCGGCGCCGTCCTCAACGATGCGGTCGCAGAGGCCAAGCGACAGGGCTTCCTCCGCGCCGATCTTCTCGTCGCAGAACAGGATGCGCTTTGCGCGCGACGAGCCAACACGCTCGACCAGGAGCGGCAAGCCGCCCCAGCCCAGCGTCATGCCAAGACGCACTTCCGGAAAGCGCATATAGGAAGAAGCGGCCATGACGCGGAAATCCGCGGTGAGCGCCAGAATCGCACCGCCGCCAATGGCGGGGCCCTCGATCGCGGCGATCACGGGCTGCGGCACCTGCCTCCATGCATCGGTCATGCGCCCGCCGGCGTTCATCGCCTGCGCGCGTTCCACGTCGCCAGCGCCCGTCTTCCAGAGCTGATCGTCCTTGAGGTCGACCCCGGCGGCGAAGATTCCGGCTGCGCCCGTCAGAACGACGGTGGCAACGTCGGCACGCTGGCCCACATCGATGGCGGCCGTTTCCAGTCCGCGGATGAGTTCCGAGTTCAGGGCATTCGCCTTGCCGCCACGGTCGAAACGAACCGTCGCTACCTTGCCCTCAACGGACGTCACTACTGCCGTCATTGGCCCTCCCAAGACCCCAGCCGATGCGCGGTTCCTCATAAACCGCTTTGACATACTACCGAGTATGTTGCATATCTGTTTTCGGGATTGCAAGGCATATTTTCGTCGGGCACATAGCGACTGGGGAGGAGCCCAGCGGCTTTGAAATGCCCTGAGGCCTTCGGAAGGAGAGGACATGACGACCGGTACAGTCTGCGCATCGGATCCGGCACTCGACCGCAACCGAGCGGTGCTCCGTTACATACTAGAGACCTACGCGGCCGAGCGGCCCGAGGCGCCGTTCGTGCAGTTCTGGCCGGGCGACGCATGGAGTTACGCCGAAACGCTGCGGCGCGTGCGCCTGCGCGCCACCACGCTCGCCCGCGCGGGGGTGAAGCGCGGCGACCACGTGCTGTGCATGATGGGCAACGGCCCCGACCTGCTCTGCACCTGGTTCGCCATCAACTATCTCGGCGCGGTCTACGTGCCAATCAACACGGCAGCCCGCGGTCGCGTGCTCGAGCACATTCTTGAAGACGCTGACGCGCCGCTTCTTGTTGCGGCTTCCCCGCTGGTCGAGCGCCTCAGCGAAGTCGCTCCGGGCAAGGTGAAGACCGTGCTGGTCGTCGAGGGTGAGGCGCAGCCAGTTGCCGGGCTTGACGTTCGCCAGCTGGAAGACCCGGCAGACGAAGACGCGAGCCTGCTTGAGCTCTCCAGCCCGATCGAGCCGTGGGATCTCTACGCCATCATGTATACGTCCGGCACGACCGGAAACGCCAAGGGCGTGATGAGCAGCTACACGCAGCTCTACACCATGGGTCCGGATGCATTCGACTGCGTCGACGAGGACGACCGCTGCATGATCTGCGGCCCGATTTTCCACTGCGGCTCGACGCTCTATGTCTACGCCATGCTGGCGCGGGGCCTCTCCATCGGCATGATGCGCGAGTTCAAGACCGGAACCTTCTGGCAGGCCGTGCGCGACACCGGCTCGACCTACTGCCTGTTGCTGGGCGTGATGGCGAGCTTCCTGCTGAAGCAGCCGCTGTCCCCGGACGACAAGAACCATCCGCTGCGCCGCGCCTTCATCACTCCTTTCGGCGAAGACGGTCCGCTGTTTGCCGAGCGTTTCGGAGTCGACGCCTGGACCATCTACAACATGACGGAGATTTCCTCGCCAATGGTTGCTGGTCCTGGCATCACGGCCAAGGGCATCGCTGGCAAGCCGCGCCCCTGGTATGAACTGCGCATCGTCGACGAGAACGATGTCGAGGTACCGGACGGACAGGTTGGCGAGCTCATCGTGCGCACCCACCGTCCGTGGGCGCTGATGCGCGGTTATTACAACAATCCGAAGGCCACCGTTGAGGCGATGCGCAACGGCTGGTTCCACACCGGCGACGGCTTCCGCCGCGATACGGACGGCACCTACTTCTTCGTCGACCGCCTCAAGGACGTGATCCGTCGCCGCGGCGAGAACATCTCGTCCTTCGCGCTTGAAAGCGAGGTGCTGAACATTCCGACGATCCGTGAATGCGCCGCCGTCGCGGTGCCGTCCGAGTTCAGCGAGGACGAGGTGCTGATCGTCGTGACACCGGTCGAAGGCGCCACCATCGATCCGGTGGCGGTTACGGAAGAACTGACGAGGACGCTGCCGCACTTCATGGTCCCGCGCTACGTTCGCGTGCTGGATGAGCTGCCGAAAACCGCCTCCGGCAAGGTGCAAAAGCACATCCTGCGCACGGAAGGCGTTACGCCGGACACGTTCGACCGCAATACGCCCGCGCCGGCCCGGGCCAGCGCCTGACACTCGCCAGAGGTTCGATCAAGGATTTTTCACATGTCTCAGACCGCACTGCCGCGCGTCACCTATTCCAACATCCAGGCCGATTTTTCCGGCGTCCATGATCTGCTCGACACGGTGATCGCGAAGGTGCGCGCAGAACTCCTCGGTCAGACCTGGCCGCATCGCATTGGCGGCGAGGATCTTGCTGCAGGGGCGAGCTACGAAGCCTTCTCGCCTATCGACAACCGTATCCTGCTTGGCCGCTTCCACCGCGCAGACGCCGCGGTCGTCGAACGTGCCGTTGCCGCTGCCCGCACCGCTCAGAAATCGTGGGGCGCGATGCCGTGGCAGGAGCGCCTCGTTGCGATGCGCCGCTTTGCCGACCAGCTCGAAAAGGAAAAGTTCGAGCTCGCCGCCGCCTGTCTCATCGAGGTCGGCAAGTCGCGGCTTGAAGCAATGGGCGAGGCCGAGGAGGCGATCGACCTCGTGCGCTACTACGGCGCGCAGATGGAGGAAAACAACGGCTTTGTTCGCCCGCTTCAACGTGCGTTCGATAATGAAGAGACCAGCGACCGGCTACGCCCCTACGGCGTCTTCGGCGTGATCGCGCCGTTCAACTTCCCGCTGGCACTGTCGGTCGGCATGCTGTCGAGCGCGCTGATCGCCGGCAACACGGTCGTCTACAAGCCGAGCGAGTTTGCGGGGCTGACGGGGGCCCTCATCATGCGGGCTGCCGATGCTGCCGGGCTTCCGGCTGGCGTTCTCAACATGATCTGCGGCGACGGCAGCACCGGACAGGCGATGGTCGATCATCCGGGCTTTGACGGCTTTGCCTTTACGGGCAGCCACAAGGTCGGCTCCGAGATGCTTCGGAAGGTCGCGAGCGGCGTCTTCAATCGCCCGGTGATCGCCGAGATGGGTGGCAAGAACCCGACTTATGTCGCCGCTTCCGCCGATGTCGAGCGCGCGGCGCAGGGCATGATGCGCTCGGCCTTCGGCCTCCAGGGCCAGAAGTGTTCGGCGGGCTCCAGAGTCTATGTCCATTCCAGCATTCGCGACGCCTTCGCTGACCGGCTGGTGGCGCTGACGAAGTCGATCCGCATAGGTGATCCTTGCGGCCGCGACATCTTCATGGGCCCGATCATCAACGAGGCAGCATTCCGCCGCTTCGAGAAGGCGAGCGCCGAAGCGGCGCGCGACGGACGCATCCTTGCGGGAGGCAACAGGCTCTCCGGCGGCATCTACGATCACGGCTTCTATGTCGAGCCAACCATCGTCGACAGCCTGCCGGCAGACCATGCGCTTCACCGCGACGAGCTGTTCCTGCCGTTCCTGACGGTTCAGGTCTTTGACGACCTTGAAGCGGCTATCGCCGACGGCAATGCCGTCGCCTATGGCCTCACCGCAGGCTGCTATGCGAGCGACCAGGCCGAAATCGACCTCTTCCTCGACAGGGCACAGGCCGGCGCGCTCTACGTCAATCGCGCCAGCGGCGCAACGACCGGCGCATGGCCCGGCATCCAGACCTTCTGCGGCTGGAAAGGCTCGGGCCTGTCCGGCAAGGGCGGGCTCGGCCCCTTCTACCTGCCACAGTTCATGCGCGAGCAGAGCCATACGATCTGGAAGGATTGAACCCAAAGACGGGCCGGCTTCTCGGACAGCATTTCAGCATCGTCGTTCCTCTCCGAGGAGCGGCGATTCTCTTTTGGTATGAGGTATTACGCCGACGAACGCCAACGTGACTGCTTCTGTATACCGCGTGTCGAGTACGCCTCCGGTGGGGCTTTGGTTGGCCGCGGCGCGTACGAAGCACAGATGCGCCGTTCTCTTCAAGCAGTGCAGGGACTTTGGACCCAGCGACCAGCCGGCTGAAGAAAACGGACCGAGCGTGCAACCGCATGCGCAGAGGTGAGCTGCTTGGCGCCTGTCTTGATGCCTTCCGCGACCGGCACCATGTCGAGGCGGTTCGCCATCTGCAGCACGGCGTCGATCACCGCGGGCGCCTTGCCGTCATTCGCGCCGATCCGGTCGATGAACGATTTATCGACCTTGATGACATCGGCGGTAAACTGCCATTTTTGAACTGCGGGGCGGGCCGACACGATTGACGAGCGTCAAGGCCGCCGGATCAGAAGCGACGTTCACTATCCTTGCGCGCACTATCGAGTGACAATGGCAGCGGGCGTGTCGACTGCAGCGCCGGGCGGAGAGTCTTTAGCCGCCCGCGGCGAGAATTCGAGCTGCCACTACTCGGACAATGAAGAGGAGGCGATGATGATCATCCGGGAACTGACCCACAATCAATGCATCAGCCTGATCGAGGCGAAGCGGGTGGCGCGGCTTGGCTGCTCGCTGGACGGCCAGCCCTATGTCGTCACCATCTTCTATGCCTATGCGGAAGGGCACGCCTATGCGTTCACTCTGCCGGGGCGCAAGCTCGACATCATGCGCGCGAACCCGAAGGTGGCGCTTCTGGTTGAGGAGACCGGCAGCGGGCGCAGCTGGAAGAGCGCGATGGCCGAAGGCAGCTTCGAGGAGCTGCCCGACCGGATCGGGCACAAGACGCTTCGAGAACGGGCGTGGACGCTGCTCAGCAAGTACTCGGACTGGTGGGAGCCGGGGGCGCTGAAACCCGAGCTACCCCCGGTGACGGACCAGTCGCCGCATACCTTCTTCCGGATCCATATCGACCGGGTGACCGGGCGAGAGGCCATTGACGTCGAGGAACAACCCTAGCGGGCAAGGAAGGTCGGCAGCGCCGGCGCTTCCAGCATCGACCTGGTGACGCCGCCAAAGATCTTCTCGCGCATGCGGGAATGGCCGTACGCGCCCATGACCAGCATGTCCGCGCCCACATCGCGCGTATAGCGGCGGATGATGTCCGCAACCGGCTTGCCCAGGCTTGGCAGCCGTTCGACCGTCGTCTTGACGCCGTGGCGGGCGAGATACCGGGCAGCATCCGCGCCTGGCTCGGCGCCATGGCCGTTCTCGCCCTCGCGCGGATCGACCAGCAGCAGGCGCACGTCCTCGGCGGCGACGAGGATCTGAAGCGCTTCGCGCACGGCACGTGCGGCCTCGACCCGCGCGTCCCAGCCAATCACGACGCGCTTCGGATTCAGAGTCGCATTGGCATCCTTCGGGAGGATCAGCAGCGGGCGGCCGGACGCAAACAGCGCGCCCTCGAGCGCCTTCGGGCCGAGCTCTTCCGAGCCAAGCGTCTCCGGGCCAAGCACGGTGAGGTCGGCATAGCGGGCGCGGCGGCCGATTGCTTCGTCGGCAAAGGCGACTTCGGTAAAAGCGGTCGCTACATCCGACGAGATCCGCTTGCTGGCGAGGAATTCGGTGATGGCCCGTGCTCGGTCGGCCACACACTTCTCGTCATTTCCGCGCTCCTGCACCCAGGCGTCCGACACCACCGCGGCCGTGTAGAGGCCGACGGGCGGAGGGGAGGCCATCCCCACCACCAGGACGGCAAGATGTGCTCCGGCGCTTTCGCACATGTCGGCCGCGTGCCTGAGGTCGTCGAATTCCTGGTCTGGGCCGGTGACTGTGAGGATCGTCCTGAACGTCATTTGAGCCTCCGTTAGCGCTCATACTGGCTTCTGCGAAGACAAATATGCGCGGTGATGCGGATTTGCTTTGCGTTACGTCAATGAGTTTCCCCGGAAATGTGTAAACGGGAGACGAGCTTGTCACCCCCTTCCTGGCAGCCTGCCATGTTGTCGTGGATCAATGCGGCGGAGTAACAATTCGCCTAAGGCCGCCTAGAACGTATTCACTTTCCCCGGCCGGATAACTGCCGCTCGGGCGGGCCAGATAGAAGAATGTGGCATCTGCGCGGCCGATGCCGCGAAACGCATACTGCCGAGCAAGGGGCGCATCATGTCAGAAACAATATTTCGGCGGGCCCTCGCATTTCTTGCATTCGCGACGCTGTGCCTTGGCCTGCTTATCTCGGCCGGCTGGGTGCCGGCTTGGGGCGGCATGACCACCACCGTTGTCTGGACGGCAGGCACTGTGCCGGTGATCGTCGTTCTGGTCGTTTCGATCGTGCGGGACTTTCTCATCGGGCGAGTTGGTGTTGACGCGATCGCGCTCGTGTCGATGACGGCCGCGCTGCTGCTGGGCGAACCGCTGGCGGCCGTAGTCGTGGCGCTGATGTATTCGGGCGGCACGCTGCTCGAGGATTTCGCTCGTGGCCGTGCCGAGCGTGACCTGCGGGCGCTGCAGGACCGCTCGCCGCGCACGGCGCACCGACGCCGCAACGGTCAGCTGGAAACGGTGCAGGTTGCTAAGGTCGAGATCGACGACGAACTGATCGTGCAGGCGGGAGAGCTTGTGCCGGTCGATGGCGAGCTTCTTGATCCCGAGGCAAGGCTGGATGAATCCGCGCTTACGGGCGAGCCGCTGCCTGTCACCCGTCACGCCGGGCAGGTTCTGCGCAGCGGAATCGTCAACGCGGGAGACGCCTTCGCGATCCGGGCAACGGCGCGTGCCGAACAAAGCACTTATGCGGGCATCATTCGGCTGGTCGAAGCTGCTCAGACTGCACGGGCTCCGTTTACACGTATGGCTGACAGGTTCGCGCTCCTCCTCCTGCCGGTCGCGCTGCTGGTTGCGGGCGCGGCTTGGTGGTGGTCCGGCGATCCGCTGCGCGCCCTTGCGGTGTTGGTTGTGGCGACGCCGTGCCCGCTGATCCTTGCGGCTCCCGTTGCCTTTATCGGCGGCATTTCGCGCGCGGCCCGGTTTGGCGTCCTGATGAAAGGAAGCCAGACCATTGAGGCGCTGGCCAAGGTCAGGACCGCCATCTTCGACAAGACCGGAACGCTGACGCTGGGAGGCGCCGAACTGCTCGAAGCGGAGTACGCGCCGGGGGTCGACGAGGACGAGGCGTGGATGCTGGCAGCGTCGCTCGAGCAAGTCTCGAACCATGTGGTTGCAGGCGCCATCACCCATCTTGCCCGCACCAAAAACCTTGTGCTGCCGACGCCCGACAACGTCAGCGAGACGCGTGGGGCCGGGCTGTCAGGAATGGTCACAGGTCGCCGCGTCAGAGTCGGGTCGCGCGACTATCTCCTCAATGGCAACAGCCTGCCCGGCTGGTGCGCGGCGAGCGAGGAGCGCTATCGCGACGAGGCGGTCCTGCGCGTCTATGTTGAGGTCGACGGCAAGGTTTCGGCGGTATTCACCTTCGGCGATGCGCTTCGCCCGGATACGGCACAGACGCTTCGGCGCCTGCACGAACTCGGTATATCGCGCATGGTGCTGCTGACCGGCGACGTCGCGGACGCTGCCACGCGCATGTCGGCCGCGCTGCCGCTCGATCGCGTCGTGGCGCAGGCGTCGCCAGAAACTAAGGTCAATGTGGTTCGTGAGGAACTGGCACAGCAGCCGGTCATGATGGTCGGCGACGGCATCAACGATGCCCCGGCGCTCGCCACTGCGACGGTCGGCGTGGCGATGGGCGCGCGGGGCGCAACCGCATCCTCGCAGGCCGCTGACGTGGTCATCCTGCCGGACAGGCTTTACCCCGTGGCGGAAGCCTTCGGGATCGCGCATCGCACGCTCCGCATCGCGTTGCAGAGCGTAATCGCCGGGTTGGCATTGTCGGGCCTCGGCATGGCAGCCGCAGCTGCCGGGTATCTCACGCCGGTGCAGGGCGCGCTCATGCAGGAAGGCATTGACCTTGCAGTGATCCTCAATGCGCTGCGGGCCCTGCGCGCGCCAGGTGACACGCGAAAGACTGACGCGTTAGCTTCGCATTAGCGCGGTGCATGTTTCGTAGGCCGTAGAGTTCGAATCCGAGGAGATTGCCATGTGGCGACGCGTAATCCTGATGATGGCCGCTACGGCGGGGCCGGCCGCTGCGGATGATGCCGTCGAAAGCGCCTTTCGCGGCCGCCGCATCGCCGAGGCGAACTGCGCGGAGTGCCACGCCATCACCCAGATCGATGAAAGTCCGCTGAAGGAGGCCCCGCCGTTCCGGGAAATTCCGGCAAGGATTCCTGCTGATGCGCTCGCGAAGATGCTGGAGGGCGCCGTGTTCAAGAAGCACGCCGTGATGCCGGACTTTGAGCCCGATCCGCAGCAGGCCGCTGATCTCGTGACCTTCATGCACGACATTGCCGGTTCCCAGTGAAACAACCGGGTCAGGTCCTGACCCAGCGTAGCTTGCTTCCTGAACCGAATAGCGCAGTTCCACAGCGTGGATACTGTGAAAGCAGCAAGTAGTTCGGCCAGTTGACGAAGGTCAATTCGGCACCCCGTTCGCAGGAGTATGCGACACGCGCGCGGCGACGGGGCAGTGACATGATTCATCAGCACAGGCAGGAACGAGGCACCACATATGTGAGCGTCTGGACGGTCTCACCCGACCGTTCTCCCGGAACCGCGCCGGCAAGCATTCGCAAGAATGCCTGAACTACCAGCGTTTCCCCCACGAAGATGCTAGATCACACGAACCCCTGGACTGAACCGGAAGGCGCGTTGCACGACGAAGCACCGATGCCGGCCGATTTGCGCGTTGCCTATCTCGGCGAGCGCACATGGCAGGTAGCTCCATCCTCTGAGCGCGGCCGCGCGCTTGTGGCCGTCTACGCGGTCTATGAAATTCACCAGGAGATCCGGCCGCTTGATACGGGGATCTTTCTCGACCTGCGGGAGGTGAACCGGATCGCGGCTTCGGCTCGCAAACGGGGCTTCGTCATCGAGTTTTCCGGTCGCAACGAGGTCATGTTCCTCTGAAGGCCGAACACCGCAGCGCAATTTTGACGGCCGTCAAGGCAGGTCCAGCAGCCATGGCCCACTCTTCCAAAACACCCGATTGGAACGAGCGAGGACCAGATCGATGCCTGTCAACCTCCACGGCCGCAACGTACTGAGCCTGAACGATTTCTCCGGTGATGAGATCCGGTACCTGCTGCGGCTGGCGGCCGATCTTAAGGCGGCGAAGCGGGCCGGCAACGAGGTGCCGCGGCTCGCGCGCAAGAACATCGCCCTGATCTTCGAAAAGGACTCGACGCGCACCCGCTCCGGCTTCGAGGTCGCGGCCTACGACCAGGGTGCGCATGTGACCTATCTCGGCCCGTCCGGCAGCCATATCGGCCACAAGGAATCGATCAGGGACACGGCCCGGGTGCTCGATCGGATGTACGACGCGATCGAGTACCGTGGCTTCTCGCAGCATCAGGTCGAGTTGCTGGCCGCCTATTCCAGCGTGCCGGTCTACAATGGCCTCACCGACGAGGCGCATCCGACCCAGATCCTCGCCGACTTCATGACCATGCGTGAATTCACGCACAAGCATCTGTCAGACACTGTCGTCACCTTCGTCGGCGACGGAAGGGACAATGTGGCGAGGTCTCTGGCGATCGGCGCTGCCAAGGTTGGCATGGACATGCGCATCGCCTCGCCGCGCGCGCTTTGGCCGGACACCGAGTTCTGCTCGCATGTCCGGCGTCTGGCGGAGCGCAGCGGCGGCAAGTTCCGGCTGGACGATGACGTCGAGTCCTGTGTGCGCGGCGCGGACTTCATCTACACGGACGTCTGGCTGTCGATGGGCGAGAACGAGAGCGCTTGGGGCGAGCGCATCGAACTGCTGCTGCCCTACCGGGTGACGCGCCAGCTGATGGCCGCGACCAGCAACCCGCACACGAAGTTCATGCACTGCCTGCCCGCCTTCCATGATACCGAGACTGAGGTTGGCCGGCGCATTGACAGCGAGTTTGGGATCGACTGCATGGAGGTCGAGGACGCGGTGTTCGAGTCGGAAGCCTCGATCGTCTTCGATCAGGCCGAGAACCGCATGCACACCATCAAGGCGATCCTCGTCGCCACCATCGGTAACTGACGATGCGTATCGTCGTCGCGTTGGGAGGCAATGCGCTACTGAGACGCGGTGAGCCGCTGACGGCCGAGAACCAGCGCGCCAATGTCCGGCGCGCGGTAGCCGAGCTCGCCAGGCTGATCGAAGCCAGCCATTCGCTGGTGATCACCCATGGCAACGGACCGCAGGTGGGCCTGCTTGCCCTGCAGGCGGCGTCGACCCCGCATTCGCCGCTGCCGCTCGACGTGCTGGATGCGGAGTCGGCGGGCATGATCGGCTACGTTATCCAGCAGGAGCTGGCGAACGTCGTGAAGGACCGGTTGTTTGCAACCCTGCTGACGCAAGTCCGGGTCGATCCGAACGATCCTGCCTTTGCCAACCCGACCAAGCCGATCGGTCCAGTCTACGACGGGGAGACGGCGCACCGGCTTGCCACCGAGCGCGGCTGGACAGTTGCCCCGGACAACGACAAGTGGCGCCGGGTGGTGCCGTCGCCCCGCCCGCTGGAAATCCTCGAAGCTGAAGTTCTCTCCTTCCTCGTTGAGCGCGGGGTGATCGTGATCTGCGCGGGCGGGGGGGGCATTCCGATCGTCCCGCTTGAAGGCGGCAGCATTGCCGGCGTCGAAGCGGTTATAGACAAAGACCTTGCCTCGTCGTTGCTGGCCCGGGACCTGAAGGCGGATTTCCTGCTGATGCTGACCGATGTCGATGCGGTCTATCTCGACTGGGGCACGCCGCACGCCCTGCCGCTCGGCAAGGCCCGCGTTGACGAAATTTCCGCCAGCTCCTTTGCCGCGGGTTCGATGGGACCGAAGGTCGAGGCTGCGATTGCCTTTGCCAGCGAAATGAAAAAACCAGCCGCCATTGGCAGGCTGGAGGATGCGGTCGACATCATAGAGGGCCGTCGCGGAACCTGGATCGTTCCCGCGAACTAGCTCTGGATACCGGAGGAATGGGTCTCCGGGCTAGCGTCAGCAGAGTCCTGCCATGGTCGCCAGGGGGTCGGCGATACTTCGAGCCTTTGCCGCGTCTTTGAGGCAACCCATCCGGTTAGGGTGCGCTGGCAGGGGAACACCAGCGTGTGCATTTCCTCGCGATCCTGAACAGCCAGTTCCAGGTCGCAGTTGAAAGGCGCAGTCGTGATAGGTTGCCACATGGATTGTCTTGGGGACCGTCGCCCTGAGCGAAGGTCCTATTCCCTGAATATGCGTCAGGCCTTCATGCCGCGAGGTTCTGGAGTGTCTTCAGCTTGGTCAGTTCGACGCTGCGCAGGTTCGGCAGCCTGATTACGCCCTTGGCCTTCAGCTTGGAGAAGACTCGGGACACGGTCTCGATGGTGAGGCCGAGATAGTCCGCGATGTCCGAGCGCGGCATTGGCAGCTCGACGAGCCTCATCCCGCCCTGTCGTTCGGACATTTCGAGCAGGAAGGCTGCAACGCGCTCGATGGCGTTCTGGTGGCCGAGCACGAGAAGCTGCTCCTGTGACCGAGCAAGGTTCTCAAGTGCCAGCGGCAGCAGTTCCAGCCGGTCGCTCGACGATGGGCGCAGGATGCGGATGCCGGTCGCGCAGATCGCTTCGGCGAAGAATTGGTGGGTGCCGAACCCTTCGAGGCCAAATATCTCGCCCGGCATGTGGAACGCCGAAATCTGGCGGCGTCCGTCCGCCAGGAGGCGGTAGACGCGCACGGCACCGAATTCGACCTGATAGAGGTTCCCGCACTTTTCGCCCTGGGCGTAGATCTCGGAACCTGCGGGAAAGAAGGTGATGGGCTGGCTGTTGTCCAGCAGCCTGGCGGGGCGATGATCGCCAATCACGATGTCATCGGTAATCGAAGAACGGCCTAATGTTTCGATGGTCGTCATGGATCGTCCCTTTCCTGTTAGAAGGGACAATCGCGCCAAATGCTGCAATTCGAAATTCGGTTATTTCCGTAAGGGAAATCACTAAGGGAAACTACGTAGTGGTGGCGGCTTCATGCACCGCCTGTAGCAGCGCTTCACCAAGGAGTGGCTTTGCCACCAGCTTTTCCGGGCCGACGGCGAACTTAAGGTGGGAACCAACCAGCAGCACCACCGGTCGGCCGAAACGCTCGAACTGTGCCCGCGCATAAGCCCAGTCGTCAACGGCGTCCTCATCCACGACCGCGCACAGGAATCCGTCCGGGCCGGTCGATGCAAACGCCTCATCAATGCCGGCGAACGGTGAAACCCGGAAGGCGCCGCTTTCCAGCACGAAGACAAGCGAGTGCCTGAAAGCCGCATCCGGTGCAACGACGATGACTTCATTCGCCGACATTCAAAGCACCCACCATGAAAATTCGGGTTCAGAAGCACTCAACCATGGAGCGCGCCCAGTCGCATTGCGCTCCGTCAAAAAGGGGAGATTCCTCCGGGCCAGCCGGGGAGGGGGCTCAGTCAAGCGGCCCCATGGCGATGCTCATGCGCACCAGCTCCGGCAGGTTACGCGCCTGCATCTTCGACATGATGTTGGCGCGGTGAACCTCGACCGTGCGGGGGCTGATGCCGAGATCGTGCGCGATGGTCTTGTTGGGCAGCCCAGCCACGACCGCCGTCATTACCTGTCGCTCGCGATCGGAGAGGGTTTCGGCGCGGGCGCGCAGCGTTGCCGCATCCTCGACGGGAGCGACATGCACCTCGAGCTGGCTCGCCGCGCGCTTGATCGCCTCGATCAGCACCTCGTCCTCGACCGGTTTTTCGATGAAGTCGACGGCGCCGGCCTTCATTGCAGCAACCGCCACCGGCACGTCGCCGTGGCCGGTGATGACGATGGCAGGGATCGATGCCCCGGTCTCCTTCAGCTTTCTCAACAATTCGACGCCGTCCAGGTCGGGCATGCGTAGGTCCGTGACGAGGCACGCATTGCCGCAATTCTTCGCCACTTGAAGGAAACTCGTTGCGGAGTCGTGAACCCGCACCGTGAAGCCCGTCATCGTCAGCAGGAAGGCGAGTGACTTGCGAACGGGTTCCTCGTCGTCGACGACATGAACGACATAGTCGTCAATTTGCATACGACACCTCATCAACTGGCAGCGGGAGCGAGAAGCGGAAGGTCGCGCCTCCGGCCTCGTTCCGGCTTGCAGAAATCCTTCCACCATGCGCCTCGATGATCCGCTTGGAGATCGAGAGGCCGATGCCCATGCCGCCGGCCTTGCTGGTGACGAACGGCTGGAACAGGCGCGCGCCAACCTCGTCCGAAATGCCCGGGCCGGTGTCCGAAACTTCGACGATGACCTCGCCGCCTTCGACGCTGGTGCGCACCAGCAGATCCTGATGCTCGCAGGCGCGCATCGCCTCTATCGCATTGCGCATGAGGTTTATCAGCACCTGCTGGATCTGGACGGAGTCCACCAGCACGTCCGGATTTTCCGGGGCGAACTCGAAAACCGACCGCACGCCCTGCTCGCGCGAGCCGACAAGGGCCAAGGCGCCAGCTTCCTCGACCAGCTTGCGCATGCTCTCGAGCTTCATCTCGGCCTGTCCGCGGGTGACGAACTCGCGCAGGTGCCGGATGATCTCGCCGGCACGCAGCGACTGTTTCACCGTCTCCTCTAGCGCCTCACGAATACGGTCCGCTACCGGGTCTTCGACGGTGCGGAGAAAACGCACGCAGCCCTGCGTGTAATTGGCGATCGCCGCGAGCGGCTGGTTGAGTTCGTGCGCGAGGGTCGACGCCATTTCGCCGAGCTCATTGAGGCGGGCAAGGCGCGCGAGCTCGCTCTGTACTTCCTGCAGGCGCGCCGCCGACTCCTCGCGCTCGGTGAGGTCGCGCACGAAGCCGGTAAAGTATCGCTGGCCCCCCGACCGCATCTCGCCGACCACGAGTTTCATCGGGAAGGTCGACCCGTCCTTGCGGCGTCCTACGACGACGCGGTCGATGCCGATGATGCGCTTCTCACCGGTGGCGATGTACCGTCTCACATATGCATCGTGTTCGCGGTGGTATGGCTCCGGCATCAGGATGCTGACGCTGCGGCCAAGAACCTCCGCTTCCGTGAAGCCAAACTGGCGCACGGCCGCCGGGCTGAACGAGGTGATCCGTCCGTGCTCATCGATCACGACCGTGGCGTCGGGAACGGTGTCGAGGATCGACTGCAGGTGCTCGCGCTGGGCCCTTAGCGACGCCTCGGTCTTGTCGAGGGCGCGGCGGGCATGATGCAGCATCTCGCCCATCCAGGCGATCGTCAGGCCGACAACCGTGAACACGGCGCTCTGCAGTCCGGCCGTGAAAGCCCAGCCGCCGATATAGGACGCTCCCAAGAAGGAAAGGATGAGGGCAAGCAGCCCCGGTCCGATGCCGCCCGCGATCGCCGGAAGCAGGATGGCTGGCACGAAAAGGATGAAGATAGCGGTGTTGCCGAGGGCAGCTTGCAGGGACACCCGGAGAGCAAATACGCACGCCACGCACACGACTGCGAGCACGTATCCGGCCTTGCCCTCGAAGCGAGACGACATGATCGACTGCAGGAGTCGACCCTGTAACCCTGGCATATCTCTCGCGGGCACCCCCGATACCTCTTGAAACAGCTAGACTGCCTGGCGGCTCAAAAACATCACGACGGCCGAACTGTGCCGGGTCACACCGGCTCGCAACGGAGAATAACAGCTGACCGCAGTTACGTAATCCATAAGCCACGTGAACGATGTGAACAACGAGCCCCGCCTGTTGAGGCGGGACTCCGGGCAGCCACCTTATCTGTTTTCTGCGGGAGTTCGTTTCAGCTGCAAGAGCTACCTCATCGCGAAGATTTCCTGATGGAAGCGCTCGGCAACCGGCAGTCCGTGGTGGGCGAAGTCCTGCCGCAGCGCCTGGCCGAAGCCCGCCGGCCCGCAGAACCAAATACTGGCGTTGCGCCACTCGGGGACCAGCTCGCGGATGCGGTCGCCGCTTAAGCGGCCATCGCGGGCATCGACCAGAACATGCATGCGAATTCCCGCTGCCTTTGCATCTTCCGTCAGCTTGGCGATCGCCGCCTCGTCATATTCTCTGGTTGAGTGGAACAGGTCGATTTCTGACAGCGATTTACCTCGGTGATCGCACCGCACCTCGGCAAGATGCTTCATCGCGGCAATGAACGGCGTGATGCCGATGCCGCCACCAATCCAGATCTGGCTAGGCTGGATGTCCTCGAAGTCGAAGCAGCCGTACGGGCCCTCAATCTTCACTTCCTGCCCGACCTTCAGCTTGTTGCGCAGCAGGCCGGTATGGTCGCCAAGCTCTTTGGCAACGAAGATGATGCGGCGGTTCTCGTCATCCCAGGCCGAGGCGATGGTATAGGGGTGCGCCCCTTCCCTGCGATCAGACATCGCGAAGGCGAACTGACCAGGCTTGTGGCCAGGCCAGCCCTGCGGAACGTCGATGACGACCTCAAGCGCCTTCACGCCCGGATAGTACTGCAGTGCGGCGATCGTTCCCGTCACTTGCCGCGCAACGCCGACGCGGCGGAACAGGGCGACTAGTGCGGCATAGGTCCCGGCAATCATGGAGATTGCCATGAAGATGCCGACCGGCGTCGTCCAGTAGTCGAACTCCATCAGCACAACAGAGTGGAAGACGAGTACGAGGTAAGCGATCGCGATCAGCCGGTGCGTCTTGTAGAACAGCCGGTACGGGAAATACTTGATGAGAGCGAGGGCGATCAGCACTACAGATGCGTAGTAGGCCCATTCGCCAAGCCCTTCGGCAATACCCCGGTACGACATCAGGAACTGCCTGATCGGGTCCTCGATCGGCGGACGAGCACCGCGGGTACCTCGCTCCATAAGACCCCAGGCCACCGCCCATTTCGGAGCCTGTCCCCAGACCCAGTGCGCGATGGCGACGACGAGGGCGGTGATGCCAAGCCACTTGTGCAGCCGGTACATCTTGTCAAGTCCGCCGAACCAGCGCTCCGGCCAGCGCGGCCGCAGCGCGAGCACCAGTGCCATGCTCATCGCGAACATGGCGAGGAGGCCGCTGTATTGAACCATGAACCCGCGCAGCCCCATGAAGCTGGCTGCCTGGAGTACGTCGGGTACGGCGAGAAGCCATAAGGCGGTGAGGAGCGCCAGAGCGCCCCAGAAGGCGAGCTTGATGTGCCGCATGGCGGCATCCTTTCTGAACAACCGGATGTGCTTGGCGTAGAGCCGCCCGACACGGCGTTCCTTGACGGTAGTCAATTTCGCTCGCGCAAGATCCGGAGCCGTTTCACGGCCGCCGCGAAATTTATCCAGAATCAAAGACAGCTTCTTAGCCGCAGGGTTGGATGTCGCTCGTTGGTCCGTGCCGACGAGTTTATGCAGACCCTGTTTCTGTAGCTATCGAGACGATCTGCGCCCAGCCGGACACCTGCCAACAATGACGCTTCGCATCGCGGTCTTCGTTCACCGTGATTCCAGTCAGGAAGGAGCTGGCAACGACATGACGACTGCATCCGACACCACAACATCAGGCAAGTTTCGGTTTCCGACCGCGTTCACCATCCTGTTCGGGCTGATCATCGCTGTTGCTGCGCTGACCTGGATCATCCCCGCCGGTCAGTACGAGCGCGTCGAGAACGCCGCGCTCAGCCGCGAGGTGCCGGTGGCGGGCACCTATGCCCCCACCGATCCCAATCCGCAGGGGTTTTTCGACGTCATCATGGCGCCGATCAGCGGCTTCTATGATCCGGCTTCCAATGTGGCGAACGCCATTGACGTTGCCCTCTTCGTGCTCGTCATCGGCGGCTTTATCGGCGTCGTCACGTCCACGGGCGCCATCAACGCCGGCATCGGCAATGCGATGACAACGCTCAAAGGGCGCGAAAAGTGGATGATCCCGGTACTCATGGGATTGTTCGCCTTCGGCGGCACCACCTACGGCATGGCCGAGGAGACGCTCGCCTTCTACGTGCTGCTGATCCCCATCATGATTGCTGCCGGCTACGACGCCGTCACGGCGGTGGCGATCATCCTGCTTGGCGCCGGTGTCGGCGTGCTGGGCTCCACAGTCAACGCCTTCGCCACGGTCATCGCTTCGGACGCTGCCGGCATGCCCTTTACCCAGGGCATGGTGCTGCGCCTCGTCATTCTGGGGCTCTGCTGGCTGGCCTGCGTCATCTACGTGATGCGCTACGCCGAACGTGTGCGCAAGGACCCGACGCAGTCGATCGTCTACGATCGCAAGGCGGACAACGAGGCATACTTCCTTTCGGGCATGGACACGGGCGCGGGCGAGTTCACCGGCCTGCACAAGATCGTTCTGGCAATCTTCGGCATCACCTTCATCGTCATGGTCTGGGGCGTGTTGAAGGGCGGCTGGTGGATGGGCGAGATGAGCGGCCTGTTCCTCGCCTCGGCGATCCTGATCGGGCTGATCGCACGGCCCGGCGAGGAGAACTTCGTCAACTCCTTCCTGGGCGGCGCGCGCGACCTGCTCGGCGTTGCCCTCATCATCGGCCTCGCACGCGGCATCGTGGTGGTGATGGACGCCGGTCGCATCAGCGACACCATCCTGCACTGGGCGGAGCTGTCCGTGGCGGGGCTTGGGGAGGTTGCCTTCGTCAATGTCATCTACTGGATCGAGGTGCTGCTCTCCTTCTTCGTCCCGTCCTCTTCGGGCTTGGCGGTCCTGTCCATGCCCATCCTTGCGCCCGTGGCCGACTTTGCCGGGGTCGGACGTGAATTCGTCGTCACCGCCTACCAGTCCGCAAACGGCATCGTGAACCTCATCAACCCGACCTTCGCGGTGGTCATGGGCGGTCTCGCCATTGGGCGTGTGCCCTACGAGCGCTGGCTGCGCTTCATGTGGCCGCTGCTGCTCATACTCACCGTCATCATCATGGCGAGCCTCAGCATCGCCGTGCTCACAGCCTGAAGGAGAACAAAATGTCCGTCACCTACGGAGTTCATTCCGAGGTCGGCAAGCTGCGGCGGGTGCTGGTGGACCGGCCGGGCGCAGCACTTGCCCGCCTCACTCCGTCGAACTGCGAGGAGCTGCTCTTTGATGATGTGCTATGGGTCAAGCAGGCGCGGATCGAGCACATGACCTTCGTCGACGCGATCCGCTATCGCGGCGCCGAAGTGGTGTTCCTGCGTGAGGCGCTGGCCGAAACAATGAAGGACATGGAGGCCCGCCGCTGGCTGCTTGAGCGCCGCGTCAACGAGAACACCGTTGGCGTTGGCCTTGCCGATGACCTCAGGGCGATGCTGATGGAGATCGACGCCGATCAGCTGTCGAACATCCTGATGGGCGGCATGAACAAGGCAGAACTTCCCGTCGAGCACAAGGGCGTGGTTGCTCCGGTGCTGCGACCGGAGGATTTCATCCTGCCGCCACTGCCAAACCATCTGTTCACGCGCGACACGACCTGCTGGATCTATGGCGGCGTGACGCTCAACCCGATGCGCTGGAACGCGCGCAAGCTCGAAACCGTCAACATCACCGCCGTCTACCGCTTCCACCCGGATTTTCGCGATGCCGGCTTCAACGTCTGGTGGGGTGACCCGGACAAGGATCATGGCAATGCCACACTCGAAGGCGGCGATGTGATGCCGCTCGGCAAGGGGCTGGTTCTGGTCGGCATGGGCGAGCGCACGACACCGCATGCCGTCGGCCAGCTCGCCCGCGCGCTGTTCAGGAAGGGCGCAGCCGAGCGCGTCATCGCCTGCAAGCTGCCGATCGAGCGCGCCTCCATGCACCTCGACACGGTCTTCACCTTCTGCGACCGTGACCTGGTGACGCTGTTTGCCGACGTGGTCGACGGCATCACCGCCTATTCGCTGCGGCCGGGCGAAAAGGACGGCGAGATCGACGTGCGCAAGGAAGATGGTCATCTGACCAACGTTGTTGCCGAGGCGCTGGGCCTGCGGAAGCTGCGCGTGGTGCAGACGGGTGGCGATGCCTATGTCGCCGAACGCGAGCAGTGGGACGACGGCAACAACGTCATTGCGCTCGAGCCAGGCGTTGTCATCGGCTACGACCGCAACACCTATACCAACACACAGCTGCGCAAGGCCGGCGTCGAGGTCATCACCGTTCCGGGCGCCGAGCTTGGGCGCGGCCGCGGCGGTGGACATTGCATGACCTGCCCACTGATCCGCGATCCGGTCTACTGAGGCTTTTTAACAGACAGATTGCAGCGGCGCTTGACCGGCGCCGCTGCAGGAGAACTCTCTTCGGTACAGCACGATTTCACGACTCGCAGGGAAGGAACTGCCGTGACGATCCGAAACCTGAACCACGCGTTCCAGCCGAAATCCGTTGTCGTCATCGGAGCTTCGGGAAAGCCGGGGTCGCTCGGCGCGGCGGTCCTGAAGAACATCATCGATGGCGGGTTTGGGGGCGATATCTGGCCGGTCAACCCTCGGTATCAGGAACTGGCCGGCCGGCGCTGCTATGCCTCGGTGAAGGACATCCCGGAGGTGCCGGACCTTGCCGTCATCATGACGCCTGCCCCGACTGTCCCCGGACTCGTCAGCGAACTTGGCGAGAAGGGTACGCGCGCCGCCGTCGTCATTACCGCCGGCATCACAAAGGCCAACGGCCTGCGGCAGAAGATGCTTGATGCCGCCAAGCCCCATCTGCTCCGCATCATTGGTCCGAACGGCATTGGCCTGATGCTGCCGCCGCACAAGCTCAACGCGGGCTTCTTCCACATGCCGGCCAAACCCGGCGACATCGCCCTCCTGTCGCAGTCGGGCGCGGTGGCAGCTTCGTTGATCGACTGGGCAGTCGCCAATGACGTCGGCTTCTCGCACATCGTTTCGCTCGGAGACATGGCGGACGTCGACATCGGCGACTGCATCGACATGCTGGCGGGCGACCCGAACACCCGCGCGATCCTGCTCTATCTCGAGTCGATCCCGCATCCGCGCAAGTTCATGTCGGCCGCCCGCGCTGCATCGCGGGTAAAGCCGGTGATCGCCATCAAGCCCGGCCGCCACGCGGAGGCTGCTAAGGCGGCGGCGACCCATACCGGCGCGCTCGCAGGCGTTGACCGCGTGGTGGATGCCGTGCTGCGACGCGCTGGCGTTGTGCGCGTCATCGAGCTTGCCGAGCTTTTCAACGCCACCGAAACGCTTGCCCGCTTCTCGCCGCTGGAGCGGGCGCGAGTGGGAATTGTCACCAATGGCGGCGGCGCCGGCGTGCTGGCGGTCGATCGGATGATGGATTTCGGTGCTGAACTTGCGGAACTCTCCCCCGCGACGATCGAAAAGCTCGATCGCCCCATGTCGTCCAACTGGTCGCGAGCCAATCCGGTCGACATCATCGGCGACGCGCTGCCGGAGCAGTACCGCACGGCCGTCGAGCTGGTCGTGGCAGACCCCGGTGTTGACGTGCTCCTGGTGATGAACTGCCCGACGGGAATGGCATCTTCCGCCGACGCGGCCGCGGCCGTTGCCTCTCTGGCCGAGAAGGGAATGATCCACAGCAAGCCGGTCCTCTCCTGCTGGCTCGGCCAGGCGACCGCCCGGAAGGGGCGCGAGATCCTGCAGGCGGCGGGTGTCGCCAGTTATGAAACTCCGGCGGCTGCGGCTGCCGCGGTGGCCTATCTGACCCGGTGGTCGCAGTCGCAACAGGCCGTGCGGCGGGTACCAGCGGCCGCAGGCGAGGCGGCTACCGACCGCGCGGCGGCACTCGCCATCTTCCGGCAGGTTGCTGCCGAGGGCCGCACCATGCTGACCGAGCCAGAGGCGAAGGCCGTGGCGGCTGCCTATGGCATTCTGGTGCCGGAGACGCTGGTCGCCCATACCCCTGTGGAGGTCGAAGAGTTCGCGGGACGGCTGCTTGAGACCTCGCGCAAGGTTGCGGTGAAGCTGTTGTCGAAGACCGTGACGCACAAGTCAGATGTCGGCGGCGTGGTCCTCAGCCTCGAAACACCCGCCCAGGCACGCGAGGCGGCCGAGGGGATCGAACGGCGCCTGCGCGAGCATGTGCCGGACGGTATTATCGACGGCTTCTCTGTCCAGCCGATGATCGAGCGCAAGACGGCGCAGGAGCTGATCCTCGGCCTCAGCCACGACGTCATGTTCGGTCCGGTGGTGCTGTTTGGTACGGGCGGCGTTGCCGTCGAGGTGATGGACGACACGGCGATTGCGCTGCCGCCGCTCGACGATTTTCTGGCTGGCAAGCTGATCGACCAAACGCGCATTGCGCGGCTGTTGGCAGGCTTCCGCGACCGCAAGCCTGCGGACCGGGCGGCGATCATCGGCGCGCTGAAGGGGCTGTCGCAGCTGATCGTCGATTTCCCCTGCGTGAAGGCGGTCGATATCAATCCGCTGCTTGCCGACAGCGAAGGCGTTGTCGCGCTTGACGCGCGTATTGAGATTGACCCCGCCGCTGTGGAGCAGCCGGGGCCCAACCCGAAGCTGATCATCCGGCCGTATCCCGGCTCCTGGGCGACCGACGTGACGGTACGCGGACACCGCTACCACCTTCGCCCGATCCGCCCGGCCGACGTAGACCTCTATCCCGAGTTTCTCTCTCGGACGACCGCAGCCGACCTTCGCCTGCGTTTCCACGGCTCAGTCAATGCCTTCTCCGATCGGTTGCTAATCCGCCTGACCCAGCTCGACTACGACCGAGAGATGGCATTCGTCGCGCTGGACGAGGAGGGCAAGCTCGGTGGTGTCGCGCGGCTGGCAAGCGATCCGGACCACGAGACCGCCGAATATGCGATCTTGGTGCGCAGTGATCTGCAGGGGCAGGGGCTCGGCTGGGCGCTCCTCAACCGGCTGATCGAATACGCCAAGGCTGATGGCCTCAGGCGCATCGAAGGCCAGGTGCTGAGCGTCAACACGACGATGCTGCACATGTGCCGCCAGCTCGGCTTCCAGCTCACCGACGACCCGGACGACGACGGCACCATCCGCGCCGCGCTGGAGCTCGATCCCGCCCGCGGTTAGCGAGATTGATCGCCGTCAACCAAAGTTCCATATCGGCATGGCACTAAGCTTCGTGCGCAATCTCGAGGGTTGACTGCCGTGGACCGAAAGCAAACGTTCAACGTCGGCTATTTCATCTTCGCGCTCTGCGTGATGGGCCTGTTTCAACTCTGGCTCGCCTCGCAGGAGGTGGCGCAACTGTCCCACACCGAGCTGATGCGGCTGGTGGATGAAGGCAAGGTTGCCTCCGTCACCATCACCGAAACGACGGTTAGGGGCGAGTTCAAGCAGCCCGAGGATGGCAAGGCCTACTTTATCGCAAGCCGGGTCGATTCAGATGCGGCGGAAGCATTCGAGAACGCCGGCGTTGACGTCCGGGGCGGGACAGACAGCAACTGGCTGACGACGCTCCTGTCCTGGGTTGTGCCCGTTCTGATCTTCTTCGTTTTCTGGATGTTCGTGTTCCGGCGCTTTGCCGAGCGCCAGGGGTTGGGCGGACTGGTCAATGTCGGCAAGTCCAAAGCCAAGGTCTATGTCGAACGGCAGACGGGCGTCACCTTCGATGACGTCGCCGGCGTCGACGAGGCCAAGGCCGAGTTGCAGGAGATCGTCTCCTTCCTAAAGGACAAGGAAAAGTACGGGCGCCTCGGCGCGCGCATCCCGAAGGGCATCCTGCTCGTCGGCCCTCCCGGCACTGGCAAGACGCTGATGGCGCGCGCTATAGCCGGCGAGGCCGGTGTGCCGTTCTTCTCGATCTCGGGTTCGGAGTTCGTGGAGATGTTCGTCGGCGTCGGTGCAGCACGCGTCCGTGACCTGTTCGCTCAGGCGCGGCAGGCTGCGCCCTGCATCATCTTCATCGACGAGCTCGACGCGATGGGCCGCGCCCGCACGCCGTTCAGCGGCTATGGCGGCGGCGATGAGAAGGAGCAGACGCTGAACCAATTGCTGACCGAGCTCGACGGCTTCGATCCCCGCGTCGGGATCGTTCTGCTCGCCGCGACCAACCGCCCCGAAATCCTCGATCCGGCGCTCACCCGAGCAGGCCGCTTCGACCGCCAACTCGTGCTCGACCGCCCGGATCGCACGGGCCGCGGGGCGATCCTCAAGGTCCACATGAAGAAGGTGAAGGTTGCGGCGGATCTAAAGATCGACGACATCGCCGGCCTCACTCCCGGCTTCACCGGTGCCGATCTCGCCAACCTCGTCAACGAGGCGGCGATTTTCGCCACCCGTCGCAACGCCGACGAGGTGACGATGGAGGACTTCACCAACGCCTTCGAGCGCATCGTAGCCGGTACCGAGCGGCGCGGCCGCCTGCTGCGGCCCGAGGAGCGCGAGCGCGTCGCCTATCACGAGATGGGCCATGCGCTGGCTGCCGCCTCGCTCATTAAGGCAGATCCGGTCCACAAGGTCTCGATTATACCCCGCTCGATCGGTGCGCTCGGCTATACTTTGCAGCGTCCGACCGACGACCGTTTCCTGATCACGGTAAGCGAGCTCAAGGAGCGCATGATCGCCCTTCTCGCTGGGCGTGCTGCGGAGGAAATCATCTATGGCGAGGTCTCGACCGGCGCCGCAGACGATCTCGCGAAGGCCACCGATGTTGCCCGCCAGTGCATCACCCGCTTCGGCATGAACTCGGTGCTGGGCCTTCCCGTCCTCGAGGAGGAAAAGCAGCAGTGGCTTGGCGACGGCTCGATGCTGCATCCGAAGGATTATTCGGAGGCGACCGCGCGTGAGGTGGATCTTGCGATCCGCAACGCGCTGGACGAGGCGAGCAAGGGCGCGAAGGAACTGCTCCTTTCGCGCATCGATGACCTGAAGGCGGGCGCTCGTCTGCTGCTGGAGCGCGAGACGATCACGCCGGAGGACTTCCCGCCGTTGCAACGGGCCGACGCAAAGACCGAAGCCGCCGACTGAAAGGTCGGCGGCGTTCGCCTTCTCAAGATGATGCAGGGGAACAGGGCAGATTGCTGCCCGGAGGATTCGGGCTGATCGATCAAGGCCGCCAAAAAGGTCACATCGGTGCGCGGGGTCTGGCGCACCGATGCTCGACCGTCATGATGCAGCTTTGATGTCGATCTTTTTCTCAGCCTTTGCCTCGGCCGTTTTCGGCAGTTTCACCGTCAGCACGCCCTTGGTGAAGATGGCGTCGATCTTCTCGGCGTCGACGCCGTCAGGCACGCGGAAGCTGCGCTGGAAAGAGCCATAACGGCGCTCCGACAAGTAGTAGTCCTTCTGCTTGTCCTCGTGCTGCTCCGACTTCTCGCCCTTGATGGTGAGCGTGTTGTTGGCGAGCTTTATCTCGACGTCTTTTTCGTCGAGGCCCGGTAGTTCCGCGGTTATCTCATAGGCATCGTCCTTCTCGACGACATCGATTGCCGGGGCGAACTGCCAGTTGGCGTTCGCTACACGTGGCACTTCGAAGCCGAGGAAGCGCGACGGCAGCCGCCAGTCCTCGAAAAGCCGGTCGATCTCGCGGCGCAGGCTCTCGAACGGGGCCCAGTCGTGGATCTTCGCAGGAGATTCAGGCTTCTTGACGGGGATGTTGGTGGCATCATCAGCCATTGGAGGACTCCTTTCTTGGCGAACATCCTCAGGTCCGCGTCCTCCGCAGCTCCACCGATGGATCTCTCTGGAGGCGCGATCCGGAAGGCAGCGAACCTGCCTGCCGAACGTCGTCGCTGACTCAGGCGATCACGTGCCGACTCTTCGTTGGCTCTGCTTCGCTGATATGCTCGATCCGGCAGCAAGGTTAGCAAACCGCCTTTAACCTCTTCGTTCATTGATGACCGTCAAAAATGGACCGGTAGGAAAATTCTTGTTTTAATTCCGAAACTTAATCCTCTTAGGCACCGTGTTAATCACGCATTCGCACTGCCGATTTTGACGACCGTCAAAGCCGGCTCCCTCTACGTGATCTAGAGTTTGGGACGTCCGGGAAGGGCGCCGCCCGCAGGGAATTTGCGCCCACGCTGAACAAGCGGACAAAAGAAGAGGAAGACAATGATCCTGTCAAATGGAACGACGGTCGCGGTGGTTGACGGCGGAAAGCTTCGACTGTTCCGGAACAAGGGCCACGAGCCGCAGGTCGAGCTGGCCTCCCTGCCTGAGCCGGAACTGCAGCCTGCCAATGCAGGATCAGGAAATCATCACCGGACCGGCGCGAACAATCCGGACGACAACCGGCTGAAGGAAGACAATTTCGCCGCCGCGGCAGCCGAGTACCTCAACCGGCAGGCGCTCGCCGGTGCCATTGAGAAGCTTTATGTTGTTGCCGATCCGCGCACGCTCGGCGAGATGCGCCGCCGCTTCCACGACGTGCTGACCGCGAGGGTGGTGGGAAGTCTTGCCAAGGATCTGACGGGGCAGGGGCCGGAAGCGATCGCATCGGCGATCGTCCGCTCCTGACGAGAGCCTTCCTCCCTGCGCGCCGGGCTTGCGGCGCAGGCGGCCGATGGCAACAGCCGCGTCCATGGGACGACGTGGAAGTCGCGCTGCGCAGGGGCGACCTTGACGGCGTTGCCTGGTGCGGCTTCACCGAGACCTATGAAGTGGGTTGGGCAGACGTGTGCAAGTACGCGCTGTCGAACTCGGTCACCGGCGCCTGGTTTGGCTCCTACTTCGTCAACACCGAGAGCTGGAACAAGGTGCCGCCGCACCTGCAGCAGCTCTATCGCACGACGATTGACCAGTCGCACTACTACCGCAACGTCTGGTACTGGGGCGGCGAGGCACAGCTGCGCGTCCACGGCGAGAAGCTGGAGCAGACCGAGCTTCCGAAGGAAGAGTGGGCACAGATCGTCAAGGATGCCGAGGGCTTCTGGGACGAGATTGCCGGCGAATCCGAGCGTGCCCGCAAGGTCGTTGAGATCTTCAAGAAGTACGCGGCCGACCAGGAAAAGGCCGGCTACCCGTACCGCTAAGAGATATCAGGGCGGGAGCCTTCTCCCGCCTGCTACTGTGGGCCTGCCGGAAATGGCCCCGGCAGGCCTTTCCTGATCGGCGAGGGGTGCGCTGCCTTCGGCAGCCGCCCCTCGCAGCGTTTCGGGGAGCCCTGACCGGACACCAGGGAACGCGGTTCAGGCAGCGCTGAGGCTTGGCGCGCCGCGGGGACTTGCCAGCGAGCCGAATATCTTCTCCTGTCCCCGTTCCTTCAGTAAGAGCGCTGCCTCGACGCGGTTGCGGACGTTGAGTTTCCGGAACAGGTTCGTGACGTGGTACTTCACCGTCTTCTCACAGACGCCGAGCCGCTCGCCAATCTCGCGGTTGCCAAGGCCCGTCGAGACCATCTGCAGGATGCGAAGCTCCTGCGGAGTGAGGGCGGCGAGGGGGTCAGGCTTCGCGGCCTTGCCGAGCGCTGTTAGCAGGCCGAAGCTGAGGTTCGGCGACATGAAGGTTTCGCCCGAGGCAACGTTCTTCACCGCCATAATCAGGTCGGTCGCGTTCACGCCCTTCAGCACGTAGCCGGCTGCGCCTGCTTCTACCGCCCGCATAACGTCGCTGCAGTCGCCTGACACCGTCAGCATCAGGATCCGGGTCGAAGGAGCGCAATCCGAGATCGCCGCGGCCGCCTCGATGCCGTCGCCCCCGGGCAGCGAAATGTCGAGGAGGACGAGGTCCGGCCTGTGCTTCTTGACGAGCTCGACAGCCTCGCTTCCCGAACTTCCTTCGGCAACAACGTTGATTGCGTCGTCCAGCTGGATCGCCTGGACGACGCCCGCTCTGAACAGCGGATGGTCATCCACGGCAACGACTCTGATCCGCTCACTCATGTTTCGTCCCCTTGTCCGAGGTTAACTGTCATCTCGATGGTGGTTCCGTTTGCGGTCTGGTTCATGGTGAAGATGCCGCCGAGGCTTTCCACGCGTTCGCGCAGGCCCATGAGCCCAAGGCCGCAGCCGCGTGTTTCGGTGTGCGGGCCATGGCCCGCATCGCTGACGCGCACCGTAAGCAGGCGGCCTTCGACTCGGCACTCCACCGTCTAGCCCTTGCCGCCGGCATGACGGAAGGCGTTGTTCAGGCCCTCCTGCACAAAACGGTAGGCGCAGATTCGCAACGCCGGCGGCAGGTCGCCATGATAGTCGTCCAGGGCAACCGAAACTTTAGTGCCCGTGCGTCGCTCATGCGCATCGGCGGCAGCACGGACCGTTTCGCCGAGCGTCATGCCTTCGATCTCCGGCAGCATCAGACCACGGGCGATGATGCGCATGTTCTGCAGCGCCTCGGTCAGCACGCCTTCGATCGACTGGAGCACATTCTCGCGCATGCGCCGGTCGGCGGCACGCCGGATCTGTTCGAGCTTCAGCGCTGCAAGGCCAACCAGCTGCGCCGGCCCGTCATGGAGTTCGGCGCCGACATTGCGCAGGTGCGCCTCATTCATCTCGGCCAGGCGTGCCGAGGCGCACTGCACCTTTTGGCGCAGCTTGCGGTTCTGCTCCGACACTCGCTCGATCTGCTTCAGCCGGTTGCGCAACGCCGACTGGTGCTCGGCGAGTAGACGGCCGCTCTTCCAGACTATGACCACCAGTGCAGCCGCGATCAGCAGCGTTGCGGCGATCAGCACCAGCCAGGTCTGCGTGCGCAGCCACAAGAGCTTTTCCTCGAGCGGAGCGGTCAGCTCATGCACCTCGACGACGGCGATGATGAGGCCTGAAAGGTGTTCGCGCAGCGGCACGTAGATTTCTAGGAACCGCGTGTTCCAGCCTCGGGCCGTATGCTCGGCGGCCTGCAGGTCGGTGTACCGCGCCTCGACATAGCCTTCGAAGGCGCGGGCAGCACCCTCGGGCGTTGCGAACTTGCCGCCGATCAGTTCGCTGCTGGTGGAATAGGCCAGTGATCCGTCGGGCAGCCACAGGTCGACGTGGACGAAGCGGCCATAGATGGGGCCGTCCTTCAGCATGGTATCGAGTCGCTCGATGCTGCCGGGGCTGAGGCTGTCCGAGCGGGCAAGCTCCTGGACAGCGGGTGAGATCAGGCTGTCGAGGAACAGTGCGGAGCTGGCCGCGGTGCTGTCGACAGTCGCGCGTGAGATGATGCCCGAAATGATGAAGCCGCCGAAGGTCATTGCCGCGAGGAGCACGATGCCTCCGGCAAGTGCGAACTGCGAGGGTTGGCTCATCCGGCTGAAGCTGTCTGCCCATCGCCTGCGCGGCTGTGAGAATGCCAGTACGCCCATGATTGCCCCGAACGCATTGTTGCCCAAGCCAACTCTATCGATCCGGGCAAGTGGCGGTACGTCCGATGGTCCAATGATGTGACTAGACTAAAGTCCGGGGTCCGGCCAGGGCTTCAGATCTGGGCCTGTTGCCCTTCCGGGGAAGTAAATCGTCGGACCAACTGAAGTAGTCCGACCCAATATAACGCGATCATCATGTCTCCGATGCGCAATTGCGTGCTTATCGCAGAAGGCGGCCGCCGGTTGCGTCATTTGTCTGGAAAAGACGGGAGGCAGTCATGGTTAATATCGTAAAGCACGATCTCGAATTCATTCTGAAGCAAATCAAGATTGCAGAACGGCATGCTGCGGGCGAGGACCTGAACAAGCTGGTCGCGGAAGCTGGAGGCACTGACCCGAATTCGCCAGCGTCTCCGCAGGCGCACCTGCAGCCTTACGGTCTGCGTACGGTCGACGGCAGCTACAACAACCTGCTGCCCGGACGCACCGAGTGGGGCGCAGCCGACTACGAGTTCAAGTATCTGACGGATCAGTCGTTCAGGCAGGGCTCAGGCAGCTTCACCTATACCTCGAACAACGACTACGGCGTCTCGGGAGATGTCGCTGACGCAGAGCCGCGCCTGATCTCGAATCTGATCGTTGACCAGACACTCAACAATCCGGCCGCCCTCATCGCGGCGCTGGAGCATGCGGGTGTAACTGGCGCGGCACAGACGGCCGCAGTGCAGGAGATCTGCCAGCTCTGGCAGGTTATCAAGGACCTCGACGAGAACTCGCAGAGCTACGCCAGCCAGAAGGCGCTCCTTGATGCTGCGTTGGAAAAGTACGGCATCGAGATGGATGGCCCTACCATCCTGTTGCCGAACGTTGCGCCGGATATCGGCGATTCGGCATCCTACAACTCGATGTTTACGCTGTTCGGCCAGTTCTTCGACCACGGCCTCGACCTGGTCGCCAAGGGTGGCAATGGCACGGTCTACATCCCGCTCTCGCCGGATGACCCGCTCTACAACCCGAACAGTCCGCAGACGAACTTCATGGTGATGACGCGCGCCAGCACGGGCGAAGATGCGCGCAACACCACGACGCCCTGGGTCGACCAGAACCAGACCTACAGTTCGCACGCATCGAAGCAGGTCTTCATGCGCGAGTATGTGGGAGGACCGGATGGAAAGCCGGCCAACACCGGCGATGATCAGCAGCGCGCAGGCAAGCGGCGCAAAGACGGTGGCGGCGAACCATAGCGCCGCGACAGTAAGGATCACCGCAATCAGCACGAGCGCAAGGCTGCGCGACAGCGCGGTCGGCGCGGCCGTTCTATTCCTGGCGCTCTGCGGTTGGGCCGGGCGCCGCAGCGTCAGGCAGCCTTTCGCGCCAGCCGCGCGATCGTCCAGAGGGAAAAGCCTTCCATCAGGAGCTCGATCGAGACGAAGGTGCCGATCACCCAGCCCCACGACTGCAGCCACTGCGTCATGCCTTCGGGTGTCGCCAGCACCGCTTGGTCAGGCGGAATGACCGCGCGGTAGACGAGGACGCCGAGCAGGATCGAAATAATGCCGGAGAGGAGCACTGCGAGCCAGACACCGCTTTCACCGCGTAGCTGGAAGGCGAGGATGATGCGCAGCACTCCTGTCGCCACCAGCGAGATGGCGAGGAACAGCGTCAGCCAGAAGGCCGCCGCAAGCGGCATGGTGACGAGCAGGATGCCGGTTCCGAGGTAGATGATGCCCATCAGGGCGTGCCAGAAAACGCCCTTCCATTCACGCTGGCGGAAGGCGTCGATGATCTCGGCGATGCCGCCGGCAGCGGCCAGCACGCCGAACCAGAACACCGCAACCGCCGTCATCCAGTAGCTGGCGATGAGGCCGATGCAGCCGAGAATGATGAAGAAAATTGCGAGGGCCATAAGCCACCCCGCGCTCAGGCCCTGACCAGCCAGCCTCGCGCTGGATGATCCTACGGAAAGGTTCGTCATGGCGAACTCCCTCTGAACGGAGAGGCAAGTCTACCACGCTTGCGGGTGAAATACACTGGTGGGCTATGGTGGCCGCCTCAGGCCTCCGGATTTGGCGCGCGGCAGGGGCATTGCAGCAAAACGCTGTATCTCTTCATTAAGAAAGAGGCCGCTTGGGGCGGCCTCCGGATAGGATGCGGTAACGGGCGGTCGGCCAGCTCCCAACGCTGGCAAAAAACGCTTACTTCTGAACGTCCGTCCAGATGCGGGTGTAGAGCTGCTGTACCTCTGGCGAGCAAGAGAGGAGGAACTCGCCAGCAGCTTCAAATTCGGCCGGAACGACGAGCTCAGGTGCGTCCTTCATGTCATCCGGCATGAACTGTTCCGATCCCTTGATGCCGTTCGCGTACTTCGCAAAGGCCGAGATCATCGCCGCATTTTCCGGCTCCATGATGAAGTTCATGAACAGCTTGGCATTGTCGACGTTCTTCGCGTCCTTCAGGATCGCGACGCTGTCCATGAAGTAGGGGAAGCCTTCCTTCGGGTAGCCGAACTTGATGTCCGGGTTCTTGATGCGCGAGCGCATGATGGCGCCGTTCCAGTAGAACACCGCGGCATAGTCGCCGGCCGGCAGCTTCTCAGTGACGCTGTAGTCCATAGCCAGCCACTTGGGCTTTGCCTCGACGAGCTTGTCGCGCACCTTCTTCAGCAGTTCCTTGTCGTCCGTGCACCAGTCGCCGCCGAAGTACTTGATTGCCGAGAACAGCACGTCGTTCATTTCCGGCGCGACGTTGATCTTGCCGACCAGTTCCGCGGGCGGGTCGAGGAAGATCGCCGACGTGTTGATGTCACCGCCATAGACCTTGGTGTTCACGCCGGTGCCAGACAGGCCCCACTGCCACGGCACCGTGTAATGGCGGCCCTCATCCCACGGCACGTTGACCCAGCGTTCGTCGACGTTCTTGAAGTTTTCCATCTGGTCGGGCCGCGCTTCAAGCAGCAGGCCTTCCGCAACGAAGATCGGGACGTAGTTGGCCGACGGGACGACGATGTCGAAGCCATGGCCGCCGGCGCGCACCTTGGCGAGCGCGGTGTCGTTCGAGTCGTAGTCGGTGATGGTAACCTTGACCTTGTAGGTTTCCTCGAACTTCTTGATCAGTTCGGGGCTGGTGTAGTCGCCCCAGTTGTAGATGTTGAGCTCGCCTTCCGCCGATGCGGTGCCCGCAAGGGCAAACACCGTAACCGCCGCAGCGGCGGTCGTTGTCTTCCACTTCATTGCCGTTCTCCCATTGTTGGCAAGGCTGGTCATGGCCTCCGCCGATTGACGAAATAGAACACGGTGACGAGCACGACAGACAGCGCGAGGAACACCGTGGCGATGGCATTGATTTCGGGGCTCGTCTCGCGCCGCAGCTGGCCGAGCATGTAGGTCGGCAGCGTGTCCTGGCCGCCGGACTTGACGAACTCGGTGATGACGACGTCGTCGAGCGAGATGACGAAGGCGAGCATGAAGCCGGCGATGATCGCGGGCCGCAGCAGTGGCAGCGTCACGCGCCAGAAGGCGCGCCAGGGCGTCGCGTAAAGATCGGCCGCAGCGCGTTCCAGAGTGAGGTCCATGCTCTCAAGGCGCGCGCGGATCGGCAGATACGCAAACGGGATGCAGAAGGCGGTGTGGGCAAGGATCAGGTAGCCCATGCCGGTGTAGCCGGTCCAAACCTTGATGCGCGAGAAGACGATCAGCAGCGCGACGCCGGTGACGATCTCCGGCACCATCAGCGGCTGGTTGATGAAGGCGTATTTGAAGGTAAGCCCTGGATAGTTCGGCGTGCGCGTCGTCGCTAGTGCCGCCATCGTGGCGGCGATCGTTGCCAGCGTCGCTGCCCAGGTTGCGAGGAGCAGCGAGCGGATCGAAGCATCCTGCACTGCCTGGTTGTTCCAGGCCGAGATGAACCAGCGCAGCGACAGCCCGTCCCAGCGCGACAGCGAGTCGGCCGCGTTGAAGGAATAGGCAACGAGGGCTGCGATCGGCAGGTAGAGCGCAAAGAAGGTAAACAGCGCGATCAGGCCAAAGCCTGGCTGCCGGCGGATGTCATAGGCGCGCTGACGTCTAGCCATGGCTTGCCCCCGAACGCGAGACGTTTCGGACGTAGAACAGGAGCGCGACCATCACCAGCGCCATCAGTGTGATCGAGATCGCCGCCCCCAGCGGCCAGTTGCGACCGGCACCAAACTGCAGCTCGATCAGGTTGCCGAGCATCATGCTCTTGCCTCCGCCCAGCACTCGCGGAATGACGTAGGCGCCGAGCGAAGGGATGAAGACGAGAATTGAGCCGGCAACGATGCCGGGTTTGACCAGCGGAATGACGATCCGGCGCAGCACCTGCCAGCGAGAGGCGTAGAGGTCGTAGCCCGCCTCGATCAGCCGGAAGTCGAGTTTCTCGATACTGGCATAGAGCGGCAGCACCATCAGCGGCAGGTAGACGTAGGTCATGCCGAGCAGGATGGCGAGGTCGGTGTTCATGATCTGCCACGGCCGCTCGATGATGCCGAGCGAGATCAGCGCCGTGTTGATGAGACCCTCGTTGCGGATCACCTGCTGCATCGCGAAGGTGCGGATGAGAAGGTTGGTCCAGAAGGGAATGGTGACGAGGAAGACCCAGACCTCGCGGGTTGTCGCCGGGCGCGTGGCGATGAAGTAGGCGGTGGGAAAGCCAAACAGCAGCGTGAGCACCGTCGTGTAGAGCGACAGGCTGATCGAGCGCCACAGGATGGACAGGTGCGCGTCGGCAAGGCCCAGCGTATCGTCGAAGATGTCGCGCTGGAACAGGACCGAGACCCAGCCCTCCAGCGAAAAGACGCCGAACTTCACGTCGCCATAGTCCGCCTTCTCCATGAAGGAGTAGGCGAGCATGACGAACAACGGTCCGATCGCCGCGACGAAGATGATGATGAGCGCTGGCGCTGACAGCAGCCAGCGGTCGCGCCGGTCCCTGGCTTCGGCGGCGCGGGCGGTCTCGGCTGCGGTGGCCATCGGTCAGCTCCTGAGAAGCTGCGCGGCATCCGCGCTGATCGCAACGCCCGCGCGCTGGCCAGCCGCAAGCCCCTGCGCCGCGTCGGGGCTGTTCTGCCTCCGCACGACGAACAGCGTCCCGTCGTCGATCCGCAGGTGGAAATGCGTGTCGGTGCCGAGATAGACGACGTTCTCGACTGTGCCATGGAGCGAGGCTCCGTCGCCTTCCGGCACGATGCGCGCATGCTCGGGGCGGACAACGATGGTCGCGCGCCCTGACGGCGAATGGCCCTCTGGCACCGCAGCGGAAATCTCGGCGCCAGAGGACAGGCGCACCGTTGCGCGGCAATTTTCGACGATTACCACTTCTGCCTCGAGGAAATTGCTCTCGCCGATGAAGTCGGCGACGAAGCGCTCGGCCGGGCGGTCATAGATGTCACGCGGCGAGCCAACCTGCAGGATCTTGCCCGCCGTCATGACCGCGATGCGATCGGACATCGTCAGCGCTTCCTCCTGGTCGTGCGTGACGAAGATGAAGGTGATGCCGGTCTCGTGCTGCAGGCGTTTCAGCTCGATCTGCATGCCCTTGCGCAGCTTGTAGTCGAGCGCCGAGAGCGGCTCGTCAAGCAGCAGCACCTTCGGCTGCGGGGCAAGGGCGCGCGCCAGCGCCACGCGCTGCTGCTGGCCGCCCGAGATCTGACTGGTGCGGCGGTTGGCCAGGTTCTCCATGCGCACCAACGCCAGCATTTCGGCGACGCGCGCCTTGATCTCGTCCTTTGGCCTGCCCAGCATTTCGAGGCCGAAGGCGATGTTTTCCGCCACCGTCATGTGCGGGAACAGCGCGTAGGACTGGAAAACCGTGTTGACCGGCCGCTTGTGTGGCGGGAGGCCAGCAATGTCCTTGCCGTACAGCAGGATCTCGCCTTCGGACGGGTATTCGAACCCGGCAATCAGGCGAAGTAGTGTGGTCTTGCCGCAGCCGGACGGCCCCAGCAACGTGAAGAATTCATTTTCTCTAATGGACACCGAAACCGTGTCCAGCGCCGTGACGGCGTATTCTCCAGCACCGAAAACCTTCCGCACACTGCGGACGTCGATGGCATTGCTCTCCGGCTGATCCGGCACGCGTTACCCCATTATTTTCAGGAGCCCGTTCTTGTGACGGGTTTTGTTCCCCACCGGAATGTCATCACAGGCGAGAGTGCTTGGCAACCGTATGTACGCAAACAAAGGCGGATTTTTTTGCACTGCACATCTGGCGGGCAATCTTGCCTCGCCAGGTCTCCCGCAACTGGCCGGACCAGACGGTGTCGGCCGGTTGGCACAGCGCTTGCCAGACGCCTGCAGGCGCGCTTAGCTTCGCCTGACTCTTGGGGAGAGGAATTGCATGAAGACAATCTATTCGCCGCTGCACGCCGGTCATGGCGGAACGATGGAGCTGGTGGCCGGCGCGCTGGTGCCGGGCTTTGAGAAGCCGTCCCGCGCGGAATACATCCGTCAGCGGGTCGAGGACGTGAAGCTCGGCCCGATCCTCGGACCCGAGGCGCATGACCTTGCGGCTGCAAAGCGCATCCATCGCGCCGACTACATCGATTTCCTCCCGACGGTTTATCCGGCTTGGGAAGCGTCCGGCCGCTCGGGATCTGCGCTGCCCTTCACCTGGCCGACCCGCGGCCTGCGCGGAGACGTGGTGCCGGAAACCATCGAGGCAAAGCTCGGCTATTATTCGTTCGATGCCGGCGCGCCATTCGTGAAGGGAACGTGGGAGGCGATCAAGTCCTCCCATGAGGTGGCGATGACGGCCGCGCGCCTCGTCAAGGACGGCGAGCCGGCCGCATTCGCTCTTTGCCGTCCGCCCGGGCACCATGCGGGCGACGCCTTCATGGGTGGCTACTGCTACATCAATAACGCCGCCGTCGTGGCGCAGTGGTTCCGCGACCAGGGAGCGGCGCGTGTCTCGATCCTCGACGTCGACTACCACCACGGCAACGGCACCCAGCAGATGTTCTACAGCCGCGGCGACGTCCAGGTGCTCAACCTGCATGGCGACCCGATGAACGAGTATCCGTTCTTCCTCGGCCATGCCGACGAGAAGGGCGAGGGTGAGGGCGAAGGCTTCAACCTCAACTACCCGATGCCGGCTGGTACCAGTTTCGAGGTCTGGAGCGACGCACTCGACAATGCCTGCCGCAAGCTTGCCGACTTCGCGCCCGACGTCGTGGTTGTCTCGCTGGGCGTCGACACCTTCGAGAAGGACCCGATCAGCCAGTTCAAGCTGAAGAGCAGCGACTATCCGCTGATCGGCCGCCGCATTGCAAAGCTTGGCCTGCCGACGCTGTTCGTCATGGAAGGCGGTTATGCGGTCGAGGAGATCGGCATCAACGCCGTCGGCGTGCTGACCGGCTTTGAGGACAAGTAGCGATCAATCTCAAGGCTGAGGGGCCGCTCCGTCCCGGTTTTTGCGCGCACGCCCCCGCCTGCGGCTCGCCGATTTCGTGCAGATCGGCGAGGGGGTGATCCGGCTGACATATCTTCCGGGGTAACTAGTGCCCGGCTATTGCCCGGAGGTCATCGATCGCACCGGGAGCTGCCGCCAGCACCGGGGCACCCTTGGTGAGGGATTCGCCTTCGACCGGGAAGGGGAGGAACCAGCCGCCCGCTTCGCGCACGAGGCAATAGCCGGCAAGGCAGTCCCAGGCATGCATGTAGGGCTCGTAGTAGCCGACGAGACGGCCTGCGGCGACATAGGCGAGCATCAGCGCGCCGGAGCCGTTGCGGATGAAGGTGCCGCCCGCGCCAAGCAGGTCCTCGACTACCTTTGCTACGACCTGCGGCGCAACATAGTGGTTGGCGCCGATGCCCGTGACCGCGTTGCGGATCGTCCGGGTGGCGTCGAGCGAGAGCGGCGTGCCGTTCATCGACGCGCCGCGGCCAAGCGCTGCCGAAAAGAGCTCGTCCTGGCATGGCGCATAGATGACGCCGACCACCGGCTCGCCGCGATGGAGAAGCGCGATCGAGACGCACCAGGTCGGCATGCCGTTGACGAACGGGCTGGTGCCGTCGATCGGGTCGATCACCCAGGTAAAGCCGGAAGTCGCATCGGCGAGGCCATATTCCTCGCCAAGGATGCCGTCGCCCGGAAAGCGCTCGCCGATCTTCTCGCGGATCAGCGTCTCGACATTGCGGTCGGCAATCGAGACGACGTCCTGCGGGTCGCGCTTCATCTCGATGACGAGGGTGCTGCGGCGGTTGAAATAGTCGAAGGCCAGCCGTCCGGCTTCGCGCGCTACGGCTTCGGCAAATCTCTGCCTGTCCTCATAGGAGGCGAGGTCTTCGGTGCTCATGCAAATCCTCGGGTCTGGCGGGTCTTCGTTGGGGGCAAGAATTCTCAGCTTGTTATGATCGCAATTCCGCGATTGCGAAAGGCGATTGCTACCGGAGTCGTCGCGGGCAGCATGCGCTCGACGGCAGGATCGATGACGAACAGCCGGCCGGCGTCGGTTTCGACCTCGTATTCGACATGGTCGCCGAGATAGGCGGAGTGGGTGACGACGCCGCCGAACGGCGCTTTGTCGGCAGGCTCGAGTACGATCGCATTAGGCCGCACGGCGAGCTTGGCCGCTCCCGGCTGCGAGACGTTGCGGCGCGGCACGCGATGGGTGAGCGCGCCCAGCCGGATCATCGCCTGGTCGCCCTCGAAGCCGACGACATCGCAGGGCATGACGTTCGCCTCGCCCATGAAGTCGGCGATGAAGGAGGATGCTGGCGCTTCATAGAGCTCGCGCGGCGCACCCTCTTGCGCAATGCGCCCGTCCTTCATGACGATGATGCGGTCGGAGACGGCGAGCGCCTCGTCCTGGTCATGGGTGACGTAGACGGCGGTGAAGCCGAGCCGCTGTTGCAGGTCGCGGATCTCGGTGCGCACCCGCCGGCGGAGGCGCGCGTCGAGATTGGAGAGCGGCTCGTCGAGGAGCAGCACCTGCGGCTCGAGCACGAGCGCGCGGGCGACCGCGACGCGCTGCTGCTGGCCGCCCGAGAGTTCGGATGGCAGGCGATCGCCAAGGCCGGCGAGGCCCACGAGCCGCAGCCCTTCCTCGGCCTTTTCGACCGCTTCCTTCGGCTTGAGCCCAGATGAAGCGAGGCCGTAGGCAACGTTCTGCGCCGCAGTCATATGCGGAAACAGCGCATAGGACTGGAACACCATAGACACGTCGCGCTCGTTAGCGGGCAGTTTCGTAACGTCCTTGCCGCCGATCAGGATGCGGCCGGAGGTTGGGTGCTCGAGGCCCGCGAGCATGCGCAGCGTCGTCGTCTTGCCGCATCCGGAGGGGCCTAGCAGCGTAACCAGTGTGCCCGGCTCAATCGTCAGCGACAGGTCGTGGATGGCCGTGAACGAGCCAAAGACCTTGCGGACATTCTGGAAGACGACCGATCCTGTCGAACTCATGCGGCTTTCTCCTCGGGAACGGGTACGGGCAGCACGGCGCCTGCCTGTTCGGGACGGCGGCGCAGGCGTCGCTCGCCGACCAGCAGCTGGAAGCACGCGATGATGAGGATCATCACCACGATCAACGCAGAGGAATAGGCGATGGCCACACCGTATTCGCCGTTCTCGACGAGGCCGACGATATAGGAGGTCGCCATGTTGTATTCGGCGCTGACGAGGAAGATCACCGCGCTGATCGAGGTAATGGCGCGGACGAAGGAATAGACCAGCGCGGCAGTGATGGCTGGGCGCAGGAGCGGCAGGATCACCTTGCGGATGGTGCGGAAGCTGTTGGCGCGCAGCGTCAGCGAGGCCTCGTCGAGGCTCTGGTCGAGCTGCTTCATGGCCGCCACGCCGCCGCGCACGCCGACCGGCATGTTGCGGAAGACGAAGCAGGCGATCAGGATCGCCGCCGTGCCGGTCATCTCCAGCGGCGGCAGGTTGAAGGCCATGATGTAGCTGATGCCGATGACGGTGCCGGGAATGGCGAAGCTCATCATCAGTGCGAACTCGAACAGTTCGCGCCCTGCAAAGCGCTGGCGCACGATCAGATAGGCGGTGAGCAGGCCGACGGCGGCAGTAAGCGGTGCCGAGGCGAGCGCGATCTTCATCGTCGTCCAGAACGAGTTCCAGGCGACGCCAGTCCAGACGATGCCGTTGTCGGTGAAGGCGATGGAAAAGGCGCGGATGTAGTGCTCAAGGGTAAAGCTGTTGTCGAGGCCCCAGGTCTTCATGAAGCCGCCGGCGACGATCATACCGTAGACGACGAGGGTGAAGATCGCCCAGGGAATCACCAGCGCATGCACGCCGATGTTGATCGAGCGGGGGAGGGCGGCATGGTTGCCGCTGTCGCCCTTGCCGGTGACGGTGGCGAAGTTCTTGCGCCCGAGCCAGAGGCGCTGGGCAAGAAAGGCCGAGAGCGTGAAGCAGAGCAGCACAATCGCCAGCACCGCGGCGCGCGAAGGGTCGTTTTGCGAACCGACGACGGCGAAGAAGATTTCGGTCGAAAGCACGCCGTGGCTGCCGCCCAGCACCAGCGGGTTGCCGAAATCAGCCATGCTTTCGATGAAGCCGATCAGGAAGGCGTTAGCGAGGCCGGGCTTCATCAGCGGGAGTGAGACGTGCCAGAAGGTACGCCAGCGGTTGGCGCGCAACGTCTGCGAGGCTTCTTCCATCGATGGGCTGACGCCCTCGACGACGCCGATCAGCACGAGGAACGAAATGGGCGTGAAGGACAGCACCTGCGCGATCCAGATGCCGGTCAGCCCGTAGAGCCAGCGGCCCGGCTCGATGCCGAAGAGGTTCGACAGGGTGAGCGTAACGACGCCGGCGCGGCCGAACAGCAGGATCAGCGCAAGGCCTATGACGAAAGGCGGGGTGATGATCGGAAGGATCGTGAGAAGCCGCAGCCCCTTCTTGAAGCGGAAGCCGGTTCGGGTCGCGACCAGCGCAAAAGCGAGGCCGAGGATGGTCGAGCCCAACGCGGTGATGATCGCGAGGAAGAAGGTGCGCCAGGCAATGCCGCAACGCCCGGCGTCGATGACGCAGTTGAGGCTCCAGATCGACGGGTCGACAATGTTGCGCAGGAAGCCGTCCGGCTTGAACGAGCCGTCGAAGTCCTGGAACGCGCCGATGAACATGCTGATCAGCGGGTAGAATACGAAAACCGAGACCAGCAGCACCAGCAGGCTGATGGCGCCGACGACGAAGGTGTCGCCCTTGAGCGCACCGCGCTCGGCCATGCCGAACGAGAAGATCAGCGTGAAGATGATGGACAGGGTGATGGCGCCGGCGCCCATCGCGGGCTGGCCCGTTGAAAGCGGGCCCAGGGTGTTTTCAGAGATCATCCAGGTCCAGCCGGCAAAGCCAATGGCAAGTCCCTGCAGCGCGAGGAAGCCTAGTCCAAGCCCGCCGATCAGCGCAAGCCAGGAGCCGCGCCGTTCTGACTGAGGAGACGCAACGCGGATGAGGATGGCGACGGCAAACAGGGCAATCGCGACCCAAAGCCACCAGCGGCCGTGCATGGTGGCCTGCAGCAGGCCCGGCGCCTCGTTCGAGCCGCGGGGGAAGTTGCCGAGCCACGAAAAGCCGAAGAAGCCGCCTCGCTCGATCCTGTACCAGGGCAGGAGCAGCAGCGCGATAATGCCGGCCGCAAAACACCAGTCCAATCGGCGATTGCTCTTTCCCATCAGATCCCTGTCGCACGGTTCAAGTCATGGGGGAGAAAGGCAGCCGGAGGCTCCGGCTGCCTCTGCCCTGACCGTTCGGTCAGTTCGCGCTTGCGCCGATTTCACGGTCCCAGCGCTCGAGCAATGACTTGCGCTTTTCCGGATCGCCGTAGGTGACGAAGTCGTAGTCGATCAGCTTGATGTCCTCGAAGCGCGGGGCTTCCTTCGGAACCTCGGCGTTCTTGTTGGACGGCAGCTGGAAGGACTTTGCCTCCCTCATCAGCGACTGCGTTTCCGGCTTCAACGCCCAGTCGTACCACTTCTTGGCGTTGTCCATGTTGCGCGCGTCCTTGATGATCGACATCGAGCCGATCTCGTAGCCGGTGCCTTCACAAGGCGCGACTGACTTGACCGGGAAGCCTTCCACCGTCTGCGCAACCGCGTCATGCAGGAAGACGATGCCGAGCGCGGTCTCGCCGCGCCCGGCTGCCTTCACGGGCGCCGAGCCCGACTTGGTGTACTGCGAGATGTTCTCGTTCAGCTTCTTCAGATAGTCGAAGGCCGGGTCCTCGCCCATGATCTGAACGAGCGAGGCGAGCGCCGTGTAGGCGGTGCCCGACGAGTTCGGGTTCGCCATCTGGATCTCGCCCTTAAGTTCGGGCGCGAGCAGATCGGCCCAGCAGGCCGGTTCCTTGATGTTCTTCTTGCCGAGGATCTCGGTGTTGTAGCCCCAACCAAGGGCACCGGCATAGACGCCGATGGTCTTGTAGCCAGCGCTCTCGGCCTGCTTCACCGCCCAGTCATGCAGCTCGGAGAGCATGGGCGACTTGTACTCGACGGTCAGGTCCTCGGACGCCGCCTGCAGGTGTGGATCGCCGGTGCCGCCCCACCAGATGTCGGTCTTCGGGTTGCGCGCCTCGGCGCGCACCTTCGCATAGGTTTCGCCCGACGACAGGCGCACCATGTTGACCGAGATGCCGGTCTCCTTCTGGAAGGTTTCCTGCAGCAATTCGCAGATTACCACGTCGGCAGAGCAGATCAGGTTGAGGTCGCCTTCAGCCCTGGCGCTGAACGAGAAAATTGATGCGCCTGCGGCAAGGTAAGCCGCGACGACTTTGACTCGAGTCATGAGCGTTCTCCTCCGGTGTCAGACGCCTCCACGTCTGCCGCTTCTTTTATAAGCGTACGGAAATGCTGCAGGATATTCATGCCACTGTCAAACGTCGTCTTGACAGTGTGAGGCCCCTGCGAACGCGCTTCAGCTGGCGCAACGTCCGTCGCGGGGAACCATCTGCGGCCTCGGCGCTTCCGTCATCACAAGGCGTAGCCTGGCGACGCGCAAGCGCGGCTGGATCGTATTCCCACGAAAGCGGTAGGGGCGATGAACGAAGGCAAAGTCAGCATTCTTTCGAACGACCTGACCTGCGTCGTTATCGTGGGCGCGGGCTTTGGCGGGCTGGAGGCGGCGAAGCATCTGGGACGCGCCGGCGTGCGCGTGGTGCTGATAGACCGCAACAACCACCACCTGTTCCAGCCGCTGCTTTATCAGGTCGCAACCGCGGCGCTGTCGGCGCCGGATGTTGCTGAACCGGTGCGCAAGATCCTGCGCAACTACCCCTCAGTCCAGGTGGTCTATGCCGAAGTCACGGGCATCGACAAGGACGCTCACCGGGTTCATCTCGCAGACGGGCGCTCTGTCTCCTATTCGCATCTTATCCTGGCGAGCGGCAGCATTCCCTTCTACTTCGGCAATGACGCCTGGGCTGAGCATGCGCCGGGCCTCAAGACGATCGAGGACGCCCGGCTGATCCGCTCCCGGCTGCTCTTGTCGTTTGAGCGCGCCGAGCAGACGGCGGATCCAGACGAACGGCGCCGGCTGATGACCTTCGTCGTCATTGGCGGCGGGCCGACCGGCGTGGAGATGGCGGGATCAATTGCGGAGCTGTCGCGCTATACGCTGGCCGACGATTTCCGAAAGATCTCTCCGAAGGAGGCCCGGATTGTGCTAGCGGAAGGCGGGCCGAGGCTGCTCGCTGCTTTCGATCCGTCGCTGTCGGAATACGCGCTGGAGCGGCTGCTGCGGCTCGGAGTCAATGTGCGCACCAACACGCGCGTCCAGCATATCGCGGCCGATCACGTGGTGCTGGGCGACGAGGTGCTGCCCTGCGGCCTCGCGCTGTGGGCGGCGGGGGTTGGCTCCTCACCGCTAGGCAAGCTGCTCGACGTCCCGCTCGACCGGGGCGGGCGCGTCATCGTGCGGCCGGACCTCACCATCGATGGGCATCCGGAGATCTTTGTCCTGGGCGATCTCGCTCATCTCGAGGACGAGAACGGCCAGCCACTTCCAGGACTCGCGCAGGTCGCCAAGCAGCAGGGCGCGCATCTGGGAAAGCACCTGCCGGGGTATCTTGCAGATGGCGAGCAGATTCCGCCATTCCGCTATAACAGCCGCGGCAACACCGCGATCATCGGTCGTCACGCCGCCGTCTTCGAGCGTGGCAAGCTCAAGTTGCGCGGCTGGTTCGCGTGGCTGCTATGGGCTATCGTCCACGTATACCTGCTGGTCGGCTTCCAGCACCGCCTGTCCGTCTCGATGAGCTGGCTGTGGCGGTACCTGACCTACGATCGTGGCGCGCGGATGATCTATCCCGAACCCGGCGGAACGCAGCATGAGAAGCCGCAGATCAAAGCGCCCGGCGTTGAAAGGGAACAATCCGGGCAGGACATGATTGGGCGGCAGGAACATCATGTCGAACGCCAGCTCCGGGAAAATCCATGACTTTTGCAGATCAGCGCCCACGAACGGTGCTTCTTGCCGGCGGCGCCGGATTTCTGGGCTCGCATTTCTGTGAGACGCTGCTCGCGCAGGGAGACCGCATCATCTGCGTCGACAGTTTTCTCACCGGCTCGCGCAACAACATAATCAGCTTCGCCAACCACCCTCGCTTCCGGCTGATCCGGCACGATATCTGTAACGAACTCGAGGTCGACGAGCCGCTCGACGAGGTGGTCAATCTCGCCTGCGCCGCCTCACCACCCCGGTATCAGGCCGATCCTGTGCACACGCTGATGACAAGCGTTGTCGGAACGCACAATCTGCTGAAACTCGCTGAGAAACACCGGGCCCGTTTCCTGCAGGCATCGACCAGCGAGATCTATGGTGATCCGGCCGTTCATCCGCAGACAGAAGACTATCTCGGCAACGTCAACTGCACCGGCCCGCGCGCCTGCTATGACGAGGGCAAGCGCGCTGCTGAGGCCCTGTGCTTTGACTTTCTCCGGCTTCGCCGCGCCGATGTGCGTGTCGTGCGCATCTTCAACACCTACGGGCCGCGCATGCAGCCAGACGACGGACGCATCGTCTCGAACCTCGTCAACCAGGCGCTGAACGGGGAGCCGCTGACGATTTATGGCGATGGTGAGCAGACCCGCTCGTTCTGCTTCGTTTCCGACCTGATCGACGGCATGATCCGGCTGCTCAGGGTCGAGCCCAACCCGCGCGCGCCCGTCAATCTCGGCAATCCCGGCGAGTTCACCATCAATCAGCTTGCCGAACTGGTGACACAACTCACCGGCCGCTCCGTCCCGGTCTTACACAAGCCGCTGCCGCAGGACGATCCGCGCATGCGCAGGCCGGACATCAGCCAGGCGAGGACCCTGCTCGGCTGGAAACCGCGCGTGCCGCTGGAAGAAGGTTTGCCGCAAACGATCGAATGGTTTCGTCAAGCGAGCAAGGTCGCCTGAGCAGCTCACTCCAATCCGCGGGTCTCATTGGCTGATCGAAATGCGCACTTCGGCCGCGGCCAGCGCATCCGCAAGCTCCTGTGGCGGCATCCGGTTCGAGATCAGCTCGTCGAAATCAGCAAAGCCGCATACGCGCACCAGGCCCTTCTGTCCGAACTTCGAAGCGTCGGTCACCACCAGCCGCCGTCGGCCGCGGGTGAGCACCGCCTGTCCGAACTGGGCCTCCTCAAGGTCGTAGTCTGCCACGCCGTTCGCGGCATTGACGGCACCTGCGGAGATGATCGCGTGGTCGACGCTAAAGCGGCTGATGAACTCAATGGCCGAATAGCCAAGGGCCGCGCCGCTGTCGCTGCGCAACTCGCCGCCCGCCATGTAGACCTTGTTTCCGTTGACCGTGGCGAGCGTGCGGGCGATGTCCGACGAGTTCGTCACCACGGTGAGGCGACGATGGTCAAGCAGGGCACGCGCCAGCAGGCTCGTCGTCGTGCCAGTGTCGAGCATGATCGACTCGCCGTCTCTAATGGTCGAGGCCGCGACTCTTGCGATTGCTTCCTTCGCCTCACGGTTCTCGCGCATGCGGCGCTCGAAGGGCGCCTCGCTCACCACCGACGGCAAGCCGATTGCGCCGTGCATGCGCACGATATCGCCGCGCGAGGCGAGCGTCTTGATGTCACGCCGCACCGTCTCGGCCGACACGTCCAGCATCTGAGCCAGATCGTTGACGGCGATCGTGCCCTGCTCACGCAGGACAGTGAGGATGCGGCCGTGGCGGGGGGAGTAGTCGGTGAAGCTCATTCGGTGCGCCTGCAGAATGACTGTTTGTGCCTGTTTCGGAAGAGTCTACACGCAAGAACGGTCAAAAATCCACAATTCCAGTTGACTCTACGTAAAGCCGGATCAATCCTGTTTGTGGATGAAGTGTCAGACTGCGGGAGGTTGGATGGCGCATCAGCTCCGCGAAATCGGGACGGAACGTGAGGCCCAGATCAAGGCATTGCCGATCTGGAACGGTCCGATCGAGATAAGTCCGCTGCTGGGCGGCATCAGCAACGAGAGCTGGCTGGTGCAGGACCGCAACGGCGGCCATGTTGTCCGTCTCGGCGAGGATTATCCGTTCCACCATGTGCTGCGCGATCGCGAGCTGATGACGGCGCGCGCCGCCGAACGGGCGTCATTTGCGCCGCCGGTCGAATACGCCGAACCCGGCATCATGGTGTCCCGCTATCTCGAAGCGCGCACCTACAAGGATGTGGACGTGCGCGCCAATATCAGCCGCATTGCCGAGACGGTGCGGGCGTTCCATCATGAAATGCCGCATCACGTTTCCGGCCCCGGCTTCATGTTCTGGCCGTTCCATGTGATCCGCGATTATGCGCGAACGCTGCGCGAAGGCGGCAGCCGCATGATCGAGAAGCTGCCGGACTATCTCGAACTCGCCGACGATCTCGAGGCCGCGCAGGTGCCGCTGCCGATCGTCTTCGGTCACAACGACCTTCTGCCTGCCAATTTTCTGGATGACGGCGACCGGCTCTGGCTGATCGACTTCGAATATGCCGGCTTCTCGACGGCGATGTTCGATCTTGCCGGGCTGTCTTCCAATGCCGGGTTCTCCGCCGAGGAGTCGGAGGAGCTGCTGGAAGTCTATTTCGGCCGCCCGCCGGATGAGGGCCTGCGGCGCTCGCTGGCAGCAATGCAGTGCGCGTCGCTGCTGCGCGAGGCGATGTGGAGTATGGTATCGGAGCTTTACCTCAACGCGCCCGGCACCGACTACGTCGCCTACACCGAGATGAACCTGCACCGTCTTGAGGCGGCGCTGGATGAATACCGCACGAGACATGGATGTGCCCGTCGATGAGTCAGACCCTTCCTTCCCACGCAGAGATCGTCGTCATCGGGGGCGGCATCATTGGCTGCTCGGCCGCCTACCATCTGGCACGCGACCACAAGGCTGATGTCGTCCTGCTTGAGCAGGGACAGATCACCTCAGGTTCGACCTGGCATGCTGCGGGTCTCGTCGGCCAGCTGCGCTCGTCGGCGTCGATCACCCGCGTCCTGAAATATTCGGTCGACCTCTACAAGCGCCTGCATGAGGAAACCGGCCTCGAGACCGGCTGGAAGATGACCGGCTGCCTGCGGCTGGCGACCACACCCGACCGCTGGACCGAGTTTCGCCGCCTTGCCACCACCGCGCGCTCCTTCGGCATGGAGATGCACCTCATCAGTCCTGAGGAGGTGAAGCGCATGTGGCCGCTGATGGAGACGTCCGACCTGATCGGCGCATCGTGGCTGCCCACTGACGGTCAGGCGAGCCCCTCCGACATCACTCAGTCGCTCGCCAAGGGGGCGCGGATGCACGGCGCGAAGCTGTTCGAGAAGGTGCGCGTCACCGGCTTCGTCATGGACGGCAACCGCATCACCGCCGTCGAGACCAATCAGGGGCGCATCAACTGCGAGAAGGTGGTCAACTGCGGCGGCCAGTGGGCGCGGCAGATCGGCGCGATGGCCGGTGTCAGCGTGCCGCTGCACCCTGTGAAGCACCAGTACATCGTCACCGAGAAGATCGAGGGCCTCTCGTCGGACGCCCCGACCATTCGCGACCCCGACCGGCGGACCTACTTCAAGGAAGAAGTCGGTGGCCTCGTCATGGGCGGCTACGAGCCGAACCCTCAGTCCTGGGCGACGGGTCTGCCAAATGGCGACGTGCCCGACGAGTGGGAGTTCCAACTGTTCGATGACGACTACGATCATTTCGAGCAGCATCTGACGCAGGCGATCGCCCGTGTGCCGGCTCTCGAAACCGTTGGCGTCAAGCAGATGATCAACGGCCCCGAAAGCTTCACGCCGGACGGCAATTTCATCCTCGGCCTCGCGCCCGAATGCGCCAACATGTTCGTTGGTGCCGGCTTCAACGCCTTCGGCATCGCCTCAGGCGGAGGCGCCGGCTGGGTGCTGGCCGAGTGGGTGGTGCGCGGTGAGGCTCCGCTCGACCTCTGGGTCGTCGACATCCGCCGCTTCTCAGGCCTTCACCGCGACCGCAAATGGGTCGAGGAGCGTACCCTTGAGGCCTACGGCAAGCACTACACCGTCGCCTTCCCGCACGAGGAGTACGAGAGCGGGCGCCCGCGCATCGTCTCGCCGCTCTATGAGCGCCTCAAGGGGTATCGCGCCGTGTTCGGTTCCAAACTGGGCTGGGAGAGGCCGAACTGGTTCGCGCCTGAAGGTATGGAGCCGCGCGACATCTATTCGATGGGGCGGCAGAACTGGTTCGAGCACGTCGGCATCGAGCACGTTCACGTCCGCGAAAAGGTTGGCGTCTTCGACCAGTCGTCGTTCGCGAAGTATGAGGTGAGTGGCTCGGATGCGGCCACCGCGCTGGAATATGTCTGCTCCAACTTCGTCGCCAAGCCGGTGGGGCGGCTCACCTACACACAGATCCTCAACAGCCGCGGCGGGATCGAATGCGATTTGACCGTCGCGCGCCTTACCGAAGACAGGTTCTACATCGTCACGGGCACCGGCTCGCGCACGCATGACTTTGCCTGGATCAGGGACCATCTGCCGCAGGGTGCGAATGCCACGATCGAAGACGTCACCGAAGAGTTCGGCACTCTGTCGCTGATGGGGCCGAGGTCGCGCGATGTGCTCGCGGCCGTGACGGATGCGGATGTATCGAACGAGGCGTTCCCGTTCGGCCATGTGCGCGAGATCGAAGTCGCGGGGCACAAGGTGCGCGCGCTGCGTGTGACCTACGTCGGCGAACTCGGCTGGGAGCTGCACGTACCGCTCGCAGGCACCGGCGACGTATTCGACGCGCTGATGCAGGCCGGCAAGCCGCACGACATCCGACCGGTCGGTTACCGCGCGATCGAGTCGCTGCGCCTTGAAAAGGGCTATCGCGCCTGGGGTTCTGACATCACGCCGAACGACAATCCGTTCGAGGCAGGCCTTGGCTGGGCCGTCAAGCTCAAGCGCAACACGCCCTTCGTTGGCCGCGAGGCAGTCGAGGCAGCATCGTCACAGCCGCTACCGAAGCAGCTCGCCACCTTCACGACGATCGATCCGGACGTCGTGCTGCTCGGCCGCGAGACGATTCTGCGCAACGGCGAGCCGGTCGGCTACCTCACCAGCGGCGGCTATGGCTACACGGTCGGCAAGCCGATCGGGCTTGGTTACGTGCGCAACGCCGAAGGTGTCGATGAGGCCTTCCTGAAGGCCGGGAAATACCAGCTGGTCGTCGCCAACGAGGTCGTCGACGCAACGATCCATCTGGAGCCGCTCTATGATCCGAAGGGAGAACGCGTCAAAGCCTGACGGCAATCGATGGGGCGGCATGAAGTGCCGCTGACGGCAGAGGGGAACCTGCCGGACGGCGGAGAGGGGAAGCCGCGCGCATGAAGCGCGCCAATGGGAGGCCGGAAAATGGCGTCTATCGGTACCTACATCATCTACATCATCATGATATGCGCCGTCGCAGGCGCAATCGCGTCGATCCGTGACCCCGAAAAGGGGCTCGGCAAGGAATTCATCGAGGGACTGCATTCGATCGGTCCGATCTTCATCCCCGTCGCAGGCATCATGGCCTCGATCCCCTACCTTTCCGAGTTCATCCGCATTGCGGTTGGCCCGCTGTTCGGCCTGGTCGGCGCGGACCCCGCGATCGCCGCGACCACGCTGATCGCCGGCGACATGGGCGGCTACCAGCTCGCCGATGCGCTGGCCGGCTCGCGTGACGCGTGGCTCGTCGCGGCGATCGTGTCGTTCATGTCGGGCGCGACCATCATCTTTTCTATCCCGGTCGGTCTCGCCATGCTCGACAAGGCGGACCACAAGTACATGGCGCTCGGCATCATGTCCGGCATTCTCAGTGTGCCGATCGGCGTCTTCATCGCCTCGGCGCTGATCTCGCTATCCGGCCTCGAGATCCGTCCGGAAGTGTCAACGACGGCAGAAGCCACCCATGCAGTGACGATGGGCATCGGCGAGATCCTGCGCAATCTCTTCCCGCTGATCGTCTTCTGCGTTGCCATCGCTCTTGGCCTTCGCTTCGTGCCGGACGCGATGATCAAGGGCTTCCTGTGGTTCGGCCGCATCATGTATGCGGGCATCACCCTGGTGCTGGTAGCTTCCATCGTCGAGTACTTCACCGGCTTCTTCTCGGCGGTCTTCGGCTCGTGGGGCTTCGATCCCATCATTGCGGACGAGGCGGACCAGTTCCGCGCGCTGGAGATCGCCGGCTACATCGGTATCATGCTCGCGGGCGCGTTCCCGATGGTCTACCTGCTGACGAAGTATCTCGATGGCCCGATGAAGGCCCTGGGCTCACGCATCGGCGTCGAGCCGGAAGGTGCGGCGGGCCTGCTCGCGGCGAGCGCCAACATCCTTGCCATGTACCGTCTCGTCGGCCGCATGCGCCCGAAGGACAAGGTGCTGGCAATCGCCTTTGCCGTCTGCGCCGCCTTCACCTTCGGCGACCATCTTGCCTTCTCGGCCAACTTCCAGCCGACGATCATCCTGCCGCTGATGCTCGGCAAGCTGCTCGGTGGCGCGTCCGGCTTCCTGCTCGCCGTGTGGCTGTCGGTGCCGAAGGCCGAAGAGCTGGCACAAAAGGAACCGGCTGCCCCGGCAATCGCCCAGCCGGCGGAATAGGCGACAATCTTGCCCGGGAGCCTGCCAGTGGCGGGCTCCCGGCGCATGCCGGTTTGCATCGCGCGCCTACGCTCCATAGGATCACCCCCTGAACCTGGCCAAGCGCGGGAGGAACGTGCATGCGCAGACTCATTGTCTGGAACCTGATGTCCCTCGACGGTTCCTTCGAAGGTTTCGACAAGTGGGACCTCTCCATGCACGAGACGGCATGGGGTGAAGATCTCGAAGCATTCAGCCTCGAACAGCTGAACGACGCCGGCGTGCTGCTGTTCGGGCGTGTCACCTATGAGGGGATGGCCGCGCACTGGACGAAGGCCACAGGCGAGATCGCTGACTTCATGAACTCCATCGAGAAAATCGTCGTCTCGCGAACCCTCAAGGACGCGGACTGGAACAACAGCCGCGTCCTCGACGCAGACATGCCCGAAGCGATCAGGAAGCTGAAGGCAGAGCCCGGCAAGAACATTTACGCGTTCGGCAGCGCCGAGCTGGTGGCGCAGCTTCTGCGGCACAAGCTGGTCGATGAATACCGCCTCTGCCTCGCGCCGGTCGTGCTCGGCAAGGGCAACCCGCTGTTCAAGCCCTTTGAGGGCCAGCTGCGCATGCGGCTCAAGGAAACGCGGCCGTTGAAGACGGGTGCCGTCATCCTGTTCTACGAGCCGAGATACAACGCGTCCTAGAGTTCGGCATGCATGTCGCGGAACAGGCGCGGGGCGATGCCGAAGCGCCGCTCGAACGCCTCGGTGAGTCGCGCCGGCGGGTAGAGCCCGACCTGCGCCGCGACCGACTTGAGCGACAGGCCGCGTGACAAGAGCATGCGCGCGGCATCCAGCCGGGCGATCTCGACGAAGCGGGCAGGGGTCTCGCCGGTCGAGGCGACGAATTTGCGGTGAAAGGTGCGCTCCGTCATGCCCGCGCGTTCAGCGAGGATCGGGACATCGAGTTGCGCGCCGAGGTTTTCCTGGATCCACTCGATCAGCTCGGCGAAGGGACTATCGCCCTTCACCTGCGCCTGCAGGACCGGGCTGAACTGCGACTGGTAGCCCGGCCGCCGCGCATAGAGCACCAGCCGTTTCGCCACCTCGCTGGCAATCGTGGAGTCGATGTCCTGTGCCACCATTGCCAGCGCCATGTCGATGCCGGTGGTGACACCTGCCGAGGTCCATACCTCGCCGTCGACGACATAGAGCGCGTCGGAGTCGACGCTGACGTTGGGAAAGGCTGCCGTCAGCGGCTCGCTGGAGTCCCAGTGAGTGGCAACCCGTTTGCCGTCGAGGAAGCCAAGCGCAGCAAGGACAAAGCCCCCGGTGCAGACCGAGCCATAGCGCTTCGTCTGCGGAACGAGCCGGGGCAGCGCGCGCCTCAGTGCCTCGTTCCTGACGGCTTCGAGCAGCGGCTCACGCTCGGCACCGGCAATCAGCAGCGTGTCGACGTCGGCGGGGAGGAGATCACTAACCGCCATCGTCTCGACCGCAACGCCGCTGCTGCTCGTGACCGTCCCACCGGTCGCTGAGATAAGCCTGATCTCGTAGACGGCCGGCTTGTTGCGCCGCGCGAGCGCCCGGTTCGCGCCATTGAAGACGGAAGCGGGTCCGGACACGTCGAGAAGCTCGAAGCCGGGATAGGTGACCAGGACGATCCTGTGCATGCCAACAACCTCGTCGTTCGCCCGTCAGTTAGTGCCCGCACCACGCGCGTCCATGTTCTCCTGTGCCTGGGGGTATTCGAGCTGCATGGCAACGACGTCCGTGGTGCGCTCGCCATAGCGCGCGGCAATGGCCGCAAGCGTTTCATCGAGCGCGACCGCAGGCGGACGGTTCGGGAATGTCGGGACGATGTGGTCGGCAGCGACCACCGCACCCGCCTGGTCCGGGATCAGACGAAGCCCGCTGAGGCTTTCGATCGGCTCAGACGACCCGGCGATGGTTGAAACGCTGGAGCGGTAGGTTCGCGACCATGCGTCGGCGATCAGAGCGAGGGAGACTTCATCGATACCCGGCTGGAGGCGAATGCCGAGCTCTTCGTTGCGCCAGAAGGCGAGCCGATTTGTCAGTACCGTCGTGGCAAACGGCCGGGTGATGCGGAAGGCGCCGCTGGCGTGACGGGTGTCCCAGGCTTCGACGCCCAGATCGCGCGCGATCTCCTCCGCCTTGTAACGACCGGCAATCGCTTCGATCAGCGTCAGCATCATCGGCATCGATGCGCTGATGCCGGTGGTGGTGGTCACCTTGCCGTCGGTAACGATCCTCCGGTCGGGCACATAGATCGCCGTCGGGCTGAGCTCCAGAACCCGTTCGAGATAGTACCAGTGCGAGGTGGCGCGTTTTCCCTCGAGCAGCCCGGCCGCCGCCAGCACCTTGGCACCGGCGCAGACGGCGACGATGTTCGCACCCTTGTCCGCCTGGCTCCTGATCCATTCGAGTGCGGCCGGGTCATCGTCGCGACTCATCGCCGGGACGATGACGTAGTCGGCTCCCTCGGGATGTGCGGCGTCGAATTCTGCAATCGTCGCATCGGGTTCGACCGTCAGGGCGGGGTAAAGCTTCACCGGACCGGCGTCTGTCGCCAGCATCACCACGTCGGCAACGTCCGCGCGGCGCAGGATGCCGGCCGGCATCATGTAGTCGGTCGTCTCGGTGGCGTCGTTGATGCCGATGATCGCGACGAGCGGCCGCTCACGTTTCGGCGGCTTCAGCGACGCGAGCATCGCCTCAGTTTCCGACGGGGGTACGTCCGGTGCGGCAGTGGAAACTGGATTGGGCAAGGTGAGCAGCCAGCCGCCAAAGCCCGCCAGGGCAAGCGCGACCAGCCCGAGTATGCCCCACAACAAGTAGGATTTGCGCATGGGATGACCTTCCGGAACAAGGCAGCGCCCCCGTGAGGGTGGGCGCCGGCGTCAGGTCCCGGAAAGTCTAGGGCCAGAAAAGCCTGGCAGAAACGTCAAAAGAAGGCGTTTTCCTGCCAACCGGAAGAGCGTCACTCCGCGGCTAGGCGTGGGCTGAGGCCACCATTCTCCTCAAGGAAGGCAATGATTTCGTCGACGCCGATGCGGCGGCGAAGATCCGTGAACAGGAACGGCGCGCTGCCGCGCTGCTTCTCGGCATCCGCCCGCATCACGTCGAGGTTCGCGCCGACATGCGGTGCAAGGTCCATCTTGTTGATGATGAGCAGGTCCGAGCGGGTGATGCCGGGGCCGCCCTTGCGCGGAATCTTCTCGCCGCCGGCGACGTCGATGACGTAGATGGTTATGTCGGCAAGGTCGGGCGAGAAAGTCGCGGCGAGGTTGTCGCCGCCAGACTCGATGAAGACAACGTCGATGTCGGGGAAGCGGCGGCGCATCTCGGCGACCGCAGCGAGGTTGATCGACGCGTCCTCGCGGATTGCCGTGTGCGGGCAGCCGCCGGTCTCAACGCCGATGATGCGGTCCTCCGGCAGCGCCTGCAGCCGGTTGAGGATCAGCGCGTCTTCCTTGGTGAAGATGTCGTTGGTGACGACGCCGACCGAGTAGCGGTCACGCATCGCCTTGCAGAGCATCTCGGTGAGCGTTGTCTTGCCGGCTCCCACCGGCCCGCCGATACCGACCCGCAGCGGCCCGTTCAGTGAACTCATGATCGAAATACCCTCGAATATTGAACTTCGTGCCGCATCGACATGATGTCGGACATGAATGCGGAGGAACCAAGGTCGTCCAGCGTCGACACGGCCGCCCGCGCCGCAGTCGCGCGAATGACAGGTTCAAGCGCCGCCGTCGCCTTCACGCCGTCGCGCTGGCCGAGCGGCACAAGGCGCACGGACGCTTGGATGAGGTTGGAGGCGAAGGCGTGGAGGTAGGCGGCAAGCGCATCTTCCAGCTCAATGCCATGCCGCGCGGCAGCCTGACCGACTGCCACCGGATAGGCAATGCGTTCGCTCTGGTCATCTTCGCCCGACCATGCGGTGATGGCAGTAGCAAAGGCTTCGCCCTGCAGCATCGTCTCCATGTGGCGCTCGCGCGCGCCCGCCAGTGCCTCGGCAAGTTCGGCGACTTCAGAGCAATCGCCGGAAGTCGATACCTCGCGCCAGGCCTCAGCCAGCAGCACCGCATCATTCCAGGCCGAACCATGCTCAAGCAGGACCTGAAGCCAGCCGATGAGTGACACGCGGTCGCGCACCTTGCGCTCCTCGATCGCCCGCTCCAGCCCGTGGCTGTAGGCAAAGGCGCCAACCGGAAAGGCCGGCGAGAGCCAGGTCATCAACCGCAACAGCGCTGATGTCGGCGCCTCAGTCATGATGATGATGGTGGTGATGGCCGTGCCCGTGATCGTGGCTGTGGCCGTGTTCGTGTTCATGATCGTGATGATGGTGATGACCATCATGCGCGTGACCATGCCCGTGATAGGCGCCATGCACCGGCTGGAACGGAGCGACTGTCTCGCGCACCGTCGCGCCCAGGCCTTCCAGCATCGCGCGCAGCACGTGATCGCGGCGGATCAGGATGCGCAGGGGCTCGATCTCGATCTGCGCCTGGAAGTGGCGGTTGCCGAGGTGCCAGGCAAGCTCGGCAAGGTGCAGCACGTCACGCGGCACCACCTCAAAGAGTTCTTCCTCCTCGGCGATGATCTCGACCTGTCGGCCGTCTTCCAGGACGAGGCGATCCCCGTTGGCGAAGAGCACTGGCTCGGGCAGGTCGACGAGGACATCTTCGCCGCTGTGGAGCGTGATGCGCTTTCGGCGCAGGTGCCGCTTGTCCTGCGCGAGGCGTATGGTGGCCGAGGAGGGCCGCTGGTCCTCCCCGTTGCGGATGTAGGATAGGGCGCGAAGCATCTCTCTTGCCTTCAGAACAGGAAGTAGCGCTGCGCCATCGGCAGCACAGTCGCCGGCTCGCAGGTCAGCAGCTCGCCGTCGGCCCGCACCTCATAGGTCTCGGGATCGACCTCGATGTGCGGTGTTGCGTTGTTGAGGATCATCGACGCCTTCGAGATGCCGCCACGGGTGTTCTCGACCGCCAACATTTCCTTGGCGACGCCAAGCTTCTCCCGCAGGCCAAGGTCTATCGCCGCCTGGCTGGTGAAGGTGACGGACGAGGCCGCCGGTGCGCGGCCGAACCCGCCGAACATCTGCCGGTAGTGCACCGGCTGCGGTGTCGGGATCGAGGCGTTCGGGTCGCCCATCGGAGCTGCCGCAATCGTGCCGCCAACCAGCACCATGTCCGGCTTCACCCCGAAGAAGGCCGGGTTCCACAGCACGAGGTCGGCGCGCTTGCCGACTTCGACCGAGCCGATATGTGCTGACATGCCGTGGGCGATGGCCGGATTGATCGTGTACTTGGCGATGTAGCGGCGGACGCGGAAGTTGTCGTTGTCGCCGGTTTCCTCCGGCAGACGTCCGCGCTGGACCTTCATCTTGTGCGCGGTCTGCCAGGTGCGGATCAGCACCTCGCCGACGCGGCCCATGGCCTGGCTGTCGGAGGAGATGATCGAGAACGCACCCATGTCGTGCAGGATGTCCTCAGCCGCGATCGTTTCCTTGCGGATGCGGCTTTCGGCGAACGCGATGTCCTCAGGGATCGACGGCGACAGGTGATGGCAGACCATCAGCATGTCGAGGTGCTCGGCGATGGTGTTGTGCGTGTAGGGCCGCGTTGGGTTGGTCGAGGACGGGATGACGTTCGGCAGGCCGCAGACCTTGATGATGTCCGGCGCGTGACCGCCGCCCGCGCCCTCGGTGTGGAAGGCGTGGATGGTGCGGCCCTTGAAGGCGGCGACGGTGTTTTCGACGAAGCCGCTTTCGTTGAGCGTGTCGGTATGGATCATCACCTGCACGTCGTAGTCGTCCGCCACCGACAGGCAGCAGTCGATCGCGGCCGGGGTCGTGCCCCAGTCCTCGTGCAGCTTTAGCGCACAGGCGCCGCCCTTGATCATCTCGATCAGCGCTTCGGGACGCGAGGCGTTGCCCTTGCCGGAAAGGCCGATGTTCATCGGGAAGGCGTCGAACGACTGGATCATGCGGGCGATGTGCCACGGCCCCGGCGTGCAGGTTGTTGCCAGCGTGCCGTGAGCCGGGCCGGTGCCGCCGCCGAGCATCGTCGTGACGCCCGACATCAGCGCTTCTTCGATCTGCTGTGGGCAGATGAAGTGGATGTGCGCGTCCATGCCGCCTGCGGTCAGGATGCGGCCTTCGCCGGCAATCGCCTCGGTGCCCGGGCCGATGATGATGTTGACGCCTGACTGGGTGTCCGGGTTGCCGGCTTTGCCGATGGCGACGATGCGGCCGTCCTTGAGCCCGACGTCGGCCTTGACGATGCCCCAGTGGTCAACGATCAGCGCGTTGGTGATGACGGTGTCGACAGCGCCTTCGGCGCGAGACACCTGGCTCTGGCCCATGCCGTCGCGGATGACCTTGCCGCCGCCGAACTTCACTTCCTCGCCATAGGTGGTGAAGTCCTTCTCGACCTCTATGATGAGGTCGGTGTCGGCAAGGCGGACGCGGTCGCCGACCGTCGGGCCGTACATGTCGGCATAGGCCGAACGGGAAATCGTCGCTGGCATCAGAGCTGTCCTGTCACTCGACTGTTGAAGCCAAAGATGCGGCGTGCGCCGCCGATCGGCACGAGCCGCACCTCGCGTGCCTGGCCCGGCTCGAACCGGATCGCCGTGCCTGCGGCGATGTCGAGGCGCATGCCGCGCGCTGCTTCACGGTCGAAGTCGAGTGCTTCGTTGGTTTCATAGAAATGGTAGTGCGAGCCGACCTGCACCGGGCGGTCGCCGCGATTGGCGACGCGCAGCGTGATCGCCTCCTTGCCCTCGTTGAGGACGATCTCGCCTTTTGCCGGAATGATTTCGCCGGGGATCATGTTCATGCTCCAACCGCGAGCCATGCGCCGCCAAGGGCGGTCGCGGCGCCGAGCAGGCGGGCAAGGATGTTGCCAGACGAGGCGCGGCCAGCCTTGCCGAGCGCGATGCCGAGGCCGATGCCTGCTGCATGGAGCAGGACTGTCGAGGCAGCAAAGCCAAGACCGAAGGTCAGCGCACCGGCGGCACCGAGCTCGGAACCATGTGCATGACCGTGGAAGAAGGCGAAGAAGCCGACCATGGCAGCTGCCGCTGCAGCCGGGACACGCAGCGAAACCATGGCCAGCAGGCCAAAACCGATCACGGAAGCCAGGATCACCGGCTCGACGAGGGGAAGCGGCAGCGCCATCAGCGAGGCGGCAAAGCCGGCGGCCATGCAGGCGACGAAGGCCACCGGGACCGTCAGGATCGCGCGGCCCCCGAGCATCGAGGCCCACAGGCCGACGGCGACCATGGCAAGCACATGATCTGCGCCGAAGAACGGATGCGAGAAGCCTGCAGTGAAGGAGCCGTGCTCGACAGGGTCGAAGTGGGCGAGGGCAGGGGCGGAGGTCGCGGCGACTGCTCCGAGGGTGAGTGCGATGCGCTTCATGGCTTATTCTTCCGGTTTCAATCTGCGTTAGCGAATAGGCTGATGGACCGTCACCAGCTTGACGCCATCGGGAAAGGTGGCCTCGACCTGGACGTCGTGGATCATCTCGGCGACGCCCTCCATCACCTGGTCGCGGGTGATGACGTGTGCGCCTTCCTCCATCAGATCGGCGACGGAGCGGCCGTCGCGCGCACCCTCGACGACGAAGTCGGTGATGAGCGCGATTGCTTCCGGATGGTTGAGCTTGACGCCGCGCTCGAGTCTGCGCCGCGCGACGATGGCGGCCATTGCGATGAGGAGCTTGTCTTTTTCTCTTGGGGTCAGGTTCATGGAAAACTCAGATCTGCCAGACTTTGGGTAGGGCTCTTCCGCCCAGGAGAACCGCGAGCGCGGGAATGAGGGAGCGTCGCAACGTGAGGCTGTCAGGCGCGGCAAGACGGGCGACGAGCTTGCCGTCCCATGCGCTTGCACCGCCTGCGTCGCCGATCACGTCGCGCAGTGGGTCGAGAAGCTGGTCGGCGTCTTCGGTGACGAGCAGGACCGTGGCGATCGCGCGATTGCCGCCGAGCGCTGCCTGCTCTGCTGCCAGTGCGGCAATGTCACCGGAAAGACGCAGATCGTCGGCGAAGAGGAGCTTCCCGTTCTGGCGGATGCGCCAGCGGTCGCGGAACAGGCCGGAAGTGACTGTCTCGCCCATGGCCTCGCGGCCGAGCACGAGCGCTTCGACGGCAAGAAGTTCTGCGCCTTCGGCAAGATCGGCCTCGAAGCGGCGCGACAGGCGCCCGCCGTCGAACAGGATCGTCTCCTGCGGCAGCCAGTCGAACCGTGCGCCCTTAGCCAGCTCGACGCGCGTCAGGACCTCGGCGTCGCTTCCTGTCGATCGGTAGATGCGCTCGCAGGCCTGCGTGGTCATGACGGCTTGAGCGCCTGCCTGCAGCGAAACTTCGGTCGTCAGGTGGTCGCCGCCGGTTAGGCCGCCGGCCGTGTTGATCAGTACAGCCTCGGGAATGGTATCCAGCATGCGCGGCAGGCGGATCTTGGCGCAGCCTTCCTGGAACAGCCGGTCGAGGCACGAGATCTTGTCGCGGCGCTTGAAGGAGATGCGCGAATGCCCGCGCGCCCTCTGCATTTTTGGCAGAGCGGCGGCAACCGGGGATGACGGAAAATCCCCTTCAGGCTCGAGGCATGAGGCACCCGCGTACATTCGGCTCAGAAATCCCCGCGCGAATTCGTTGAAACTGCGATCGCCGGGCGCGCAACTGCAGCGCCGGCCTGAGGATGCTATTCAATGAACGTGCCAACCCGAGGACTCGGGGGAGAAGCGCCCGCAAATGAACGGATTGTGCCAGATCCGGCGGCGAAAGCGCGGGAGGCTGCTGATTAATGCTTAAGCAAATATTGCGCGACCTGCTCAATCCTTAGTCAGAAGCGAGCCAGCAACCGCCGCCGGCGCGGGCCCCGCTAGCGGTTGGCGCGAAAACGGGCAGGGTTAGGCGCTGCGGACGATCCAGTCGTGGTCCGGATGGTTCTTGAAGCGCCACTTGCGCAGCGGGCCGGCCATGACGTTCAGGTAGTACATGTCGTAGCCATAGGGCGCGCCGCAGGGATGGTGGCCCTTCGGCACCAGCACCACGTCGCCGTCCGACACCGCCATCGTCTCGTCGAGCGAGCCGTCCTCCGTGAAGACCCGCTGGAAGCCAAAACCCTGAGACGGGTTGAGGCGATGGTAGTAGGTCTCCTCGAGATAGGTCATGTTTGGGAAATCGTCCTCGTCGTGCCGGTGCGGCGGGTAGGACGACCAGTTGCCGGCCGGGGTGAAGACTTCCGTGACGAGGAGGCTGTCGGCGACATCCGTGTCCTCCATCGCGATCGGATGGATGTAGCGGGTGTTCGCGCCCTTGCCGCGTTCCTCGAAGCCGATGTCGGTGATGACGGTGGCCGGATGACCGCCCTTGCCGGGCGCGGAGCAGACGGCGAGCGTACATTCGGTCTCCGCAACGGCCTGCCACTGCGAGCCGTTTGGTACGTAGACGCAATGCGGCTTGAGGCGTTCGAACACGCTCATGCGCTCGCCAAGCAGGCCGAAATCCTGACCAGCAGCAGAAACCCGCGCCTTGCCCTCGACGAGGACGAGGATAACTTCGCGCTGGCCCGCGGCTTCCGCTGCGGTTTCGCCCGGCAGCAGCCGGTAGAGCCCGAAGCCGACATAGCTCCATCCCGCGCTCTCGGGCGTGATGTCGTGAACCTTGCCATGCGTGCCGCGCGGCTTGACCAGCAGATCAGCCATTCTGTCCGTCCTTCCCTTCAGGTGTTCTGTAGCTGATGAGCAGCGCCCAGGCGCAGTAGGAGCCGATCGCGCCGAAGACGAGCGCCCATACGCCCTCGCCATGCGAGAATTCGAACGCGGCCCAGGCGAAGGCGACGACGACGATTGCCACCCGCACCCAGAGGGGGCGGAAGAACGGGTGGTCGGTCTCGAGGATGCGCATGGGCCGTCCGTTCCGTCAGCCGCGGTCGAGGCCCGCCTCGCGCGCCATCTGCTTCAGCGCGTTGAGGCCCATCGACTGGTACTTGACCGGATCGCGCACGTCCGGGTCCTGCTCGGCCTCGATCACCAGCCAGCCGGAATAGCCATGCTCGGCCGCGATCTTGAGAACCGGCCCGAAGTTCACCGCGCCTGCCGGATCGCCGGGCACGGTGAAGACGCCGCGACGCACACCCTCAAGGAAGCTCAGACGTTCCTCGCGCACCTGCCGCATCACGTCGGCGCGCACGTTCTTGGCATGGATGTGCGAGACGCGGCTCATGTGACGCTTTGCGAGGGCTTCCGGGTCGCCGCCGCCGAAATAGGCATGGCCGGTATCGAGCAGCAGCTGCGTCGCCGGGCCGGTCAGCTCCATCAGCCGGTCGATCTCGTCCTCGGCCTCGATAATCGTGCCCATGTGGTGGTGGTAGACGAGCGTAACGCCCTGGTCGGCGCAGTACTGTGCGATCTCCTCAAGAGCCGCCGCGAATTTCGGCCACTGCTCCTCGGTCAGCTTCGGCCGGTCATTGACCGGAACCGCGTCGTTGCCGTGGATGGCGTTGGAGCATTCGCAGACGATGCAGACCGGGCAGCCCATCGCCTTGAGAAGGTCGAGATGCGGCTGGATCGCGCGCTTCTCTTCCTCAACCGAACGCGTCAGCAGGTTGAGCGAATACCAGCCCGAGACGAAGCGTAGGCCATGCGGCTCCAGCGCCGCCTTTAGCCCCGCCGGCTCGGTCGGGAACTTGTGGCCCTTCTCGATACCGTCGAAGCCGATTTCGGCAGCCTGCGCCAGGCAGGTTTCGAGGGAGATGTGCTGGCCGAGCGTCTGGTCGTCATCGTTGGACCACGCGATGGGATTGGTGCCGTAGAGGATCATGACTGCCTTCGTGATCGGGTTAGTTTGCTAGGCGGCGGACGAGCGCCGCTTCATAGTTTTTGCGGGCAGCGCGGACCTGCTCGCGGGCCGAGACTTCCGGCACCGCAACGTCCCACCAGTGGCCGCCTTCCTCTGTTGTCTTCATCGGGTCGGTGTCGATGACGATGACGTGGGTGCGCGGCGAGGTGCGCGCGCGGGCAAGTGCTGCTTCCAGCTCTGAGATCGACGCGGCCTTCTCGGCGATCGCACCCATGGAGGCTGCGTGCGCGACGAAGTCGATATCGCTCGGCACGACGTGGCGCGCGGTGTCGAGGAGGTTGTTGAAGCTCTCGCCACCGGTCGAGATCTGCAGCCGGTTGATGCAGCCGAAGCCGCGGTTGTCGAGCAGCACCACGATCAGCTTGTGGCCGAGCATGACGGAGGTCGCGAGCTCCGAGTTCATCATCATGTAGGAGCCGTCGCCGACCATCACCACGACCTCGCGGTCGGGATGCGCCATCTTGGCGCCGATCCCGCCGGCGATCTCGTATCCCATGGTCGAGAAGCCGTATTCGAGGTGATAGCCGTTGGGCCGTACGGGCCTCCAGAGCTTGTGCAGCTCGCCCGGCAGGCCGCCCGAGGCGCAAAGAACGATCGCGTTTTCGTCGACCGAGCGCTGTACCGCGCCGATGACATGCGCGTCGGAAGGGAGAACATTGTTGCCAGGATCTGCGGTCACTGCATTGACGGCGTCCAGCCATTTGTCGCGCAGCGATGCGTCAGGCGCCGGCGCTGCATGATCGCCGAGCATCGGCTCAAGCTCTTCCAGCACGGTGCGCGCGTCGCCAACGACGCTGATCGCGCCGTGCTTGAGCGCATCATAAGGCTCGATGTTGATGGCCAGGATCTTCTTGTCCGGGTTCTTGAACAGCGCCCACGACCCAGTGGTAAAATCCTGGAAGCGCGTGCCGATGCCGATCACCAGATCGGCATCGGCAGCAACGGCGTTGGCCGCGGAGGAACCGGTCACGCCGATAGAACCGAAGTTGAGGGGATGGTTCCAGGGCAGGGACGACTTGCCCGCCTGGGTCTCGGAAATGGGGATCTGGTGCTTCTCAGCAAATGCCTTCAATTCCGCCGTTGCCCCGGAATAGAGCACACCGCCACCGGCGATAATGATTGGCTTCTTCGCTTTCCGGATCAGCTCGGCCGCGCGGGCGAGCTCGGCGGCATCGGCGCGTGGGCGGCGCTGGCGCCAGACCTTTTCCTTGAAGAACGTTTCCGGCCAATCGTAGGCTTCCGCCTGCACGTCCTGGCAAAAGGAGAGGGTGACGGGGCCGCAGCGGGCGGGGTCCGAAAGGGTGAGCATTGCCCGGGGGAGGGCGGTGAGCAGATGCTCGGGGCGTGTGATGCGGTCGAAATAGCGGCTCACTGGCCGGAAGCAGTCATTGGCCGAGACGACGCCGTCATCAAAATCCTCGACCTGCTGCAACACCGGGTCCGGCGCGCGGTTGGCAAAGACGTCGCCCGGAATGAACAGAACCGGAAGGCGGTTGACGTGGGCAAGGGCAGCCGCTGTCACCATGTTCAGTGCGCCGGGGCCGATCGAGGTGGTCACGGCCATTGCCTGCCTGCGGTTCTTTGCCTTGGCAAAAGCAATTGCCGCGTGGGCCATGCCCTGCTCGTTGTGGGCGCGCCAGGTTGGGAAGGCATCGCCGGCCTGCTGCAGCGCCTCGCCGAGGCCGGCGACATTGCCGTGGCCGAAGATCGCCCAGCAGCCGGGGACCAGCGGATCGCCATCCTCGTTCTTCTGCGCGGCGAGGTAGCGAACCATCGCCTGCGCTGCCGTAAGCCTGATTGTCGTCATGCTGCCTCCCTTTCAGCCGCCGCCAATGCCGCATCCCAACGTGCGCAAAGATCAGCGTAAATGCTAGCCATCTCTTCCACCGCCGCGGCATCATCCATTTCGCCGGCGAGCCATTTCCGCGCCGCCGCGCCGAAGATCGAGCGCCCGACCGCAAAGCCCTTCACCAGCGGGAACCGCGCCGCCTGCCGGAACGATGCCTCGAGAGCGTCGACTTCCGCTTCCAGCCCGAGGACGACGATGCCGCGCGTATGCGGGTCGTTGCGTTCGATGGCCGCGCAGGCGTTGGCCCACGCCTGCTGCGAGGTCATGGGTTCGAGCTTCCACCAGTCGGGATAGACGCCGATGTCGTAGAAGCGCTGGATCACGCGGGCGGTGGTGTCGTCGTCGACGCGGCCGACCTTCGACGGGATGATCTCGAGCAGGAATTCGAGGTTGTTGCGCCGTGCCGCATCGGCAAGACGCAGCATCGTTTCCTCCTGCTCGCGCTTCAGCGCCTCGTCGTCGTCGGGATGGTAGAAGCACAGCACCTTGACGACGTGTTCCGCCGGCCATTCGGCGAGGTCCGAGCCGAGATCGGGACCGATCTCCAGCTGCAGCGGCCGCGAGCCGGGCACTTCGACCGGCCGGCCGATCCACAGGCCCTGGCCGGCCGCGCGGTAAAGCGCCTCGGGACCGAGACGGCCGTCGCAGAGCAGGCCGTAGCCGGAACGGCCACCGGACACCTTGAGTACCGCATCGAGGCAGAGCTCCTTGAAGGCGCTGATCCGCTCACGCGGAGCACCGGCTGCGTCGGCAAGGTCCTCCAGCTGCTTGCGATGATCGAAGGCAAAGACGCGCATCACCGGCCAGCTGCCCTTGCGGGTCGTCGACCAGTGCCGCTGTTCGAGTTCGCGGTCGAGGCGGAGCGCCGGATTCTTGATGCCGCGATTGAGGAAGAACTGCAGCTCGTCCCAGCTGGGGTAGGCGGGAGCACAGCCGTGGCGGGAGACGGCAAAGGCGCCGCAGGCATTAGCGTATTTCAGTGTCGTCGGCCATTCCTCGCCGTCGAGCCAGCCCTTGAGCAGGCCGGACATGAAGCCGTCGCCTGCCCCCAAGACGTTGAACACTTCGATCGGGAAACCCTGGCCGGAGAGGCCTTCGTCCAGCGTGTCCGGAATGTCACCGGTAAAGGCGGAGGCGCCCATCGGCCCGCGCTTGCAGACGAGAACGGCATTGCAAACCTTCCGCACCTCGCGCAGCGCAGCGATCGTGTCGGTGGTGCCGCCGGCGATGTGGAATTCTTCCTCCGTGCCGACAATGAGGTCAAACAGATGCAGCGTCGACTGTAGCTTTGCCGTCACCTTCTCCGACGCGATGAAGCGGTTCTCGCCGTCGCCATGACCCGACAGGCCCCAGAGGTTCGGCCGGTAATCGATGTCGAGCGCGGTCCGCGCGCCGCTTTCGCGGGCCAGCTTCAGCGCCTTGAGGACGGCCGCTTCCGTGCGCGGATGCGACAGGTGGGTGCCGGTGGCGACCACCGCGCGCGCTTCGGCAATGAAGGCAGGGTCGATGTCGTCCTCGCATAGGGCCATGTCGGCGCAGTTCTCGCGGTAGAAGATCAGCGGGAACTGCTTGCGGTCGCGGATGCCGAGCAGCACCAGCGCCGTCAGCCGCTCCGGGTCGGTGATGATGCCGCGGGTGTCGACGCCCTCGGATGCCAGCTGCTCGCGGATGAACCGGCCCATGTGTTCGTCACCGACCCGGGTGATCAGCGCGGATTTCAGGCCGAGGCGCGCGGTGCCAACCGCCATGTTGGTCGGCGAGCCGCCGACATACTTGTTGAACGAACGCATGTCCTCCAGTCGGCCGCCGACCTGTGCGCCGTAGAGGTCGACCGACGAGCGGCCGATGGTGATTACGTCAAGCTTCTTCATCAGACGGTTCCGCCCAGCGATCCTTCGAGCGCTGCCAGTTCCTGGCCGCCAGCCATCATGTCCTGCAGTTCCTCCGCCTTGATTTCCCCGCGCTTTGCGGTGCCGAGCGTACGGCCACGATTGAGCACGGTGAAGCGGTCGCCGACCGCCATCGCATGGCGGACGTTATGAGTGATGAAGACGATGCCGATGCCGTTCTTGCGCACCTTGTCGATGGTGGCGAGAACGTTGGCCGTCTGGCGCACGCCGAGTGCCGAAGTGGGCTCGTCAAGGATCAGCACCTTGGCGCCGAAATAGACGGCGCGGGCGATCGCCACTGTCTGGCGCTCGCCGCCGGACAGCGTGCCGACGGCCTGGTCGGGCGAGCGCAGGCGGATACCCATCTTCGCCATCTCCTCCATGGTGATGGCATTGGCGCGCTCGAAGTCGAACAGCTTGATTGGCCCGAACTTTCTGATCGGCTCGCGGCCCATCCAGAAATTTCGCGCCACCGACATCAGCGGGATCATGGCTAGGTCCTGGTAAACGGTAGCGACACCCGCCGCCATCGCATCGCGCGGGCTTGAGAAGGCGACTTCCTGCCCGTCGATGAGGATCCTGCCGCGTGTCGGCTTGTGCACGCCCGACATGGTTTTGATGAAGGTCGACTTGCCGGCGCCGTTGTCGCCGAGCAGACAGTGGCATTCGCCGGGCAGAACGGAGACCGAGACACCCGCCAGTGCGATAACCGGCCCAAAGTGCTTTTCGATGTCGATAAGTTCGATCAGAGGCTTGGTCATGTCACCGTTCTCCCGTGATCATGCGCCGGATGTAGGTGTTGAGAATGACCGCCATCAGCAGAATGACGCCGAGGAAGACGCGGAACAGCGAACTTTCGACCCCAGCGAAGAACAGGCCCTGCTGCACGACGCCGAAGATCAGCGCGCCGAGCGCCGCCCCGATCACCGAGCCGTAGCCGCCGGTCAGCAGCGCGCCGCCGATGACGACAGAGATGATCGCCTCGAACTCCTTGAGCAGGCCACGATCCGCCGCCGCCGAGCCGAACTCCATCACCTGGCAGGTCGCGAAGACGGTGGCGCAGAAGGCGGAGAACATGAACATCAGGATCTTCACCCTGTTCACGGGCACGCCGACATAGCGCGCCGCCTGTGCGTCGCCGCCGGAAGCGAAGATCCAGTTGCCGAAGCGGGTGCGGGTGAGGAGGACATGCGCAAAGGCGATCAGTGCCAGCGCCCAGATGATCAGCATCGGGATGCCGTCGATAACCGGCTGCCCCGCCTTGGGACCGGCGACGAACTTGCCGATGAGGCCGATGTCGGCGAGCCAGACGAAGAGGAAGCCGAGAATCTTGCCGCCGAACAGCCAGGCAAGCGGATCGCCCTGGGCAACCTCCGCGACCCCGCCGATGATCGTCTGGCGGGTGGTGGCGATGGCGCCGTAAATCGTCAGGCCTCGCAGCACGTAGAGGAAGGCGAGCGTGACGATGAAGGACGGCAGGCCGGTCTTTATGACGAGGTAGCCGTTGAGCGCGCCGACCGCGAGCGCGATGGCAAATGCGACGATGATGGCAAGCCAGACGGGATACCCCCACGTCACCGACATCAGGGCGATCACGATGCCCGCGAAGCCGATCATCGAGCCGACGGAGAGGTCGAATTCGCCGGCAATCATCAGCAGGCACGCGCCGACGGCGATGATGGCGAACTGGGCCGACACCACGCCCCAGTTCAGGATGCCCTGGGGCGCGAACATGCCGGTGCCGCGGGCGACGACCAGGAAGAAGGCGAAGACAATAATCGTGCCGCAGATGGCGCCGAGTTCCGGACGGATCAGGGCCTTGCGCCAGGCCGGCATCTCCTTGATGCGCTCGTCCTTGGCCAGCTCGACGACGCTCGCCGCGCCGTTCTGCTGAGGCTGAGGCTGGCTGTATGTCATCCGTGATCTCCAGAAATCCTGGCGTGCGCTCATCCTCGCGGGGTGCGCGTGCCTAGCTGGTTACGGGTTGTCGAGGGGAGAGGAGGGCTCGCGGCCGACCTCTCCCCTGCTGCTCGGTTATCGGTATTCGCCGGCGAATTTCTCGACGAGCTCGATGTTGTCCTTGGTCACGAAGCCCGGGCCCGAGTTGATCGAGTTGCCCGGCACCACGCCGTAGCGGGCGAGGTTGGTCAGGATGACCACCGGGAGGTAGCCCTGGAGGAAGGGCTGCTGGTCGATCGCGAAGGCGATGACGTCGCTCTTGATGGCGTTGGCGATGTCAGGCGAGAGATCGAACGTGCCGAAGTGGATGGTGCCCGCCTTGCCCGACTCGTTCAGCGCCGCGATCGTCGGCTCGGCCGAGGTCGGGCCAAGCGTCAGGATGCCGTTGGTGTCCGGATTGGTCTGCAGATAGGCCATCACCTTCGACTTGATTTCCGCAGGGTCCTGGCCCGCGTCGATCATCTGGTTGCCGAGCTCGACGCCCAGCGCGTCGGCATACCCCTGGCAGCGCTCAACCGAGGCCGGGTTGGTGATGTAGTGGTTGACGCAGAGGAACTTGGTGACGCCGGCTGCCTTCGCCTTCTCGCCCGCGCCGAAGCCCGCAGCCTTTTCCGGCTGGCCGACATGCATCAGCGCGCCGATTTGCTTCGACTGCTCCTCGGTCCCGGAGTTGATGGTGATGACCGGAATGCCCTGCGCGACCGCATTGCTCAGCGGGCCCGACAGGACGTCGAAGTCGGCGATGGTTGAGATGATGCCGTTGGGGCTCGAGGCCGTGGCCTGTTCGATAATGCGCGCCATGTCGGCGAGATCGCCGGTCGGCGGATTGCGGTATTCCACCGTCACGCCCATCTGCTGGCCCGCGACGTTGATCGCATTCTTGATGGTGTTCCACCAGCTGTCGCTGTCCGGCGCATGGCTGACGAGCACGAAGCGTTCGCCGTCAGCAGCGGCCGGCGCGGCAACGCCGGCGAAGATGGCGAGCGATGCCGCCAGTGTCAGAATGGTCTTCTTCATTTGGTCCTCCCTCTTGTTCTCCGAAGGTAGTTCCGCGCATCGTCCTATCGGCGATGTCCTCTCGCAGAAGCCCTCAACAGAATGTATATTCCATTCTGCACTAAAGGCAACAGGGATGTTCCAAATCAGACCAGCCGCCGCCGCGCTCCAACCGCCACCGAAAGGGTCATCGCCAGCGTCATCGTTGCCGCCAGCACGCGGAAATTGCCGACATCGATCTCGGAGACGAGCAGGTGTATCGCGTCGAGCGCGGCGAGGGGGCTGGTCGGCAGGTCTGTGATGGCAACGATGTCCAGCCCGCGCGCGGCTGCAGCCTCGGCGAGCGCCATCGTGTCGGCCGTATAGGGCGCGAAGGTAATGGCGATCAGCGCATCGCCATCTCCCAGCAGGTGGTGCTGGGTGAGATTGCCGACGCCTGCATGCAGGATCGCAGGAATGCTCATTTTTTCAAAGGCATAGGCGAGGTAGCTTGCCACGGCGAAAGTGCGGCGCAGGCCGACGATGTGGATCGTGCGCGCGCCTGCCAGCACCGTAACGGCTCTGCGTAGCTTGTCCTGGTCGATCGAGCGGGCGAGGTTTTCGATCGAGGCGCGGCCGGCCTCGGAAAATTCCGCGAGCAAGGCGGAAGGGGATTCGGCGCCGCCATTGCGTAAGCTCGAAAGCCGGGTCGAGTAGTCCGGCCACTTCTGCGAATACTCCTCGCGATAAAGCTTTTGCATTTGCGAGTAGCCCGAGAAGCCCATTTCCTGGCAGAAGCGCATCATCGCCGAGGCCGGCACCTGCGCTCCGGCGGCAATGTCGGCTACGGTCGAAAATGCGATCTTGTCCGGGTTGCCCGCCACGTACTCCGCGCATTGCTTGAGCCGCTTAGGCAGGCTGCCGCCGACACGGCGCAGCCGTTCCTGAAAGTCGGCCAGGCTCTTGGGGGTGGCGATTTCCTCGGCAGGCATTGATGGTCCCTTGACATGATCTATTTTCCCTGATTTTGGAATATTCATTCCGTTTTCGCAAGCGGCGGTGATTGCCGGCTGCCTGTCATGCACAGACGGCGGAACTGAGGGAGGACAGCGTGAGCATCAGATTTGCACTTCTCGGCGCCGGCCGTATCGGGCGCGTCCATGCAGCCGCCATCGCGGCGGATCCCGACGCCGTCCTCGCTGCGGTTACCGATCCGTTCAAGGACGCGGCGGATGCCGTCATCGCGCGCTTCGGCGGTGAACTGCGCACCATCGACCAGATCGAGAAGGCGAACGACATCGACGCGGTCGTCATTTGTACGCCAACCGACACCCACGCCGACCTGATCGAACGCTTTGCCCGTGCCGGCAAGGCGATCTTCTGTGAAAAGCCGGTTGATCTGTCGATCGCGCGCGTGCTTCAGTGCCTGAAGACTGTCGAGGAGACGGACGCCACGCTGATGATCGGCTTCAACCGCCGATTTGACCCGCATTTCCGCGCCGTTCGCAAGGCTATCGATGACGGCAGGATCGGCAATGTGGAGATGGTGCAGATCGTCTCGCGCGATCCCGGCCCGCCGCCGGCCAACTACATCACCTCGTCGGGCGGTATCTTCCGTGACATGACGATCCACGACTTCGATATGGCGCGCTTCCTGCTCGGCGAGGAACCGGATACGGTGTTTGCAACCGCCTCCGTACTGGTCGATCCCGAGATCGGGCGCCTCGGCGACTTCGACAGTGCGTCCGTGACGCTGACGACCGCTTCGGGCAAGCACTGCACGATCTCTAACTCGCGCCGCGCAGTTTATGGCTATGACCAGCGGATCGAGGTGCACGGGTCGAAGGGAGCTGTGTCGGCAGAGAACCAGCGTCCCGTTTCGATAGAGCTTGCTACGGCCGATGGCTATACGCGCCCGCCGCTGCACGACTTCTTCATGACCCGATACACGGCTGCCTATGCGGCCGAAATTGCCGCCTTTATCGCGGCGGTGAAGGAAAAGAAGAAGCCGTCGCCGTCGGGTGCCGATGGACTTGCTGCCCTGCTGCTAGCGGAAGCTGCGCTGAAGTCCATCGTCGAGAAGCGGGCCGTGCGGCTCTCCGAAGTCGGAAACTGACCGTGGACAGCGTCCGCATCGGTCTCATCGGCACTGGCTTCATGGGCAAGTGCTATGCGCTCGCCTATGGCGCGGTGAAGGCCGTCTTCGGCGACGTTCCGGCGCCGCGTCTCGAACTTCTGTGCGAGATGCCGGCCGACAAGGCGAAGACCATGGCGAACCAGTTCGGCTTTGCCCGCTCGACGGATGACTGGCGCGAGCTGATCAATGATCCGGCGGTCGACATCGTCTGCGTCACCACGCCCAACAAGCTGCACGCCGAGATCGCGATTGCCGCGCTGGAGGCGGGCAAGCACGTCCACTGCGAGAAGCCGATGGCGCTGACGCTTGCTGAGGCCGAGGCAATGGCGCGTGCAGCCGTGATCGCGAAGGGCAAGACGATCGTCGGCTACAACTACATTCGCAATCCCGCCTTCCAGCATGCGCGCAAGCTGATCGAGGAAGGCGCGATCGGCCGGGTGATCCACTTCCGCGGCTTCGTCGATGAAGACTATCAGGCGGACCCCGACCTGCCGTGGACGTGGCGCGCGACCAAGGCCGAAGCTGGCCTTGGCGCGCTCGGCGATCTCGGCTGCCACATGATCAGCATGGCGGTCGAGCTGATGGGCCCGATCCGCAGCGTGATCGGAGACATCCGCACGGTGCATGCGACGCGCCCGTCGGCGGATGACGGCACCCACAAGCCTGTGGAGAACGAGGACATTGCCTCAGCGATCCTCGAATTCGAAAGCGGCGTGCAGGGGCTGTTCTCGACTTCGCGTTCGGCCTGGGGCCGCAAGAACTACATGGCGGTCGAGGTGCATGGCACGCAGGGCATGATCTGCTTCGACCAGGAGCGGATGAACGAGCTGCGGCTTTATCAGAACGCCGGGGACAAGTCGGTACAGGGTTATCGCACCATCATGACCGGGCCGGTGCATGAGCCGTATGGCAATTTTGTCCCGGCACCGGGCCACCAGATCGGCTTCAACGATCTCAAGACGATCGAGGCGGCGAGCTTCTTGCGCGCAATTGCGGGCGGGTCCGAGGCATATCCGTCGTTCCAGCAGGCGCTCGAGTTCGAGCGTGTTATCCACGCGATCGCGAACTCGAACGGCCAGTGCATCGTCCTCTGAGATGCTGGCGATGCCCCCTGCCGCTTTGGCAGAGCGGTTCCATAATACAGATTATCCGATAAACTTGCCTGATCTTCAGTGACTGGGAGGCGCGCCCTGTCGCCTCTTCCTTCCCCCCTCCCGTCGGTTCTGACAACCAGAAATTGCTAATATCCTTTTGAGCTATGGCCCCACCGCCCCCAAGCGAGTAGGCTACGCCTCCGCATTTTTTGTAGATTCGACCCGTTCGTACGAGGGAGCGAGAGATGAAGACACGCGCCGCTGTTGCCGTTGCCGCTGGCAAGCCGCTGGAGATCATGGAAGTTGACCTTGAAGGTCCGCGCGAGGGCGAGGTGCTGGTCGAAATCAAGGCGACGGGCATCTGCCATACTGACGACTTCACCCTGTCGGGCGCCGACCCTGAGGGCATCTTCCCGGCGATCCTCGGCCATGAGGGCGCAGGCATCGTCGTTGACGTCGGCCCGGGCGTGACCTCGGTCAAGAAGGGCGACCACGTCATTCCGCTCTACACGCCGGAATGCCGCCAGTGCCCGTCCTGCCTCAGCCGCAAGACGAACCTGTGCACCGCAATCCGCGCCACGCAGGGTCAGGGCCTGATGCCCGACGGCACCAGCCGCTTCTCGATCGGCAAGGACAAGATCTTCCACTACATGGGTTGCTCGACCTTCTCGAACTTCACGGTCCTGCCCGAGATCGCGGTCGCGAAGGTCAATCCGGACGCGCCGTTCGACAAGATCTGCTACATCGGCTGCGGCGTGACGACCGGCATCGGTGCCGTCATCAACACGGCCAAGGTCGAGATCGGCGCAACGGCTGCCGTGTTCGGCCTCGGTGGAATCGGCCTCAACGTGATCCAGGGCCTCAAGCTTGCCGGTGCCGACATGATCATCGGCGTCGACATCAACAACTCGAAGAAGGAATGGGGCGAGCGCTTCGGCATGACCCATTTCGTCAACCCGACCGAGATCGACGGCGACGTCGTCCAGCACATCGTCAACATGACGAAGCGCGGCGCGGACCAGATCGGCGGCGCGGACTACACCTTCGACTGCACCGGCAATGTGAAGGTCATGCGTCAGGCGCTCGAATGCGCGCATCGCGGCTGGGGCCAGTCGATCATCATCGGCGTTGCCGGCGCCGGCCAGGAGATCTCGACCCGTCCGTTCCAGCTGGTCACTGGCCGCACCTGGAAGGGCACGGCGTTCGGTGGCGCTCGCGGCCGTACCGACGTGCCGAAGATCGTCGACTGGTACATGGAGGGCAAGATCCAGATCGACCCGATGATCACGCACTTGCTGAAGCTCGAGGACATCAACAAGGGCTTCGAGCTGATGCATTCGGGCGAGAGCATCCGCTCGGTGGTGGTCTACTGACCGGATCAATGCCCGCGATCTATGTCGATGCGGATGCGTGTCCGGTGAAGGACGAGGCGGCGAAGGTCGCCGCCCGTCATGAACTGGTGATCACTTTCGTGTCGAATGGCGGCCTGAGGCCGTCGCGCGATCCGCTGGTGCGGCATGTCGTGGTGCCCGCCGGCGCCGATGCTGCGGACGACTGGATCGTTGAGCACGCTGTGGCGAACGACATTGCGGTCACCGCTGACGTTCCGCTCGCCAAGCGCCTTGTCGAGAAGGGCGTGCATGTGCTGGGGCCGACGGGCCGCGCCTTCACGCCAGAGACGATTGGCATGGCGGTCGCCATGCGGGATCTGAAGCAGCATCTTCGCGAAACCGGCGAGATCAAGGGCTTCAATCCGGGCTTTTCCGCCCGCGACCGCTCGGCATTCTTGTCCGCGTTGGACCAGGCCGTGCGCCGGGCGCTGCGCTCGGCACAGACAGACAATAGTTGAGGTAGCCATGAAAACCGTTTCCACCGCGAAATCCTTCGGCGGCGTCCAGGGCGTCTACACGCATACCTCCGAGGTTTGCGCCTGCGACATGACCTTCGCGGTCTTCGTGCCGCCGCAGGCAAAGGACGGCAACAAGGTTCCGGTGCTTTGGTACCTGTCGGGCCTCACCTGCACCCACGCCAACGTCATGGAAAAGGGCGAATACCGGCGCATGGCAGCCGAGCTCGGTCTGATCATCGTCTGCCCCGATACCAGCCCGCGCGGCGATGACGTCGCCGACGAGCCGGACAACTGGCAGTTCGGCAAGGGCGCCGGTTTCTACGTCGATGCCACGCAGGCCCCCTACTCCCGGCACTACCGGATGTATTCTTACGTCACGAAGGAACTGCCGGCACTGATCGCGGAGGAATTCCCGGCCGACATGAGCCGCCAGGGGATCTTTGGCCACTCGATGGGCGGCCATGGCGCGCTGACTATCGCGCTGAAGCATCCGGACCGTTTCAAGTCCTGCTCGGCCTTCGCGCCTATCGTCGAACCGTCGACCGCAGGCTGGTCGAAGCCGGCGCTGGAAAAATATCTCGGCAGGGATCAGACCGCCTGGCGCGAGTACGACACCGTGGCGCTCATCAAGGACGGTAAGCGCTTCCCGGAATTTTTGGTCGATCAGGGCACCGCCGACGGCTTCCTCAATGAAGGCCTGCGGCCGTGGCTCCTCGAAGATGCGATGAAGGGAACGGACATTCGCCTCACCCTGCGCATGCAGGACGGCTATGACCACTCCTACTACTTTATCTCCACCTTCATGGACGATCATCTGCGCTGGCACGCCGAGCGGCTGGGCTGAAGGCAGGTTGCCGACCATGAAAAAAAAGGCCGGGCAGCTGATGCGCCCGGCCGTTCTGTTTCAGGCTATTCGGCGGCCGACTTGCCGGCCTCGCCCATGCCTTCCGCAGGCTTCGGCGCGGATCCATGCCGCACCTTCTGTTCGATGCGGGAGCCGACGTCCGGATCGATGCTCTTCCAGTATTGGAACGCCCGGCTCAGCACCGGCTCACGAACCCCGCCGAGCAGGCTGCCCGCGACGGTGTCAACGAGCGCTGCCCGCTCCGCATCGTCCATGACCTCGCGCACAAGCGCGCCCGGCTGGCTGAAGTCGTCATCGTCCGCGCGCAGCGTGTAGGCGCTGCGCACCAGCTCGCCGTCGGTCTCCCAGGCGTCTTCCATCCGCCCGGTCTGGTCGGCCCACGGGCGGCCATAGCTGTTGGTCGCGTAGACCGGCGCGCTGCCGCTGTGGTGATAGGCCATCTGGCCGTCGAACATGTAGGTGTTCACCGGCACTTTCGGCTGGTTCACCGGCAGCTGATGGAAGTTGGTGCCGATGCGGTTGCGCTGGGCATCGTTGTAGGCAAAGGCGCGGCCAAGCAGCATCTTGTCCGGCGACAGGCCGATGCCGGGAACGGTGTTGCCCGGCGAAAACGCAGCCTGCTCAATCTGAGCGAAGAAGTTCTCGGGATTGCGGTTGAGCCGCATGGTGCCGACCCGGATCAGCGGGTAGTCGCGGTGCGGCCAGACCTTAGTGAGGTCGAACGGGTTGAAGCGGTAGGTCTTCGCGTCGTCGTACGGCATCACCTGCACCGAGAGCGTCCAGCTCGGATGCTCCCCGCGCTGGATCGCCTCGAATAGATCGCGGCGGTGATAGTCCGCGTCTTCGCCGGCCATCTGTGCGGCTTCCGCGTTTGAGAAGAACGCCATGCCCTGGTCGGTGTGGAAGTGATACTTCACGAAGAAGCGCTCACCGCCAGCATTGACCCACATGTAGGTGTGGGAGCCATAGCCGTTCATCTGCCGCCAGGTGCGTGGCAGGCCACGCACGCCCATGAGGTAGGTCACCTGGTGCGCGCTCTCCGGATTGTTGGTCCAGAAATCCCACTGCATGTTGTTGTCGCGGAGCCCTGAGTCCGGCAGCCGCTTCTGGCTACGGATGAAGTGCGGGAACTTCATCGGGTCGCGCACGAAGAAGATCGGCGTGTTGTTGCCGACGAGGTCGTAGTTGCCTTCGCTGGTGTAAAACTTCAGCGAGAAACCGCGCACGTCGCGCCACGTGTCGGGGCTGCCCATCTCGCCTGCGACCGTCGAGAAGCGGGCGAGCATCTCGGTCTGAGCGCCCTTATGGAACAGCGCCGCCTTGGTGAACTGCGACACGTCCTCGGTCGTCTCGAAGACGCCGAAGGCGCCTGAACCCTTGGCGTGGGGCTGGCGCTCCGGCACTTTCTCGCGGTTGAAGTGGGCCATCTGCTCGAGGAAATGGACGTCGTGCAGGAGGATCGGGCCGTCGGGCCCGACCGTCAGCGAATTTCGATCGCTGCGTGCAGGCGCTCCGGTGCTCATGGTTGAGCCCGAAGCCTCAGTCTTCCAGGACATGGCTGGTTCCTTTCTCGTCCAATAGCAGCGGGTTAAGTCGTGGCGGACAGAGAAGTTCCGGGAAACGGCAGTACGAGCGGACCGAAACCTTGCGGTTTCCTGTGCATGACCTGATCGCTGCCGCAAATGGCACGGCGAAACGGTCTACGGTGCTTGCCGAACCTTGCAGGGAATGGAGGGCAGCATCACGATGGCATTTCGCTTCGTCCACACGGCGGACCTTCACCTCGATTCACCGCTGCGCTCGCTGGCGATGCGCAACAGCGACCTCGCCGAGCTGATCGGTAACTCGACGCGGCAGGCGCTGGTATCGATCGTGGACCTGTGTATCGAGGAGCGTGTCGACGCCCTCATCATCGCTGGCGATCTCTATGACGGCGATCAGACCTCGATGAAGACGGCGCGGTTTCTGGCGACGCAGATGCAGCGCCTGCACGAGGCGGGGATCTCCACCTTCGTTATCCGCGGCAATCATGATGCTCTGTCGCGCATCACGCAGGAGCTGGTGTTCCCGCCTTCGGTGAAAGTATTCGGTGGCCGTGCCGAGGCGGTAGAACTCAAGCGTGACAATCTCAGCATCCACGTCCATGGGCTAAGCTTTGCGAAGCCCCACGCGCCGGAAAGCCTGCTCGAAAAGTACCGCCGCCCCCTCCCCGACGCGGTCAATATCGGCATCATGCACACGAGCCTTGCCGGGGCGAACGGCCATGACCTCTACGCGCCGTGCAAGGTGACTGACCTGCACGGCTGGGGTTTCGACTACTGGGCGCTGGGTCATGTGCATGCGCGCGCACGGCACGAGGGCGAACGGTCCGTGATCATGCCGGGCATGCCGCAGGGCCGCGACATCAACGAGGGCGGCGAGAAGACTGTCTCGCTCGTCACCATCCATGATGACCGCCGCGTCACGGTTGAGGAACGGCTCACCAGCATCGCCCAGTTCGAGCGGATCAATGCCGACTTGTCCTCGGCCGTCACCTGGCGTGAGGCGGTCGAACTTGTCGAGCAGGCTCTGGCCGATGCTCGCGCGCGTACCCGTTCCGACCATTTGGTCGGGCGCCTCAGGATCATCGGCTCGACATCGCTTTCATGGACGCTGCGCCGCGATCGCGACCTGCTGCTGGCCGAGGCCGAACAGCGCGCCGAGGGACTTGGCCGCACCTGGATCGAAAAGCTGGAGATCGCAACCTCCTCCCCTGCCGAGACGGCATCGGGCCGCAACAACGCCGACCCGCTACTCGAACTGCACCAGTTGATGCGGGAGACTGTCATCGGCCAGCACGGCGTGCGCGACGCGGTGCGCGACCTGGTAAAGGAAATCCGCGACGATCTGCCGGCCGAGGCGCGCAGCTTCAGCGGCAGCGACGAGGCCGAATTCGAGGCGCTGGTCGATCAGCTGCTTGCAGAGGGCAGCGAGGACATTCTGGCGCGCCTGCGGCTTGAGGCGCCCGAGGCCGCCTGATGCGTCTCAGACGTCTCGACCTGACCCGATACGGGAAGTTCACCGACTATTCCATCGACTTCGGCGAGCGCGTGTCCGACAAGCCGGATCTGCACATCGTCTACGGCCTCAACGAGGCCGGAAAGTCGACCTCGCTGTCGGCCTATCTCGACCTCCTGTTTGGTATCGAGGAGCGTACTCGTTACGGCTTCCTGCACCAGGGAAAGGCAATGGAGGTGGGCGGCTGCCTCGAATTCGGCGGCGAGGCGCACCAGTTCAAGCGGGTCAAGCAGCGCGCTAACTCGCTGCTCGATGCGCAGGGCCAGCCGGTCAACGAGGCGGTTCTGAGCGTGCCGCTGGCTGGCCTCACGCGCGATGCCTACCGCATGATGTTCTCGCTTGACGACCAGACGCTGGAGGACGGCGGCAACGCGATCCTTGAAAGCCGCGGCGACCTTGGCGAACTGCTGTTTTCGGCAAGCGCTGGGCTCGCGGGTACCAGTGCCGTGCTCGAGAAGACGATGGAGGAGGCGCTATCCATCTTCCGCAAGCGTGCCAGCAGTACCACCATCGCCGGCCTCAAGCGCCGGATGGCCGAAATCAAGGCGCGCCGGGACGAGATCGATACCCAAGCCTCTGCCTATGCCTCGCTGAAGGCTGAGCTTCAGCGCGCCGAGGCCGCTTATGAGGAGGTCACGCGCGAGATCGGCACGGCGCGCACGCGCCAGGAGCAGATCGCGCGGATGCTGCGCGCGCATCCGCTGGCCGGCGATTACCGCCGCCTGGAGGAGAACCTTGCTGCCTATGCGGACGTTCCTCGCCCGCCGGCCGAGTGGTCGCACGCGCTGCCCGAACTCATTGATGCGGAAGCACGGCTGCAAACGAGACGCGCGGGGCTCGACCAGCGTGAGGCGCGGATTCGCGACGAGATTGATGCGCTCACCGTCGACGAGCGGCTGCTCGAACTCGACCATCGTATCGAGCGCCTGTCGGAAGCGGCTGCACGATATACGACGGCCGAGGAAGACCTGCCCAAGCGTAAGTCGCAGCTTTCCGAACAGAAGATCAGGGTCGACCTGATCCTGACGGCGCTGGGCAAGCGTGACGTGGACGATGCGATAACGCTGGTCATTCCGGCCGCGACGATCGGCATGCTGCGCGATCTTCTCGCCGAAAAGAACGGCATCGATGTTGCGCTCCGCGCCGCCGAGAAGGAGTTCGAGAACGGCGAACAGGTGCTGGAAGACGCTCAGGCGGAGCTGAAGGGGCTGGAGGCGGGCGGCGTGCTGGATGCGATTACCGTGGCCCGCCTGCAGGCGTCTCTCCTCCGCATCCGGCAGGGTGATCTTGCGGCCGAGCTACGGCTCGCGGAACGTTCACTTGCCGAGAAGGTGCGGGCATACGAGGAGGCAGTCGGTGCGCTGCAGCCATGGACTGGCACTGGCGATGAGGTTAAGGCGATCCGCCTTCCGGATGCCGCGCGGCTTGAAGCATGGCGCTCGACAGCCGACAGCCTGCAGAAGCGCCGCGCGGCAGCGCTCGACCGCAAGCGTGAGCTTGAGACGAGGCTCGCTGAAGATAAGGCTCGCATCGAGGCACTGCGCAGTGCGGGCAGCGTCATCGGCGATGAGGAAGCGAGCGCGCTGATGGCCCAGCGCAACGAC
>Ga0180222_1000247_pt1 | contig 89960 bp, 83 predicted proteins | sample eDN5th37CKraftOP_FD_151336 | JGI IMG/M metagenome (GOLD analysis project Ga0180222, IMG submission 151336) | Enriched Organic Plus compost microbial communities from Emeryville, California, USA - eDNA 5th pass 37_C Kraft OP (version 2) (version 2) ... | reverse complement strand
CAGGAGGTTTGACAGATGGAACTTCTCATCCCGCCTCGTCACAGAAAGCAGTTCGCCACGCTGAAGGACAATTTCTCGACCGAGCAGACCAAGATCGGTCCCATAACCTGGCATGGCTACCTTCGCGTCGAAACCAACGATCAAGAGCTGATCGATGCGCTGAAGCAGCAATTGGACGCTCAGCCGCAATAGCGAAACCATAGCAGCAGGTCACAACGGCCTCGTCCGTTCTCCGGGCGCGCTTGCAGCGCAGCCTCGCGAGCCGCATCGTCGCGATGGCTCGTCCGGAGCGGACGAGATCCGGCCTCCGACGTACGACACAGATGTGCTCCCGCCGGCCGGGTTTCTTTGTGGTTCGAGACAGGCAGCCTCTGTCGCCCAGGTAAAAACCCCGCCAAAGCGGGATTTTACCAAGCTTACGAGGCTTTGTTCTTAATCGCGCCAATGATCGCCGTCAGGATCGCACCGCCGGCGCCACCGCCGACGATCTGCGTGATGATCGATCCGACGTCGAAATTGCCGCCTTGAAGGGATGTCGCGACGGCAGGCCATATCAGCGTGATGATCTGGCCGAGAACACCGCCGCCCACGAGGCCAGCGATGGTGTTGCCCAACGTGCCGAGGTCGAAGGTCGGCGATGATTTGCCAACGGCATTTCCGCCCAACGCACCCGCCACCAGATTGATGAGAATTTGTTCCATCTTTCGCCCCTTTCTGTGTACCCGGCGCAGGATTGATCACAGCGCGGGAACCGTCAACGGGAGAGCGCGGGCCAGACTGGAACCCCTCCAATCCATCGCGCGGGAAGACATGGCGCGGGAAGACATGGCGCAGAAGGCCTGCCGTGATCGTCGCCGTGAGGCGTACGAGCGCCAGAGCCGGTGGCCTTCATCGCAGGTTCAGACAAATTAAGCTCAAATGCCTCCATCCAACAGCACGGAGGATAACAATGAAGATTTTCATATCCGCATTGTTCGCCGCCGGCCTCCTTGGCATGGCCTCGACGGCGCAGGCACTCCCGGCGGGACCAATTCCGAACGGCCCGAACCTGGTGACCAAGGTCGATTGGTACTGCGGTCCCGGCTGGCACCTCAATCCATGGGGCCGCTGCGTCCCCAATCGGAGGTTGTTCCGGCCCTTTGGGTATTTTGGCTACTGGGGGCCGCCCAGGGGCTATTGGCATCGCCCCTATTGGCGCCACCACCATTGGCACCGTCCCCACTGGCACCATCGCCATTGGGGGCATCATCACTGGGGGCATCGTCACTGGCGGCCCCATCATTGGCACCACCATCACCGTGGCCGCCGCCTCTAAAACCCGGCAAGGCCCGTCTGCAGCTCCGAGACGGGCCTTTCGTCCCTCAGAGCCTGACCGGACAATCGGTTGGCGCGCGACATCACGCGAAAGCCGTCATCCTGAGGCGCGAGCCAACGGGTCCGGCTCCGCCGGCCCGATGACAGGCTAAGCGAGTCTCGAAGGATGGCGCGGTATGGCGCCGTCGCCCTTCGCGGGCCGCTGAAGCAGCGGCCACCTCAGGGTGACGGCGCACCGTGTCGTCTTTCGACCACGATGCGATCTTATTTTCCGGTTAGACACTCCGGGGAACGGCTTGCGAATTCAGCCCTGATCATCCCGCTCTAAGGCGGCCGCGGCATCTCGAACATCGCGTCGGGGCGGATCTCGGCATAGTCGCCCCTTCGTCCGGCGCGGAGGATCGGGTGTGCCAGCGCAGTCTGATAGACGCCGTCCTGGATCAGCGTCTTGTCGATGTGCACCGCCACCACTTCGCCGATCGTCAGCCAGGCCTCGGCCTTGGCGCCGTCGGCGCCCTTGAGCTGGATGATCTCGGACAGCTTGCACTCGAAGGTCACGCGGCTTTCGCCGACCCGCGGCACGCCGACCCGCCGGCTCGGCACCGGCGTGAGGCCGGCCAGCTCGAACTCGTTGACCTCGGGACCGACCGTCGCGGAGGTCTGGTTCATCTTCTGCGCGATATCCATGGTGACGAGATTCCAGACGAACTCGCCGGTTTCCCGGATATTGCTGACGGAGTCCTTCCAGCCGGTCGAGGAAAATCCGATCAGCGGCGGATGATAGTTGAACGCATTGAAGAAGCTGTAGGGCGCGAGGTTGAGCACGCCGGCTGCGCTGCGCGAGGAGATCCAGCCGATCGGCCGCGGGCCGACGATGGCGTTGAAGGGATCGTGCCGCAGGCCATGGCCCTTCGCCGGCTCATAGAAGTGGATGTCGGTGGGGCCCGGCGCAGTCATGGCATTTCGTCTTTCGGAACGGTCGTCGCGATCTCACCGGCCGGCGCCGCGCCAGCCGAGCCCGAGCAGGACGAAATCGATCATCTCGTCCAGCGTCGGTCCGGGCTTGTTAGCAGATTGCGCGATCATTTGCGGATGAAAAAACCGCACCATCGCATTGCAGGTGCACAATGCGGCCAGCGGCACATCGTGGACGCGGAATTCACCCGCGGCCACGCCATCGGCGATCACCCCGGCGATCATCCCGGTGATGCTCTCGATGTGAATCTTGCAGACCTCCCAGTCCTCCTCCATGGCGCTCGCCACCATGTCGTGGAGCTTGGCGTCCCCGACATAGCGCTCGGCATTCATGTGGTGCACCGTGGTCAGCAGCTCGCGCAGGCGCTGCGACGCCGGCTCCGGCCCCGTGGCGATCGCCTGCGCGGCCGTCTCGACCTCGCCCATCAGGCGGCAGGCCACGCCCTGCCGGATCGCATCCTTCGAGCTGAAAAAACGATAGACGTTGGCAGGGCTCATGCGCAGCCGCTTGGCGATGTCGGCAACCGTGGTCTTCTGATAGCCGATCTCGCGGAACAGCCGCTCGGCCACAACCAGGATGCGATGCCGCGTATCGGCCTCGGTATGCTCGGACAGCAGCGCCATGTCAGACCCTACCTTTCATCTATTCGGCCGCCTCGGCAAGCGGAAAAGCAAGCTGACCGTCCTCCTGCCGCGCCTGGCCTGCCTTCGTGTCCGTCCCCTTCTCGTCGAGGCTCTTGCGGAACCATAATGCGTAGAGGCCCGGCAGATACAACAGGGTCAGGAACGTCGCAACGAACAGGCCGCCCATGATGGTGATCGCCATCGGCGCCCAGAACGCCGAGCGCGATAGCGGGATCATCGCCAGGATCGCCGCCAGCGCCGTCAGCACCACCGGCCGCGCACGGCGGACGGTGGCCTCGACGATGGCCTCGCGGCGGGTCAGGCCATGCTGCACGTCGCTCTCGATCTGATCGACCAGGATCACCGTGTTGCGCATGATCATGCCGGCCAGCGCGATCAGGCCGAGCAGCGCGACGAAGCCGAACGGCTGCGCGGCGACGTTGAGGCCGAGCGAGGCACCGATGATTCCGAGCGGCGCGGTCAGGAAGACCAGGAGCAGCCGCGAGAAGCTCTGCAACTGGATCATCAGCAGCGTCAGCATCATGCCGAGCATCACCGGAAACAGCACATAGATCGAGGCATTACCCTTTTCCGATTCCTCGATCGCGCCGCCCATCTCCATGCGGTAGCCCGGCTCGAGGCTGTCGCGGATCGGCTTTAGCTTGGCCCAGATCGCATTGCTGACATCGGGCGCCTGGACGCCATCGACGATGTCGCCGCGCACGGTGATCGCCATGTCGCGGTTGCGCCGCCACAGGATCGGCTCCTCGTGGGTGTATTCGACGTTGGCGACCTGCGACAGCGGCACCGCGACGCCGTTTCGCGAAGTGATGGTGAGTTCGCCGACCCGCGCCAGATCCAGCCGCTCGGCCGGCACCGCCCGCGCCACCACTTCGATCTTCTCGATGCCGTCACGCACCGTCGTCACCGGCGCGCCCGAGATCAACATCGCCAGCGCCTGCGAGACGTCCTGCGGCGTCATGCCCAGCGCCCGCGCCCGATCCTGGTTGACCACCAGCTTGAGCACCGGCGTCTGCTCGTTCCAGTCGAGATGCGGATCGAGCACATCGCGATCGGTCCGCACCACGTCCCTCACCTTGTAGGCGATCTCGCGCACCTTGTGGGTGTCCGGCCCGATCACCCGGAACTGCACCGGGAAGCCGACCGGCGGGCCGAAGTTGAAGCGGTCGACCCGCACCCGCGCCTCGTTGAGCGCACCGTCATGCACCGCCTTCTCGATCTTCGTCTTGACGCGCTCGCGCGCCTCGACGCCCTTGGCCACGATCACGATCTCGGCGAAGGATTCATTCGGCAGCTGCGGATTGAGCCCGAGCCAGAAACGCGGCGAGCCCTGCCCGACATAGGCCGTATAGGTGGTGATGTCGTCATCGCCCTTGAGCAGCTTCTCGGCCTCCTTCACCGCCTTTTCCGTGACGTTGAAGGCAGTGCCTTCCGGCAGGCGCAGTTGCAGGAACAGCTCCGGCCGCTCCGAGAGCGGGAAGAACTGCTGCTGGATGTGGCCGAAGCCGATCACCGCGGCGACGAAGAAGCCGACCGTGGCCAGCACCACGGTGCCGCGCCACCTCACGCACCACACGATCACCCGCCGCAGCGCCCGGTAGACCCGCGTTTCGTAGATCGCATGCGGATCATGAACCTTCTGGCCGGGCTTGACGAAATCCGGCAGCAGCTTGACGCCGATATAGGGCGTGAAGATCACCGCCACGAACCACGATGCCACCAGGGCGATCGCCACGATCCAGAAAATGCCGCCAGCATATTCACCCACCGAGGAGTTGGCGAAGCCGATCGGCAGGAAACCCGCGGCGGTGACCAGCGTCCCGGTCAGCATCGGGAAGGCCGTGGATTCCCACGCGAAGGCCGCGGCCTTCGCCCGCTCCCACCCCTGCTCCATCTTCACCACCATCATCTCCACCGCGATGATGGCGTCGTCGACCAGAAGGCCGAGCGCGATGATCAGCGCGCCGAGCGTGATGCGGTGTAGGTCGAGCGACATCGCATTCATGATGATGAAGACGATCGCCAGCACCAGCGGCACCGACAGCGCCACCACGATGCCGGTGCGCATGCCCAATGCGAGGAAGCTGACGAACAGCACGATCACCAGCGCCTCGATAAAGGAGCGCACGAATTCGCCGACCGCATGCTCGACCACCAGCGGCTGGTCCGCGATCTGGGTCACCTCGATGCCCTGCGGCACATTGGCCATGAATTCGGCGGTCGCCCGCCTCACGTCCTCGCCGAGCTCGAGAATGTTGGCGCCCTTCGCCGTCACCACGCCGACGCCGAGCGCGGCCTTGCCCTCCTGCCTGATCTGGTAGGTGGGCGGATCGACATAGCCGTGCTTCACGGTCGCGATGTCGCCGAGACGGAACACCCGGCCATTGCTCTCCACCGGCGTCTCCGCCACCGCCTTGGCGCCATCGAGCGCGCCGCTGACGCGGAGCGGCACGCGCTGCGAGGAGGTTTCGACCGTGCCGGCGGAGACCACCGCGTTCTGCTTGGCGAGCGAGTCGAAGATGGCCTGCGGCGCGATCCCGAGCGTTGCCAGCTTGGCATGGGAGAATTCGACGAAGATCTTCTCGTCCTGAGTGCCGTAGAGGTTGACCTTGGTCACCCCGTTCACCTTCAAGAGGCGCTGGCGCAGCGCCTCCGCCACCTTCTTCATCTGCGCATAGTCGGCGCCGTCGGCGGTCATCATGTAGAGCACGGAATCGACGTCGCCGTACTCGTCGTTGAAGTTCGGACCGATCAGGTTGGACGGCAGGCTGCCGCGGATGTCCGACAGCTTCTTGCGAAGCTGATAAAACAGCTCCGGCACCTCGGCGGGCGGCGTATTGTCCTTGAAGAATACCTGCATCGCCGTGAAGGACGGCTTCGAATAGGTCTGCACCTTGTCGAAATAGGGCAGCTCCTGCAGCTTCTTCTCGATCGGGTCTGCGACCTGCTCCTGGATCTCCTTGGCGGTGGCGCCCGGCCAGATCGCCGACACCACCACCAGCTTGATGGTGAAGGACGGATCCTCGCCGCGGCCGAGCCGCAGATAGGACAGCGCGCCGGCGGCGCCGATCGCCAGGATCAGGAACAGGATCAGCGCCGGATGGGCCACCGCCCAGGCCGAGAGATTGAAGCGCCGCATGGCTGGCCTCGTTTGATCAGGTCGGCATCCGATTGTTCAGAACGACAGTGACGAGACGGTCCGCACCTTTTCGGCCGGATCGAGCTTCTGCACGCCGATCGCCACCACCTTCGCGCCTTCCTCGACGCCCCCGGTGACGAGAACGTGCTCGGAGCCGTAGGACTTCACGGTGACCGGCTTCAGCGTCACCTTGCCGGCATCATCGACGACATAGAGCGAGGGGCGCTCGCCCTGGCTGAACAGCGCCGAGAGCGGCAGCCGCGCCACGCGATCGCCCGCGCTGTCGGCAAGGGTCAGCGTCGCGGTCATGCCGAGCGCGACGCGGTCATCGGCATCGGGCAGCGAGAATTTCGCGAGATAGGTGCGGGTCGCGGGATCGGCCTGCGGCGCGATCTCACGCAGCTTCGCGGTATAGCTCCGGCCCGGCTCGGACCACAGCGAGACCTTGGCCGTGCCGTCCTTGGCGCGGCCGATCATCGTCTCCGGGATCGCCACCACCGCCTCCTTCTCCGCAACGCGCGCCACCCGGATCGCCGGCTGCCCGGCGGAGACCACCTGTCCCGGATCGATCATGGTGGCGGTGACGACGCCGCGGCTGTCGGCCACCAGCGTGGCGTAGGACAGGCTGTTGCTGGTCAGTTCGACCGAACGCTGGGCGCGGTTGAGTCGCGCCCGTGCCTCGGCCGCAGCCGCATTGGCCTGATCGAGCTGCGCATCGGTGGCCCAGCCCTTGGCCTTCAGCTCCTTGGCGCGGGTCTCGGCCGCCGCGGCCTGCGCCAGCGTGCCGGTGGCGGCGCTGAGCTCGGCCTGCGCCTGCTCCGCCTGCAGCTTCAGATCGATCGCATCGAGGGTCGCGAGCGGCTGCCCGGCCTCCACGATCTGACCGACCTCAACCAGGCGCTTCTCCACCTTGCCGGCGACCCGAAACCCCATGTCGGTCTCGATCCGGGCACGGATGGTGCCGACGAAGCTGCGCTCCGGAATTTCCGGCTCGTAATGCACGCTGGCGACCAGCACCGGCCTGGGCGGATCGGATTTCTCGGCGGTGGATTTCTCGCAGCCCCCCAGCGCCAGCGCCGGGAGGATCACGCCCATTGCAGCCAGCTTTTTAACGCGGCCCGTAAAATCGCCAGACTCCCACATCGCGGAGACCCCTCGAAAATACCAATCTGCGGAGCGTGGCGTGGAATGTGATGAATGTCAATATTCGTCAGTGCACATTTGACAATCATCATGCACAACAAAATGTCACCGCGGCGCGGCGGACCTTACTGCAGCGACGCCTTCAAGGCGGCGTGAGGCGTCCGGGCTGACCTGACGGCCGTACCCCTAAGTACCTGATCGGGAGATCGTTTTTCCATGCCGCGCCAGATGAAACCCGTCGTCTCGACGGCACTGAGCTGCGAGCCAACGGGCCCGGCTCCGCCGGCCCGATGACAGGCTCCGGGAACCGCGAAGGATGGCGCAGGACAGCGCCGCCGCCCTTCGAGGCCCGCTGAAGCAGCGGCCGCCTCGGGGACGGCTTCCGGTTCAGCCTGACCCCATCCCGGCCTAGCGCGTGCCGGCGGCGGGCGCGAATTCGGACTGCGTCTCGTGCTTGCCAGCGAGCACCAGCAGCCCGGCCACCAGCGGCAGGATCGCCAGCATCAACAGCGCGGTCTCGGTGCTTCCGGTCGTCTCCTTGACCCAGCCGACGAGGTAAGGTCCGCCGAAGCCGGCAAGATTGCCGATCGAATTGATCATGGCGATGCCGCCCGCAGCGGCCGCGCCGCTGAGCCAGGCGGTCGGCAGCGTCCAGAACATACCGAAGGTGCAGAAGGTGCCGATCGCGGCGATGGTGAGGGCGACGAGGGTCCACATCGGATCAGTGGTGTAGCTCGACAGGCCGAGCGCGATGGCGGTCAGGAACAGCGGCAGCGCGACGTGCCAGACCCGCTCGCGGGTACGGTCGGAATGCCGCGCCCACAGAATCATCGCCACCGATCCGAACAGGTACGGCACCGCGGTCACAAATCCGGTCTGCGCATTGCTGAAGCCGAACGCCTTGACGATCTGCGGCAGCCAGAACTGCATGCCGTAGAGCGCGCCGACGAAGCCGAAATAGATCAGGCTCAGCAGCAGCACGCGCGGCGACGCCAGCGTCCGCCCCAGCGACAGATGCGCGGAGGCGGCCTGCTTGGCGGCGGTCTCGCTATCGAGCCGCTGCGCCAGCCACGCCTTCTGCGCGGCGCTGAGCCAGTCCGCCTTCGCGGGCCTGTCGGTGAGGTAGAACCAGCTCACGATGCCGAGCAGGATCGTGGGAATCCCCTCGATGATGAACAGCCACTGCCAGCCTTTCAGGCCCATGGCGCCGTCAAGCCCCAGCAGCAGTCCGGAGATCGGCGCGCCGACCACCGTCGAGACCGGCACGGCGATGGTGAAGGCGGCGAGAAAGCGCGCGCGATACTCGGCCGGATACCAGTAGGTCAGATAGAGGATGATGCCGGGAAAGAATCCGGCCTCCGCCACGCCGAGCAGGAAGCGCAGGATGTAGAAGCTCCATGGTCCGCTGACGAAGGCCATCGCCGCCGAGACCAGCCCCCACGTCACCATGATGCGCGCGATCCAGCGGCTCGCGCCGAACCGCTCCAGCGCCAGGTTGCTCGGCACCTCGAACAGAAAATAGCCGATGAAGAAAATGCCGGCGCCCCAACTGAAGATCAGCGGCGAGAATTTGAGATCGGCATTCATCGTCAGCGCGGCGAAGCCGAGGTTCACCCGATCGAGATACGAGAAGAAGTAGGCGACGATCAGGAACGGAATGAGCCGCCACGATATCGCGCGGATGGTGCTGCGCTCGAGCTCCGAGGGTGCGCCGGCTGCACTGTCGCGACCGTGCTGGCTATCGGATGCGCTCATGGGGAATCCTCTTTGTTGTTCTTGTCGTGCGCCGGGCGACGGCAGAAGACTTTGGGCGCGCGGAGTATGCCCACGCGCAAAAGGTTCCTTCAAGCCACAACAATTCCGGGAGAGACGCGATCCGCAGAATACCGCATCGGCACCGCAACATTGCGCAGGAACGTTTGCGGCGCCCGCTCATTGTCTTCCCGACAAACGGCTTATCCCCCAACCCGCAGGAGACATGCAATGGGCAGCACCACGGACAAGGTGAAGGGCGTCGCCAACGAGACCGTCGGCAAGGTCAAGCAAGATATCGGCGATGCGGTCGGCTCCGAGAAGATGAAGGCCGAGGGCATGGCGCAGGAGGCCAAGGGCCACGTTCAGAAGACGGTCGGCGATGCCAAGGCGGCCGCCAAGGATGCCGCCAACAAGGCGGCCGACCTCGCCAACCGCAAGCTGTGATCGCGCAAGGCGCTCCGGCGTCTTCCGACCAGCCCGGCGAAGCGTCGTTTCGTCATTGCCGGGCTGGACCCGGCAATCCCTCTTTCCCTTGGAGATGATGGATGCGCGGGTCAAGCCCGCGCATGACGATTGCCGATTCCATTCGATCGAAAACCGTCTTAGTAGCCGAGCGCGCAGCCGTCCTTGCGCGGGTCCGACGCGCCGATCAGCGCGCCGCGTTCCCAGTCGATCCAGATCCCCTGCCCGCCTCCCCACGGCACCGAGACCCGGCTGGTCCGGTGGCCGATCTTCTGCAGCGCCGCCACCGTGCTCTCGGGGATGCCCTCTTCCATCTGGTAGATGCCCTCGTAATGCAGCGCGCGCGGCTGATCGATCGCCTCCTGCAGGTCGAGACCGTAATCGACCACGTTGGTGAGCACATGCACCTGGCCGACCGGCTGGTACTGTCCGCCCATCACGCCGAACGGCATCACCGCGCGGCCCTCCCTGGTGGCGAGGCCGGGAATGATGGTGTGCAGCGGCCGCTTGCCCGGCGCGATGCAATTCGGGTGATCCGGCTGCACCCGGAATCCGGCGCCGCGGTTCTGCAGCAGCACGCCGGTTTTGTTCGAGACGATGGCCGCGCCGAACGAATGCGCGATCGAGTTGATGAAGGAGCAGGCGTTGCGGTCCTTGTCGACCGCGGTGCAGTAGATCGTCGACGGATTCATCGGCGGCGACACCTTGGGCAGGTCGAGCAGCCCGTCCATCCTGATCTTTCCGGCGAATTCCGCCGCGAACTCCTTGGCGAGAATCCGCACCACATCGACATCGACATGCTGCGGGTCGCCGATGTGGACTTCCCGCATCATGTAAGCCGCGCGCGCCGCCTCCGCCTCGAGGTGCAGGCGCTCCGGGCTGAGCGGCGCATATTGCGTCAGATCGAAGTGCGACAGGATATTGAGCATTACCAGCATGGTGATGCCGGGCCCGTTCGGCGGGCATTGCCAGACCTCGTAGCCGCGATAGCTGGTGCCGACCGGCGTCGTGGCCTCGGTGCTGTGCGCGGCGAAATCCTCCAGCGTATGCAGGCCGCCGATGCCGCGCAGCGTCTCGACGATGTCTTCCGCCACCGCGCCCTTGTAGAAGCCGTCGGGCCCCTGCCTGGCGATCAGGCGCAGCGTTTCGGCGAGCTCCGGCTGCCGGATCACGTCGCCGACCACCGGCGCCTCGTTGTTGAGCAGCAGGTAGCGCGCGGTGTTGACCCCCTTGCGCAGCTTGGCGAGGCCGTTGTGCCAGTCGAAGGCAACGCGCGGGGCGACGACATAGCCCTGCTCCGCAGCCTCGATCGCCGGCTGCAGCACGCGGTCGAGCCCGAGCCGGCCGTGATCGCGCAGGATCGTCGCCCAGGCGTCGATCGAGCCAGGCACGGTCACCGCGTGGGGGCTGGTGAGCGGAATCGCCGCAATGCCGTGATCGAGATACCAGGCCGCCTCCGCCGCGCGCGGCGCACGGCCGGAGCCGTTATAGGCGACGATCCTGTCCTGTCCCTTTGGCATATAGAGGGCGAAGCAGTCGCCGCCGATCCCGGTGGACTGCGGCTCGATCACACCGAGCAGCGCGCAGGCCGCCACCGCCGCGTCGGCCGCCGTGCCGCCGGCCTTGAGCATCTCGATCGCCGCCAGGGATGCCTGCGGATGCGAGGTCGCCACCATGGCGTTGCAGGCATGGACAGTGGAGCGTCCGGCAAACTGAAAATTTCTCATCGCGCACTCTTCACATTGTGGTTCCCGCCGCACCGGCCTCCGTTCCTTGGCACTTCGCGGCGACAAGAGCAATGCTCGCCCCGGCGGCTCCGCGGCGCGCCCGCATCGGGTTTTTCCGGACGGCGGGTTTTCCTCGCCTGCGCCTCCTGATAGTCAGGACCGATGGATTACGCAGTTGCAGCATTCTATCAATTCGTCAGCCTGCCGGACGCCGCGGCAATACGCGCGCCGGCGCGCGCGCTGTGCGCCGCGCATCGGCTGAAAGGCACCATCCTGCTGGCCCGAGAGGGCATCAACGGCACCGTTGCCGGCGCACCCGCGGATCTCCACGCCGCCATCGCGGAGCTGCGCGGCGGGCCGCTGTTCGCCGGCCGGCTCGACAAGCTCGAGCTGAAATACTCCGCCGCCGCGGCAATGCCGTTCCAGCGGCTCAAGGTGCGCCTGAAGAAGGAGATCATCACCTTCGGTGACAACAGGGCCGATCCGACCCGCCAGGTCGGCATCTATGTCGATCTGTCCGCGTGGAACGCCCTCATCGAATCGGACGACGTGCTGCTGCTCGACACCCGCAACCGCTTCGAGGTCGCGATGGGGACTTTCGCCGGCGCCGTCGATCCGGCCATCGACAGTTTCGGCGCGTTCAAGGATTTTGTGGCGCGCAGGCTCGATCCGGAGCGCGACCGGAAGATCGCGATGTTCTGCACCGGCGGCATCCGCTGCGAAAAGGCGAGCGCCTATCTGCTCGCGAACGGTTTCGCGGAGGTCTACCATCTGCGGGGCGGCATCCTTAAATATCTGGAGACGACGCCGGAAGCCGAAAGCCTCTGGCGGGGCGCGTGCTTCGTATTCGACGAGCGCGTCGCGCTGGGGCACGGTCTGATGGAACAGGGACAGACGCGACCCGTGAAGGAGTGACAATCATGTCCGAGACGAAAAATCGCGCCGTGGATGCCGCCACGAAGGAGCTGCTCGATACGTTCGGCGCCCGCCTCGACACGCTCGAGACCCGTGTGGCCTATCAGGACGAGACCATCGAGACCCTGAACCAGACCGTCACCTCGCAATGGCAGCAGATCGAGGGATTGCGGCGGCTGGTGGCCGATCTCAGCGAACAGCTCAGCGAGGCGGAAAGCACCACCACCGACCTCGCCGCCGAGGAACGCCCGCCGCATTATTAGCGTTCGCGATGCGAAAGCGGCAAGGCAGCGGCGTGCGGCCGGCAAGGCACCGGCCGCTGTATTGGTGAGCGCGCGCGTGCTGCGCCGCGCTCACGGCATCGTTCCGGACATATCCGCCATGAAAGCGTTATGCTGCGTTGACACCCGCGCGTAACGGCCTACATTGAGTTCGTTCCGAGGGGAGCTCCGTCATGGAGCTGAGATTCCGCAGGATCGTTTCCAGGGCCCGTCATCACAAGCCTGGAACATCAGCGCGGTGACCCTTTGAACCTGATCCGGGTCATGCCGGCGAAGGGACAGGGATGGTTCAAAAACTGCAAGCCCAGCAAGGGACATCGCCGATCCACGTCATTGGAGCGGGTATCGCCGGCTCATGGCAGGCCCTGCTGCTGGCGAAGGCCGGCCATGCCGTGATGCTGCACGAGCGCAGCGATGCCGCGATGGCGCAAGGCACCAGCCGCTGGGCCGGCGGCATGCTGGCCCCCTATTGCGAACGCGAGGGCTCCGAGCCGCTGATCACGCGCCTTGGCGTGCGCTCGCTCGACCTGTGGCGGCGCCACCACCCCTCCACGCCGTTCAACGGCTCGCTGGTGATCGCGCATCCGCGCGACCGCGCCGACTACGAGCGCTTTGCCCGCCTGACCTCGCATCACCGACGGCTCGACGCCGACGGTGTGATGCGCGTCGAGCCGTCGCTCGACGGCCGCTTCCGCGAGGCGCTGTTCTTTCCCGACGAAGGACATGTCGAGCCGCGCCGCGTGCTGCCGGCGCTGCATGCCGGCATCCGCGCCGCCGGCGGCACCGTCAAGTTCAACAGCGAGGCACGCCGCGGCGACCTCGACGGCACGGTGATCGACTGCCGCGGCATCGCCGCGCGCGACGTCTGCCCCGATCTGCGCGGCGTCAAGGGCGAGGAGATCACCATCGAGACCGACGAGATCGAATTGTCGCGCCCGGTCCGCCTGCTGCATCCGCGCTGGCCGCTTTACATCATCCCGCGCGAGAACCACCGCTTCATGATCGGCGCCACATCGATCGAGTCCGAGGATTCCGGCGTCACCGTCCGCTCGGCGCTCGAACTGCTGAGCGCGGCCTATACGGTGCATCCGGCATTCGGCGAGGCGCGGATCATCGAGATCGGCTCCGGCCTCAGGCCGGCGCTGCCGGACAACCTGCCGCGGATCGTCATCGACGGCCGCACCATCACGGTGAACGGGCTTTATCGTCACGGCTTTCTGCTGGCGCCGGCGCTGGCCGAGCTGACGCTCAACTTCATCACATCCGGCACCATCGACAATGAGGTGATGCAATGCGCGTAACGATCAACGGCGAACCACGCGAGGTCTCGGCGAACCGCGTCGATGCGCTGCTGACCGAGCTCGACTATGAGGGCACGCATTTCGCGATCGCGCTGAATTTCGACGTCTTGCCGAGAGGCCGCTGGGCCGAAACCGCGATCAAGGCCGGCGACGAGATCGAGATCATCACGCCGCGGCAGGGAGGGTGACGATGTCAGGCCGCGAGCATAGCCGTCATCCTCATAGCCGTCATCCGGAAGCGGCCGCCTCTGCGGCCGCCCTCGCAGGGCGACGGCGGCATGCGCTCATCCTTCGAGGCACGGCGCTGCGCGCCTCGCACCTCAGGATGGCGGGGATCGCGAGGAGAGACTGAATGCTGAAATTCTACGACCGCGAATTCACCTCCCGCCTGCTGATCGGCACCGCGCTCTATCCGTCGCCGAAGATCATGCAGGATGCGATCCGCGCCTCGGGCGCCGAAATCGTCACCGTATCGCTGCGGCGGGAGGCTGCCGGCGGCAAGGCCGGCGACGCCTTCTGGTCGCTGATCCGCGAGCTCGGCGTGACGGTGCTGCCGAACACCGCCGGCTGCCGCACGGTGCGCGAGGCGGTGACCACCGCGAAGCTCGCGCGCGAACTGTTCGGCACGCCGTGGGTGAAGCTCGAGGTGATCGCCGACAACGACACGCTGCAGCCCGACGTGGTGGGCCTGGTCGAGGCCGCAACGATCCTGATCAAGGATGGCTTCGAGGTGTTCCCCTATTGCACCGACGATCTCGGCGTCGCGACGCGGCTGGTCGAGGCCGGTTGCCGGGTGGTGATGCCATGGGCCGCGCCGATCGGCTCCGCCAAAGGCATCACCAATCGCGACGGGCTGAAGCTGCTGCGCGATCGCCTGCCCGACATCACGCTGGTGGTCGATGCCGGGCTCGGCGCGCCGAGCCACGCCGCCGAGGCGCTCGAACTCGGCTACGACGCCGTGCTGCTCAACACCGCCATCGCCAAGGCCGACGATCCGGTGGCGATGGCGAACGCCTTCCGCCTCGGCGTCGAAGGCGGACGCGCCGCCTGGCAGGCGGGCCTCATGGAGGCGCGCGATTTCGCCTCTCCGTCAACTCCGGTCGTAGGGACACCGTTCTGGCATGCCGTATCCTGATCGCTTCTATCCCGTGGTGGACTCGCTCGACTGGGTCAGGCGCCTGACCGCGCTCGGCGTCGGCACCGTTCAGTTGCGCGCCAAGGATCTGAACGACTCTGAGGCGCTACAGCTCGTCAGCGACGCGCTCGAGATCACCCGCAACACCCCAACCAAACTGGTGGTGAACGACTATTGGCGCGCCGCGATCCTCGCCGGCGCGCAGTATCTGCATCTCGGCCAGGAGGACCTGGCCGAGGCCGATCTCGACGAGATCCGCAAGGCCGGGCTGTCGCTCGGCCTCTCCACCCATGACGACGCCGAGCTGGAGACCGCGCTGCGCGCGAAGCCGGATTACGTCGCGCTCGGCCCGATCTTCTTCACCACGCTGAAGGCGATGCGCTTCGCCCCGCAGGGCATTGCCAAGATCACCGAGTGGAAGCAGCGCATCGGCGACATCCCGCTGGTCGCGATCGGCGGCATCAAGCTGGAGCACGCCGCCGACGTGTTCGCGGCCGGCGCCGATTCCATCGCCGTGGTCAGCGACGTGACGCAGAATCCCGATCCCGACGCGCGGGTGCGCGCCTGGCTCGAACAGGTGGCTGAAACAGCATGAGGTGCCGTCATGTCCACGTCGCTCTTCATCGCAAGGCTGATCGGCCCGGTGATGATCGTCGCCGGTCTCTCCGTGTTGCTCAACCGGCAAGATTTCCGCTCCATGGCCGACGACTTTCTGGCCAGCCGCGGGCTGATGTTCCTCGGCGGGCTGCTGGTGATGCTGGGCGGCCTCGCCATCGTGCTGAGCCACAACGTCTGGACCGCGGACTGGCGCGTCATCGTCACGCTGTTCGGCTGGCTGCTGACGATCGCCGGCGCGATCCGCATCATCGAGCCGCCGTTTCTCTATTCCGGCGCACAAGCCATCCTGCGTCACCGCACGATGTCGTCGATCGTCGGATTGATCTGGCTGGCGCTCGGCATCGTCTTTTGCCTGCTCGGCTATCTGCACTGACAACCAATCCTCAAACCGGAGAAACGCCATGAACATCCGTTCCAATCCGGACACCACGCTTCCCGCCGTCACCACCGGCCCGCTGCCCGCCTCGCGCAAGATCTATGTCACGCCCGAGGAGGCGACCGATCTGCGCGTGCCGCTGCGCGAGATCATGCTCTCCGAGGGAGCGGGCGAGCCGAACCTGCCGGTCTACGACACCTCCGGCCCCTATACCGATCCGAACGTCGTCATCGACGTCAATGCCGGCCTGCCGCGCACGCGCCTCGAATGGGTGAAGGAGCGCGGCGGCGTCGAGCAGTACGAGGGGCGCACGATCAAGCCGGAAGACAACGGCAATGTCAGCGCCGCATCCGCGGCCGCCGCCTTCAAGGCCCACCACAAGCCGCTGCGGGGCGTCGGCACTTCTGTTCCCTCCCCCCTCGTGGGGGAGGGTCAGGGAGGGGGGGCAACCACGAACGCCGTGCGAGCGAATACCCCCACCCCTAACCCCTCCCCACAAGGGGGAGGGGAACGGAAAGGCACTGCCTCTCTCGACGCCATCCGCCGCATCCAGGCTGAGCGCGCTGCTGCCGGATTGCCGCCGCTCATCACCCAGCTCGAATTCGCCCGCGCCGGGATCATCACCAAGGAGATGATCTACGTCGCCGCCCGCGAAAATCTCGGGCGCAAGGCGATGCTGGAGCGCGCCGAAGCCGCGCTCCAGGACGGCGAGAGCTTCGGCGCGGCGGTCCCGCCCTTCATCACGCCCGAATTCGTGCGCGACGAGATCGCGCGCGGCCGCGCCATCATCCCCAGCAACATCAATCACGCCGAGCTGGAGCCGATGATCATCGGCCGCAACTTCCTGGTGAAGATCAACGCCAACATCGGCAACTCCGCCGTCACTTCTTCGGTCGAAGAGGAAGTCGAGAAGATGGTGTGGGCGATCCGCTGGGGCGCGGACACCGTGATGGACCTCTCCACCGGCCGCAACATCCATACCACGCGCGAATGGATCCTGCGCAACTCGCCGGTGCCGATCGGCACGGTGCCGATCTACCAGGCGCTGGAGAAGTGCAACGGCGATCCGGTGAAGCTCACCTGGGAGCTTTACAAGGACACGCTGATCGAGCAGTGCGAACAGGGCGTGGACTACTTCACCATCCATGCCGGCGTGCGCCTGCCCTACATCCACCTCACCGCCGACCGCGTCACCGGCATCGTCTCGCGCGGCGGCTCGATCATGGCCAAGTGGTGCCTCGCGCATCACAAGGAAAGCTTCCTCTACACCCACTTCGAGGAGATCTGCGACATCATGCGCAGGTATGACGTCTCGTTCTCGCTCGGCGATGGGCTGCGCCCCGGCTCGATCGCGGACGCCAACGACCGCGCGCAATTCGCCGAGCTCGAGACGCTCGGCGAGCTGACGCAGATCGCATGGAAGAAGGGCTGCCAGGTGATGATCGAAGGCCCCGGCCACGTGCCGATGCACAAGATCAAGATCAACATGGACAAGCAGCTCAAGGAGTGCGGCGAGGCGCCATTTTATACGTTAGGTCCGCTGACCACCGACATCGCGCCGGGCTACGACCACATCACCAGCGGCATCGGCGCCGCGATGATCGGCTGGTTCGGCTGCGCCATGCTCTGCTATGTCACGCCGAAGGAGCATCTCGGCCTGCCGAACCGCGACGACGTCAAGACCGGCGTCATCACCTACAAGATCGCGGCCCACGCCGCCGATCTCGCCAAGGGCCATCCGGCGGCGCAGCTGCGCGACGACGCGCTGTCACGCGCGCGCTTCGACTTCCGCTGGCAGGACCAGTTCAACCTCGGCCTCGATCCCGACACCGCGATGGCGTTCCACGACGAGACGCTGCCGAAGGAGGCGCACAAGGTCGCGCATTTCTGCTCGATGTGCGGCCCGAAATTCTGCTCGATGAAGATCACGCAGGACGTGCGCGACTACGCGGCGACGCTCGGCGACAACGAGAAGGCCGCGCTCGGACTTGCCGCCGGCGTGTCGATCAGCGGCACCATCGAGAACGGCATGGCCCAGATGAGCGAGAAGTTCATGAAGCTGGGCGGCGAGGTCTATGTCGAGGCCGATGCCGTGAAGGAGAGCAACAGCGCGCTGTCGTAACGCCCCGCCTTCGGGGGCGGCCGCCTGACGGATGCCGCCGCCCCCGAAGCCTGCTATGATGCCACTCATCGAGGGAATGGCCGGACCGGCCCTGACGACGGAGGCAACATGCCGAACGAAAGCACGTTCTCCCGCACCGATCTTGACGAGCGCATCGCGATCCTGCGCGACAACATCCGCCAATTGACCGAGCAGGCGGCCGCGGCTTCAGGCGCTGCGGCCGAAGAACTTAATGCCAACCGTATCGCTGAGCAGCAGGCCGAACTCGATATGCTCCTCAAACAGCGCGATGCCATGAAATCGTAGCCGATACCCGCCGTCCTGGATTTGACCTTCCGGTCATCATGGCCGGCGCCCGATGATGGCCGGTGCGTCCTCACGGCGCCACCAGTTCGATTGCCGGTGTCCCGGACGCGATGCGGCGCTTCAGCGGTGCATCGCAGAGCCGGGACCGTCGCAAAGGCAGCACGCAAAGACCGTCCGCAAATGCCGCCATTGGAACGGCCCCGGCTCAGCGGCGCGGCATGCCGCACCGCGTCCGGGGCACGGCGGGTCCGGCTGCGCGGCAGCGTCATCCTGAGGCGGCGATGCCCTTGCATCGCCCTCGAAGGATGGCGCGACATAACGGCCGTCGCCCTTCGATGGTCATGCTGCGCATGACCGCCTCAGGGTGACGGTCCACTCGCTCGACCGGACTCCGCCGCCTCAGGGTGACGGCGCTCCGCGGCGTCTCGCGACGACGATGCGATCCTGTTTTCCGGTCAGGCGCTCAGGGTAACGGCTTTCCGATTCGGCCTGAACCCATCCTGCTTCAGCCGCCCTGCTGCCGGGCCTTCTCGTCCTCCGGCGATTCGACATAGAAGCCGGACCAGTTGTCGATCAGCAGCAGATGATCGTGCACCGCCTTGACGCCCGGCGTGTTTTCCGCCGCGACGATGGCGGCGCGCCGCGCCCGCTCGTCGATGATGATGCCGTGCAGATGCGCGACGCCGTCGCGCACTGTCACCTGCAGGCCGGCGGGGCGCCAGTCCGCCTCCGACAGGGTCTTCATCAGGCGGGCGCGCACCTCCTCGTCGCCCGCCGTCGGGCCGGTGATGTCGCGCGCCAGGTCAGACACCGCACGCAGCAGATTGGCGCGGGTGACGATGCCGCAGAGCCGGCCGTCCCGCGTCACCAGCAGCCGCTTGACGTGATGCGCCTCCATGGCGGCGACGAGATCCTGCAGCGAGGTATCCTCGGTCACCGTCACCGGGTCGCGGGTCATCACGTCGGCCACCTTGCGGCCGTGCGCCTGCACATAGTCCGCCGCCTCGCGTCCGGTGCCGAGAACGAACTGCAGCCAGTTCGGCCGCTTGCGCTCGGTGCCGAGCTCGGAGCGGCGCAGGAAATCACCCTCGGTGACGATGCCGACCACCCGGCCGTCCTCCACCACAGGCAGACCGCTGATGTGATTGTCGAGCATCAGCTTGGCGGCGTCGGCCACGGATGTCGCGGGTGACACGGTGATGACGTTCTCGGTCATGATCTGACGGGTCTGCATGGATGGCTCCCTTGATCGACATCGCATCTATGCGAGATCGGGCCTTGCCTGGTGGTCCGGAAGTTCGCTTTATTTTCTCTCCGAGTCCATGATGCGAGCTTCGGATATCAGGGCACCGGGCTCTTTGAGCGGCCGCAAGTAACTTGGCTAAAGTAACTTGGCCAAAGCAATCTGGCGAAAGTAACCTGGCGAAGGTCCGCGGAAAGGTGTCCTATCCTGCACCGCGGCACGCCGACTCTCAACCATGGGAACAGGAAACAGCGATGGCCCTGCTTCAGAACCATCTCGCCGTGGTCACCGGCGCAGGCTCCGGCATCGGCCGCGCCATTGCCCTCGGCTATGCGCGCGAGGGAGCCCGCATCGTCGTCCTTGACGTCGACGGCGATGCTGCGGCGGAGACGGCAAAGGCCGTGGCCGCCGCCGGGGGCGCCGCGGACGGCTTCGCGCTCGACGTCAGCCGCCGCGACGACTGCCGCGCGGTGGCCCGCACCGTCGCCGAGCGGATCGGACAGGTCTCGATCCTGGTCAACAATGCCGGCATCGTCCGCCGCAACGGCATGCTGGGGCCGGAGGACGAGGTGACGAAGGATTGGGAGGATGTCATCGGCATCAATCTCACCGGCGTCTTCAACGTCACCCAAGCCTTTCTCGCGCCGCTGCGCGCGGCCAAGGGGCGGATCGTCAACATCGGCTCGATCCAGTCCTTCGTCCATGTCCGCACCCCGAGCTCGCCGGCCTACACCGCTTCGAAGCACGGCGTGCTCGGCTTCACCCGCGCGCTCGCCGCCGAGCTCGGCAAGGAGGGCGTGCGCGTCAACGCCATCGGTCCCGGCTTCATCGCCACGCCGCTCAATGCCCAGGCCCGCGCCACCAATCCGGAGCTGGTGAAGGCCTTCATGGACCACACGCCGCTCGGCCGCCCCGGCACGGCAGAGGACATCGTCGGCCCGGCGGTCTTCCTCGCCTCCGACCTCTCCGCCTATGTCACCGGCAGCATCGTGATGGCCGATGGCGGCTATCGAAGCGTCTGAATAAAGCGGGTGCGCGCCCCTTCATTGCCCGTGGGCGCCTCGGGGCGACGGCACACAGCGCCAGCGTTGGGAGTCAGGAGCCGCCGTCCTTGCCGGCCGGCTCGGTCACGCGGCCGTAATACTGCGTGCCGATCTCGATCGGGCCGCGGCCGGTGGCGCGGCGATGCGCGTTCGTATCGCGCAGCGAGTAGACGCAGCCGCAATATTCCTGCTGATAGAACTGCTCGCGCTTGCTGATCTCGATCATCCGCGCGGCGCCGCCGCCCTTGCGCCAGTTGTAGTCCCAGTAGGACAGGCCGGGATAGCGGCTGGCGGCGCGCACGCCGCAGTCGTTGATCTGCGCCATGTTCTTCCAGCGCGAGATGCCGAGCGAACTGGTCATCACCGGAAAGCCGTGCTCGTGAGCATAGAGCGCGGTGCGCTCGAACCGCATGTCGAAGCACATGGTGCAGCGGGCGCCGCGCTCCGGCTCCCACTCCATGCCGCGGGCGCGGGCGAACCAGTTCTCCTTGTCGTAATCGGCATCGACGAAGGGAACGTCGTGCTTCTCGGCGAAGCGGATGTTCTCCTCCTTGCGCAGCAGATATTCCTTCTCCGGATGGATGTTCGGATTGTAGAAGAAGATGGTGTACGCGATCCCCGAGGCCAGCATCGCCTCCATCACCTCGCCGGAGCACGGCGCGCAGCACGAATGCAGCAGCACCTTCTTCTCTCCGCCGGGCGGGGTCAGCACGGGTCGGACCAGATCGTTCATCGGCAGGCTTTCGGCTCTCGACTGTCAGGGACCTGCGGCCGCAGGCGGCCCATTCGGCCGGGACGATAGTGGGAGGCCCGACGCTGTCAAGCCATAAGGCTTGCCGCCGCGGCATGATGGCGACATGGTGGCAAGGCGGCAAAGCGGGCGGCCGCGGACATCACACCCGGAACACGGCGATGTGAAACTTCGTCGCGTAACGAACGCGGCCCGCCGCACGTCAGGACAGTGACACCCACCTTCCCGAGGCGGAGCCTTTCGATCGATGATCCTGTTCCTGCTGGCCTATCTCGGCGGCGTCCTCACCATCGTCAGCCCCTGCATCCTGCCGGTGCTGCCGTTCGTGTTCGCCCGCGCCGACCGCCCTTTCCTGCGCAACGGGCTGCCGATGCTGATCGGCATGGCGCTCACCTTCGCGCTGGTCGCGACACTGGCGGCGGTGGCGGGCGGCTGGGCCGTGGCCGCGAACCAGTATGCGCGCTTCGCCGCCATCGCGCTGCTCGCCGTGTTCGGCGCCGCGCTGCTGTTTCCCTCGCTTGCCGAACGGCTCAGCGCGCCGCTGGTGGCGCTGGGCGCACGGCTGTCGGACTCCGCGTCCGGCGCGGATGAAAGACGCGGCACCGTCATCTCGTCGCTGCTGCTCGGCATCGCCACGGGCCTCGTATGGGCGCCCTGCGCCGGCCCGATCCTTGGCCTGATCCTCACCGGCGCGGCGCTGCAGGGCGCCAATGCGCAAACCTCGCTGCTGCTCGCCGCCTATGCCGCCGGCGCCGCCACCTCGCTGGCGCTGGCATTGCTGGTGGGCGGCCGGCTGTTCGCCGCGATGAAGCGCTCGCTCGGCGTCGGCGCGTGGCTGCGGCGCGGGCTCGGCGCGCTGGTGCTGGCCGGGGTCGGCGCCATCGCGCTCGGGCTCGATACCGGGATCCTCACCAGGATCTCGCTGGCCGGCACCGCCCGGATCGAACAGGGCCTGCTCGACCGGCTTCGCCCGTCCGGCGCCGCCCCCGCCGGCAATGCCATGATGGCGAAACGCGACGCGCCGGCGGCATCAGGACGGCCCGCGAACACGCCCGCCGACGAGGCCGATGCCGACGCCATGGCCGACCTGCTGCCGGTCGAGGGCACGCTGCCGCCGCTCGACGGCGCGGTGGCGTGGCTGAACTCGCCGCCGCTCAGCACGGCGCAGCTCAAGGGCAAGGTGGTGCTGGTCGACTTCTGGACCTATTCCTGCATCAACTGCCTGCGCGCCCTGCCCTATGTCCGCGCCTGGGCCGAGAAATACAAGGATCAGGGGCTGGTGGTGATCGGCGTGCACGCGCCGGAATTCGCCTTCGAGAAAGACACCGGCAACGTGACGAAGGCGGTCCGCGATCTCAAGATCGGCTATCCGGTGGCGATCGACAACGACTACCGGATCTGGCGCGCCTTCAACAACCAGTACTGGCCGGCGCATTACTTCATCGATGCCGAGGGCCGCATCCGCCATCACCACTTCGGCGAGGGCGACTACGATGCGTCGGAGCGCATCATCCAGATGCTGCTGTCGCAGGCCGGCCACCGCGTCACCGCGCCGGGGCTGGTGGAGGTCAGCGCCGCGGGCGCCGAGGCCGCGCCCGATATGGCGCGGGTGAAATCGCCGGAAACCTATCTCGGCTATGCGCGCGCGGAGAATTTCGTCTCGCCCGGCGGCGCGGTGCATGACAGGCCCCACCGCTACGCGGCCAGCCTCGCTGCGCGCAACGACTGGGGCCTGATCGGCGAATGGACCGTCAGCCACGAGCGCGCGGCGCTGGATGCGGCGGACGGCGGCATCGTCTACCGCTTCCACGCCCGCGACCTGCATCTGGTGCTGGGGCCCGGCGCCGACGGCAAGCCGGTGCGCTTCCGCGTCACCATCGACGGGAAGCCGCCCGGTCCCGACCACGGCATCGACGCCGATGCCGAGGGCAATGGCGTCGTGACAGGCGAGCGGCTCTATCAACTGGTGCGGCAGCAAGGCGAGGTGACCGACCGCACCTTCGAGATCCGCTTCCTCGATCCCGGCGTGCGCGCTTACGCCTTCACGTTCGGCTGATGCCGATGAAAACGGCTCCGTGCCCCGGACGCGGTGCGGCATGAAATGCCGCTCCGCAGAGCCGGGGCCGTTCCAGCCACGGTATTCGTGACGGTCCCGGATCAGCGAAGCAGCGCGGCGCTGACGCTTGCGCCGCATCGCATCCGGGACACGGCAACGCCGCGTTAAAATTCACGTCTGCCGATACCGCAAGACCACGAACTCGGTGTCGTCATAGGCGCGGCGCTCCAGCTCCGCGAAGCCGGCCGGCGCGGCGAAGGCCGCCGCCTTCGCCTCCTCCACCACCACCAGCGCATCGGGCGCGAGCCAGCCGCCATCGCGCAGCGAGGCGAGCGCGGCCTCGCCGAGGCCCTTGCCATAGGGCGGGTCGAGAAACACCAGACCGAATGGCTCAAGCGGATGCGCCGGGCCGAGCCGGGTGGCGTCGCGCCGATACACCTTGCTGACGCCGCCGAGGCCGAGCGCCTCGATATTGTTGCGCAACAGCGCGCGCGCTTCGGCGCCGTTGTCGACGAACAGCGTGAAGGCCGCACCGCGCGAAATCGCCTCGATGCCGAGCGCGCCGGTGCCGGCGAACAGGTCGAGCACCCGCGCGCCGCCGACCGGATCGTCATAGGCATGGATCAGGATGTTGAACAGCGCCTCGCGCAGGCGGTCCGCGGTCGGCCGGATCTCGCGCGACGACGGCGCGACGATGTTGCGGCCCCGCAGCCGTCCGCCGACCACGCGCATCAGCGAGCGCTCCGACCAGAACGTTGCATCCTCAGTCCCTGGGCTTCAGGTCGCGCTTGCCGTGATAGCCGCGCTTGGGGCGCTGCGGCCGGCCGCGCGCGACGGCGTCGTTGCGCTCCTTCGCCTCCTCGCTGCCGGTGCGCTGCACGACGACGCGGCGGCCCTTGCGATCCTCCACCACGCTGCGCTTGGCCCGCGGCTTTTCCGCCGCGCCTGCCGCGCGGGCGGCCGACGGCGCGCCGAGGTCGACGCCGGCCCGCTGCGCGATCCTCTCGCCGAGCTGGTCGCGCAGCACGCGGCCGCGCACCTCCTCCACCTCGCCCTCGGGAATCTCGCCGAGCTGGAACGGGCCGTAGGACACGCGGATCAGCCGGTTCACCTCGAGGCCGAGCGCCCCGAGGATATTGCGGACCTCGCGGTTCTTGCCTTCGCGGATCGCGATGGTGATCCAGACGTTGCTGCCCTGCTCGCGCTCCAGCGTCGCTTCGACTGGCCCGTACTTGACGCCGTCAATCTCGACGCCGTCGCGCAGGCCGTCGAGCTGCGGCTGGGTGACCTCGCCATGGGCGCGGACGCGATAGCGGCGCAGCCAGCCGGTGTCCGGCAATTCCAGCACCCGTGCGAGGCCGCCGTCATTGGTGAGCAGCAGCAGGCCCTCGGTGTTGAAATCGAGGCGGCCGACGCTGATCAGCCGCGGCAGGCCGTCCGGCAGATGCTCGAACACGGTGGGGCGTCCCTCCGGGTCCGCATGCGTGGTCATCAGCCCGCGCGGCTTGTGATAGAGGAACAGCCGGGTGCGCTCGCGCTCCGGCAGCGGCTTGCCGTCCACCAGCACCACGTCGCTCGCGGTGATGTCGAGCGCCGGCGAATTGATGACGCGGCCGTTGACGGTGACGCGGCCCTGCTTCACCCAGTCCTCGGCGTCGCGGCGCGAGGCGAGCCCGGCGCGCGCCATCAGCTTGGCGATGCGCTCGCCGGTCTTGTCGGCGCGCGGCTCCGGCGGCGCCTGTTTCTGCCGGTCCTCCGGCTTGCGCGCGCGATAGGCGCCACGCCCGCCGAAAGCCGGACGCTTGGCGAAAATCCTGCTGTCGTCCTCGTTGTCGCGGCGCAGACGATCGGTGAAGCGGTCGCGTCGGCCCTCGCTGCGCGGATGATCCTGCCACGCCTCGCGCGCCGAGGGTTTGCGGTCCTCGCGCGGGCGGCGGAAGGTCGGGCGATCCCCGCGATCCTCCCTGCCCTCGCGCGGCCGGTCGAATTTCGGACGCTCGCCGCGGGGCCGATCGAACTTCGGCTTGTCGAACGAACGCGCGCCACGGTCCGAGCTTCCCTCGCGCGACCGCGAGAAACGCGGACGCTCCTCCCCGCCACGATCGTCACGCGGCCGGTCGAACTTGCGCGCGCCGAAGTCCTTGCGCGGGCCATCGTTGCGGAAGCCGCCCTCCCCGCGCGGAGTGTACGGACGCTTCTCGCCGAACTTCTTGTCGCCGGGCCGCCCCGCGGGGCGCGCATCGCCGCGCTCGCCGCGTGGCGTATAGGAGCGCTTCTCGCCGCCACGATCATCGCGCGATTGAAAATCCTTGCGCGGCCCGCGATCCGGCCGATCCCCGCCACGGGCCGGGCGATCCTCGCGATTGAAGCGGGCCGGACGCGCATCGTCCCGCGAGCGACGCGGAGCGTCGTCACGATCACGCCGGGGCGCATCGCCATAGCTGCGGCGGGGCGCATCGCCGTCGCGCTTCCCGGCATAGGGCTTTTTGCCGAACGGCTTGTCGCCGAACGGCTTGTCGCCCTCGGTTTTAGCCGCGTAAGACCGCCGCTCGCCGTCAAGCTTGCCTGCCGGCGCCCGCTTGGCGAAGCCGCCGCCCGGCCCGCCCGCATCACGGCGGCCCTTGGCGCCGGATCCCTTTGCTCCTGGTCCCTTGGAACCCGGTCCCTTGGCGCCGGATCCCTTGACAGCTCCCTTGTCGCCCGGCCCTCTGGCGGCTGGCCTGCCCTCGCGCCGGCCGCGCGGAGGAACGTTGTTTTTGTCGCGGTCGCGGGGCATGAAGGCTCTCGTTCGAATGGCGTCAAATTGCGGGTGAAACGATGCGGGTGCGCCTGTGCACGCCTTTTCGCCGCGCCGTTCCGACGCGACAACCCGGCCTCCGCTTCGCTGAGGGCGCTCTCTTAACAGAGTTTAGGGCAAGACACGAGGCATGAGCGCAGCATCTTTCATGGATTTGGCCCTCGAACTCGCGGAACAGGCCGCCGCGGCCGGCGAAGTGCCGGTCGGCTGCGTGATCGTGCGCGACGGCGCGGTGATCGCCCGTGCCGCCAACCGGACGCTCACCGACCGCGATCCCACCGCCCATGCCGAGATTCTGGCGCTGCGCGCCGCCGCGCGGGCAGTCGGCAGCGCGCGGCTCACCGGCTGCGATCTCTATGTCACGCTCGAGCCCTGCACCATGTGCGCGGCGGCGATCTCCTTCGCCCGCATCCGGCGGCTTTATTACGGCGCCGCCGACCCCAAGGGCGGCGCGGTGGAATCCGGCGTGCGCTTCTTCGCATCGCCGACCTGCCACCATGCGCCGGAGGTCTATCCGTCGCTGGGCGAAACCCGCGCCGCGGCGCTGCTGCGCGATTTCTTCAAGGCGCGGCGGTGACAGACAGCCGTCACCCTGAGGCACTGTCGCGCAGCGACAGCCTCGAAGGGCGACGGCGCGACGTCATCGAGGCTTCGCGCGTCATACATCAGGACGGCGATCAACCCGCAAAAAATTCCAGCAGCGCGCGGCCCGTCGCGTCCGGATTTTCCTCGGTGAGGAAGTGACCGCTGTCGATCGGACTGCCGGTGACATTGACGGCCCACGTCTTCCACGTCTCCAGCGGGGTCGCCGCGGCTGCGGCGATGCCGGCGCCGCCCCACAGCGCCAGCAGCGGCACGGTGATCTTGTTGCCGGCGTCGCGATCCGCCCTGTCCTGCTCGAAGTCGGCATAGGCACCGGCGCGATAATCCTCGCACATCGCATGGACGCGGGACGGATCGCGGAACGGCGCGAGATAGTGCTCCATGGCGCGCGGATCGAAGGCATCGAGCGTTTTCGACCGGGTCCAGCTCGCCATCTTCTGCTTCAGGAAGACATCCGGCGCGCCGAGGATCAATTGCTCCGGCAGCGGCTCCGGCTGCGCCAGGAAGGTCCAGTGATAGATCTTCAGCGCATAGGCGCGGTCCATCCGCGCCCAGTATTCATAGGTCGGCAGGATATCGAGCACCGCCAGCTTCGACAGCCGGCCCGGATGATCCAGGGCGAGACGATAGGCGACGCGCCCGCCGCGATCGTGCCCGGCCAGTCCGAAATGCACATGGCCGAGCTGCTCCATCGCCTCGACCAACGTCTTCGCCATCGCGCGCTTGGTGTAGGGGCTATGATCGGCATCGCTCGAAGGCATGTCGGACCAGCCGTAGCCGGGCAGATCGGCGATCACCAGCGTGAAACGCTCCGCGAGGCGCGGCGCCACCTTGTGCCACATCACATGCGTCTCGGTGAATCCGTGCAGCAGCAGCAGTGGCGGGCCCTCGCCGCCGACGCGGGCGAAGACGCGCCCGGCGCGCGTCCTGATCCATTCAGACTTGTAGCCGGGGAACAGATCGGCGAGATCGGGCATAGGCGTATCCTTCTCCTGTGCCCCGGACGCCGCGCAGCGCCGCTGATCCGGGGCCGTTCCAGACTCCAACACACATCGTGACGATCCCGGGTCTGCGCGGCAATACTCCGTATTGCGGCGCGCCCGGGATGCACCTAGACGTGTACGCCCCGTTCCCTTTCCACCGCGCGCCAGCCGATGTCGCGGCGGCAGAAGCCCTCCGGCCATTTGATGCGATCGACGGCCTGATAGGCGCGCGCCTGCGCCTCCTTCACCGTTCTGCCCGAGGCGCAGATGTTCAGCACGCGCCCGCCATTGGCGACGATGTGGCCATCGACGCGCCTGGTGCCGGCATGGAAAATCTCCACGCCCTCGACCTTCGCGGCGTCCTCCAGTCCCTCGATGCGCGAGCCCTTCGGCACGTCGCCGGGATAGCCCCTGGTCGCCATGATGACGGTGAGCGCGGGGTCGGGATACCAGCGCAGGTCGAAATGCTTCAACTGCCCGTCAATCGCGGCGAGCAGCGCCGGCACGATGTCCGACATCATGCGGATCATCAGCACCTGGCATTCCGGATCGCCGAAGCGCGCGTTGTATTCGACCAGCTTCGGCCCGTCCTCGGTGATCATCACGCCGGCATAGAGCACGCCCTTGTAGGGCGTTCCCATCGCCTTCAGCGCGCGCAGCGTCGGCAGAACCATCTCGTCCATGACGCGCTGGTTCATGGCGTCGGTCATCACCGGCGCGGGCGAATAGGCGCCCATGCCGCCGGTGTTCGGCCCTAGGTCGCCGTCGAAGGCGCGCTTGTGGTCCTGCGCGGTCGCGAGCGGCAGCGCGTGCTCGCCGTCGCACAGCGCGAAGAACGAAGCTTCCTCGCCCTCCATGAATTCCTCGATCACGACTTCCGCGCCGGCCTCGCCGAAGCCGCCGCCGAACATCATATCGATGGCGGCGATCGCCTCGTCGCGCGTCATCGCGACGACGACGCCCTTGCCGGCCGCGAGGCCGTCGGCTTTCACCACGATCGGCGCGCCCTGCGCACGGATGTAAGCCTTCGCGGCCTCGGCATCAGTGAAATGCGCGTAGGCTGCGGTCGGGATGTCGTTGTCGCGGCAAAGCTGCTTGGTGAAGCTTTTCGAGCTTTCCAGCTTTCCCGCGGCCTGCGTCGGGCCGAAGGTCTTGAAGCCGGCGGCGGTGAGATCGTCCACCATGCCGGCCGCGATCAGCGCATCAGGTCCGACCACCACCAGATCGATCTTATTGGCGCGGCAGAAATCGATCACCGCCGCATGATCGGTGACGTCAAGCGCGACGCATTCGGCATCCTGGGCGATGCCGGCATTGCCCGGCGCGCACCACAGCTTCGTCGTCAGCGGCGACGCGGCGATCTTCCAGCACAGCGCGTGTTCGCGGCCGCCGGAACCGAGGACGAGAATATTCATGGGATACTGTAATCTCGGGTTTTCAATGGTTTCCACGCGGTTCGGGGCGGATTTCATGTGATGAAACGCCTCGAGCCGTCATTGCCGGGCTTGACCCGGCAATCCATCCTCCTTTTCTAGAAGATGGATGCCCGGATCAAGTCCGGGCACGGCCGACGGTGATTCCATCCCAAAGCAGCGCGCTTCCGGCATGGCGGTCCGCGGCCGCAACAGAACGGATGCCGATGCCCGCCAACTCCGCAGAGCTATTGCCGAATTCGCCGGAATACTCCGTCTCGGAGTTGTCCGCCGCGCTGAAGCGGACGGTGGAGGACACCTATGGCCATGTCCGGGTGCGCGGTGAAATCTCCGGCTTCCGCGGCGCGCATGCGTCGGGTCACTGCTACTTCGCGCTGAAGGACGACAAGGCCAAGATCGAGGCGGTGATCTGGCGCGGCAGCTTTGGCCGGATGCGCTTCAAGCCGCAGGAAGGGCTCGAGGTCATCGCCACCGGCAAGCTCACCACCTATCCGGGCTCGTCGAAATACCAGATCGTGATCGAGGCGTTGGAGCCCGCCGGCATTGGCGCGCTGATGGCGCTGATGGAGGAGCGCAAGAAGAAGCTCGCCGCCGAGGGCCTGTTCGACGAGGCGCGCAAGCAGCTCCTGCCCTACCTGCCGGAGGTGATCGGCGTCGTCACCTCGCCCACCGGCGCGGTGATCCGCGATATCCTGCACCGGCTCGAAGACCGCTTTCCGCGCCATGTCGTGGTGTGGCCGGTGCGGGTGCAGGGCGAGGGCTCGGCCGAGCAGGTCGCGGCCGCAATCCGCGGTTTCAACGCGCTCGCGGACGGCGGCGCGATTCCGAAGCCGGACCTGCTGATCGTCGCGCGCGGGGGCGGCTCGCTGGAAGACCTGTGGTCTTTCAACGAGGAGATCGTGGTGCGCGCCGCGGCGGAGAGCATGATCCCGCTGATCTCGGCGGTGGGCCACGAGACCGACATCACGCTGATCGACTTCGTCGCCGACAAACGCGCGCCGACGCCGACCGCCGCCGCCGAGATGGCGGTGCCGGTGCGCGCCGAGCTGTTCGTCGAGGTGGCCGGTTACGGACGCCGCGCCATGCTGTGCTGGCAGCGCGAGCAGGAGCACCGCCGCAATGCGCTGCGCAGTCTCGCCCGCGCGCTGCCTTCCGCCGCCGAGGTGCTGGCGATCCCGCGCCAGCGCCTCGACGCCGCCGCGGCCGCGCTGCCGCGGGCGCTGACGGCCAACACGCAGTTGCATCATCGCCGCTTCACGCGGGTGGCGGGCGAACTGACCCTCGGCGTCTTGCGCGCCCAGGTCGCCCATGCCCGCCAGCAGGTCGCCGGCTGCGGCGTTCGCCTCGGCCATTGCACCCGCGTGCTGCTGCAGCATCGGCGCGAGCGCTTCGGCGCGCTGGCGCTGCGCCTGAAAGCCGCACGGCAGGCCACCGCGCAGGCGCATCGCGCGGCGCTCGTCCGCGACCGCGAGCGCGCGGAGCGCCTCGCCGAGCGCGCCCGGCGCGCGGTCTCGACGCTGCTGCTGCGGCAGCGCGCCCGCGCCGATCACGCCGGTCAACTGCTCGCCGCGCTGTCCTACAAGGGCGTGCTGGCGCGCGGCTTCGCGCTGGTGCGCGACGAGGCGGGCCATGCGCTGCGCAGCGCGGCCGCGGTGGCGCCGGGCGCGCGCCTCGACCTCGAATTCGCCGACGGGCGCGTCGCCGCCGTTGCCGGCGCCGCGGCGGCGCCGGGCGAGCCGCCGAAGCGTCCGTCCAGAGCCGCGACGAAACGCCCCGCGCGGCCATCGGAACAGGGCGACCTGTTCTGAGCGGGCACCGTCGCGTCAGCGCAACCCCCGGCCCGCAAAGGCTATGCAAAGCTGCCCGCGGTTCCTATCTGTCAGGCGTGCCCGCCGGATGTATTCTGTGCTAGGGCTTGCTGTGCTAAGCCTTCGCGCAGCATCATTCCGACGTGAGATTTGGCGCGATCCTGTTCCGCGGGGAGCGCGAGGAGACCATCCATGCTGAACAGATTCGGGCCATCGGGCCAGGGCGAAGCGAAGGTGCAGTATCTCGACGGCGACTTTCGCATCATCACGCCCGGCGCCTATGTGGTCTGCGCGGTGACCGGCGTCCACATCCCGCTCGACGAGCTGAAATACTGGAGCGTCGACCGCCAGGAGGCCTATGCCACCCCGGATGCGGTGCTGCAGCGGCACTATCCGGACGTCCTGAAGCAGCGCGGCTGAGCCGTATCGCCCTCCCCGCGGCGATCACGCCGACGGCCGCGCCGCGCGAAGCGCCGAGGTCAGCAGCGTGCGGCAGGCCGTCTCGTCCGCGAAGCGCAGGCCGACCGGAAACGGCGTGACCGCCTCCGCCAGCGCGGCGAGATCGCCGTTGCGCAGCCGCGCCATATCCTTCTCGGTCGTCACCAGCTCAAGGCCGTCCCGCGCCGCCTCCTCGCGCAGCGCCGCGATCTCCTGCCGCGTCAGCGGATGATGATCGGGAAAGGCCCGCGTACGCGCCACCTCGATGCCCTGCGCGCGCAGCAGCGCGAAGAAGCGGTCCGGATGGCCGATGCCGGCGAAGGCCAGCACGCGGCGGCCGCGGAGCGCCGTCACCGCCGCCGGGTCCGGCACCACGTCGGCATGCAGCACCGGCACGCCGCGCGCCGCGAGCGCCGCCTCGACCGGCCGCGCCGCGCGCCCCGCGCCGATCACCAGCAGCGCATCGGTCCGCACCAGTTGCGGCAGCAGCGGCGCCCGCAGCGGCCCGGCGGGAAACCCCAGGCCGTTGCCGAGACCGCGGCCGCCATCGATCACGATCAGCGAAAGGTCCTTGCGCAGCGCCGGGTTCTGGAAGCCGTCGTCCATCACGATGACGCTGGCGCCGCCGGCCCGCGCCAGCGCCGCCCCGGCGACGCGGTCGCGCGCCACCACCACCGGCACCTGCGCCGCCATCATCAGCGGCTCGTCGCCGACCTCGGCGGCACGGTGCCGAACGGGATCGACCCGCAGCGGCCCCCGCGCCGTGCCGCCGTAGCCGCGGCTGAGCACCCAGGGCGTCTCGCCGAGCCCGCGCAGCATGGCGGCGAGCGCCAGCACCGTCGGCGTCTTGCCGGCGCCGCCGGTGTGGTAGTTGCCGACGCAGATCACTGGGATGCCGGCATCGTGGCCCGGCTTCGCCATCCGCGCTGCCGCCACCCGGCCATAGAGCGCCGCGAGCGGCAGCAGACATCGCGCGATCAGCGAGGTGGGCCTGTGCCAGAAGCCCGGCTCATGCATCGGCGCCGCCCTGCTCGAGCCGCAGTTGCAGAAGGTAGGGCTGCAGCGCCGACAGCGTGCGCTCGAGCGCGCCGCCGAGCTGCCTCACCACCTGCTCGGCGGCGACGATCGAGGCCTGCCGGGCCGCGGCATCATGCAGCAGGCGGCCGAGCTGCTGCACCAGTTCCGCCTCGCCGCCGGCCTGGTGCGCGCCGCCGGCCCGGTCCAGCGCGGCATAGACATCGGTGAAGTTGAACACATGCGGCCCGTGCACGATCGCCGAGCCGAGCTTGGCCGGCTCGATCGGGTTCTGGCCGCCGTGCGCGACCAGCGAGCCGCCCATGAACACGATCGGCGCGAGGCGATAGAACAGCCCCAGTTCGCCCATGGTATCGGCGATATAGACGCCGACCCGCGCGCCCGGCAGATCCTCGTGCGAGCGCAGCGCCACCTGCAGCCCGGCGGCCGTGACGAGCCGGGCCACCGCCTCGCCGCGCTGCGGATGGCGCGGCACGATGACGGTGAGCAGACGCGGGAAGTCGGCGGTGAGCTTCTTGTGGGCGGCGAGCAGGATCTCCTCCTCGCCGGGATGGGTCGAGGCCGCGACCACCACCTGCCGGCCGCGCGTCAGCGCCAGCAGCCGCTGCAGCCGCGCGTCATCCGCCGGCGGCGCATCGACGTCCCATTTCAGGTTGCCGGTGACGGCGACGCTCTCCGCGCCCAGCGCGGCGAAGCGCTCCGCGTCGATCTGCGACTGCGCGAGGCAGATGTCGAAGCGCCCGAGCAGCGCGCCGATGGTCCGCGACGCGCGCTGCCAGCGCGGAAACGAGCGCTGCGACATGCGGCCGTTGATCAGCACCATCGGCAGGCGGCGCGACGCGGCGGTCAGGATCAGATTGGGCCACAGGTCGGACTCGATGAACAGCGCCAGGCTCGGCTGCCAGTGATCGAGGAAGCGGGCGATGTATTTCGGCGCGTCGTAGGGCAGGAACTGGTGCATCACCTCCGGCGGAAACCGCTTGGTCACGATCGCCGCCGAGGTCACGGTGCCCGAGGTCACCAGCACCTGCAGCCCGCGCGCCCGCAGCCGCTCGATCAGCGCCGCCGCCGCCAGCACCTCGCCGACGCTGGCGCCGTGAAGCCAGATCAGCGGCCCGTCCGGCCGCGGCCTGCTGGCGATCCCGCGCCGCTCGCCGACCCGCGCCGGATCCTCCTTGCCCTGCCGGATGCGCTGCTTGGCCAGCAGGGCGGTCAGCGGCGCCGCCGCCGAGGACACCACGCGGTAGGCGCGCAGCAGCGGCGGCAGCGCGTCAGGCATGGCCGTCCTCTTCGCGCCCGACCGCCGCATAGGCGCGCCGGGTGGCGTCGTTCAGGGTGGCCTCCAGCCGCGCTCGCAACGCCTCCATGGTCTCGGCATCCGCATCCGGAGGGACCGTGATCACCTCGCCGCCGACCAGCGCGCCGCGGCCGAACGGCAGATTGATGGTGGTGCGGTCCCAGTTGTTCAAACGCAGGTAACGACTGGTCGCCATCGCGAACGGCATGATCGGCCGTCCCGACTCGCGCGCCAGCATGATAATGCCCATCCCGGCGACGCGCGACCGCTTCGGCACGTCGGCGGTGAGCGCCATGTTGTAGTTTTCCTCCAGCGCCCGCAGCATTTCCTTGAAGGCGCCGACGCCGCCCTTGCGGTGAAAGGCGGAGCCGTGGTCGCCCGAGCCGCGCACCGCGCCGATCTTCAGCCGCGCCGCGGCGATGGCATTGATCTCGCCGTCGCGATGGCGCGAGATCAGCACCTTGCCGCGGTGATGATCCTTGCGGATGAACGGCGTCATCAGATGCTGGCCGTGCCAGAACGCCAGGATCACCGGCATCTCCGGCTCGACCAGGTCGTAGACGTTCTCGGGGTCGAAGGTGAAGCGGTTGGTGCGCCACACCAGGCGCAGATATTCGGCCGCAGCCACGCCGATGGCGCGCTGAAGCCACGCGGAGCGCAACCAGTTCCGAAGGATTCGTTTCAATTGGCGGGCTTCGTGTCTGTGGCGTTCTGCGCGGGATCGAGCAGCCGGTGCAAGTGAACGATGAAATAGCGCATATGGGCGTTGTCCACGGTCTGCTGCGCCTTGGCGCGCCAGGCCGCCAGCGCGGTCGCGTAGTTTGGAAACACTCCGACGATGTCCACCTTGTCGAGATCCTTGAAGGTGACATGGTCGAGATCCGTCAGTTCGCCTCCGATCACCAGATGGAGCAACTGCTGCGGGCGATCCGTCATCGACGTCAGTCCTAAATGGTCAAAACCCAGCGTGGTCAGAATCCGATGGAGCGATTTGGCATTCGCGACCGGCCTTGCGGCAGTCCCGGACAGCGAATCTCAAATCCCAAGCTCCACCAGCAGTTTGTATCTGCCGGTGGTTCTTTTGAATCCAGCATTTGCAAGAGGCCCGCCTGAGCGGATGCAAATGCCAGAATCGAACCACCAGACATGGGAGGCCGGCCGCATTCACGCCAGCGGATGGCTGCGGAAATGCGCGATGACGGAGGCATGACGTTCACGCCCCGCCGCGACCAGAATTCCGTGTGTGACTTCCGGACGATTATAGCCGATCGGCTCCCCCGAAAGCGTCGTCATTTTACCACCCGCTTCGTGCACGATCAAATCGGCTGCCGCAAGGTCCCAATCGTGGCTCTGCCCGCCGGCGAAGGCGATATCCAGCCCGCCATTGCCGATCCGGCACAGCCGCAGCGCCAAAGACCCGATTCGCGGATGCATGGCCACACCCTGTTGCGGCAGGCCGAGCCGCTCCGCCAGCGGCTTCGGGCCCGCCACCCGGCTGAAATCGAGCGCGGTTCCGGAGGTGGCCTGGATCGGGCTGCCGCCGAGCGTGGCGCCATGGCCGCGCGCGGCGAAAAAGAATTCTCCGGTCGCCGGGGCGAATACGGCCGCCAGCACCGGCTGGCCGTCCTCCACCAGCGCCGCGCTGACGCACCAGTCGGCGCGGCCGGCGAGATAGCCGCGGGTGCCGTCGATCGGATCGACCACCCAGACCCTCTGCCGGCCGAGACGATCGGGATCGTCGGCGCTTTCCTCCGACAGCCAGCCGTAATCCGGCGTGGCGGCGCGCAGCCGCTGCTCGATCAGGTCGTTGACCGCGATGTCCGCTTCCGACACCGGCGACGAGGTGCCCTTGGTCCAGGTCCGCAGCTCGGTGCGGAACAGCGACAGCGCCAATGCCCCCGCCTCGCGCACCGTCACCGCCAGCAGCGCACCGTCGCGCCCGGCAGGTCCGGCGGCGATGGCAGGATCAGCGTCCGGCAATCGTCAGCCCTTCGATACGCACCGTCGGCGCGTTGACGCCGTAGCGGAATTCGAGGTCGTCGGCCGGCCGCAGCGACCTGAACATGTCGAACAGGTGTCCGGCGATGGTGATCTCGCTGACCGGATAGGTCAGCTCGCCATTCTCGATCCAGAAGCCGGAGGCTCCGCGGCTGTAGTCGCCGGTGACGCCGTTGACGCCGGAGCCGATCAGATCGGTGACGTAGAAGCCCTGCTTGATGTCGGCCATCAGCTCGGCCGGCGCGAGTTCGCCCGGCGCGAGGTGCAGATTATAGGCGCCCGGCATCGGCGGCGAGGAGACGCCGCGATGGGCATGGCCCGTGGTCGCCATGCCGAGTTCGCGCGCCGTCGCGGTGTCCAGCAGCCATGAGGTCAGGACGCCGTCGTCGATGATAGCGAGCGGCCGCGTGGCGACGCCCTCGGCATCGAAAGCCTGCGATCGCAGCCCGCGCACGCGACGCGGATCATCAACGATGCGGATGCCGCGCGCGAACAGCTGCTGGCCGAGGCGATCCTTCAGGAAGCTGGTCTTGCGCGCGATCGACGCGCCGTTGGCGGCGCCGACCAGATGCCCGACCAGCGAGCCGGCGACGCGCGGGTCATACACCACCGGCGCCTTGCAGGTTGCGACCTTGCGCGGATTGGCGCGCGCCACCGCGCGCTCGGCGGCGCGCCGCCCGATCCGTTCCGGCGCTTCGAGATCGGCGGCATGCAGCGCCGCGCTGAAATCATAGTCGCGCTCCATCGCGGTGCCCTCGCCGACGATGGCCGTCATCGACACGCTGTGGCTGGAGCGCAGATAGGCGCCGTGAAAGCCCGTGCTCGTCACCAGCACCATGCCGCCGATGCCGTTCGACGCCGACGCCCCGCCCGACTTGGTGACGCCCTTGACGGCGAGGCCGGCGGCTTCCGCCTCCAGCGCGCGCCGCTCGAGCTCGGCGGTGGACGGCATCGTCGGGTCGAGCAGATCGAGATCGGGGAAATCGCGCGCCAGCAGCGCCGGATCGGCGAGGCCGACATAGGCATCGTCCGGCGCGACCCGCGCCATCGCCACCGCCCGCTCGGCGAGCCGTGCGACGCCATCGGTGCTGACATCGTTGGTGGACACCACCGCCTGCTTCCTGCCGACCAGCACGCGCAATCCGACATCGTCGCCTTCGGAGCGTTCGGATTCCTCGACGCGGCCGTCGCGCACCTCGACGCCCTGCGACACGCCGCGCACCGCGACCGCGTCCGCCGCATCGGCGCCGGCGCGCCGCGCCGCCTCGACGAGACGTTGCGCGAGATCGCTCAGGGCGGATTGATCAAGCAGGCCGCCCTCGCCCGCTGCGGTCGTCGAGATGTCTGGTGAAGCGGTCACGAACAAGGTCCCATCGAACAGGATAAAGCAGCACGATGCAGCAGCGCGATGCAGCGGCACGGATCAGACGCAGATGCGATCGCCGCACGTCGACGTCAAGCGCCGGCCGGACATTTCGCGACAAATCCGCCGGATCCCGGCAACGACTCGTCAATCATGCCCGCCAACGTCTTGTCAATCATGCCCACCGAAGCAGGGCAAGTGACTTTCGGTTAACCAGGCTTTTTAAGCCAATTCCGACCGGGCTCTGGCAAAGTCTCACGCATCGACCGGGAACATAATCCTGGCGGGGAGATAAAAACCTTGAGGCGTCAGACAGCAACAGACGGGATCAATCCCGCAGGGTCGGGCCGCACGACGCGGCTCGACCCCCACTCACTGCCGATCAGCTTCGATGCGCACGACACGCGCGCGGACGGCAACATTCGGCACATCGAATTGCATCGCGAGCATATCGTGCTGCGACGCGCCGTGCACGGCATGCGCATGGCGATCAACGTGCGGGTGCGCGACTTCCTCGGCGTTGCGATCCGCGACAGGGGCGACAGGCAGATCCTGGTGCTGATGCACCGCGATCCGTCACTGTCGGTGCCGCTGGGCGAGATCAACGATCCGGCCGCGATCAACGACACCTGGCAGATGTGGAGCGATGTCTTCGCGCTGCCGCAGCTCGTCGAGGTCAACCGCGAGCCGGCACCGCGGCGGCGGCGGCGCAACGCGATCAGCAGGCGGCGTCCGCGCTTCCTGGTGCGGCGGCGCGCCGGACAGATGCCGGACCAGCCGGTGATCCATCGCGGCGAACACGAGATCATCGCGCGCGATTGAGTGCGGCCCGCCCGAGCACGGAGTCGTCCCTCCGCAGGCAGGGACGAGCCGGCGCAGGATCACGCGGCCCGCAGCACGGCGTCGACCACGAGGCCTGCGAACAGCAGCAGCCCCGCGTCGCGATTGGACTTGAACACCCGCAGGCACAGCGCCGGATCGGCAATATCGAGGCGGCGCACCTGCCAGGCCAGATGCGCGGCGAAGGCGGCGAGCCCCAGCGCCGCCGGCCAGCCCGCGCCGGCCAGCCACAGCGCAAGCCCGATCAGCACCACCGCGGCGGCGTAGAAGACCGTCAACGCCGGTTTCGTCCGCGCGCCGAACAACAGCGCGGTGGACTTGATGCCGATCAGCGCGTCGTCCTCGGTGTCCTGATGCGCATAGATGGTGTCGTAGGCGATCACCCAGCAGATCGAGCCGGCATAGAGCACCAGCGCCGTGGCATCGATGCGCCCGAGCTTCACCGCAAAGCCCATCAGCGCGCCCCACGAGAATGCGAGGCCGAGCACGGTCTGCGGCCAGTAGGTGATGCGCTTCATGAACGGATAGATCGCGACGATCAGCAGCGAGGCGATGCCGGTGGCGATGGCGAAGCGATTGAACTGCAGCAGCACCGCAAGGCCGATCAGCGCCAGCAGCGCCATGAAAACAGCGGCCTGCGCGACGCTCACCTGCCCGGCCGGAATCGGCCGCGAGCGGGTACGCTCGACGCTGCCGTCGAGCTTGCGGTCGGTGATGTCGTTCCAGGTGCAGCCGGCGCCGCGCATCACGAAGGCGCCGATGAAGAACAGCGCCACGATCCACGGCAGGTCGCTGACATCGCGCGCGACGCCGGCGGCGAGCGCCGCCGACCACCAGCACGGCATCAGCAGCAGCCATGAGCCGATCGGGCGATCGAATCGCGCGAGCCGCAGATAGGGCCGCATCCATAACGGCGCACGGGTGTCGACCCAGTTGTCGGTGGAATCGGCGACGCGCGCTGCCGCGTTGCTCATGGCCGGACGATCATCCTCGTTGCGGCGGGCGCGATCGCAGCCCGCCGGTCATCGCGTCAGCACGTTGCCGCCGAGCGTATCGAAGGTGCTGCCGCCTCGCTTGCTGGAACTGGCCTGCGGCATCGGCGCCGGCGAGCCGAGCACGTCGCTCAGCCGCGGCCCGACCGGCCCGCGCGGCTGGGCCGCCTGCTGCTGCGCGACCGTGCAGACCTGCTTCATCATCTTCTCGGTGTTCTTGTGGCCGTCGTGCAGCTGCTGGGCGATCTGCGAAGGAATGCCGCAGCGCTGCTGGTTGGCCCGCACGTAATTGATCATCTTCACTTCGGCCTGCGAGAAGGCGCCGATCAGCTTGCAGGCCTCCGAGGCCGGCGCGCGGCGATCGCTGGCGGCCTTGATCGCCGCGCCGCGCCGCTCCGCTTCCTTGCGCAGCGGCATGAATCCCTTCATGCACTCCTCGCCGCCCGGCGGGCCGGCCTGCGGTGCCGGTGCGAAAGCGGCGGAGACCGGCGGCGCGCCGTTCGAGGGGAATCCGCTCGGCGCCCCGATGGTCGCGGCGGGGGCTCCGTTGACGGGTGGGAACGGCGAATTGGCGGTGCCGCCGTTGACCGGCGGAAACGGGCTGTTGGCATTGGCCGCGCTGGATGGCAGCGGCGCGGGAAACGCGCCCTGGGCCTGGAGCGGCCCGGCCTGAAGGACCCAGGCGGCGATCGTCGAACATACGACCAAGCTGCGGATCATCACGGATTTCCCTCCGGCAGATTCCGATGGCTCACGGGAATCTCGCTGAACGTGGCAATTTGCGGTTTGGAGCCTTGTACGATTGCCGCTCACAGTTAACAACCCGTGGATTAGGGCAACAGCACGGCGTCGCACCGCGGCAAACTGGCAATCCGGCCCGAATACGCTAAAAAGCCGCCCGAAAACGGGATTTTGACCATGCCGCCTGTCGATTTCCGCAGCCCCCGCCTGTTCGTCGATGCGCCGCTCGCGGCGGCGGCGACGCTCGCCCTGACGCGGGCGCAGGCCAACTATCTCGGCAATGTGCTGCGGCTGGGCGCCGGACACACCGTCCTGGTGTTCAACGGCCGCGACGGCGAATGGCGGGCGACGATCGGCGGCGGCAAGCGGCCGGACCAGCTCGCCATCGCCGACCGGACCCGGCCGCAGGATCGCCTGCCCGACCTCGTCTACGTCTTCGCTCCGCTCAAGCACGCCCGGCTCGACTACATGGTGCAGAAGGCGGTGGAGATGGGCACCGCGGCGCTGCAGCCGGTGCTGACCCGCCACACCCAGGTGACGCGGGTGAATGGCGAGCGGATGCGCGCCAACGCCATCGAGGCGGCGGAACAATGCGGCATCCTCAGCCTTGCCGAGGTGCGCGATCCGGTGCCGCTGGCGCGCTGGCTCGACGCCCGCGAGCGGACACGCTTGCTGGTGTTCTGTGACGAGGACAGCGCCCTCGCCGCGCCGGTCCCGGCCCTGAAGACCGCGCGGACCGCGGCAGCGGCGGGCATCGACGTGCTGATCGGGCCTGAAGGCGGTTTCGCAGAAGATGAGCGCAACATGCTGTTGCATCAGCAAAATACCCTGCGCCTCGCGCTCGGGCCACGGATCCTGCGCGCCGATACCGCGGCGGTGGCGGCGCTCGCCCTGGTGCAGGCGACGCTGGGCGACTGGCGGCCGGCGCCGAACGCCGGATAGCCGTCAGGTTTCGCGGGGCGGCTTTATTGGGGCGGGCCATTGGCGCAAGCCGCCGCGGACCGGAAAGCCTGCGCCGTCCGACATTTGCCACGGGGACGTTCGCCCTGACTTGATCCGGAAGCGCGACCGGCCTTGCCGTACCGATCGACCTGATGTGATTTCGCATGAAATAAGAATAATACGCTGCGATTAAATCAGAATATCTTCTTAGATTCCTGCGGCACGGATCTACACCGTGTCCCGGACGCGATGCAGCGCATCAGCGGTGCATCGCAGAGCCGGGACCGTCGCAAACGCCGCCGTTGGAACGGCCCCGGATCAGCGGCGCGGCATGGCACGCCGCACCGCGTCCGGGGCACGGCAGGTCCGGCTCCGCGACAGCGCCATCCTGAGGCGCAACGGCGCAAGCTGCGAGCTCTGTCCCGTCATCCTGAGGCGCGAGCGCAGCGAGCCTCGAAGGCGTCATCCTGAGGTGCAACATGCGAAGCATGGAGCCTCGAAGGATGGCGCCTCACCGAGCATGACGCAGAACCTCGGCCGTCGCCCTTCGCGGCCGTTGCTGCGCAACGGCACCTCAGGGTGACGGCGCACCGCGGCGTCTCGCGACGAGGATGCGATCTTATTTTTCCGGTCAGACACTCAGGGTGACGGCCGTCGGCCATCAGCCCCCCGATCGCACCGTGTCCCGGACGCGATGCAGCGCATCAGCGGTGCATCGCAGAGCCGGGACCGCCGCAAACGCCGCCGCTGGAACGGCCCCGGATCAGCGGCGCGGCATGGCACGCCGCACCGCGTCCGGGGCACGGGCGGGTCCGGCTCCGCGACAGCGCCATCCTGAGGCGCAACGGCGCAAGCTGCGAGCTCTGTCCCGTCATCCTGAGGCGCGAGCGCAGCGAGCCTCGAAGGCGTCATCCTGAGGTGCGACATGCGAAGCATGGAGCCTCGAAGGATGACGCCTCACCGAGCATGACGCAGAACCTCGGCCGTCGCCCTTCGCGGCCGTTGCTGCGCAACGGCACCTCAGGGTGACGGCGCACCGTGGCGTCTCGCGACGACGCATCAGCTCGGATCTACACGTGTCCCGGACACGGAATGACCTGGGACCCGCCTTTTCCGACCGCCAGCCGGTCCATCACGCTCCCCGCGCTCACGCCATCCACAGCCGATCCAGCTTTTCTTGTTGCAAATGATTTGCATCAGCAATCTATATGCAATTGCGAACTAATCGCAGGAGAGAGTGGATGAAGCGAGCGGCATGGATCACAGGGCTGGCCTGCCTGATCGGGGCGCCGACGGCGGAGCCGCAGACCCAGAGCATGGATCTGCCGGAGATCAGGGTGGCGGCCCCGAAGCCCGCCAAGCGGCGCGCGCGCACCGCCGCACGGCCGGCGAGCCCTGCCCCGGGGCCTGCCCCTGCTCCCGCGCCGGCACCTGCGGAAGCCGATGCCGGCGCGCCGCTCGCGTCCCGGAGCCGGCTGAGCGCCGCGCAGATCCTGTCCCCCGGCGCCGCCTCGCTCGGCGACACCCTCGGCACGACGCCGGGCGTCTCGGCGACCTCCTTCGCCCCGGTCGCCAGCCGGCCGGTGATCCGCGGCCTCGGCGGCTTCCGGGTCCGGACCCAGGAAAACGGCCTCGGCTCGGCCGACATGGCCAATCTCGGCGAAGATCATGCCGTGGCGATCGATCCGCTGGTCTCCGGCGAGGTCGAGGTGATCCGCGGCCCCGGCACGCTGCGCTACGGCTCGCAGGCCATCGGCGGCGTGGTCAGCGCCAGCAACAACCGGATCCCGACCGCGATCCCGGGCAACGGCGTCGCCTTCGAGGCCCGCGGCGACGTCAACAGCGTCAGCCGCGGCGCCGACGGCGCGATGATGCTCGACGCCGGCGGCAACAACGTCGCGATCCACGTCGACACCTACCGCCGGCAGGCCGGCGATTATCGCATTCCCGGCGGCGTGCAGGAGAACTCGGGCTACAGCGCCGAAGGCCACGCGGCGGGCGGCTCCTACGTGTTCGACCGCGGCTTCGTCGGCATGTCCTATCAGGACACCACGATGACCTATTTCATTCCCGGCATCGATTCCGCGCGGGAGAAGAACCACATTGACCTGCACCAGAAGAAATGGGCCAGCCGCGGCGAATGGCGGATCGGCGAAAGCGGCATCGACACCGTGCGCACCTGGCTCGGCTATACCGACTACCGGCACAACGAGGTCAACGGCCTCGGCGCCGACGAGGAAATCGGCTCGCGCTTCCGGAATCGGGAATTCGAGTCGCGGGTCGAGGTCTCGCATCTGCCCTACGCCACGGTGCTCGGCGAGTTGCGCGGCTCCGCCGGGCTGCAATGGAGCCAGCGCAACCTCTCGGTGGCCGGCGCCACCGAAGCCCTGCTCGCGCCGGCGCAAACCCGCAATGCCGCGGCATTCCTGTTCGAGGAACTGCGGATGTCGCCGAGGCTGCGGGCGCAGGCGGCGTTGCGGGTCGAGCAGACCGAGACGTCCGGCACCGGTGCGCAATTTCCGCCCTCGTATCTGCCGCCGCCCGATCATCCGACGGTGTTTCCGGTGGACCGCCGCTTCCTGCCGGTCAGCGTCAGCGCCGGCCTGCTCTACGACCTGCCGCAGGACATCGTCGCCCGCGTGACGGTGCAGCATGTCGAGCGCGCGCCCGATCCGATCGAGATGTTCTACAAGGGGCCGCACGATACGCCGCGCACCTTCGAGATCGGCGATCCCAACATGACGCTGGAAAAGGCCAACACTATCGAGCTCGGGCTCAAGCGTGAGCGCGGCGACACCCGCTTCGAGGCTTCGGTGTATTACTCGCGCTACCAGAACTTCATCTTCAAGAATTTCACCGGCGTTCGCTGCGGCGACACCTTCGCCTCCTGCGGCACGCCGGGCGCGAGCTTCGATCAGATCATCTATTCTCAGCGCGACGCCCGCTTCATCGGCGGCGAAATCCAGCTCGCGCATGATGTCGCGCGGGTGTGGAACGGGGTGTTCGGCGTCGAGGCCCAATATGACATCGTGCACGCCACGTTCGCCGACGGCGGCTATGTGCCGAAGATTCCGCCGCAGCGGCTCGGCGGCGGCGTCTACTATCGCGATCCGAACTGGACCGCACGGATCAACCTGCTGCATGCCTTCGCGCAGACCCATCTCGGCGCGTTCGAGACGCCGACGCCGGGCTTCAACCTGCTCAATGCCGAGCTGAGCCACACCATGACAATCCCCCAGGCCGGCTGGCCGGTCACCCTCACCCTCGGCATCAAGGGCGAGAACCTGCTCGACGACGACATCCGCTTCCACCAGTCCTACAAGAAGGACGAGGTGCTGCAGCCGGGCCGCAACATCCGCCTGTTCGCGTCGATGACGTTCTGATCCGGCGGCGCGGGGCCGCTCAGGTCCCGTCAACCTTGCGCGCAACAGCCTGCGGAACGAGGTCGAAACTCGCCGCACGGCGTGCTATGGGCTGGGCTCGAAACCGGGCCGGGCTTGCGCCGCAAGCCTTGCCGACCGCTGAAAACGCTTCGGATTCAATAGTTTGAATGTTCGCGCGCGAACGGCCGAACCGGCCCTGGTCGCGCGCGATTGCGCCAGAAAATCGTGGACCATGCCGATGAGTGAGACCGCCGCCCCACGCGCGACCGCCTCCGCCGCCTGGGCGGCGGCGCTGTTGTCGTCGTTCGCGCAAGCCGGCTACGCCCGCGCCGAGCCCGCGATTCTGCAGCCGGCCGAGCCGTTCCTCGACCTCTCCGGCGAGGACATCCGCAGGAGCCTCTACCTCACCGGCGATCCGACCGGCGAGGAACTGTGCCTGCGGCCGGACCTGACCATCCCGGTGGCCCGCGACTATCTCGCCTCCAGCCGCAACGGCCAGCCGGCCGGCTTCTGCTACCTCGGGCCGGTGTTCCGCTATCGCGGCGGCAAGCCGCGCGAATTCCTGCAGGCCGGGGTGGAATCCTTCGGCCGGCAGGACCGCGCCGCCGCGGACGCGGAAATGCTGGCGCTCGGACTCGAGGCCATTGCCGCCTTCGGCATCACCGACGTCGACATCCGGACCGGCGACGTGGCGCTGTTCACCGCGGTGATCGATGCGCTCGACCTGTTCCCGGTCTGGCGGCGGCGCCTGATCAAGGACTTCAATCGCAAGGTGAGCCTCGCCAAGGACATCGAGCGGTTGACGCTCGCCGCCAGCCCCGCCACCAACGAATACGAAGGCGTGCTCGCCGCGCTGGCCGGCTCCGACCGCAACGCCGCGCTGGCGCTGGTCACCGACCTGATGACGATCGCCGGCACCACCAATGTCGGCGGCCGGACCGTCGCCGAGATCGCCGACCGTTTCCTCGAGCAGTCGACGCTGAAGGGCGGCGCGCTGCCCCGCGACGCGCTGCAGATCATCAACCGCTTCCTGACCATCGCCGGCGATCCGGAGACGGCATTGCGCCAGCTCCGCGCCCTCGCCGCCGACGCCCGCCTCGAGATCACCTCCGCGATCGATCAGTTCGAGAGCCGCACCGGCTTCATGGCCGCGCGGGGCATCGACCTCGGCCGCGTCCGCTTCTCCACCGCCTTCGGCCGCGGCGTCGACTATTACACCGGCTTCGAGTTCGAACTGCACCGCAAGGGCAACGGCGACGAGCCGCTGGTCGCGGGTGGACGCTACGACGGCCTGCTGACCCGGCTCGGGGCGGCGGCGCCGATCCCCGCGGTCGGCTTCTCGGTCTGGGTCGAGGCGCTGACACAGCTTCGCCACCAGTTTGCCGCAAGCGAAAACAGGGCCGCGTCATGACCACTCCCTTCGTCCTCGCCGTCCCCTCCAAGGGCCGCCTGCAGGAAAATGCCGAGGCGTTCTTCAGCCGCGCCGGCCTTGCGCTGTCGAAGCCCGGCGGCGCGCGCGATTATCGCGGCACCATCGCCGGACTGGACAATGTCGAGATCGCCTATCTCTCCGCGAGCGAGATCGCCGGGCAGCTTGCACGCGGCAGCGTGCATCTCGGCGTCACCGGAGAAGACCTGATCCGCGAGAGCATCGTCGACGCCGACCGCCGCGTCGTGATGATCGAGGGATTGGGCTTCGGCTACGCCAACGTCGTCGTCGCGGTGCCGCAGGCGTGGATCGACGTCCGCACCATGGCGGACCTCGACGACGTCACCACCGAATTCCGCGCACGGCACAACCGCCGCATGCGGGTGGCGACGAAATACATCAACCTGACGCGCAACTTCTTCGCCAGTCACGGCATCGTCGACTACCGGATCGTGGAAAGCGCCGGCGCGACCGAAGGCGCGCCCGCCACCGGCACCGCCGAGATGATCGTCGACATCACCACCACCGGTGCCACCCTTGCGGCCAACGGCCTCAAGGTGCTGGACGACGGCGTGATGCTGCGCAGCCAGGCCAACCTCATCGCCTCGCGCAACGCCGACTGGTCCGACGCGGCGCGGGAAACCGCGCGCATCATTCTCGACCACATCGCCGCGCGTGCCCGCGCCAACAGGTACAAGGAAGTCCGCACCCGCTTCTCCGGCTGCAACGCCGAGCTGCTGGCGGAAGCGCACAAGCGCTTCGGCGTGGTTTCGCCGTTCGGCGGCCCGACCTCCTCCGGCATGCTGACGCTGCATTGCCCGCCGGCGCAGATCTATGCGCTCGGCAGTTTCCTGCGCGATCACGGGGCAGACACCGTGTCGGTGGCGTCGCTCGACTATGTGCTGGACCGGGAGAACCCGCTGTTCGCCCGCCTGGCGGCGTTCCTTCCTGCCGCCGAAGTTCGCAGCTAGGGTCATTGCCGGATGCATGCTCCGCCCTCATATTGACGGCCGGAGCATGACGGTTCGAATGAGCGCACGATGACGGTGGACAGAACGGCTACAGGCGGCGCGCACGATGTTGCCGGGAGCGACGGGTCTCGCCGGCTTTCGATTGTCGTACCGCTTTTCAACGAGGCGGCCGGCCTTGCCCTCCTGCACGAGCGGATCGATCGCCTCGCCCTGCGCCTGCGCCAGCGCTACGATCTCGCCTGCGAGCTGATCTACATCGATGACGGCAGCAGCGATGCAACCCTCGGCATCGCGCGCGGCCTGCCGGCCCGCGCCGCGGACGTGCAGGTGGTTTCACTGTCGCGCAACTTCGGCAAGGAAGCCGCGCTGATGGCCGGCCTCGATCATGCCGGTCCCGGCGCCGTGCTGTTCATGGACGGCGACGGACAGCACTCGCCCGATCTGGTCGAGACGCTGGTCTCCCACTGGATCGATGACGGCTATGACGTCGTCTATACCGCGAAGGCACACCGCAACAACGAATCGGCGTTGCGGCGTTTCGCGGTCCACATCTTCTACACGCTGATCAACTGGGGCGCCCGGCAGAAGATCCCGGAAGACGCCGGAGATTTCCGGCTGCTGTCGCCGCGCGCGGCGGCCGCCCTCCGCCGCCTGCCCGAGCGCAACCGCTTCTTCAAGGGACTGGCGAGCTGGATCGGCTTCCGCCAGATTCGCGTCGATTACGAGCCGGCCCCGCGCGCGCACGGCGTCACCACTTTCAGTGCTACCCGCCTGCTCGGCTTGTCGATCGAAGGGCTGACATCGTTCTCCGTGGCGCCGCTGCGCCTCGCCAGCCTGCTGGGCCTGTTGCTGGCATTCGCCGCCTTCCTGTTCGGGCTGTCGATCCTGTGGGAGACCCTGGTCAACGGTGAAAGCGTTCCCGGCTATCCGTCGCTGGTCGTCGGCCTCATGACGATCGGGGGCGTCCAGCTCATCATGATCGGCATCGTCGGCGAATATATCGGCAAGATCCTCTCGGAGCTGAAGGCGCGGCCGATCTATTTCGTCGCCGAGCATGAGGTGAAGCGAGCCACCGATCCGGCGACCGCAAGCCAGTCCGACCGGACCGCCGCTGAATGAACGCCACGGAGCCGCGCCGCATCTGGCTTTGCGCCGACGATTACGGCATCAGCCCCGGCGTCAACCGGGCGATCCGCGACCTGATCGAGCGGCGGCGTCTCAACGCCACCTCGCTGATGGTCGTCGGCCCCGCGGTGGAGCGCGAAGACATCGCGGGGCTGCTGCAGTCGGTTGCCTCCAGCCGAAATTGCGCGATCGGCCTTCACGCCGTGCTGACGGCGCCGTTTCATCCGCTGACGATGTATTTCCGGCCGCTGAACGGCGGACAGTTTCTCTCACTGCGGGCCTTGCTGCGGAAAAGCCTGCTGCGGCGGCTCGATCGCGAGATCATACGCACCGAGCTGACGGCGCAGATCGCGCGTTTCGTCGAGCTGGTGGGGCGGCCGCCCGATTATCTCGACGGTCATCAGCACGTCCAGCTCTTTCCCCAGATCCGCGACGCCTTCATCGACGCCGCGACGTCAGCCGCGCCGGGCGCGTGGGTCCGGCAATGCGGCCGCGCGCAAACCATCCAGCGCGGATTCGGTTCGCCCAAGGCGCTGCTGCTCGACAGCCTCAGCCGTCAATTCCGGCGTCGGGCGGACGCCGCGGGCATCGCCGTCAATCCGGGGTTCGCCGGAGCTTACGACTTCACCAAGCCGGTCGATTTCGGCGCGCTCATGCGAACCTTCCTCGACGGCCTTCCCGACGGCGGGCTGATCATGTGCCATCCCGGCTTCGTCGACGACACGCTGGTCGCCCTCGACCCGCTGACGGGCCAGCGTGAACGGGAACATGCCTATCTCGCCGGCGACGACTTTCCCGCGCTGCTGGCGGCAACCGGAAGCGAATTGCGCTGACATTGCCAAAATTTAATCGGCCGCGGCGTTCCGCCGCCAGAATAATTTGCAGCCCGGTCTTATTGCGACACAAAGCGTGCCTACATCTAATCCCGTCTCGCACCGGGAGAACAACATGACACCGCAAGAACGCCAGTTGATCGAGGATCTTTTCGACCGGCTCGCCCGTGTCGAATCCGCACCGCGCGATCCGGAGGCGGAGAACGCGATCGCCGAAGCTTGGCAGCGCGCGCCGAACGCGGCCTATGCATTGGTGCAGACCGTGCTGCTGCAGGAAGAGGCGCTCAAGCGCGCCCACCAGCGAATTACGGAGCTTGAAGGCGCTGGCGCCGCGCAACAGGCGCCGGCAAGCTTTCTCGATCCGGCACGCGACAGCGTCTTCGGCCACTCCCGCGGCTCCGTTCCCAACGTACCGCCGCCGGCCTCCGGCAGGGGTGATCGCCCGGCCTGGAACACCGGGCAGGCGCTCGGCGGGGCCACCGGCGCACAGGACCGCTTCTCTCCCCCGCCTCCGCCGCAATCTCCCGTGGGCGGCGGTGGCGGCTCGTTTCTCGGCACGGCGGCCGCCGCGGCTGCGGGTGTAGTCGGCGGCTCCATTCTGATGAACAGCCTGCGCTCGCTGATGGGCGGCGGGCAGCACGGATTCGGTGATGCGAACTCCGTCGGCGGCGGCACGGGTGGCAGCAGCAACCCGTGGAGCTCCGATCAGTCCGGCGGCAATCTCGCGCGCGATGCCGGCGTCAACGACATCGGCTCCGGTTCTCGCGCCGCCGATGCGAACCAGACCGATCGCTTCGATCAGGCCCAGAATGACACCGGCGACGACGACGACGGTTATGATGATTACGACGATAGCGACCTCGACGATTTCGACGGCGGCGGCGACAGCGATTTCGCATAACGTCGTCTGTCGCAAAAACACCAACGGCCGCCTGCTCGGGCGGCCGTTGTCGTTCTGCCCCGTTTCAGGAGCACCTTGCCGGTGATCAGATCACCACGACGCGGGTGCCGACGTTGACCCGCTCATAGAGGTCCATGACGTCCTCGTTACGCATGCGAATGCATCCTGACGAGACGTTCGTTCCGATGGTCCACGGCTCGTTCGAGCCGTGAATGCGATAGAGCGTGGAGCCGAGATACATCGCACGCGCGCCCAGCGGATTCTCCGGCCCGCCCTCCATGAAGCGCGGCAGGTCGGGCCGACGCTTCAGCATCTCCGCCGGCGGCGTCCATGACGGCCATTCCTTCTTGGCCGTAATCGACTTCACGCCCGACCAGGTGAAGCCGGGACGGCCCACGCCGATGCCATAACGCAATGCGGTGCCGCCGGGCTGCACCAGATAGAGAAACTTGTTCGGCGTATCGACGACGACGGTGCCCGGCCGCTCCTTGCCGTGATAGGCGACGACCTGCTTTTCGTATCTCGGATCGAATCCCGAACGCGCAGCCTCGGCGCCATCCTCACGCGGATAGATCACCTGCTGCTGCATCGGTGGCTGCGTCAGCCCCTGCGGTTGGGGCTGATAGACCGGCCGCCGGTCATAGCTCGGCGCGGCCGGATATCCCTGCGGCGATCCAGGCTCGTCGCCGAACAGGAATTCGATGAAGCCGCCACCGAGATTGCCGCCCCCGGCAGATGCTGTGCGCACCGGCGCGGACCGATCCGCATAGATCACCTGGAAAGACGTAGCGCTGCGGGCATCCATGGCCGCCGCGGACGACAGGCTTCCGCCAAGCATGGAGACACCCGCCAACATGGCGATGGAGATAGACTTGAGCATCGACGTACTCTGCACTGTTTCGTCGGAATTCAGCTTCATGCAGCAGGACCCTTCGCTCCTGCTGCTGCAGACAGCTTCCACGTTCACGGCGATGCCCGCTTTGCTCGGCGGTGCATGTTACGAACCGGACTGCAGCGACTGTCCGGAAACCAGCTAACATCGCAATCTCACCAGTTTGGTAAACGGAACGGCGGAAGGATTCACCACGCTGACAGAATGCCGGCGTTTCTGCTGGCAGCGTTTATTTTCCGTCAACGCGGCCGTGTGGTGGTTAATGCTCTCTCACCCGGCGTGCGAATTCGCCCGGCACAGCGGTGTGAACCCGGCGTTAAAGGCCCGTGCGCTAGGGATCAGATGGGCAAATCTGGTTGGGGGAACGATCGATGGTTCAGCGCAGGCGCTTCCGCATCGAGGACGTCATTCTAGGCACAGCTTCGGAATCCGGCGACCCCGCCCCTCTCCCGCCCCGGCACAGCGAGATCATGGCGGAGCTGAAAGCGATCCGCGCCGAGATGATCCGGCCTGACCGGACACCGGCTCCCGCAGAACAGGGGCATGCGGCCGAGTCGTATCACGACACGCAGAAACTGCTGGAGACCTACCGCGCCCAGATCGAGCAGTGCGAAAAGCTCAAGGTGGAACTCGACCTCATTCAGGAAGCGATCAATCTCACCAAGCAGGAGATTGCAGTCCTGCATGGCAAGAGCTTCAACGGCACCGAGATGGCCAAGGTCACGGGAGAGCTTGGGGCGGTGGTCGGCGGCACCGAGGAAGCGACCCAGCACATCCTGGAAGCCGCGGAGGCGATCGATCAGGCCGCGGCGGCGCTGCCGAAGATCACGTCCGCCGAGCAGCAGCGCCTGCTCGCCGAAGATATTCAGGAGCGCGTGGTGGCTATCTTCGAGGCCTGCAATTTCCAGGATCTCACCGGCCAGCGCATCAGCAAGGTGATGGGCACGATGAAATTCATCGAGCATCACATCAATGTCATGATGGATATCTGGGGCGGCGTCGACGCGATCAGGGCTCACGCGCCGCCGCTTGGCGACGATCGCGATGACGACGCGCGGCTGCTCAACGGACCGAAGCTCGAAGGCGATGCCGGACACGCATCACAGGACGACATCGACGCGCTGTTCGACTGAGCCGCCTGATAACCTTGATCGGTTAGGTTAAGACGCGAGTTAAGTTGCCGCGGCGCGAAGGCCCGCTAACGTCATGCCGTTGCGCGGCGTGGCCGCATGCCGATCCAAGAGGGACGGCCACGATCCCCATCGCGCGACACGGGGCCGTCGGATCGCGCAACGCTTTGCGGCGGCCCCACCTTTGCAGTCGTTCCCGCTGCGGGGGCCACCAACATGCCGATGGCCGGAGCAGTTCCGGCCATCGAGACGTCTTCGACTTCAGCAAGGCACGAGGATCTATTCGTCGCGATAGACCTTTTCGCGCTTCTCGTGACGCTCCTGCGCTTCGACCGACAGGGTCGCGATCGGTCTCGCCTCAAGACGCTTCAGCGAGATCGGCTCGCCGGTCTCTTCGCAATAGCCGTAGGTATTGTCCTCGATCCGCTGCAATGCGGCATCGATCTTCGAGATCAGCTTGCGCTGCCGGTCGCGGGACCGCAGCTCGATCGCCCGATCGGTTTCCGAGGAGGCGCGATCAGCGAGGTCCGGATGATTGACGTTTTCCTCCTGCAGCGTCTGCAGCGTGACCTTCGATTCCTTGATGATCTCGTCCTTCCAAGCGAGCAGCTTGTTGCGAAAATATTCGCGCTGTCGTTCGTTCATGAAAGGCTCTTTTTCGGAGGGTCGATAATTCTTCAACTTTTCCAAGGCCAATCCATTTCCGTACGAGGCGCCGGAAAAGGTCCGGGCGCGCCGCGCTTATATAGCTCCCCTTAGCGACAGACAATATTGCCGCGTGCCGCCGGCCTCGGCGGCACGCGCTCCTGAAGGAACCCCGCCGGGCCTCAATATCCGACGGTGAACCGGCGGCGGGGATGCGCGGGACGCTCGATCTCGTCGGCCAGGGCGACCGCATAATCCTCGAACGAGATCCAGCTCTTACCCTCGGCATCGACCAGCAGCTGATCTTCTCCGAGACGGAATTTGCCGGTGCGCTCGCCTTCCACGAACAGCGCCGAAGGGGAAAGGAATGTCCAGTTGAGATCAGTTTCGCGACGCAGCAAGTTCAGGAACGCGCCGCCTTTCTCGGCCTCCGCCTTATATGCTGCGGGAAAATCCGGGGTGCTGACCAGGGTCACCCCCGGAGCCACCTCCAGGCTGCCCGCGCCTCCCACCACGAGATAGCGCCCCACGCCCGATTGCCTGACCGCCTGAATCAGCCGCTCCGGATCGCTCGCGGTGAAATGGACCGCGCTGATAACCACATCGTGACCGGCCAGCACTTTTGCCAACCCGTCAGCGTCGAACACATCGCCGTGGACCGCCGTCAGATGGGGCCGCTGTGCCACTTTTTCCGGATGGCGGACGATCACCGTGACATCATGTCCACGGCGCAGCAGTTCCTCCACGATGCGTGACCCGGCCCGTCCGGTTCCACCCACAACGGCAATCTTCATGGGATTCTCCTCAAGGTCCGGACGTCCGGAGCTATGGTTACCAATAGTGACTAAATATAGAAAAGGCGATAAGTGTGAAGAGCGCACCCCGAGCCCACTTGGTCACTTGGGCGTAACCCGCGGCCGTACGGAGCAGCAGATGAAAGCCGGAAATCCCCAGACCGGAAATCCCTACGCCGCGGACTGCCCGACCCGGCTCATTCTCGATCGGGTCGGCGATAAATGGGCGGTGCTGTTGCTCGGACTGCTGCGGGAGGAGCCGATGCGCTTCAACACGCTGCGCCGGAGCATTGCCGGCATTTCGCAGAAAATGCTGTCACAGACGCTGAAGAGTCTGGAGCGCGATGGACTGGTGAAGCGGCACGCGATCGCGACGGTGCCGGTGACGGTGGAATATTCCATCACGCCGCTTGGTGTCACCCTGGCAAAGGCGGTCGATCCGCTGCGCCACTGGGCGGAAACGCACGTCAAGGACGTGCTCGCCGGGCAGCATCACTATGATGCTGCCCAGCGGCCATCCCGATAGGAAGCGCCGATCAGAGGCGCCCGGCCTTGGCCAGCTCCACCTCGACACGCAGCTCGATCTCCGAGAGCACCGCATCGAGCCGGGGATCGCCAGAAGTGTCTTTCAGACCGGTTGCGGCCTCGCGCAAGCGCCCGACGGTGGCGGGATCGAGCGTGCCGGCCAAGAGACCGATCTTGAGAGCATCGAGCGCATCCAGCGCGCTGCGGCCCCGCTGCACCGAACGCTTGCGCCGCTCCGTGGCGTCCTCGACGCCCTGCAAGGCCAGCAGGGCATCAATGCCGGCGGTCGCCCGCGGTGCCGCCGCCGGTCTGCTTTCGGCCGCGGCCGCAACATCAGGCAGGAAGAAGCCGGCCGAGCCGCTTCGCCGCGGACTGCCGGCCGGCGATCCGATCGTGGTCCCGTTGGGTCCATAGATGCGCATGATGAGAGTCTCGGGAGGAGGAAGGTCTCCGGCGGGAACTTTTGGTCAGGTTTGGTTAACGGCCGGTAAATGACCCGGCAAAAACTGCCGCCCTGTGCCAGCTTTGCCGCCGCAATATCGGCCCCATCTTCGCGCTCGAAAAAATACTCCAATTATCTCAATCCATTATCGCACGCCGCGATTGGCACGCCGCTCGCATGGTTAATGCCGGGTTGCCCGCAGGGGATGCACGGGCGCCGCCACTCGATCGCCTCAGCGGGGGAGCAGAGGATGCCACGCGTGTGTTTTTCCGGAATCGGTCGGGCCTGCCTGCGCGTCGCGGGCATGGCGCTCGTCGTGCTCGGATCGATGCTGCCTTCAGGACCGGCCTCCGCCACCTCGCGCATCAAGGACCTCGCCAACATCGAAGGCGTGCGCCAGAATCAACTGATCGGCTACGGGCTGGTGGTCGGGCTCAACGGCACCGGCGATACCCTCAACAACATTCCCTTCACCAAGCAGTCGCTGCAGGCGATGCTCGAGCGCATGGGCGTCAACATCCGCGGCACCACCATCCGCACCGGCAACGTCGCCGCCGTGATGGTCACCGGCAACCTGCCCGCCTTCGCGACCCAGGGCACCCGCATGGATGTCACCGTGTCGGCGCTGGGCGATGCCAAGAGCCTGCAGGGCGGCACGCTGCTGGTGACGCCGCTGCTCGGCGCCGACGGCAACGTCTATGCGGTGGCGCAGGGCTCCCTCGCGATCGGCGGCTTCCAGGCGGAAGGCGCTGCGGCGAGCATCACCCGCGGCGTGCCGACCAATGGCCGCATCGTCAACGGCGCCATTATCGAGCGCGAGATTGAATTTGCCCTGAACCGGCTGCCCAACGTCCGGCTGGCGCTGCGCAATGCCGACCTCACCACCGCCAAGCGAATCGCCGCAGCGGTGAACGACTATCTCGGCACCCGCACCGCGGAGCCGATCGATCCCTCCACCGTGCAGCTGTCGATCCCGAAAGAATTCAAGGGCAATGTCGTCGCGCTGCTGACCGAGATCGAGCAGTTGCAGGTCGAACCCGACAACGGCGCCAAGATCATCATCGACGAACGCTCCGGCATCATCGTCATGGGCCGCGACGTCCGCGTCGCCACCGTCGCGGTGGCGCAGGGCAACCTGACCGTGAGCATTTCGGAAAGCCCGCAGGTGAGCCAGCCCAATCCGCTGTCACGCGGCCGCACCGTGGTCACGCCGAACACCCGCATCGGCGTGCAGGAGGACGGCAAAAAGCTCGCGCTGGTCAAGGACGGCGTCTCGTTGCAGCAGTTGGTCGATGGCCTCAACGGTCTCGGCATCGGCCCGCGCGACCTGATCGGAATCCTGCAGGCCATCAAGGCGGCAGGAGCGATCGAAGCCGACATCGAGGTGATGTGATGGACGCGGCAGCCATCACCACCGCACGCTACACCCGCTCCTCGCGGGACGTCGAGCTTGAGCAGGCGCTGGCAAAGGTCTCACCGCAGGCACAGAGCAAGGCAAAAGCCACCGCGGAAGACTTCGAAGCGATGTTCCTCAATTCGATGTTCGCGCAGATGACCAGCGGCATCAAGGGCGAAGGACCGTTCGGAGATACGCCCGGCACCGGTGTATGGCGCTCGATGCTGACGGAGCAATACTCGAAATCCTTCGCCAAGGCCGGCGGCGTCGGCATCTCCAACGACGTCTACCGCACGCTCATTCTGCAGCAGGCCGCAGGCGCCTCCTGATCGCAAGGACAGACGATGCAAACACCAACGCAAGCTGGCGTCCCCTCCCCGAACGTCGACGCGGCAACGATCGAGCCGCGCAAGCTCGCCACCGACACGCTCGACGTGATGGACGCGCTGCTGAAGCTGATCGAGCAGGAGACCGAACTGGTGCGCGCCGGGCAGATCGCCGAAGCCATCAAGCTCGAGACCAGCAAGACCGATCTATCGCGGCACTATGTCAACCTGGCCTCAGCGCTCAAGGCCAATCAGGCGCGTTTCCGCGCAGCCGCGCCCGACCTGCTGACCACCCTGCAGCGCCACCACGAAACCTTTCGCGCGATGCTGCAGGTCAACCTCACTGTTCTGGCCACGGCCCATGCGGTGTCGGAGGGGGTAATCCGCGGCGTCAATGCGGAGGTGCAGCGCCGCAACATGCCGCAGACCTACACCGCGAACGGACGGCGGGCGACGCCCGGCCCACGCCACATCACGCCGATCGCCGTCAGCCGTTCGCTTTAGACAGCGCAGACCGGTCGCCGCGCATCGGCATCCGCCCACTCCAGGAAGCCTGCGCCGCCAATGGCGGCGGGCCGGCCGCGCCGCGCGGCGCTGCTGCAATCGTGAAATGGAGCGTTACGCTGGGGACCGCGCTGCCGGAGGTCGCCGGCGGTGGTCGCATCCGAGCTCGATCCGGGGCTTTACTCACGCGCGTCAGCCGGCGGCATTTGATTTAAATCTGCGCGCCGCGGTCAGGCCGCGGTTCACCGCGTTTTCTAACCTCGCATTCAGGGGCACTCTGTAGGCTTGCGCAGATGGAGGGTTGGGATTTGACTCACAGCACGCCGCGGAGGCTGCCATGGGTATGGATTTCAACATCAAGCCGGTGGGCGGACCGGCCTCATCGATGGTTGTTCAGCCGGCCGGCCCGGCAGCGCACGATTCCGTCGCGACGCAGTTGCCCGCAAGCCAGACTGTCACGGCAGCCGATATCGGCGCGCGCCTTCGCAATGATACGCACGATGCCAACAGCGGCACGTCACATCAGATCGTATTCGATCGCGATGCGGCAACGATGGTCTATCAGGTGGTGGACAACCGCACGAGCATCGTCGTCCGCCAGTTTCCCGACGAGGCGATGCTGCGCCGCCGCGCTTATTTCCGGGCCATGGATATGACGAAAAGCGGGCCGGGGCGCGATCCCGCCACCGACCGGACCGCGTGACGCCGTAAGCCGGCGGGCGCGCCGACGACCGCGGCTCAGCCGCGGGTCGCCACAGCCTTCTCCAGCGTCGAGACTCCCGTCGCCGGGCTGGTCTTCACGGTGGCGATCTGGGCGGCGTTGTTTCCGGTCAGAACAAACTTGGAGTCGCCGATGCGGAACGAGGAGTCCCGTATCAGCACCTCCTGATACTTGACGGTGCCGCCGTTCTGATACTTCACCTTGGCGCGAAAGCCGTTGACATTCGACACCGTCATGTCGAACGCCGAGCCGTCGGCATATTTGCCGCTCCAGGTGCCTTCGTACTTCTCCGGATCGACCGCGACGTATTTCGAGTTCGACGGCACGGAGCTGCCGACGGTGACGTAGTTCGACGAGATGATGTTCCAGATGCTGGACATATCCGGCGTGGTTTCATGCGCGGCCGGCGAGGCCGGCGGCAAGATTGCAATTGATGTCGATCAGCGGCTTCAGCTTCGCCGGATCCGGATTGATCTGCATCTCGACCGTCTGCTTCATGACGAAGACGCCGATATTGGCGATGTTCTGGCGCACCTCCAGCGGCTGCGGATTGTCGTTGCTCTCGGCCGCGCTCATGAAGATGGACCACAGCCGACGATTGAACAGAAGTGCATTGTGCATTCTGGTATCAGGGCCGGACCAGTTGGCCTGGACTTCCTGGAGTTGCCGGGCCGCCTTCAACAGCGCCTGCGCTTCGATTTCACGGGGAGATGCCGTCGTCTGCGATGTACGCGAATAGGCGGAAGCAGCGGCATTGGACATTCACGACCTCGATGGGGTTCGCTGGATGGGAATTGTAGCCGGATCACTCTAATTGGCCTGCCTTTAGATATGGTTACCCGGTGTTTTCAACTGTGACCGAGAGAAGGCACGCTTCGAACGGCTGAACGCTTCATTGAAAGCAGGAGCACAAGCAAAAACGGCGGGGTTGCCCCCGCCGCTTCCGTCTTGAATGAGCTGGCTTCGCTTAGCGCAGCAGCTGCAGCACGCTCTGCTGCGACTGGTTGGCCAGCGCCAGCGCGGACACCGCGATCGACTGGCGGGTCGACAGCGCCTGGCTGTTGGCCGCTTCCTCGTTGGTGTCGGCCAGCGTCAGGTTGCTCGAGCCGGTCTGCAGCACGTTGATCAGGTTCTTGTTGAAGTCCTGACGGATCTGCACGATCGACAGGTTCGAACCGAAGGCCGAGGCCTGCGAGCGAAGAGTGCTGGACGCGTTGTTCAGCGAATCCAGAACCTTGTTGGTGGAGGCGTTGTCAAGGAAGTCGGTGCCCTTGGTCAGCGACGACAGGCCGAGGCCGGCCGGATCGAAGGTAACGCCCTGAATGGTCAGGGTGGACTTGCCGGTCTCGTTGAACACCAGCTTGAGCTGGTCGCCGTTCAGCAGGTTGACGCCGTTGAACGAGGAGTCCTGCGCGGTGGTCTTGATCTGGTCGATCACCGCATTGTACTGGCTGATGAGACCAGCGCGCGTGTTCTGCGCGTTGGCGTCGACCACCGGAGCGCTGGCAGAGGTGTCGAACAATCCCGAACCCGTAGCCGTGCCGCTGAGCGCGCCGATGGTCTTCGACGCATAGTCGTTGGTGGTCGTGATGGTAATCTTGCCGGTCGAGTCGATCGACGCGGTCATGTTGCTGTTAGACAGAGCGGCGTTGAGCTGGTCCAGCGTCGAGACTTCGCCGGCGCCGGTACCGAAGTTGATGGTGGCAGCCGGGATCGAGCCGTCAGCCGACGCCGCGATGCTCAATGTCGTACCCGACAGACCACCGGTGGTGCTGGTGGAGGCGTTGGTGCCTGCCGTGACCGTCGGGCTAGCGCCAAACACCGCGGCAACGTCAGTGCCCCCGAGCGTAATTGAATCGGACGCACCCGCGGTTCCGGTGCTGGTCAGAACCAGATGATTGCTGCTGTCGACGGTGGCGTTCACGCCAATACCGGTCGTTCCGTTGATCGCGCCGGCGATGTCGCTGGCCGACCAGACGCCAGCGGTGCCGCCGGAGGTGGTCAGCGTTACGGTGTGGCCATTGATAGTGAAGGTTTTGGCGCCGCCAGAGGCGTCGATTCCGGCGCTCAGATCGACGGTGCCCGTGGTGACGGCATTGGTCGCCGGAGTCGTCGTGCTCGTGCCGCCGAGCAGATTCGAGGCGGTCGCGCCGGCGATCGTGGCGGAAGCCTGCGACTTGGTCGAATAGCCGGAGGTCGCCTGCAGCGCCTGGTTGGCGATCGACTTGGCGGTATCGACCAGCTTCTGCAGCGAGGTGATGCCCTGGTTAGCGGCCTGCAGCGCCTGCACGCCGTTGCCGATCGAGTCGAGCAGGTTATTGATGTCGCTGGCGCGGTTGTCGAGACCCTGCGCGGTGAAGAAGTTGGTCGGGTTGTCGAGCGCCGAGTTGACCTTGTTACCGGTGGCAAGGCGGTTCTGCGTCACGGAGAGCAGATCGGCGGTGGACTGGAGCGAGAGGAGGTTCTGGCGAACGGACGCCGAGAGAACGATACCGGACATTGTCATACCTTTCTGGTGTGAACGTTGGGTAGGTGCGTAGCGCCGATTTTTCCATCGGACGGCCCGCCCACACTGCGGCGAAGACTCTAAGAAAGCATGAATTGCGGCGCCGCAGTTTGATCGACAGCTCGTGTGCGGACATACGGCCTGCGCCCTGCGCCGGTCACAAAGTCCTTGCCGCAACGACGCATTTTACCGTCCTCGCGAGACAGTCCGCCTGCGATGTTCACACTTCGTTAACCTTGAGCGGAAAGGATCGCAGCAAGGTGGGCGGCCGCCGCCGATCAGCCGCCAGTTGTCGTTCGCTGTGCAGCGGTGGCGCGCAGCAGCCATCCGATGGAGAAGCCGCATGGCGTTGAAGGTCGAACTGAAGCCGCACGAGCGCATCATCATCGGCGCCTGCGTCATCACCAATACGGATCAGCGCGCCAAGCTCCTGATCGACGGGGATCGCATTCCGATCCTGCGCGAAAAGGACATCATGACGCCCGAGACCGCAGACACGCCCGCCAAGCTGATCTATCTCGCCGTGCAATTGATGTACCTGGCCACGGACCCGATGATCCATCATCCGGCCTACTTCAACCTGATGAAGGATATCCTGAGTACGGCGCCGAGCACATGGCCGTTCATCGAAGCCATCAACACCTGCATTCTCAACGGCGATCTCTATCGCGCGCTGAAGGAATCCAAGAAGCTGATCGAGCATGAGGCCATGCTGATCGACGAAGCCCGCAAGCTGCAGCAGAGCAGCAGCGAACGCCTTTCCGCCTGAGCGGCCGATCAGCCGAAAGCAAAAAGCCCCCGTGCCGGGGGCTTTTCTGTTTTGCGACCGTGCTCAGATGTATTTGGTCAGGCTGAGCTGATACAGCATCGCCGTGGTCTGATACGAGGCCGAGAGGCTGGTCTGTAGCGCCAGGATCTTGGTCGCGACTTCTTCCGGGCTGACGCCCTCGATCGAATCCAGCATCGTCTCGGCCATCGTCTTGACCTGTGCCTGCCGGCTGCCGGCGGACTTGATCGCCGTCTGCGCGCCGGCAAAGTCAGCCTGGACATCCTGGATCGTCTGAACGCCCGGCTTCGAGGAGAGGTTGAGGGACACGCGCTGGCTCAGCGCCGACACCTGCCCGTTCGCATTGGGATCGCTCGACGATGTGGTGACCGCGGCATAGACCGCGATCTGCTGCAGCATCGAGCGGAATGCAGGTTCATTGGCGCGCGCGCCGTACTGCACGGAGATTCCCTGATCGACCTGCGCCACCGCGGTGCCGCGCGCATTGTCGTTCGGCCCCTGCGCATCCTCGCCCGTGTACCAGATCACGGTATCCGCGGCGCTGCCGGATTTCAGCGCCGTGGCCGTCGCAGCGGTCGCCGGCGGCGTGACATCGACGCGCTGCGGCGGCGAATCGAAGAAGTCATCGGATGCCGCGATCGCGGAAGCTGCGACCAGCGCCGTGCCGGCCAGCGTCTTCACCGCATCGTCCAGCCTGCTTTGCAGATTGGCCGTGGTCGCGGACGGATCGGCGCCGATCAGGAACGAGCCGTCGGGCGGCGGGTTGGTGTTCGTCGCGGTCAGTTCGATGGTTTCGTTGCTGCCATCCGGCAGCGTGAAGGTGAAGCGAACCTTGTCGCCCTCGGAGGGGTTCGTGGTCCCGAAATCGACCGTCGCAGCGAGCGGAGTGCCGGACGGACCGGTCGTCGTTGCGCCGGCTGCGGTCGTGCTCACCGCGCTGAGCTTGAGGCCGAAGGGCGACGGAGCGGCATCCTCCGCGAGGCTGATCGAGGTCGGCGTCGGCGATGACAGAACCAGCCGGCCGCGGCCATCGGCGCCGAGATCGGCCTGCTTGCGCTCGGCAGTCAACTGGGTGAGACCCGCCTTGGTGCCATCGTCGCTGCCATAGAGAATTTCGGAGGCCGTCGCCGTAGGCGCCGTATCGGTGGCGCGTCCGGAAAACAGGTAGCGGTCGCCCGAGCGCGTGTTCAGCAGCTCGATGGCGTTGGCGAAGGCCGCCTGCGCCGTGATCTGACCACTGCTCTGGCCGTTGCTGCTGAGGGTGATCGGCGAGCCATCAGCCGCCGCCTTCACCTGGGTGCGAAGATCGGACAGGCCCTGCAGCGTCAGATTGGCGACATTGATCCGCGTGGTCACGTTCGTGGCCGCATCGGAATAGGCGTCCAGGGCGCTCACCTGCGCGCGCAGCGTCACCGCGAGACCGCGGTTGATCCCCTGCCCCGCATAGGTGTCGGAGATTTTTCCGGTGCCGAGCTGCTGGGTCAGCTGGTCGAGCTGGCTCTTGAGGCTGAGGATCGAAGAGCCGATATAGGACGTGCGGCCGCTTACGCTATCGATTGCCATGTCACCCTCACATCACCTGCAGCAGAGCCGCATACATGTCCTTGACCGCGGACATCACCCGCGCATTGGCCGAATAGGCATTCTGCAACGCCAGCAGATGCGCCATCTCGTCGTCGATGTTGACGCCCGAGGACGTGTTCATCTTGTTCTGCAACGTATTGAGCACCACGTCCTGGCCGTCCGCGAGCTGCTGTGCGGCGGCAGCCGCGTTGCCCTGCGCACTGATGATCTGCTGGGTGAAGCTGAGCAGCGTGCCCTTGTAAGGGGACGAACTCGTGCCGATCCCGGTCTGCGGCCCGTAATACAATGAGGCCGATGTCAGCTGCGACAGGATGAAGTCCGCGCGCGTAGAATCGCCCGAGGAGGTTGAAGGCCCGAACAGCGTCAGCTTCGATGGATCGGCGACCAGATACGGGTTGACCGAGATGCGGGCGGCAAGGCCGGTCTGCTGCGAGCCGCCTGCGGTGATGGCGCCGGTATACGCGATGCCGCCATCGGTAAACAGCGACAGCTGGGGCGAACCGCTGCTGAGCGATGACGGCAGCGCCGTCGTGGTCACCGATGCGGACTTGATGTCGACGCGGTTGACGGCGCCGTCATCGAGCACCCGCAGCGTCGATCCGGACGGATTGGAGAACTGCAGGCCGGTGCTGGCATTCAGCGCGGCGTTGAGCTGCGCGACAACGGAGGACATACCGCCGGAAAAATCGATTCCCAGCACCTCGTCGTTCGGATCGGTCGTCGCGGTATTGGACAGCGGCAGCACCGAGGGATCATCGACGCGGACGATCGAGAGGTTGCGCGTCACGCCGGTGATGTTGTCGGTGAAGGTCAGGTGAATGACATTGCCGTTTTGCAGCCCCGACAGATCGAGATCGTAGCCGTCGGGCGGGCCGGACGGCAGTGCCGTTCCGGGCGTGGTCTTGTCCGACAGCGCGCTTGCCATTGACGCCGCCAGTTGATCGACCTGAGCCTGCGCCTGCACCAGCGTGTTGTCACGCAGCTCGAGATAGGCCGCGATCGCGCCCGAGCGGATGGCGCCGCTCTGCACGAGGTCCATGCTGCCGCCCTGGGGGAAATTGATGACCACCGAGCCAAGGCCGCTCTTGGCCGGATCGGCATCCCACAAGGTGTCCGGCGTCACCGTGCCTTGCGCGTTGAAGGACAGCTGCGCGGCCTCGGTGCCGACCAGCTGCACCCCGGAATTGGTGAAGACCGTGACCTGGTTGAGATCGTTGCTGACGACACGGACATCCATCAGCTGCGAGAGCTGCGTGATATAGGCATCACGCTGGTCGAGCAGCGCCGCCGTCGAGGCGTCGGTCTGCTGCCCGTTGGCAAGCTGCTTGTTGATGTTGGCGATCTGCGTCAGCGCATTGTTCGCCGTGCTGACGGCGCTGCTGAGGCCGGCTTCGGCATTGCTGCGCAGCGCCTGGATGCCCTGCGAGGTGCCGTTGAGCTGCTGCGCCAGCATCTGCGCCGCGTTGATGACGCTGATGCGCGCCGATTGCGAATCGGGGCTGGTGGACAGCGCCTGAACCGCGGAGGTCAGGTTGTTGAGAGCGGATTCCAGCGTCCCCGACGATCCCGGATTGCCGTAGACGCTTTGCAGATTCGACAGGAACGAGGCGCGGATATCGGCATAGGCAGCGCCGGACGTCTCGGTGCGCAACTGCGTCTGCAGAAACTGGTCGAGCTCGCGGTTGACGCCGACGACGCGGACGCTGGAGCCATAGCCGCTCGACGCCGTCTGAACCTGGGTGAGCGACTTGCGGACATAGCCCGGCGTTTCGGCGTTGGCGACGTTGGACGAGACCAGCGCCAGCGCGGCCTGATTGGCCCGCAGGCCGGACATCGCAGCAGCAAGGGCCTGACTCAAACTCATGTCAACTCACCCGTTCCGGCTTGGTGACGCGGGATCAGCGCAGCACGTTCAGAAGGTCCTGCACCATCTGGTTCGACGTCGTGATCACCTTGGTGTTGGCGGAATAGGCCTGCTGCGTCACGATCAGCTTGGTGAACTCGTCCGCGATATCGGTATTCGAGCCTTCCAGCGACGCACCGACGATGGTGCCGCCATTGCCGAACAGGGCCTGTCCGGATTCATCCGTCGCTTCGAACGCGCCGCCGTCGATACGCTTCAGGAAGTCGGGGCCGTTGAAGGTCGCGAGCACGATCTCCGCGAGGTCGAGGTTGCGCCCGTTGGAATAGTTGCCGACCACGCGGCCGTTGGCACTGATCGAAACGGACTGAAGCTGGCCCGCCGGAAAGCCGTCCTGCTGGATCTGGTTGACCTGCACGTTGCCGTTGGCATCGGCATACTGGGTCAGGCCGCCGGAGCTGAAGTTGATCACCGGACTTCCGAGCGACACGCCGCCGACGACGAGATTGTTCAGCGTCACCGAGGCGATCGGCGGATTCGGCTGGCCATTCGCCCCGAAGGTGAAATCGATGCCGACGTTCTGCCAGGCGACGTCCGTGCCGGTGGCGTTCGGATCGACCTGATAGAACATGTTCCAGACGTCGGTATGGCCGGTGCCGAGCGACGCGCTGTCGACCTTGGCCCAGCGGAACTGCAGATTGACTGGCGCCCCCGACACGTCATAGGCGGTGACCGCGCCGCCCGCGATCGACTCGTCGATGAAGGTCTGCAGATCGTTGGCGATCACCTGCCCGGTGCCGGGCGTGCCGCCGCCGGTGCGGTTGACCTGCACCGTGCCGCTGAAGCCGAGCGCGCCGAATGCGGCTGCGTTGGAGCTCGAGATCGTCAGGTCGGCCGCGGTGCCCGAATGCAGCGTGATGACGCCGTTCGTCACCGACGACGGCGGCGAGGAGCCGGTGACCGCGTTGATCTTGGCGAGCAGATCACCGACCGTGTCGGTGACATTCAGCTCGTTGCCGGTCGCACCCGAGTTGACGAAGGTGAACACGGTGCCGTTGATGGTAATGGTGTCGCCCGCGGCAAAACCCGTGGTCAGCGAATTGCTGGGCGCCGTGCCGGAAAGGGCGGTGGACGCGTCGACGGCCGCCACCGGTGACGCCTGGTTGTTGACGGTCGCGCCGTTGCGGATGCCATCGGCATAGGGAATGGCGGGCGTGCCGACGATTCGCGGATTGTTGGTGAAGTCGCCCGGATTGAGCAGCTCCGATCCCGGCATCGAGGTGTCATGCTTGGTGGTGAGCGGATAGCTCGCGAGGTTGGCGCGATATTCCACCTTGGAGGTGGCTTGCGCCGGAAGGAAATCGTTCTTGAATTTCAGGATTTGCGGTGCGCTGCCGGTCAGGTTGCCGGTGGTCGGATCGATCGGAATGCCCTCGAGATAATAGCCCGCGCCGTTGACGAGGTAGCCGTTCTTGTCGAGGGTGAAATCGCCGCGCCGGGTATATTTCTCCACGCCGTCGAAAACCGGCGAATTGTCGGTGAAGTTGCCGGGCTTCTGCACCACGAAAAAGCCGGAGCCATTGATCGCCATATAGGTGGAGACTGATGCTGCCTGGATGTCGCCCTGCACCGTGTTGGTGCTGCGCGAGGCCGAGGTGACGCTGCCGGCGAGCTGCTGAGTGACCCCGGTCTCAGGGATCAGGTCGAGGAAGCTGGTATCGATGCGCTTGAAGGCGGTCGTCTGCGAATTGGCAATGTTGCCGGATACGTTCTGCAGCGCGTAAGACTCCGCGCGCAATCCGGCCACCGACGTGGTGAGAGCCCCGAAGATACCCATAAATCGTCTCCAACTGCGATCCAGACGGCCAGCCGGCACGGACGCACACGGCTACCGGATGCTCTTCGCAAGCCGCGTGCCAGATCGCCCGCGGCCGGATTTCTCCGTGGAAACAACGCAATATGAAAAATGCCCCCGGGTCTCGGACCGGGGCACAATTGCCGGGGACGGCAACAATTGCCGGGATCGGCGCAGAACGTCAGGTCGCCGACGGGTTAGCCGGATGGAATACCAGCGCGAGGCCGTCTATGCAGTAGCGCAGCCCGGTGGGCGGCGGCCCGTCGTCAAAGACGTGGCCGAGATGGCCGCCGCAGCGGCGGCAATGCACCTCGGTCCGCACCATGCCGTAGGAATAGTCCTTGGTCTCGCCGACCGCATTCTCCAGCGGCCGATAGAAGCTCGGCCACCCGGTGCCGCTCTCGAACTTGGTTTCCGATGCATAGAGCGGCAAGTCGCAGCCGGCGCAGGCGAAGATGCCCTTGCGGTGCTCATGCAGCAGCGGGCTTGATCCCGGCGGTTCGGTGCCGTGCTCGCGCAGGATCTGATACTGCTCCGGCGTCAGTTGCGCGCGCCATTCGGCCTCGGTTCTTTCGATTTCGAACTTTTCGGCGGCCACGGCTGGCGCGCCGCGCCATCCCTTCAGGGCGAGAAGGCCGGCCAGACCGGCAACCGACGTCAGCAGCATGCGGCGGTGGATCATGATGGTCTCCGTAGACAGGGCATGACGCGCAAGGCGCCGTCACGCGAAATACGGTGCGCCACCGTCAACGTTACACCGCCGTTCGGCAAAGTCACTCACGTTGTCGCGATCAGGTCTGCGGAACGCCTCCGGAGCGGCTCATCCGCCCGTGAGATCGCGGGCGCCGGCCCGCCGTGCCGGACGCTCCGCCATCTGGCGGTTGGCCGCAGCGACCCGCGCCTCACGCTGTTCCTCGCGCCGCGCCGCCCGCTCACTCCAGCGCGCCAGCATACCGGCTGCGGCCGAACTGGCCCGGGTCCAGCCGATCACCACCTGGCCGGCCACCTGCCCCAGCTTCCCGCCGGCCCAGACCAGCTCGAACGGCGCGAACAGCCGCCACCGGTCGTCGCTCCGGAGAATGCCGCGGGCGATCAGTTGGCCGGCGAGCGCCGTGGTGTTGAGGCCGTGTCCGCCGAAGCCGCTGGCAACCCAGAGGCCCGGTCGCAGTTCGCCGATCTGCGGCATGCCATGCACCGTACGGCCGACTGCGCCGGACCAGACTGAACTGAGCGCCACCTTCCCCAGCCGGGGAAAGATGGTGCGGATACGCCGCTGGATCGCCCGGCCGAAGCGCGCCGGATTCGCCGGCCATGTGGTCTCGGGGCTTGCCCACATCAGGCGGCTTTCGTCGACGATCCGGAATTGATCGATACCGTCCGTATCCGCCACCGCGCTCCGGGTCAGCAATTCGGCGAGCCGCTCGCCCAGCGGCTCGGTCACCGCAGCGTAACGCCACGTGGGCAACAGCGTCGCCGCCAGTTCGGGCATCGCCGCGCCGAGATGAACGCTTCCCGCCAGCACGACATGCTCGGCCCGCAGCCGCGCCGCCGCCGTCGCGATCCGCTTGCGGATGCCGGACGCTTCGATACCGATGACCGGGGTGTCTTCGTAGATGCGCACGCCGGCACGCCGCGCCAGCGTTGCAAGCCCGTCGAGATAGCTCGCCGGATCGATGTGGCAGGCCGTCGGGAAATGCAGCGCATCGAAATAGCGGTCGGTGCCGAGCGCGGCGCGAAGCCGGTCGGACCGCCAGGCTTCGACCTGCGCGCCAAAGCCGTCGCTGAGCAGTCGCACCTTTGCAGCCAGACGGCCGCCGCGATCGACGTTGGACACTTCGAGCGCGCCGGCGGGCGAGACCGCCACACCGCATGCGCTTGCGGTGGCCCGCATATAGTCGGCGCCCTGCTCGGACATCGTCCACAGCTCGCGCGCCGCGTCGAGCCCGGCGCGCGCCGCCAGCATGTCCACCGGCACGCCATAGCCGGGTACTACAATTCCGAGATGATTCCCCGATGCGCTCCAGCCGATATGACGGCTCTCCAGGACCGCCACGCTCGCCCCCATGCGGGCGGCTTCCAGCGCGGTGGTGAGACCGGCCAGCCCGGCTCCGACGACACAAATGTCGACATCGAGATCGAGCGTCAGCCTGCGACGTTCCGGCGCAGCCGGCGGCTGCGGTGCGGCATCGGGATCTGGGACGGCAGGTGCTGTGTCGGTGGTCACAGGTTTTCTTACGCAGCCCTGCGGCGCTTGTCACCTTGCCGCTCACAAACTTGTACACTAATCCGCAGCTTGACACCGTCCAGCGTGATCCTGGAACCTGCATCCGTGGCTCCGACCGAGATTACCCCATGCTTCGCCTGATGCTGCTGCGCCACGCCAAGACCGAAAGCGATGCGCCGAGCGGCGAGGATATAGATCGCCGCCTCGACGAGCGCGGCCGCGACGATGCGGCGATCATGGGACGCTGGATGGCCGCCCATGGTATCCACGCCGATCAGGTGCTCGTCTCCACGGCGGTCCGCACGCGGCAGACCTGGGACATCGTCGCGCCCCTGCTCGGCGCCCCGGCCATTCCGGTCAAACATCTGCAGAGCCTGTATCTGGCCGATCCCAACGACATCCTGGCCGTGATCCGGCAGACCGCCAGCCGACCGCAGCCCCGTCGGCTGCTCGTGATCGGCCACAATCCCGGCATGCACGAACTGGCGCTGGCCCTGTCCGGCAAGGGCGATGCTGCAGCGCGCAAGCAGCTTGGCAGCAATCTTCCCACCAGCGGCCTCGCGGTGATCGACTTCGCGATCGAGGACTGGCGCGACATCGGTATTCAAGGCGGGCGGCTCCAACAGTTCGTGACGCCGCGGCTGCTGAAGACGGCCGGCATCGCCTGACCGCGATCGATGCGGATTTGCAGCCTTGCAGTAGCCTGCTCCGTGCTACACTCGCAACGCTTGGGAGGTGCCAATGTATACATCCATTCTCGTCCCAATCGATCTTGCCGACGAAAGTCCGACGCGACCGGCCTTGAGCGCCGCGACGACATTGGCCAATACCTTCAATGCCCGCGTGCATCTGCTCAACGTGTTGTCGATCACACCGATGATGCTGGCCGAATACGTGCCGCCGAATTTCGATACCCAGCAGCGAAAGTCCTGCGAGGATGCGATCGCCGCGATCGCCGGCAGTTGCGGTTTCGATCCATCGCGCATTTCAACGGCGGTGCGCCAAGGCGGCATCTATCACGAGATCCTGGAAGAAGCGGCCGCGATCAAGGCGGACCTCATCGTGATGTCATCGCACCGCCCCGCGATCAGGACCTACTTCCTCGGCTCCAATGCCGGCCATGTCGTCCGCTACGCCACCTGTTCGGTGCTGGTGGTGCGACCTTAGCCGATCGAGAGGATCACGGAATCAGCCGGGCGGGGATATCATCGGGCGTATAGATACAGGGTCGGTTGCGCCGCATGAAGCCTCCGATCTGCCAGCCGAACAACGCCGCCATCGCCAGCAGGAACAGCGCGCCTGCGGTGGCGCCGGTCATGACCGCCTGGACCAGCAATGCGAACATGGCCAGCGCAAGCAATCCCAGCATGCCGACGGCGAGAGCATAGAGACTCGGGCGCAGCCCTCCGCTGAAGGTCACCCTGCCGGCCCGATCGGCGAGACGGCGATGCAGTCCGACGACGAAGGCGCGATACGCGTCATCCTGTGCCGATGCCGCCGCGAGGCCTTTCCACGTGGTCGACAGCAGCACCACCCGCTTGCCGCTGTCCTGAATCACATCGGCACGAAACCGATACGGCTGCATCGAGATCGGACGGTAGGTCAGTCGGACCGCTGCGATCGATCCATAAGGCCAGACATCACGCCGTCCGCCGATCTGCCAGGCCAGTCCTCCCTCGGTCAGATCGAACTGGCGCACGCCGCCGGCCAGCGACGGCTTGAACGTATAGGAGCGAACCGCATCTGCGGGCTCGGGTGAAGTCGGCGGATCGTCCATTCCGGAAGATGTTCCTGCAGCAGCCACGGCAGCGCCCTTGCGCAACCCGCGATGAGCAGCCTACAAGGCGCGTACGGCCGTCGGAATGCAAGCATCGTGTGACCGATGGCAGGTTTTGATGGATGCGTGATGGCGACCCCGGCAACCTATCCCCGCCACCTGACCCTCGCCGGTGCCGCCGGAGCCGGCATGCTGCTGGCGCTCGCCGTGCATGTGCTCGGACAGCGGCTCGGCCTCGACCTCGGCGGCTTGTGTCAGTCTGATGACAGTCAGGGCCTGGTGCCCGCCGGCGCGGCGCTGGCATGGTGGCTGATCGCCACTGCAGGTTTTGCCAGCGGATATTTCGCGGCGAGGCTGATGGCCAGCGCCGTGGCCGGACGCATCTCGCGGCGCATGCGGCAATTCCTGATCGGGCTCGGCATCGTTCTGTTCGCGGCCGCCGGCCAGGCTGCTGCGGCACCGAGCGCGATCCCGACCGCGGCGGGCGTTCTGGCAGGCGTGACGGCCCTCACCCTCGGTGCGGTGATGGCGTTCTGTGGCGCTCATTTTTCCTTGCGCAAGGCCTGAGCGCAAAATCGAAGGCGTGACATTGCGGCGCAGTCTGCCGCGTTCCGGCAACATCTTTATTGAGGGGATCCGCTGGCATGTTCTTGCCGGATTTCAGGTATTGACTAGATATCGAGAAGATATCTGTGACGATGCTGCTGCATGCGGAATTTTTGTCGAGAACGGGGCGGTGTGGTGCGAGTTCGAATTCCACTTTACCAAAAAATGCTCTAAGGATTTTCCGGATAATGGATTTTGCAAGTACGAGTAGCTTGTGAGTAGTTTGGCAGCCCCATACGTCCGATCGACCCGTTCGGCCCCGAGGTTGTTCGTGCCACGGCGGGAGGACGAATGGATCGACTGCTGACCACGCTGCGGCGTGGGTTTCGGAAGCGGATCGGCTGGAAACGGGTCGGTATCGCTGCCAGCCTCATGATTATCGCGTTTGCCATTTACACGCTGATCCATACCCTTCAGGGGGTGGACAGCAGCGTGATCCTGGTGGCGCTGACTGAAAAATCTCCCTCGCAGATCGCGCTCGCGGCGCTCTGCGTGTTCGGCGCATTCTGCACGCTCACTTTCTACGATTTCTTCGCCTTGCGCACGCTTGGCGTTTACCATGTGCCGTATCCCATCGCGGCGCTGTCGAGCTTCACCAGCTATTCGATCGGGCACAATATCGGCGCCACGGTGTTCACGGGCGGCGCCATCCGGTTTCGCATCTATTCGGACTACGGCCTGAACGCGATCGATGTCGCGAAAATCTGCTTTCTCTCGGGCCTGACGTTCTGGCTCGGCAATGTGTTCGTGCTCGGCATCGGCATGGCCGTGCATCCGGATGCGGCCGGCGCGATCAACCTGCTTCCCAGCAGCCTCAATCGCCTGATCGGCATCGGCTGCCTTGCCGGCATCATCGGCTATCTGGTCTGGGTCGCGGTCGGCAACGGTCGCCGCCAGCTCGGCCGCAATGGCTGGAAGGTGGTGCTGCCATCGGGGCGGCTCACGCTGCTGCAGATTCTGATCGGCGTCGTCGATCTCGGCTTCTGCTCGCTGGCGATGTATCTGCTGATGCCCAACGAGCCGACGATCGACTTCCTGAGCCTCGCCGTGGTGTTCATCCTGGCGACGCTGCTCGGCTTTGCCAGCCACGCCCCCGGCAGCCTCGGCGTGTTCGATGCGGCGATGCTGGTCGCCCTGCCGCAGTTCGGCAAGGAGCAATTGCTGGCCACCCTGCTGGTGTTCCGGGTGCTCTACTTCGTGATCCCGTTCATGGCCGCGATCAGCATCATGGGCGCGCGCGAATTGTGGCTCAGCGTGGTCAAGCCCTGGCAGGCCCGTCGCAAGTCCAATTGCTGCGATTCACGCCTGCTCTCGCGAAATTCCTGAACCGCAGCCGGCTCCGCTTAGCATAACGATCCGTTGGACCTGCTGTCGGCCGCGGCGGCGCGCAGCGCCTTACGCGGCTACCGGACAACCGCCCAAGGCCTGGGCGAAGTCGCGTGTCACTCTTATTTCCGCCCTATCCATGCCGTTGAACACGGTATGGTCTCGATGTGGAATCGGAATGATGTCTCCCCTCACCCGGCTCGCCGTACTCATGATCCTCGGCGGCTTATCGGCCGTCCCGGCCGTAGCCCAGGATGCTTCCGCACCCCAGTTCCAGATTTCCTGGGAGGTTCGCAACCGCTTCCGCCTGTTCCGCGAGGAACGCGACTTCCAGCTTCAGGTCGAAGCGATGCGACAGGGTTCGATCCTGGCCGCCGAACAGGCGCTGGAACTGCAAAGCGACGGACGCGGCTGGGCCCGGAACGCGGTCAACCGCCTCTGCATCGACCGCACCGGGCGGGTCAACGAACCGTGCACCCGGGATGGCGTCAAGGAAAGCTACCTGACCCCCGCTGACCACCCCGTCACCGTGCGCCTTGCCGGCGCGCTCCCGGTCGGCGCGACCTGCGCCTGGACCTTCGATGACGGCCAGGGGCCGCGCCAGTCGACGCTGGACTGCGCCGAACCGATCAATCTGCGTGTGCCTTATGGTCAGACCATCGCCGTGACGGTCGAGGTGTCGAGCGGCGCCGGCCCGGTCCAGCAGGCCGGCACCGAGATTTACGTCCGCGACATTTTCGTCGCCGGGCTCGGCGATTCGATCGCCTCCGGCGAGGGCAACCCGGACCGGCAGGTCGCGCTGTCCGACGAGGGATTCTGCTTCCAGTCCTATCTCGGCGGTCCCGGCAGCGAGTATTTCCGGCCGAGCCGCGCCGGCTACAAGGGCGGCCGCGCCTGCGGCTCGCCTGGGCCGCTGGAGGCCTGGCAGCGTGAGAGCGCGGTCTGGTTCAACCCGGCCTGTCACCGCTCGCTCTACAGCTATCAGACGCGGACCGCCATCGCGCTTGCCGTCCAGCATCCGCATATCGCCGTCACCTATCTGCCGCTCGCCTGCACCGGGGCCACCATGGCCGATGGATTGTTCGGTCCGCAGCGCGCCCGCGAATGCCTTGTCACCAAATCGGGCATGGACTGCCAGGGCCGGGTCAATGCGCAGCTGAACGAGTTGCGCGACGCATTGGCGGCCGCCAAGCGCCGCCAGCCCGACCGCACGCTCGACCTCGTGCTGCTGTCGATCGGCGCCAATGATATCGGCTTCTCGGAACTGGTGGCGAACGTCATCGTCGACTCGGCCACCGAACGCCAGCTCTTCAAGCGCACGGGCGTGCTCGGATCGGTGGAGGATTCCCGCGCGGCGCTCAATCGCGAGCTGCCGCAGGGCTTCAACAAGCTGCGCACGGCGCTCAAGACGCTGACCGGCGACCTTTCCCACGTCATTTACGTGTCATACGGCAGCCCGGTCATGGCCGAGGGCAGGCCCTGCCCGGGCGGCCGCGCCGGATTCGACGTGCATCCCTCGTTCAATGCGGATCCCAAGCGTCTCGCGGAAGCCGCCGAGTTCGTCCACAGCGAGTTCCTGCCGCGCCTGAGGGCGCTCGCATTGTGCGAAAAAGGGATACTGTGCCGCGATCCGGTCGGTGACCGCTTCACCTTCGTCGATGCGCATCAGCGCGCTTTTGCCAATCACGGCTTCTGCGCGCGCGCAAACAATGATCCCGAATTCGATCAGGCCTGCTTCTCGCCGAAGGGAGACAGCTTCGTCAGCGACGTTGTGCAGGCGGCCTCGCAGCCGATGGCATGCGGCCGCGGCGCCAGCGAGTTTCGCGCCTACCTGCCCCGGGCACGCTGGATTCGCGATGCCAATGACAGCTATTTCGCAGCAATGACCTATCCTCAAGGGTTGCCCGCAGCCGCCCAGCCCTCGGACATTCATGACGCCACCTGGGGCGTGGTTTCGGCGGTCTATGGCGGCGCCGTGCACCCCACTGCCGAAGGGCATGCCGCCATGGCCGACGCCACCCTGCCGGCGGCAATGTCGGTGCTGAAGCTCGACGCGCGGGTTCCCGAGGTGATCCAGGAGCCGATGATGCCACCGGCCAACCCGGCCAACTGAGGCGCGGCACGGCCGAGCTGATTCATGCCGAAAAGAAATGCCCGGACCAGGGTCCGGGCATTATGAAAGCTGATTCTGCGCTCTGTGCTTAGCGGGGCGCCGCGCCGCCGACGGTCCCATGTCCCTTGGACTTCGCGACAACCTCCGGCGGCGATTTGGCTGCGCCCTTCTTTGCCGCGGCCTTCCCTGCCGGCGCCGGGGTCTGAGCCGCGGCCGCCTCGGGCATGTATTTCGCCAGCACCGTCGGATCGAGCGTTGCGATCATTTTGTCCGGCACCCGCTGCCAGGTCTCGTTCTTGCCAAGCAGCGAAATGCCGACATAGCCCCGCAGTGTCAGCGACTGTCCATCGGGGCTGAGGGTCATCTTGGCGTGATAAACCGTGCCGTCACGCGGATCGAGCACGTTGCCGTCCTCGTATTTGAGACCGCTGCGCTTCATATCGCGAATGAACGACAAGCCCAGGATCGGAGCTCCTTTGCGATCGTCATCGCACTTCGAGCAGGTCAGATTCTCCGGCTCCCCCGGCTTCGGAAAGGTGCGCGCGATGGCGCCCTCAAAAACCCCGCCATGATCGACCACCAGCACCCAGACCACCGGCTTGCCGTCCTCTGTCTTCTGCCAGAGGCCAGCTGCGCTCTGATCGGCGGCATGCGCCGCGGCTGCGGAGACGAGAAGCGAGAACACACCCGCCACGAGGGGCATGCCCCGTCGAAATCTGGTCACGGAATTCTGCATCGAGCCTCACCTGTCAAACACATCGACCAAGAGTTGGGGGAAGACTATGGCGATTTCAGGAGAAAACGCAGCCTTAAATCTGACATCATGGCTGAATTGCCGGGCCCCATGTGCGGGACATGGCCCCGCTCCGGCGCCGCGGGCCGCAAGATAGCTGATCGACGACCGCTGAACATTGCCGAGCCCTGGTGCCCCGAATCCGAAGGTCGCCTCCCCATGCCTTGCCTCCGTAGCGAACGTCGGATTCGAAGGACACTGGCAGACTTGTGATTCTGGTGTGGTCTTGGTTTAGAAGTTCGCTTGGAAAGGTCGCAGAAACCAAGGTTGCGAACTTCTGAACCAAGACCACACCACAAGACCACACTAGTTGACACCGAGCTTCTTCTGCAGGCTCGAGGACGAGGTCGTGTACTGAAACACCAGGCGCTTGTCCGGATAGACGTAGCGGTGCGCCTTTTGCGCCATCAGCGCGCCTTCGTGGAAACCCGACAGAATCAGCTTCAGCTTGCCCGGATAGGTATTGATATCCCCGATCGCGAAGATGCCCGGAACGCTGGTTTCGAATGAGGCGGTCTCAACCGGGATCAGATTGTTTTCCAGCGCGATGCCCCAGTCTGCCACTGGGCCAAGCTTCATCGTCAGCCCGAAGAACGGCAGCATCGTCGTGCAGGGCACCCGGACGGTCTCGTTGTCGGCGGATCTGATCACCGCTGCGCTGAGGCTGCCATCCTGCCCCTCCAGGGCGGTGACCTGCCCGATCCGCAAGTCCATTTGCCCGGCCGCGACCAGCGCCCGCATCTGCTCCACGCTGTGGGGCGCGGCCCGAAAATCATCGCGCCGATGCACCAGCGTCACACGCCTGGCGATCGGATGCAGATTGAGCGTCCAGTCGAGCGCGCTATCGCCGCCTCCGACGATCAACAGCTCCTGATCGCGAAACTGCTCCATGCGACGGACCGCGTAGAATACCGAGGTGCCTTCATAGCCCTCGATCCCGGGCACCGGAGGCCGCTTCGGCTGAAACGATCCACCGCCGGCGGCGATCACCACCACCTTGGCCTGGAAGACTTTGCCGCCATCGGTGACCACGCGAAACAGCGGATCGCCGATCTTCTCGACGGTCTCGATCATCTCGTTGAGATGGAAGGTCGGCTCGAACGGCTTGATCTGCTGCATCAGGGCTTCGGTCAGGCCCTGTCCCGTTACCATCGGAATGCCCGGAATGTCGTAGATCGGCTTCTCCGGATAGAGCTCCGCGCATTGCCCCCCGATCTTGTCGAGGATGTCGACGACATGCACCTTCATGTCCAGCAGACCGAGCTCGAATACCGCGAACAGGCCGCAAGGACCGGCTCCGACGATCAGGACATCGGTTTCAATCACATCGCTCATCCTTGCCGCTCTTTGCTGTTCGCATGGCTCGGTCGCATTCCTCTTGCGACGCATTTAACGTGTTTTTTATCGCGCTGAAAAGGAGGGTCGGCAACGCGGCGTCCACCCTGGCCGCGATTTCAGGCCCTTGTCGGCTGCACGGTTTTCCATGTAATTGCGAGCTCAGGAGATTTGCCCCGTGGATGCAGCCGCCCCGCCCCGTATCGAAGATTATCCGTATATTCTCAGCGAAAATGTCCGCTTCGCCGACCTCGACCCCAACCACCATGTCAACAACGCGGTCTATGCGACCTATTTCGAGACCAGCCGCGTGATGCTGACGCGAGACCCCGATATCCAGCTGACGCCCACCGGGCTCGGCTGGGTGCTGGTCAGGCTCGACATCCACTTTCGTGCCGAATTGCATTGGCCCGGCGAAGTCCAGCTTGCGCTGGGCGTGGCCCGGATCGGACGAACCTCGGTGGGGTACGATCAGGCGGTGTTCGCCGAGGGCACATGCGTGGCATCGGCGCGCGCCGTGACGGTCCTGATCGATCAGGCGACACGCAAGCCAACCGCATTGGGCGAAGAGATGGTCACAAACCTGCAGCGCTGGCAGATGCGTAACGCGGTCGCGCCTTAGGCCTGCCGCTCCGGCGTCATCACCACCAGGCCATCCAGTTCATCGGTGACCTTGATCTGGCACGACAGCCGCGAGTTGGGCCGCACGTCATAGCCGAAATCGAGCATGTCCTCTTCCATCGGCGTCGGACCGCCCACCTTCTCGCGCCAGGCTTCCTCGATATAGACATGGCACGTGGCGCAGGCGCAGGCGCCGCCACATTCGGCATCGATCCCCGGGATGGAATTGCGGATCGCCGCTTCCATCACGGTCGCACCGTTATCGATCTCCACGGTGCGGGTCTGGCCCGTGTGGTCAACAAAGTGAATTTTCGCCATGATCGCTCGTGCAGTAAAAGGAAGACATGTTGGGGTGTCCTATAGCGGCTCGGCCCGGCCTGCGCCAGCCATCCCGGCAAAAAGCCCGGTTGCTCATCCTTCGCCGGCCGGGAAGATAAGCGATCAACTCCGCCTGTCCACGCCCTGCGCGATCGCCTGACGCGCCAGAGTCACCTCGCGACCCAGCCGCGCCAGCGGATCGCGCATGTCGTCCGCAGCGGCGATGGCCGCCTCCAGCGCCGCTGCGGCGGCCGCAACCCGATGCGCGCCGATCGCTCGCGCCGATCCCTTCAAGGTGTGCGCGAGCGGACCCGCATCCTCCGGAATCGCCGCCAGCTTCTCCATCAGCCGACCGGCCTGGCTCTCGAACATGCCCAGCACCTCGCGCGCCAGTTCGGGATCCGACAAGGTCACCTCACGCAGATGATCGAGATCGATGATGTCCGCCGCGGCTGGCGGCTCCGATGATGACGGCATGCGGCAGCCAACTCCTCCGTTTGGACGGACCATCCCACAGCCACAGCTTGTCGCGCCATCCACATTTTGCGGCAGAACTCGCCGGCTTGGTTAACGCGCGAAGGGCGACTTACGCCCCTGAAGAGCCATGATTCTGACACGATTCCGCCGCATTCGACGGGATTTCGGCGGGTTTTCCACGGTTCCCCCGTCCATGGAGGCGCGGCGTTAACGATGATTAAGGATCGTTAAAATTGTATTAATCACATCCATTTCATTCGAGCCAGCAAGCCAATAGGATGTTTGGGGAAGTCGCGCACAAGCCGGGGCGATGAGGATTCGAAACCGGTCTGCCGCTGAGCGCCGATGGCCACAATGCCGTCACGGCCACATCAGCGCGAGACTTCCGGTCGCGTAAACAAGGGCGTAGACGAAAATGGCGAACAGTCCCAAGAAGACTCAGGACCCCACCGAGGTGGCGCTCTCTGCGATTCAGGAAGCCCTGAATATGAGCGAAAGCCCAACGCCAGCGTCCGCCGGTGCCGCCTCGCCGTCCTCCGCGCCGCCCGTGACCCTTCCCGAGCCCACCCGCGAGGAGACCCCCTTCAGCTCCCGCCCGCTCTCTGAGCCGCCCGTCACGGAGCCGCGCTTCACGCGTCAGCCGGCCAACGACGATCGCGAGACCATCGGCCAGATCCTGCAAGCCATCCAGAAGGGGCGCCCAGCGCGCAACATCTATACTTTCGCCTCCATCTTCACGGTGGTCTGGCTGGTCGGCGCCGGCCTGCTTGCTTTCAGTTTCTATCCGTCGCTGCAGGCGCTGGGACAGAACGGCGGCGCCCTCGCCTTCGTCGGCCTGATCTCGGTGCTGCTGGCGCCGATCCTGCTCTTCTACTTCCTCGCCAGCCTGACCTGGCGCGGTCAGGAATTGCGGATGATCGCGCAATCGATGACGCAGGTCGCCATGCGCTTCTCCGAGCCGGAAACCGCGGTCGCCGATTCCATGGTGACGGTCGGCCAGGCGATCCGCCGCGAGGTGGCCGCCATGGGCGATGGCATGGAGCGCGCGATCGCACGCGCGAGCGAACTCGAGGCGCTGGTCGCCAATGAAGTCGCCGCTCTCGAACGCGCCTATTCGGACAATGAAGTGCGCATCCGCGCCCTGCTGCAGGACATCGCGCATCAGCGTGACAATCTGGTCGGCCAGGCCGAACAGGTGCGCAGCGCCATCTCCGGCGTTCAGATCGACCTTCGCCACGACATCGCGCTGATCAGCGATGCCATCGCATCGCGCGTCGACGAGGTGGCGCGGAACATCACCAACGCGCTGGAGGAACGCGGCCAGCACATCACCGCGGCGCTCAGCAGCGCCGGCGACAACATGATTCTCGCCCTGGGCGAGCGCGGTGGCGACCTGCTCGACCGGCTCGAACACGCCAGCGGCGAAACTACGCGCGCGGTGCTCGACGCCAGCGAGCGGCTGACCGCCAGCCTCAACTTCAAGACCGGCCACGTGCACGATGAATTCGTCGAACTCGCCGACCGCGTCCACGACATGCTCAACGACCGGCTCGACCGCATCACCGTCGAATTCGAGCAGAAGTCCGCGGCGATCGTCGACAGCATCTCGGAACGCACCGAACAACTGCACGATTCGCTGAGCAACTCCGGCGAATCGCTGTTGCTCGAGCTCGAACTGCGCGGCACCGACGTCGCCAACAAGATCGACGAGGCCGGGACCCAGTTGGCATCGCGGGTTCTCGCCAGCGGCGAGAAGGCCAGCGACGCTCTGGACACCACGGTGAGCACACTGGTCTCGAAGGTCGTCAGCCAGACTGAGACTGCACACGATGCGCTCAGCCTGCAGATGAGCGCGTTCGACGATCTGATCCGTCATCAGGGCACCGAGCTCGCGGAAAAATTCTCGCGCGACAGCGGCACGCTGGGCGCCCTCATCACCCGCCACATTTCGGAGTTCGACCGCACGGTGCGGACCTTCGGCGGCGAGGTGGTCGAGCGGCTGGGCCAGCGGACCCAGGATATCGCCGACAGCCTCAAGACCTATGTCGACACCTTCGACCATCGCGTGATGTCGAGCAGCGGCGCCATCACCGCGACGCTCGACCAGCGCCTGCAGCAATTCGAGGTTCAGCTTGGCACGCGGGTGTCGGATTTCAGCACTGCGCTCGACACCAGGATCAAGGGCTTCGACGAGACGGTGGACGGCCGCCTGCGGACGCTCGAGGAGAATTTCGATGCCCGGGCCCGCTCCGTCACCGAAACGGTGGATGCACGGCTCGGCGCCTTGTCGTCGTCGCTCACCGGCGGCACCAAGACGGTGGTCGATACCATCGACGCGAAGCTGACACACCTCACCTCCTCGCTGACCGACGGTGCCGCGCAGGCTATCGGCACAATCGACAGCAGGCTGGTGCAGCTCACGTCGTCGCTGACCGATGGCGCCTCCGAGGCGATCCAGTCCATCGATTCGCGCCTGACGCAGCTGACCTCCGCTCTTACCGGCGGCTCGGCGCAGGCGATCGCAGCGATCGATCAGCGCATTACCCACGTCACCGAGACCATCGACGGCCGTACCAACCATCTGGCCGACACCATCGCCGCGCGCTTCCAGGAGATCCATCAGGGCCTCGAAACCCGTGCCGGCGCGGTGGCGAGCGACATCGATACCCGCATCGCCCAATTCGAGGACCTGCTCGGCTCGCGCGTTGAAGCGGTGGCTGGCCGCATCGAGACCAGCGGACGTCTCGCCAGCGACACATTGATGGCGCGCGCCGAAGAACTGTCGACGGCGGTCAAGTCGCATGTCGACGATGCGGAGCAGTCGCTGACCAACCTGATCCTCAGCACCAGCGAGACGATTCAGGGCAATACCCGGGCCGCGCAGCAGTCGTTGCTGTCGGTATCGGCCGAGATCACCGCGCGCCTCAAGGAAGCCACGACGGAAGTTGAGCAGACCGTCGGTGCGCTGGGCACCTCCACCGCCACGGCTATTCTGGGCAGCGCCCAGGAGGCGCATGCGTCGTTGCTCACTGTGTCCAGCGACACGGTGGAGCAGATCAAGTCGCTCACCGCGGACATGGAGCGCACGCTCACGTCGGCAGGCACCTCCACCGCGGCCGCGCTGCTCAATGGCGCGCGGGATGCGCAGGCGACGCTGACCACGGCATCGGGCGATATTTCGACGCAGATGCAGTCGCTGTCGTCGCGGATCGAGGAAATCATCTCGTCCGCAGGCACTTCCACCACGGCGACGCTGCTGAGCGGCGTACGTGAGGCGCAGGCCATGCTGTCCGCCATCACCGGCGAAATCGAGCGCAACATCAAGGACGCCGGCAGCCATACCACCGACGCCTTGGAGAGCACTGCCCGCAATGCGCAGGTGACCTTGCTGGCAGTCACCGATCAGATCTCGAACCAGGTCAAGTCGCTCTCGACCGACCTCGAGCAAGCGCTCTCCTCGGTCGGTACCGCGGCGGTCGGATCGGTCGTGGCCGGTGCCCAGGAGGCGCAGGCGACGCTGATCGCGGCATCGAACAACGCGGCGGATCACGTCAAGTCGCTGTCGGCCGACGTCGAGCGCTCGCTGACGACGGCCAGCTCGGAATCCGCCGCCCAGATTCTGCGCAGCGCCCGCGAAGCGCAGACCGCGCTGAGCAGCGTCACCGCCGATGCCTCGGATCAGATCAAGGTGCTGTCGGCTTCGCTCGCCACGGTCACGTCCGAGACTTCCGACAAGATCCAGACGCTGGCGCAGACGGTCGAGCAGTCCCTCACCTCCGCGGCAACGACCTCGATCGAATCGATCCAGAGCGGCACCGCCGCGGCCCAGAATGCGCTGGTGTCCGCCGCCAGCGACGCCAGCACCAAGGCCAAGGCGACAGCCGCCGAAATCGAGCAGTCGATCCTCTCGGCCAGCGGCAGCTTCGGCACGGTGCTCTCCGGCCGGACCGACGAGATCGTCAGCTATATGGCGCAGCAGACCGACCGGCTCTCGCAGGTGCTCGACGGCAAGCGTGGTTCGCTGGTCGAAACCATCGGCACCAAGAGCAACCAGCTCATCATCGATATCGATCGCGTGACGTCGGAAGCGCTGAAGGCGATCGAGATGCGGGGTCAGAGCTTTTCGCAGACGATTGCCAACAATGGCGCAACGGTCGCACGTACCATCACCTCCGCGGGAGAGCTTGCCACCAACGCCGTCAGCAAGTCGCTCAAGGATCTCGAGCAGGCCTCGCGCGCCAGCATCGAGCAGTCGCGCCAGGTATCGATGGCGGCGGTCTCCGAGATGCAGGAGACCAGCAAGGTGCTGCGCACCGATACGGTGGCGCTGTTCGAGCGGCTGCGCGAAGGCAACATCCTGCTGCAGGAGGTGCTGACCGGGGCCCACGACAACCTCAACTCGCTGGAGCGGGCGATGGTCACCCGTGTCGCCGAATTCGTGTCGGCGATCACCGATGTCACCAGCCGCAGTGGCTCTGCGACGCAGGGCCTCGAAGATCACCTGACCACATTCCAGGAAAAGACCACGAAGGCGATCGAAGGGCTGACCGCGCTGTCGGGCCAGTTCGAGAGCCACGGTCGCGCCCTGGTCGAGGCCGTATCCGCGATCGAGCAGAGCAATCGCTCCGCCGACAACTCGATCGCCGACCGCAAGTCCGCGCTCGATTCCCTGGTCAGCGCCATCGATGCGCGCACGGTCGATCTCGACCAGCGCCTCACCCGCTTTACGGCGCTGCTCGACGAATCGCTCGCCGCGGCGGAGGAGCGCGCGCGCGACATCGCACGTGTCGTCGCCGAGACAGCGGGCAGCGGCTCCAGCGCCATCACCCGCCATCTCGAGGCGGTACGCGATGCCGCAGAGGAGCAGCGTCAGGCCACGGCCGAGACCTTGAACGCGCTGTATCAGCAGAGCAGCCAGGAGACCGAGGCGATCTTCCGGCAGTCCGCCGACAAGTTCGCGGCGCTGGTCCAGGGCATGAAGCAGATGGCGTCGGAGATGCGCCAGGAGCTCGACATGACCCGCGAGGAACTGCGCCGCGGCGTGTTCGAGCTGCCGCAGGAGGCCGCCGAGAACACCGCGCAGATGCGCAAGGTGATCGTCGACCAGATCGAGGCGCTGGCCGAGTTGAACCGGATCGTCGCCCGTCATGGGCGCGGCCTCGACGTCGTCGGCGCCGAGCGGCCGGCACAACGGCGCGAGGAGCCGCAGATGGCGGCGGCCGCCGGCTTTACCGACATGGCACCGCCTCCGCGCAGCCGCGACCTCGGCAGCGCGGCCACGCTGCCGCCGCCGGACCTTGGCCTGCCGATGCCGCAACGCGCCGACGCGCCATCGGTGAGCCCGGCAGCCGGTGACTATGGCCGCGATGATCGCGACGGCTGGCTCAACGATCTGCTGAACCGCGTCGACACCGGCGATGAACGGGAGGCCCCGCGTCCGCGAAGTGGCGCGTCGCAGGCCGGCAATCCGCTGGAAACGCTATCGCTCGATATCAGCCGGCTGGTGGATCGTAATCTCGCTGCCGAGATGTGGGACCGCTATCAGCGCGGCGAGAACAAGGCCTTCAGCAAGCGGCTCTACGCACCCGCCGGCCAGAAGACCTTCGACGAGGTGGCGCGGAAGTACCGGTCTGACCGCAACTTCAAGCAAACCGTCGACCGCTATATCGTCGAGTTCGAGCGGCTGCTGGATGACGTGGCGCGGGATGAGCGCGGACCGGCGGTACTGCGCAGTCAGCTGATCTCGGAGACAGGGCTGGTCTACACCATGCTCGCCCACGCCTCCGGACGTCTCGGCTGACGCCACCCCTCGACCCATCTCAAAGGCGGCGGCCCACGGCCGCCGCCTTGCTGTATGGTGCAGGTTCGATTCGAACCGCGCAGATGGTGAACCATGGCCGAGACCGCGACTCTGCAAGCCCGCATCGAGCGCTGGCCGATCGCGGGCTCCTTCACCATCAGCCGCGGCAGCAAGACCGAAGCCGTCGTCGTCGTCGCTGAGATCAGCCGCGGTCCCGTCGTCGGGCGCGGCGAATGCGTTCCTTATGCGCGCTATGGCGAAACACCGGAAACCACCCTCGCCCAAATCCTGTCACTGCGGGACCGTCTAGCCGACGGCCTTACCCGCGAGACGCTGCAGGCCCTGCTCCCTGCCGGCGCGGCGCGGAACGCGGTGGACTGCGCCATGATCGATCTCGCAGCCAAGCAGGCCGGCATGCGGGCCTGGGAATTGCTCGGCACGGCCCCGCCCCGCCCCTGCACCACCGCCTATACCATCTCGCTCGGGCCTGCCGCGGCGATGGCTGACGCCGCTCGCGCCGCCGCGTATCGGCCGCTGCTGAAAGTGAAACTGGGATCGGAGGATGATGCGGACAGGATTGCCGCCGTGCGACGCGCGGCGCCGCAGGCACAGCTCATCGTCGACGCCAATGAGGGATGGCGCCCGGACAACCTTGCGCGCAACCTGGCGGCCTGCGCCGATGCCGGCGTCACACTGGTCGAGCAGCCGCTGCCCGCGGGGCGGGACGAAGCCCTTGCCGGCGGGAGGGATGCCGCGCTGCGCCGGCAGATCGCCATTTGCGCCGACGAAAGCGTGCACGATCGCGCCTCGCTTGAAGCCCTGCGCGGCCGCTACAGCGCCATCAACATCAAGCTCGATAAGGCCGGCGGCTTGACCGAGGCCCTGGCGATGGCGGACGCCGCCAGACAGCTCGGACTGCAGGTGATGGTCGGCTGCATGGTGGCGACGTCGCTGGGGATGGCGCCGGCGCTGCTGCTGGCGCAGCACGCCCGCTACGTCGATCTCGATGGACCGCTCCTGCTGGCGAGGGACCGCGAGCACGGCTTGCGATACGAGGGCAGCACGGTTCATCCGCCCGAAGCCTCGCTGTGGGGCTGAGCGCCGGCATCCCGCTCGCCGCGGTCAAACGCGAATCGCGCAGCGCCTGCGAGGGTGATCGCCGCGCAGATTTCAGCAGCCAGCTGCATCAATTCAATTGCGATTCACAGCGGATCATGTTGATCGTAGACTGGCAGCTCGAATCCAGCACGCACCCAGCCTGGCAGAGGCGGAAGCGGTTATGGTCGGCGGTCGAATGGAAGTGGAAGGGTGATGCAGCGACGTCCGCATCTGGCAAATCCTGTCACGACCCGGTTCGCCATTGCGGATCGCGACGCTCCCTGCCCGACAATGCGGTGAGATCGCCATGGCCGACGACGCCCTCGCCCGCTCACCGCTGACATCCGACCCGGCCGTGCCCAGCGAGGCCGACTACGCTGCGATCCACGATGTGATGATGCAGACCGCGCGCGGCCGCTGGTTCCTGTCGGAATTCGCGCGGCGCAGCCGCAATGCCGACACCCGAATGGTGCTCGACGCCATCGCCCGGATCGAGCAGTCGCTGATCGAGCCGGCGGAGACACCGAGCGTCGGCCAGGATCATCTTCTGGCCGCGGTGCGACAACTGGTCGAGCAGGCGAAGGCCGAGACCGAGGCCATGCTGGGCGGCCGCCTGTCCGCCGAACAGCTGGCGGCAGCCTATCGCAGCGTGCGCGCCATCCGCGAGATGGCCTGGACATTGCGCGAATGCGGTGCCGACACCGCGATCTGCGACCGGCTCGACAGCCAGGCCAATGCCATCGATCGTAATCTTGACCGCCTCGCCACCCTGACGCCGCGGGCGGACGTCGAGGCGGTGTTCGACACACTCCTCGAACGACTGAGTGAGCTTGCAGGCGATGGGGCATCGCCGCCGGCGGCAGAGGCCGCAGCACCGCCATCGGCCGCTTCCGCGGCTGCGGCGCAGGCCACCGAGTCCACTGCAGCGCCCTTTGCCTTCGGCCGCAGTGCCGATCCTGCGTCCGCCGCACCCCTGGCGCCACCCGCGCCCCCCGCCGCCGATGCGATTGGCACGCACGAAGCTGCGACATCACCCGCTTCCGCAATACCGGCACCCGCACCCGACATGATGCGGCGCGCCGAATCCCCTTACGACGAAGCCGTGCCGGGAGATACATCTCGCGGAACGATCGACGAGACCCAGCAGACCGAGGATCGCGCCATCCTCGACATCATCGCGATGGAGATGGCTGCGCCGCAGCACGACGACGTCTCTGATGAAGCGACGGACGAACCCGCGGCGGCCGCGACAAGCGAGGCTAACGCGGCGGCGCTGGAGCGGGCTTTCGACCTGCGCGCCAGCGCGCCTGTTTCGCTCGGCGCAGCCCTGATCGCGAATGGCACTGTCGCGGCCCCCGCACCGCCACGGCACGGCCGTTTCGCCGATATCGCACGCCTCAGCCAGGCCGAAAGGATCGCACTGTTCTCGTGAAGCGGCACCGCCCGGTAGCGACGTCACCCGATCAGACGGGCGAAAAGCTCCGCATCGACATTGCCGCCGGACAGCACCACCACGACGGTCCTGCCGCGCGCATCGATGCGTCCGGCCAGCAGCGCCGCGAGCGCCACAGCGCCTCCCGGCTCAACGACGAGCTTCAATTCCCGGAACGCTGTGGCAACCGCCGCCGCAACCTCGTCATCGGATGCCACAAGCCCGCGCACGCCGAGCTGGCGGTTGATCGCAAATGTCATCTCGCCGGGAGTCGGCGCCATCAATGCGTCGCAGATGGTGCGGCCGCCCTGCTCGTTGGCTTCACGCCGGCCGGCACGAAACGAGCGGGCGTGATCATCGAACCCGGCCGGCTCCGCCGTCAGCACTGCGGCCTGCGGAAAACGGGACTTGATCGCCACTGCGATCCCCGCCATCAGTCCGCCTCCGGACGCCGGGGCGATCACGGCATCCGGCGCGATCCCGAGCTGTTCGAGGTCTTCTGCGATTTCGCGGCCGATGGTCCCCTGCCCGGCAATGATCTGTGGATCGTCATAGGGCGGGATCAGCACGGCACCGCGCTCATTGGCAAGCTTGCGGGCGATCGCTTCGCGATCCTCGCGTTCGCGGTCGTAAAGCACAACCTCGGCGCCATAAGCCCTTGTGCGTTCGCGCTTTGCCGCCGGCGCATCCGCGGGCATGACAATCACCGCGCGCATCTTCAGAAGCTGTGCCGCCGCAGCCACGCCCTGCGCATGATTGCCGGAGGAGAACGCCACCACGCCGCCGCTGCGCGCCGCTGCCGGGATCGCCGACATCTTGTTGAAGGCGCCGCGAAACTTGAACGATCCGGTTCGCTGCAGCACTTCGGGCTTGAGCAGCACGCGCGCGCCCGTCATTTCGTCCAAAGCCGGCGAGGCCAGCAGCGGCGCTCGCACCGCATAAGGCGCGAGTGTGCGGGCGGCTGCATCGATATCAGATGGGCTGACCGCGAGCGGCGATAACATCAGGCTCATGCCGGATTGGTACGCCCGTCGGGTTGTGGGGACAAGAGCTAGAGCCGCATGTCGGACAGCGTCGGGCGAGCCGCCGCACCGCTGTGATGAGGTCACCGGTGCTGCGTCACGTGCAAATGGGGCATGTGACTGATAAAGGCCTCGGCCGATGCGGCCCAGTCGTGTCGCGCGGCAAAGGCAACGCAATCCTCGGGCGCGATGGCGAGCGCCGCAAGACATGCCCGGCGCAGATCCTCGTGGAGCACGCCGACCGGCGCATCGCCGATCACATCACCCGGCCCGGGCGCCGGGAAAGCCGCCACCGGCAGGCCGCTCGCGAGCGCCTCCAGAAGCACCAGCCCGTAGGTATCGGTGCGACTGGGAAAAACGAAGACGTCTGCCGCAGCATAAGCGGACGCGAGCGTTTCACCGGTCATGGCGCCAAGGAACACCGCGTCGGGATATTTCTGCTGCAGGCTGGCGAGGGCCGGCCCGTCGCCGACAATAACCTTGGTGCCCGGCAGGTCGAGCGCGAGGAAGGCATCCAGGTTTTTCTCCACGGCAACGCGGCCCACCGACAGGAACACCGGCCGCCGCAGGCCGAGATCGGCTGCCCGCGGATGAAACTGCCGGGTGTCGACGCCGCGCGGCCACAGCACCACGTTGCAAAAGCCGCGTTCCCGCAACTCCCCCACCAGCGCCGGGGTCGACGCCATCACCGCCTGGCTCGGCCGATGAAAGCGCCTCAGCACCGCCCACACCCAAGATTCCGGAATCGGCAGCCGCGCCGCGATATATTCGGGAAAGCGGGTGTGGAAGCTGGTGGTGAATGGCAGGCCGCGGCGGCGGCAATAGCGCCGCACGGCGAAGCCGAGCGGCCCTTCGGTGGCGATATGGATATTGTCGGGCCGCACCGCCTCGATCAACCGCGCCACGGTGGCCGGCCGTGGCAGAGCCACCCGCAGGCCCGGATAGCTCGGCAGGCTCACGGTGCGGAACGCATCCGGCGTGAGGAAGCGGATATCGGCGCCGCGTTCGCTTGCGGCAGCCGCCATGGACGTGAGCGTCCGCACCACGCCGTTGATCTGCGGGTGCCACGCATCGCTCGCGATCAGAATGCGCATCAGGCGGCGCTCACCGCAACCGGCCTCACCGGCGCGGCGCGCTGCACCGGCTCGGTCCAGGTGATGATCTCGAACCGGCCGTCCTCATGCTCGGCCAGCGCGGTGCAGCTCTCCACCCAGTCGCCGCAGTTCATGTAGCGGATGCCGTGCTCGTCGCGGATCGTCGCATAATGGATGTGGCCGCAGATGACGCCGTCCGCCCCGCAGCGCCGCGCCTCGCCGGCGAGCGTCTGCTCGAACGCGCCGATATAATTGACGGCGTTCTTCACCTTGAGCTTGGCCCATTGCGACAGCGACCAGTATGGCGCGCCGAGCCAGCGCCGGCAGGCATTGACGAGACGGTTGAGCTGGATCGCCAGGTCATAAGCCTTGTCGCCGAGATGGGCGAGCCAGCGCGCGTTCTGCACGACGAGGTCGAAGATGTCGCCGTGGATCACCAGATAGCGCCGCCCGTCGGCGCCGTCGTGAATCGCCGTCTCCACCACCTCAATGCCGCCGAAATGCGTGCCGTAGTAGGAGCGCAGGAACTCGTCGTGATTGCCGGGAATGTAAATGACGCGCGCGCCCTTGCGCGCCTTCCGCAGCATCTTCTGGACGAAATCGTTATGTGATTGCGGCCAGTGCCAGTGTGACTGCAGCGCCCAGCCGTCGACGATGTCGCCAACCAGATAGATGGTATCGGCATCATGACAACGGAGGAAATCCAGCAGGCGATCGGCCTGGGATCCGCGGGCCCCCAGATGCACGTCGGAAATGAACAAGGTGCGGAAATGCCGGTCCGTTGTCCCTTCACGCATCGCGTCGCGTTCCATGAGCGGTCGGTTACTCCCGTTCCATGACAGCCCGATGGCAGCCGGCGATATCGGATCGGCGGCTCCGCTCGAAACTGACCAACGTATAGATGCCGAACGGCGCCACCTTGCGCCGCTCCACCAGAATCGCGTCGTCGTTGGATTGCGCCCAGGCCTGCAGCCGCGCGAACGGGAATTCCGGTCGCAGCCCGAGGGCGCGGGTGCGCTGCGCCGCCCATCGCTCGATCGCGGCGGCGACACCGACTTCCGAATAGAGGTGATTGACCAGAATGATCCGGCCGCCCGGCCTCACCACCCGGTGACACTCCGACAGCACCTGTTCGGGATTGGCGACCAGCGTGATGACGAACTGCGCCACCACGCAGTCGAACGCGGCATCGGGAAAGTCCATCGCATGGGCGTCCATCAGCCTGACGTCCCTGACATAAGGATATCGCCCGGTCGCCATCTTCGCCCGCGCCTTGGCGAGCATCGCCGCGCTGATATCGATGCCGATGATCTCGGTCGTGTCGTCGTAATCGTCGAACGACAGGCCGGTGCCGACGCCGACCTCGAGAATACGTCCGCCGTGGGCGCGCGCCGCCGCGGCCGCCGCCCGCCGGCCCTTGATCATGATGGGACCGCAGACGGCATCGTAGATCGGAGCCCACCGCGCATAAGCGGTCTGAACGGTCGGGGTATCGAGATCAGAAGAGGTCATCGCATCTCGCCATCGAATCGCGCCAGCAGGCACGAATCCCGGATAGCAACGATGTGCGACAGTTGCGCGACGAACGCCCGGCGGCCTTGCTGACAGCCCGGGCGACGTCGCGACCGATATTTCAATCGACGACAATGGTTTCGGCGCGGTGCTTGGCCGCCGCCATCACCCGCCCAGCGCTGCCCCTCCGGGAATGCGTCTAACCTCAGCGGCCGACGAAGCGTGGCGCACGTTTCTCAACAAAGGCGGCGGCGCCCTCGCGCAAATCTTCAGTCACGAAGGCTCGACCCTGCGCCATGGCCTCATCGTCCAGAACCTTGGCCAGCGGGGCGTCCCAGGCGGACTCGATCTGCGCCTTGATCAGTCCGATGCTGATCGGAGGCCCCTCAGCAAGTTTCCGCGCGATGGCAAGCGCCTCGTCGAGAACTGCCCCGTCCTCGACCACCTTCCAGATCAGCCCCCACCTCTCAGCCTGCTCGGCGGTGACCGGCTCTCCCAGCAAAGCCAGCGCGCGAGCGCGGGCGCTTCCGATCGACCGCTGCAGGAATAGCGACGTCCCAGCGTCCAGCGCGGCACCGAGACGGACGAAGCTGAGAACGAAGCGTGCCGACTGCGCCGCGACCACGATATCCCCCGCCAACGCAATGCCGACCCCGGCGCCAGCGGCCGGGCCGTTGACGGCGACGACGACCGGCTTCCCGCTGCTGCGGATTCGCTCGATCAACGGGCTGACCTCGTCGCGCAGAAGCGCGGCGATCCGCTCGCCTGCGTCAAACGTGTTGCCGCCGAGTTGGGCGCCGGAGCAGAATCCCTTTCCCGCCCCGGTCAGCACGATCGCGCGCACGGCATCCTCGGCCACGGCAGCCTTCAGCGCGGCGTTCAGCTCCGCCAGCAAAGTGCCGCTTAGCGCATTGTACTGCTCGGGATTGTTGAGAGTCAGAACCGCGACCGCACCGCGGCGCTCGGTCAGAACCATCGGCATTCCGACACCTCCTATAGTGACCGCGAGATCAGCAGCTTCATGATCTCGTTGGCGCCGCCATAAATCTTCTGCACCCTGGCGTCGACATACATGCGGGAGATGGGATATTCCTCCATGTAGCCATATCCGCCGTGGAGCTGCAGGCATTCGTCGATCGTCTCGACCTGCTTTTCCGAGCACCACCACTTCGCCATCGAGGCGGTGACGGCGTCGAGATCGCCCGCGATCATGCGTTCGATGCAG
>Ga0180222_1000246_pt1 | contig 90104 bp, 87 predicted proteins | sample eDN5th37CKraftOP_FD_151336 | JGI IMG/M metagenome (GOLD analysis project Ga0180222, IMG submission 151336) | Enriched Organic Plus compost microbial communities from Emeryville, California, USA - eDNA 5th pass 37_C Kraft OP (version 2) (version 2) ... | reverse complement strand
TTCTGGCCGACGGTGGCGTCGAGGACGAGGATCGCGGCGTGCGGTGCCGTCGGGTCGAGCTTCCGGATCACGCGAAGAATCTTTTCGAGCTCGGCCATGAGCTCCGCCCGGTTCTGCAGGCGGCCGGCGGTGTCCACGAGAAGAATGTCCGCATTCTCGGCGCGTGCACGTTCGATGCCCTCGAAGGCGACACCGGCGGGATCGGCGCCCTGCGCGCGAGCGACGACGCTCGTGCCGGTGCGCTCGCCCCATTTCTGCAGCTGCTCGATGGCGGCGGCGCGGAAGGTGTCGGCGGCGGCGAGCACGACTTTTTTCCCTTCACTGGTAAAACGCGCGGCGAGCTTGCCGATCGTGGTGGTTTTGCCCGAGCCGTTCACGCCGGCCATCAGGATGACGAACGGCTTGTGCGCGGGATCGATCGCGAGGGGCTTCGCGACGGGCGCGAGCACGCGCTCGACTTCAGCGGCAAGCAACGTCTTCAATTCGTCGCCGGAGATTTCGCGGTCGTGGCGTGACTTGCGAAGCGCATCGACGATCTGTGCCGACGTTTCGAGTCCGAGATCGGATTCGATCAGCAGGTCTTCCAGCGATTCGAGCGTCGTGGCGTCGAGTTTTCTCCGCGAGAGACCGGCGATGCCGTCGCTGAGCTTCGACGCGCTGCGGGCGAGGCCGCTGGTGAGCCGGCGCCAGAAGCCGGTGCGGGGCGTCTCGTTCATGCCGCGAGCAACCGGCGGCCGTCATGGCCGGCAATGACGGCTTCGACGATCTCGCCGCGCGGGGCGGGCTTAGACAGGCGCACGCGGCTGAAATGCTCGGTGTGGCCGTCAGTTCCCGCGCCTTCGGCGAGTACATGGCGGCGGCGGCCGATCTCGCCGGCGAAATGACGGCGCAGCGTACTCTCGCCTTTCTCGCGCAGGCGGCGGGCGCGTTCCTTCACGAGAGCCCGGGCGAGTTGTGGCATGCGCGCGGCGGGTGTGCCCTTGCGCGGCGAGAACGGAAAAATGTGCAGGAAGGTGAGGCCGCAGTCGTCGGCGAGCGTGAGCGTGTTGCGGAAATGCGCTTCCGTTTCCGTCGGGAAGCCCGCGATCAGGTCGGCGCCGAACACGATGTCCGGGCGGAGCCGCCGTGCAGCGTCGCAGAAGCGGACGGCGTCGCCGCGCAGATGGCGGCGCTTCATGCGCTTCAGGATGAGGTCGTCGCCGTGCTGCAACGAAAGATGCAGGTGCGGCATGAGGCGCTCCTCGTCGGCGAGCGCGCGCAGGAGGTCGGGATCGACTTCCACGGGGTCGATGGAAGAGACGCGCAGGCGCGGCAGGTCCGGTACGTGGCGCAGGATCGTGCGCACGAGCGCGCCGAGTTTCGGCGTGCCCGGCAGATCGAGGCCCCAGGCGGTGAGATCGACGCCCGTTAGCACCACTTCGCGGTAGCCGCACTCGACGAGACGGCGCACTTGCGTAACGACCTCGCCCATCGGCACGGAGCGCGACGGCCCACGGCCGTACGGAATAATGCAGAAGGTGCAGCGATGGTCGCAGCCGTTCTGCACCTGCACGAAGGCGCGCACGTGACCGTCGAAGCTGTCGACGAGATGCGCGGCCGTCTCCTGCACGGAATCGAGATCGTCGATGACGACCTTCTCCTCCGTGCTGATGCCGAAATCGAGTGCGTTTTTCGCGTTGCTCCACGCTTCGACGCCGAGCTTGGCGTGATTGCCGATCACGCGATCGACTTCGTCCATGTCCGCGAAGGTGCCGGGCTCGGTCTGCGCGGCGCAGCCGGTGACGAGTACGCGGGCATGGGGGCGCTCGCGCTTCAGGCGGCGGATGGTCTGGCGCGCCTGGGCCACGGCTTCGGCGGTGACAGCGCAGCTGTTGACGATGATTGCATCTTCGAGGCCGGCGGCCTCGGCGTTCCGGCGGACCAGTTCGGATTCCGCGGCATTCAGCCGGCAGCCGAAGGTGACGACTTCAACGCTCACGAACGGCTCCCTACGCCGCCGTTGCGGCGAGCATTTCGGCGCTGATCCGGCCTTCGAACTCGAGCTCCACCGGGCCGGTCATCAGGATGTGGTCGTCCCGCTCGCGCCACTCAATGAAGAGATCGCCGCCGGGCAGCGTCACGCGCACCTTGCGGTCGGCGAGCTTCAGGCGCGCGGCGGCGACAGCGGCGGCGCAGGCAGCGGAGCCGCAGGCGCGCGTCAAGCCGGCGCCGCGCTCCCAGGTGCGGACGATCAGGTGATCGCGCGCTGCGATCTTACAAAGAGAGATGTTCGCGCGCTCGGGGAAGATCGGATGGTTCTCCAGGAGCGGACCGAAGCGGGCGAGGTCGTAGGCGTTCACGTCGTCGACCCAGAAGATTGCATGCGGATTGCCAACGTTCACCGCCGACGGCGAATGTAAAACGGGATCGTCGATCGGGCCTACCTGCAATTCGATGTGGCGGGTGTCGCGGAATTCCTCGGCAAGCGGTATCTCCTGCCAGCCGAAGCGCGGCTTACCCATGTCGACGGTGACGGTGTTGGGCTGCGGCTCGATTCTGCAGGATGAAAGCCCGGCTGACGTCTCGAAATTCACGACGTCCTTGCCGCTGTCCTTGGCGACGATAGCTGCGACGCAGCGCATGCCGTTGCCGCAGGCGCCCGCTTCGGAGCCGTCGTTGTTGTAGATGCGCACGAAGGCGTCGGTGCCGGGCGTCTTCGGCGGATAGAGCGCCATGATCTGATCGAACGGCACGGCGTCGGGGCGCGCGAGTGCGCGCGCCTCGTCCGGCGTGACCCGGGCGGAATCCTTGCGCAGGTCGAGCACGAGGATTTCGTTGCCGAGGCCGTTCATCTTCACGAACGGATGGTTTTCGAGGGCGCTCATAGGGTCAGCTCTTGGACGACTTATATGGCGAAGCGGCGGGGGGATGCGAGTCGGGTGATTTTTGCCCCTCAACGCGGTGACGCACCGCAGAGCCGGGGCCATTGCTCCAGGTCGTGGTTCTGCGGCGCGCTGCGCTGCGTCCGGGACACGATTACAAATCCCAAACCTCGCCGGGTTTCAGGCGGCGGAAGCGCTCGGCCGGGATGTTGGCGGCTTTCAGGGCAGCCTCGTGGGCGCGGGCGGCCACGCCATAGCCGTCGTCGGCCATGGGGAAGGTGTCGAAGTGGTGGGCGAGGGCGTATTCGGCCCCGCAATCGCGGAAGGCCTGAATCGCTTCCTCGGGGTTCATGTGGTTCTCGTGCATGAACCAGCGCGGCTCGTAGGCGCCGATCGGCAGGATGGCGAGGCGGAACGGACCATAGTGTTCGCGCGCCTCGCGGAAATAGCGGCCGGTGTCGTAGCCGGTGTCAGCGACATGATAGACGCGGCCGGCGGGCGTATCGATGACGAAGGCCGCCCAGAGCGCCTTGTTACGGTCGGTGAGGCCACGCGCCGACCAGTGGTGCATGGGCGCGAGCGTGACCGAGACCTCCTTCGACAACCAGATCCTGGCGCCCCAGTCGTGCGCCTCCGTGGCGATCGACGAGTCGTGGCCCTGCATGATCGCGTCGTTGCCGAGCGGCGTGATCACGCGCGGGCGGTGCGGGGTCGCGAGCGCGGAGAGCGTGGTGACGTCGAGGTGATCATAATGATTGTGCGAGACGAGCACCGCGTCGATCGGCGGCAGGTTGTCGAAGGTGATGCCCGGCGCATTGACGCGGCGGGGACCGGCGAAGGTCACGGGCGAGGCTCGCTCGGACCAGACGGGATCGAGCAGCAGGTTCATGCCGCCGGCCTGCAGCAGGATCGAGGCGTGGCCGACGAACGAGACGCGCAGATTGGTGCCGTCGACGCGGCGCGGCGGCCGGTCGGAAAAAGGGCTCGGCGCCTGTTCCGGCCACTCACCCAGTTCGCGAGTGAACTGCCAGCGGAGGAAATCGAGGCGGCCGCGCGCAGACTTCCAGCCGGGCTCGAAGAAGCGGAAGCCGTCGAAATGGTCGGAGAGCGGGCCGTTGTAGTAGCGGCTCCGCTCCGCATAGGCGTAGAGGCCGGTACCGCCGATCAGGCCGGCGGCCGGCACTATCGTCAGGAAACGGCGGCGGTTAATCTTCATGGACGCTATGTACGCGGGGAACTGCGATATTCCAGCCCTCATCGTGTCTCTTCTTGATGACTGGTTGATGGCGAATCAGCGTTCGCGACCAAAGCCTTCCAACACACCGAGCGCCGCCTTGAAAGCATCCCTGTCGGGCTTGCCGGAAAGGGCGGCCTCGACCGCCTTCAACTTTTCGGAATCGGACGCAGCCACGGTCTCGCTTGCGGCAAGCCAGAAGCCCGCGGCGCGCGCCTGCGCGAGGGCAAGTTCCCCGTCGGCCGCGCTCTCGCCCTTCTTCAGCGCGTCGCGCAGGAGCGCGATGCTCCCCGCGTCGAGTGCGGCGGCGACCTTGCGCGCGGCATCGGGGGGCCACTTCTCCTTCACGAGTTCTTCCTGACCTTCGGCGAGGGCGGTGAGCAGGCGATCGTTGATCTCGCTTCCGCCGTCGATTTTGCCGATCGCTTCGAAGGCCGCGTGGCGGCCCTCGGGGCCATAATAGAAGGCGAAGATCTCGTTCCAGTTCTTCGGCGAGCCGTTCGTGAGTGCCCAGTTCGGCGGGTTCATCTTGTTCGCCTTGCGCTCGAACTCGCCGAGCTCGTAGCGGCACCAGTTGATCGCGACGGCGGTCAGACCGGCGTCGATGGCGGCGCGGCGCACGTCGTCTGGCGTGCGCGCGAAGCGGCCGGTGCTGGCGAGCGCGGAGAACAGGAACGCGTTCTGATAACTCGGATTACCGAAATGCTTCGAGGCATTCGGCAGGTACGTGCCGAGGCGGCCGTTGTAGTTATCGGCGAAGCCGCCGACGGCGTGCGCCTTGAAGTTCTTGCCGAACGCATAGAGCGCGAGCGCCGAACTCCAGTCCGGCTTTTCGCCGGCGATGGCGGCGCGGATTTCCGCGAGGTCCTGTCCGAGCCGGCTGTGCTCGCGCACGTCGGCAGCCGTCGTGAAGGGGCCGTGGCCGAGCTGCCAAGGCTCTTTTGCTTCCAGGGATGAAAGCGGGAATGACGCGGCAAGCAGGATGCCGCCGAGCCGGACTGCAAGCGGATGCATGGGTCGCCTCCTCTCGATTTCAGCTTCATGGATTAGGGTGGCGCCTCCGTGCGCGGTCACCTGAAAGGCTTTTGATTTCAATCTGTTAGAACGATCCTAAGGTGCGTGGCGCACGCACGGCAGCCGCACGCTTGACGAAAAGGGCTGCTCTGGTAGGGGTTTCGCTATCAATCGACCGGCGAGATTTCCTCGCGGCCGACCGGGCCAGGCGGAAAGCCCAAAGCTTTAAGCCCCAAGAGAGCCCGGAGGTCACCGCCCGACAGCGCGTTGCGCCCTCGGGCGCGTTCGGCGTTGCGCATAGAGGAACCGGCGAACAGCAATGTTCGACAACCTGCAGAACCGGCTCGGCGAGATTCTCGACCGCCTGACACGACGCGGCGCGCTGTCAGAAGGCGACGTTGCGGAAGCCTTGCGCGAGGTGCGGCGGGCGCTGCTCGAGGCAGACGTCGCGCTCGAGGTCGTGCGCGGCTTCACCGAGCGCGTGCGCGAGCGCGCGGTCGGCGTCGATGTGATCCGCTCGGTCACGCCCGGGCAGATGGTCGTCAAGATCGTGCACGACGAGCTCGTGGCGACGCTCGGTTCCGATGCGCAGACGATCGATCTCAATGCGCCGGCGCCGGTGCCGATCCTGATGGTCGGCTTGCAGGGTTCCGGCAAGACTACGACCACGGCAAAGCTTGCGCGTCGCCTCACCGAGCGTATGAAGCGCAAGGTGCTGATGGCGTCGCTCGATACGCGGCGGCCGGCGGCGATGGAACAGCTCGCCGTGCTCGGCCAGCAGATCGGCGTGGACGTCTTGCCGATCGTCGAGGGACAAACGGCGGTGCAGATCGCGAGCCGCGCGCTGCAGGCGGCGAAGCTCGGCGGGCATGATGTGGTGCTGCTCGACAGCGCCGGCCGCGTCACCGTCGACGAAGCGCTGATGACGGAAGTCGCCGAGGTCGCGCGCAATACGAACCCTCACGAAATCCTCCTCGTCGCCGACGCGCTCACCGGCCAGGATGCGGTGGCGACGGCGCGGGCGTTCGACGAGCGGCTTTCGCTCACCGGCATCGTGCTCACGCGTGTCGACGGCGACGGGCGCGGGGGTGCGGCGCTCTCCATGCGGGCGGTCACCGGGAAGCCGATCAAGCTGATCGGCACCGGCGAAAAGCTCGACGCGCTGGAAGACTTTGATCCGCACCGCATTGCCGGCCGTATTCTCGGCATGGGCGACGTGGTGGCGCTCGTCGAAAAGGCCGCGGAGAACATCGACGCAGAGAAGGCGCGCGCGGTCGCCGAGAAGATGCGCAAGGGCGCATTCGATCTCACGGACCTGCGCGAGCAGCTTTCGCAGATGGAGAAGATGGGCGGCATCGGCGGGCTCATGGGCATGATGCCGGGCGTTGCCAAGATGAAGAACCAGATCGCCGCCGCGGGCCTCGATGAGAGTCTCCTGAAGCGACAGAAGGCGATCATCGACTCCATGACGCCGAAGGAGCGGCGCAACCCCGACATTCTCAAAGCCTCGCGCAAGCGGCGCATCGCGGCGGGTTCGGGCACGAGGGTCGAGGAGATCAACCGGCTCCTGAAGATGCACCGGCAGATGGCCGACGTGATGAAGGCGATGGGCTCGGGCAAGCGCGGCGCGCTCGGTGGGCTCGGGCAGATGCTCGGGTTCGGCGGCGGCGCGCCGAGCCCGGAAGCGATGAAGCAGCTCGCAAGCAAGCTGCCCGGTGGTGGCGGCGGTCCGCCGCCGAATTTCCCCGGCGCGCCGGGGCAGTTGCCGGGGCTTGGTGGCGGCAAGCTGCCGGGCCTCGGCGGGTTGCCGGGACTCGGCGGCAAAGATTTTGGAAAGAAGAAGTGACAGCGTTCAACGAAAGGAAAACCTGAATGTCTCTTAAGATTCGTTTGGCTAGGATGGGCACAAAAAAGCGGCCGCAGTTCCGAGTCGTCGTTGCCGATTCGCGCTACCCGCGCGACGGCCGCTTCATCGAGAAGCTCGGCATCTACAATCCGATGCTGCCGAAGGATTCGAAGGACCGCGTGAACCTCGACATCGAGCGCGTGCAGCACTGGCTGTCGAAGGGCGCGCAGCCGACCGACCGCGTGCTGCGCTTCCTCGATGCCGCCGGCATCAAGAAGCGTGAGGCGCGCAACAATCCGCAGCGCGCGGTGCCGCGCAAGGAGCGCAAGGCGCAGGCCGAAGCGGCCGCCGCGGGCGGCGGTGCGCCGGCGGCTCCGAAGCCCGCTGAAGCGCCGGCCGGCGAAGCCGCCGCGAGCTGAGCCGCTTGAACGGCGCGAAGCGGGTCCGGGTCGGCAAGATCGGCGCCGCGCACGGCATTCGCGGCGAGGTGCGGCTGTTCGTCGACGCCGACGATCCGATGGAGGTGAAGAAGCTCGGCGCGCTCGAGGATGAAGCGGGCGCGCGAAGCTTCCGGATTCTGGCGTTGCGCGCGGGCAAGGGACACCTGATCGCGCGCTTCGAGGGCGTGAACGATCGCACGGCGGCGGAGCGGCTCACGAACGTGGAGCTCTACGTGCCGCGCGAGCGGTTGCCGGAAACGGGGGACGCGGCCACGTTCTACCAGGCCGATCTCGTCGGCCTGCGCGTGGAGACGGCCCAGGGCGAGTTGCTTGGCGAGGTCGTGGCCGTACCGAACTATGGCGCGGGCGATCTTCTGGAGGTGAAGCCCGCCCAGGGCGCGACGTTCCTCGTGCCGTTCGCGGATCCGTTCGTGCCGAGCGTGGATGTGGCAGGCGGGAAGGTCGTGGTCGAGCTGCCGGAGGATTTCTTTGCGGAATCTGGCCCTCATGGTTCGAGACGCGCCGCACGCAAGTCGGCTGTTGTCGACTTGCGCATTAAAGATTCCGATCTCGGGTAAACCCGAGATCGGTGCGGCGCTCCTCACCATGAGGGGTGTTTGGAGCCATGAGGAATGACCTGGCGCGCGACGGTGCTAACGATCTTTCCGGCGCTGTTTCCGGGGCCGCTCGGCGCGAGCCTCGCGGGCAAGGCGCTCGCGGCGGGCATCTGGTCCTGCGAGGCGGTCGACATCCGCGACTTCGGCGAGGGCAGGCACCGCTCGGTGGACGACACGCCGGCCGGCGGGGGACCGGGCATGGTGATGCGGGCTGATGTGCTGGCGCGGGCCATCGATTCGGTTGCGAAACCGAGCGATTCGCGTCCGAAACTGCTGCTGTCGCCGCGGGGCCGGCCGCTCGATCAGGCGCGGGTGCGGGAACTCGCGGCGGGCGAGGGAGTGATTGTGCTCGCCGCCCGGTTCGAGGGGGTGGACGAGCGGGTGATCGAGGCGAGGGGCCTCGAGGAGATCTCGATCGGCGACTACGTGCTCTCAGGCGGTGAGATCGCGGCCTATGCGCTCCTCGATGCCTGCGTTCGGCTGCTGCCCGGGGTCATGGGCAAGGAGGCGTCGGGGGCTGAGGAGAGCTTTGAGGCGGGACTCCTGGAGTACCCGCAATACACCCGGCCGCAGGACTTCGAGGGGCGGACCATCCCGGACGTGCTGGTTTCCGGGGACCATGCCAAGGTTAAGGCTTGGCGGCGGGCCGAGGCCGAGCGGTTGACCCGCGAGCGGCGGCCGGACCTGTGGGCCCGGCGCAAGGGGGGCCCTAAAGACGGGTGAAAACAAAGGGAATGACACCGCCCGCGACATGTCGTATAGGCGGCGCCGATCCCATACGGACAAGAAGCCGTCACGCCCGCGCGGGGCGCAGAGGTTGCCATGAACATTATCGAGACGATCGAGCGCGAAGAGATCGCGCGCGTCACCCAGGGCAAACAGATTCCCGATTTCGGCCCGGGCGACACATTGAAGGTGAACGTGAAGGTCGTCGAAGGCGACCGCACCCGTATCCAGGCCTACGAGGGCGTGTGCATCGGACGCACCGGCTCGGGCCTGCACGAGAGCTTCACCGTCCGCAAGATTTCCTACGGCGAAGGGGTCGAGCGCGTCTTCCCGCTCTACTCGCCGATGCTCGATTCGATCGAGGTCGTACGCCGCGGCAAGGTGCGCCGCGCCAAGCTCTATTACCTGCGCGAACTGCGCGGGAAGAAGGCGCGCATTACCGAGCGGCAGGATTTCAGCGCCGGGAGCGCGGAAGCCGAAGCGGCGGAAGCCAAGGCCGAATGATCGCGCGTCCGGGCTTTCGTTGCCGGAGCGGGCGGCAAAGCCTATATTGACGGCCATGAGTTCACAGCGGCAGCCGATAGTGCATGTCTCGCGGGCGAGCGTTTCCGTTCGCCTGCAGCGCGTCGTGTTGCAGGATCACGAGCGGCTGCCGTGGCGCTTCTTCGGACGGCTGACGGCGGCAGTTCAGGCGGGCCTTTGAAGGCGGACAGCCGGCCATGCCGGCGCTTGCGGCGTCCGGTCCGGATGCCGGTTTCCAAACCGTCCGTTCAACGCACCGAGTCACAGCTATGAAACCCCGCACGCTCTACGACAAAATCTGGGACGACCACCTCGTCGACGAACAACCGGACGGCACGTGCCTGCTCTATATCGACCGCCATCTCGTGCATGAGGTGACGAGCCCGCAGGCCTTCGAGGGCCTGCGCATGGCGAAGCGCAAGGTGCACGCGCCGGAGAAGACGCTCGCGGTCGTCGACCACAACGTGCCGACATCCGACCGTTCGCTGCCCAATCCCGACCCCGAGTCCGCGACGCAGATCGAAGCGCTCGCCGAGAACGCGCGCGAGTTCGGCATCGAATATTACAACGAGCATGATCGCCGGCAGGGCATCGTGCATGTGATCGGGCCGGAGCAGGGCTTCACGCTGCCGGGCACGACGATCGTGTGCGGCGACAGCCATACCTCGACGCACGGCGCGTTCGGCGCGCTCGCGCACGGGATCGGCACAAGCGAAGTTGAGCACGTGCTCGCGACGCAGACGCTGATCCAGTCGAAGGCGAAGAACATGCGCGTCACGGTCGACGGGAAATTGCCCGAAGGCGTCGGCGCAAAGGACATCATCCTCGCCATCATCGGCGAGATCGGCACGGCGGGCGGCACCGGCCACGTCATCGAGTATGCGGGCGATGCGATCCGCAGCCTCACGATGGAAGGCCGCATGACGGTCTGCAACATGTCGATCGAGGGCGGGGCGCGCGCCGGCATGGTGGCGCCGGACGAGAAGACCTTCTCCTATCTCAAGGACCGTCCGCGCGCGCCGAAGGGCAAGGCGTGGGACGAGGCCATGCGCTACTGGGAGACGCTCTCTTCCGATGAGGGCGCCGCGTTCGACCGCGAAATTAAGCTCGACGCGGCGGCGCTGCCGCCGATCGTGAGCTGGGGCACAAGCCCGGAGGACGTGGTCTCGGTGACCGGCGTCGTGCCGGATCCGAACGACATCGCCGACGAGCACAAGCGCGCCGCGAAGAGCCGCGCGCTCGAATACATGGGCCTCAAGCCGGGCACGAAGATCACCGATATCAAGCTCGACCGCGTGTTCATCGGCTCCTGCACCAACGGCCGCATCGAGGACCTGCGGCTCGTCGCCAAGATGGTCGGCGGCCACAAGGTGCATGCGGATGTGCGGGCGATGATCGTGCCGGGCTCCGGACTCGTGAAGGCGCAGGCCGAGGCCGAGGGTCTCGACAAGATCTTCAAGGTTGCGGGCTTCGACTGGCGCGAGCCGGGCTGCTCCATGTGCCTCGCGATGAATCCGGACAAGCTCGCGCCGGGCGAGCGCTGCGCGTCGACCTCGAACCGCAACTTCGAAGGCCGGCAGGGCTACAAGGGCCGCACGCATCTGGTGTCGCCGGCGATGGCGGCGGCGGCGGCGGTGGCGGGACGCTTCGTCGACATCCGCACCTGGCCGCAGCACTGAATTTTCGACGGCGGAAAAAATCAACGGGCGCGTCCAGGACGCGCCCGTTGTCTTTGTCGGGACTCGAGTGTTGGCGTTGGCGCATTCTACCAGCAACGCCATACGGTGCGATAGCGGCGCGGACTCCATACCCAGCCGCAGCGCGGCGCGTAGTAGGGGCGATAGTAGGGCCGGTAGTGGCCGTACACGCGCGGCCGATGCCACCGCCGGGCATGACGATGGTGCCAGCGCCGATGCCGCACATCGACGACATTGGACTGCGTTGCCTGATTGGCATGTGTTGCCGCCGCGGGCGCCGCAGCCCAATGCGCGGCGGCGGGAGTCACGGCCGTTGCGGCCACGAACAACGTCGCGGTAGCAGCGATCATCAGGGCACTTTTGAGCATTTCCGACTCTCTCCTCGATGCGATCGAGGCGCGCCTAGCGGGGCGCGTTCGATCCAGATCACGCTCCCCAGCCGCGCGGGAGTTTGACGCTTGTGCGTGAACGACCGCTGATTTCCATGTTCATCCGCGGTTCATTCTTTTCCGTCGCGGCCGCGATCCCGCTTCCGGCGAGCGAGCCAAGATTCTAGGATCGCCCGGCGGCTATCGGGGCGAACGCGCGATGAAGATTTTCTGTTCCTGTTGCAGTGCTGCATCACATGAGCAGAACTGAATTCTGGCAACGCGCCAAGGCGCCATCGCTCGAAGAATTCGAGGCGATGGCGGAAGCCGCCTATGCACGGCTGCCGGAGGTTTTCCGCAAGCTCACGGACGGCGTCGTGATCCGCATCCGGGATTTTCCCGATGATGAGGTGATCGCTGAAATGGAACTTGAAAGTCCGTTCGACATTCTCGGCCTCTTCACCGGCGTCGGGCTGTCGCAGGACGGCGCGGTGCCGGAGACGGGGAGAATGCCGAACACGGTGCATCTCTACCGGCGGCCGATCCTCGACTACTGGGCCGAGCACGACGAGGCGCTCGGGACGATCATCACGCACGTGCTCGTGCATGAGATCGGCCATCATTTCGGGCTGTCGGACGAGGATATGGAAGCCATCGAAGCGCAGGCAGGCGAGGCGGTGCCCGACCAAGGTTCGCTCTAGCCGAGTCCGATTCAGGCTCGAGTACATACTCCGCTCATTCCCGCTTGCGCGGGGATGAGCGAACTGTGGGTTTGAGCTCGTCAGAGCAAGCTGTAGTGAGCCAAACGGGCACGTGATAATTTCGCGCGTGCGTTGATTCGTGCGTTCATTCTCACCTGCAGGGAGAACGCCCATGTCGCTCACCGTACTCGCGTGGCTGGCAGTCGGTGCGTACGCGTTGCACATCGTCGAAGAACGTATCCTCGGCTGGTTCGATTGGGCGAAGAAGACCATGAACCTGTCGATGGACGGGAACACCTATACGGCGATCGAGGTCGCGTTCCTCATCGTCGGTGCAATCGCCGCGATGCTCGCGCCGGCGTTGCCGATGCTCGCGCTCGCCTTCGCCGCGTTCCTCGTCATCAACGTGACCTTCTTCCATCTGCTGCCGATGGTGATCGCGGGTGGAAACTTCTCGCCCGGCGTGCTCTCCGGCGTGCTCCTGTTCTATCCGGTGGGCTACTACGCCTATGCCGGCAGCGGGCTGTCGCAGGCCGCGATCGTGTGGTCGATCGTGATCGGGGCGGCGGTGATCCTGTGGCCGGTCGTGCTCCTGAAGCTCAAGGAGCAGCCCTATTTCCGGACGTCCGGCACAAGCACGGCGGCGGTGCCGACGCGCCGGCTCGCCAAGCGCCGGAAGTAACCGGCGAGCCCTCGTTTCCCCGGCCGTTTTGCGGGCGGAGCCCCTCCCTGGGGCTGTGATCCGCGTGCGACCGCGCTTTATGTCGGAGCATGGTCTCTTCCGAAAACCGGTTTCCCCTTTTCGGGATCATGCTCTAGAAGAGGGCCGCAAACGGCCAAAAACGAGTTCTCGCGCATGGAAAAGTTCACCACCCTCGAAGGCGTCGCCGCGCCGCTGGATCTGATCAATGTCGACACCGACATGATCATTCCGAAGCAGTACCTGAAGACGATCAAGCGCACGGGGCTCGGCAAGGGCCTGTTCTCCGAGCTGCGCTACAAGGACGACGGCAGCGAGAACCCGGATTTCGTGCTGAACAAGCCGGCCTACCGGAACGCAAAGATTCTCGTCGCCGGCGATAATTTCGGCTGCGGCTCCTCGCGCGAGCACGCGCCGTGGGCGCTGCTCGACTTCGGCATCCGTTGCGTGATCTCGACCTCGTTCGCGGACATCTTCTACAACAACTGCTTCAAGAACGGCATCCTGCCGATCAAGGTGACGCCGGAGGAGCTCGAGAAGCTGTTCGACGACGCGAGACGCGGCGCGAACGCGACACTCACCATCGATCTCGAGAAGCAGGAAATCCACGGGCCGGATGGCGGCACGATCCATTTCGACATCGATCCGTTCCGCAAGCATTGCCTGCTCAACGGCCTCGACGACATCGGGCTCACGATGGAGAAGGCGCCGAAGATCGAAGGCTTCGAGCAGAAGGCGGCGCAATCGCGTCCGTGGCTCTGAATCATGGCGACATTCAAGGTTCTGCTGCTGCCGGGCGACGGCATCGGCCCGGAAGTCATGGCGCAGGCGAAGAATGTAATCGCCTGGCTGGAAAAAGCGGGCGTCGCGAAGTTCGAGATCGAGGAAGACCTCGTCGGCGGCGCCGCCTACGAGGCGCACGGCAAGGCGATCTCGGAAGCGGCGATGGACAAGGCGCTCGCCGCGGACGCTGTTCTCTTCGGCGCGGTCGGCGGGCCGAAGTGGGACAAGGTGCCCTACGACGTGCGACCGGAAGCGGGGCTCCTGCGGCTGCGCAAGGATCTCGCGCTGTTCGCCAATCTGCGGCCGGCGATCTGCTATCCGGCGCTCGCCGACGCATCGAGCCTGAAGCGGGAATTGGTGGACGGGCTCGATATCGTGATCGTGCGCGAGCTGACGGGCGGCGTCTATTTCGGCGAGCCGAAGACGATCACCGACCTCGGCAACGGGCAGAAGCGGGCGGTCGACACACAAGTCTATGACACCTACGAGATCGAGCGCATTGCGCGCGTGGCCTTCGAGCTGGCGCGGCAGCGCCGGAACAAGGTCACGTCCATGGAAAAGCGCAACGTGATGAAGACCGGCGTCCTGTGGAACGAGGTCGTCACGCAGGTGCACGAGCGCGAATACAAGGACGTGCAGCTTGAGCACGTGCTGGCCGACGCGGGCGGCATGCAGCTCGTGCGCAATCCGAAACAGTTCGACGTGATCGTCACCGACAACCTGTTCGGCGACATGCTGTCGGATGTTGCGGCGATGCTGACGGGCTCGCTCGGTATGCTGCCGTCGGCTTCGCTCGGCGAAGTGGACGCGAAGACGAAGAAGCGCCGCGCGCTCTACGAGCCGGTGCACGGCTCAGCGCCCGACATCGCGGGGAAAGGGCTTGCGAACCCGATCGCCATGATCGGCTCGCTCAGCATGGCGCTGCGCTACAGCTTCGGGCTCACGCAGGCGGCCGACATGATCGAGCAGGCGATTTCCGGCGTGCTCGCCAAGGGCCTGCGCACGGCGGACATCGCCGCCAGCGCGAAGCCGGTCGGCACGAGCCAGATGGGCGAGGCGATCGTCGCGGAACTCGACGCGCTCGCGGCGCGCTAGCCGCTTAGAAGCCGGCGGCGCCTTCGAACGGCCGCAGCAGCGGCAGGCGCGAGCCTTCGATGCTGCCTTGGGAGAAGGGGCCGTAGCTCGGGAAGCGCGATTCCACCGGGAAGGCGTATTCGTGATAGCGGGCGGTGCCCGGCTTCACGACCGTGCCGGCGTCGAGGTAGCTGCGCTTCTGGATGGTGATGCGGGTGCGCGCGCGATCCTGCGCGTCGGCGGGGATGCTGGCCGCGAGCAGGCCGATGGCCGCTGTGGCGGCGCCGAGGACGAGCAGCTTCGAACGCATGGGGACCTCGATTGTTTGACACCGCATTCTAGGCGGGATTCGGCGATGCAGCAAAGCCAATCGCCTCCCGCCCGTTGCCTCCGGCATCTTTACATTCAATAGTTTCGGCGCAGTTTGGTTGCCCCTGAGAAATCGAGCGAATTGTGTCCCGCAAGTCACATGCGGATTTGCCCTCGTTGCTGCCCCGGCTCGTGGCGTTCGCGCGCACGATCATCGGGGACGCGGACTCGGCGCGCGACCTCGTGCAGGAGGCGGCGGCGAGGGCGCTTGCCGCCCGGCAGGTCCCCGAGGAGCCGCGCGCCTATCGGGCGTGGGTGTTCAAGATCGTGCGCAACGCGGCCTTCGACGAGTTGCGGGCGCGGGCGCTGCGGCGGCAGGAGCCGCCGGCGCCGGCCGTGGACCTCTGGCGTTACGACGACGCCTACATCGCCAAGATCACGGTGGAGCAGGGATTGGCCGCGATCGCGCCAGCGCACCGGGAGATCATCGCGCTCATCGACATCGGCGGCTTCAGCTACGCCGAAACCGCGGAAATGATCGGGGTTCCGATCGGGACCATCATGAGTCGCATTGCCCGTGCACGGACCGCGCTGCTACAGGCGATCGAGGAAAGCAGCATCAGACCGCTGAAATCGAGTCATGGCCACTGAGCGAACATCGCCCGACGAACTCCTTTTGCATGCGCTTGTCGACGGCGAGCTTTCGCCGCGCGAGCATGCCGCCGCGGCTTCGCGTCTTGCGACCGACCGGGATTTCGCGCGCGCCTATGCGACGCTGATGCGGCTCAAGGCTTCCGTCGTGGAAGGCGTTGCGGAGGCCGAGCCCATCGCGCTTCCGCTGCCCCGCCGTCGCGATCGCCGCATCGCCTTGGCGGGCGGACTGTCCGCGGTTGCCGTGGCATTCGGCATCGTGCTTGCCATCGCCATTCATCGAAATCCGGAGCCAATTGCTTCCGGGCCCGAACTCGCCGCGCAGACGGTCAAGCTCGTGTCGCTGTCGCAGGCCGCCGTCCTTCCCGATCTCGGGCCGGCGGGGCTGAAGCTCGCCAGCACCGTGACGCAACCCGGCACGAAGGGCGAAGTGCTCACCGCCACGTACCTTGGTCCGCGCGGTTGCAGGCTTGAGCTGCGTGTGCAGCACGCCGAAAGCGACGTGGCGACGGCCGGCGGGACCGACCGCCGGAACTGGCGGGTCGGCGAACTTGCCTATCAGCTCACTGCCTATGGCATGCCGCCGGAGCGCTTTGCCGTGGTTGCCGCGGCGACGGAACGGGCGACGCGGGCCGGCACGCTGCCGGATGGCGTCGACCGGCGGTTGCGCGAGGCGCGGATTTCCGCCCCGCCCTGCCTCACCTGACAGGGAATAAATTTTCCTCCTCGTTCGTTTCTTCCCGACCGCTGCCGTGACGCGATCACGACAGACCCCGCCATTCCGGCGGGAGACAACGGGAGGACACCATGTCTGGTACGATCGAACGTTCCATCGAAGAACTCTATCAGGACGACCCCGAACGCGCCGACGCCAGAATATTCGGGCGGAAGGCGGGAACGAGCCGGCGCGGATTTTTGGAAGGCGCGGGCCTCGCTGCTGTTGGTGCCGCAGTGGGCGGCGCCATTCCATTCAGCCAGAACATGCCGGCGGGGCTCATCCCGGCGGCGCTCGCGCAAGACAAGCCGGCCGCTCCCACAGCGGCGAAAGGGCCCATTCATCTCGACTTCCCCGGCAAGGACAAAGGGCTGGTCGTGATCGGTGAGAAACCGCTCGTTGCGGAGACGCCGGAGCATCTGCTCGACGACGACACGACGCCGATCGACAAATTCTACATCCGCAACAATGGGCAGATTCCCGACGAGGCGAAGGACCCGGACAAGTGGGTCATCAAGATCGACGGCGAAGTGAACAAGCCGTTCGAGATCACGCTCGGCGAACTGAAATCCAAATACAAGGCACAGACGCTGCGCATGGTGCTGGAATGCGGCGGCAACGGACGTTCGTTTTACACGCCGCGCGCGAGCGGCAACCAGTGGACGAACGGCGGCGCAGGCTGCGCCGAATGGACGGGCGTGCGGCTTGCCGACGTGCTCAAGGATGCCGGGCTGAAACCCAGCGGCATCTATACGGCGCATTATGCGGCCGACGTGCATCTTTCGGGCGATGCTAGCAAGCCGACGCTTTCGCGCGGTGTGCGCATGGCCAAGGCGATGGAGCCCGAGGCGATGATCGTCTGGGCGATGAATGGGCAGCCGTTGCCGAACATTCATGGCGGGCCGGTGCGACTTGTCATTCCCGGCTGGCCTGGATCGGCATCGCAGAAGTGGCTGACGCGCATCTGGATTCGCGACAAGGAGCATGACGGACCGGGAATGACCGGCACGTCCTATCGGGTGCCGATCAAGCCGATGGTGCCGGGCGACAAGGCCGACCCGAAGAACTTCCGGATTCTCGAATCCATGCCGGTGCGTTCCATCATCACCAGCCCCGCAAACGGCACGACGCTCGCGGCCGGCACCCGTGACGTTGCATTGCGCGGGGCGTCCTGGGCCGGTGATCTCTCGGTGCAGCGGGTCGACGTTTCGATCGATTACGGCCAGTCGTGGCAGCCGGCGAAGCTCGAAGCGCCGAAGAACAAGTTCGACTGGCAGCGCTGGACGGCGAACGTCAAGCTGCCGTCCGACGGCTATTTCGAGATCTGGTCGCGCGCGACCGACAGCGAGGGCAAGATGCAGCCGCACGTGGCGCCGAACTGGAATCCGAGCGGCTATGGTGGCAATCCATTTCATCGGATTGCAGTGCTGATCGGCTGAGCGCGCTGCGATGGCTATCTCACCAACAGGATGGGCGGCTCTTGCCGCCCGTCTTCTGGCTTTCCTCATGATGGCGCTGATGCTCTCGCTGCCGCTCGGCGCGGCGCGCGCGCAGGACACCTTCACGCCGCGGGAGGAGGAGCCGGAGGAATTCCCGGACGCACCGGGCCGCGAGGATACGTTTTACTTCTGCACGGCCTGTCACAATTTCAAACTGGTTGCGCAGCAAGGCATGAGCCGTCAACGCTGGGACGGCATACTCGACCTTATGACCGAACGGCATGGCATGCCGGAGCTTCAAGGCAAGGAGCGCGACGTGATCCTCGACTATCTTGAGCAGGCATTCCCGGAGTCGACAGACCGCGAGGGGGGTTGGCAGAATCCATTTCTCAAGCGATGAGAAGAGCCGAATTCGAAATGCTGCACTTGCTGATCCTATTCCTATCGCTTGTGCTCCTGTCCGCTGCCGCCGAAGCCGGCGATCCGGCGGCGGGGGAAAAGGTGTTCAAGCGATGCGCGCCCTGCCACATGGTGGGCGAGAACGCGAAACCCCGTGTCGGCCCGGTTCTCAACGGGCTGATCGGTCGCAAGGCCGGTACCTACGAAGGCTTCCGATATTCCAAGGCGAACCAGAGCTCCGGCATCGTGTGGGATGAAGCGACGCTCGCCGAATACCTGAAGAACCCGCGGGCGAAGATCCCGGGAACGACCATGGCTTTCGCCGGGCTGAAGAAGGATGAAGAGATCGCGGACCTGATCGCGTATCTCAAGCAGTTCGGGGCGGACGGAAAGCCGGGCTCCTGAATTTCCGAAGCATGATGTCTGCTGTTGCGCATTCTGGCGTCATTACGAGCGAAGCAATCCAGCCGCCGATAGACTGGATTGCTTCGGCGCTGCGCGCCTCGCAATGACAGCGCAAATGATGCGACCTTCATCTCACGCTAGCGGCCGACGATCAGTCCGCGCAGCCGCGGGCTGCGCTTCGCGAGAATCCAGTCGTTCGTGAGCTTCGGCGTTGCGCTGAGGAACGAGCCGTAGGCGTTGCAGAAATTCCGGCGCAGCTCGGCGCGGGCGAAGAATTCCGCGAGCCGGTCGTCGCCGCCGGCGCTCATGAGCGTCGCGCGGTCGAGCAGGCAGGCGAACTCGCCGGTTGCGACCAGCTCCGGGCCGGCGTTGCACCACCAGGCCACGAGGCCGAAGCGCGGATCGCTCCAGGCGCCGGCGACGGCGAGGCAGTTGCGCCATCCCTCCTTGACGTGGACGCGCATGTTCATCGCCGGCAGATCGCCGAACTTCGTTCGCACCTTGCCGCCTGTCTCCTGCAAATCGGCGTCGATGTCCGATGCGGCGGCAAGCGCGGTGGCGGCTTGCAGCGCGTCGGGCTCGGCCACGCCTTCGGCGCCGGGCCGGTAGAACGAGAGACGGACATACGGACCGGGTTTGTCGGGGCCACCGAACGTGAGCTCGTCCTTGCGGCCGCCAAGGCGATGGCGGCGCACCCGGTAGCTGGCCTCGAGACCGTTGAGTGCGGGCGACTCCAGCGCGAAGGCGCCATGCGGGCGCGCGATCGTGATCCACTCGGGTCGCGGCTCGGGTGCGGGCGCGGAGGATAAGCGAGCCGGCGTCCGGCCGATCAGGTCGCTCGCGAGGATGGCCGCCATGATGCCGACCGCGGCATAGGCGATCTGCGTCGAGGGGGCCATGTCGGCCCTGTTCGGCGTACGATTGCGGAGTCCCGCCGCGAGATCGCGGGCGGCAAAGAACGCGCGGAGGGAGACGAACCGGATGCGGGCGAGCGCCGTTCCTGCGGCGGCCATGAAGTTGCGCGCGAGCCGCCAGGCCGAAGCCGGCGCAGGCTGAAGGGTGCGGACAGCGACTGCCGCAAAGAAATTGTAGGCCGGCACGCTGCTTCCCTCCCAGCCTAGGGTGGCGTTGCGAATGGGGGCTTTCTCGCGTAGAAGCCGCTCCAATCCAGTTTCCAGAGAGCCGGCCGCAACGCGGATTTTCGGCGGAGAGTGAACGATGGGTTACAAGGTCGCGGTCGTGGGGGCGACCGGCAATGTGGGCCGCGAGATGTTCGAGATTCTCGCGGAGCGCGGATTTCCTGCCGACGAGGTGGTGGCGCTCGCATCGCGCCGCTCGATCGGCGTCGAAGTTTCGTATGGTAACCGGACGCTGAAGGTCAAAGCCCTCGAACACTATGATTTCGCTGATACCGACATCTGCCTAATGTCAGCGGGCTCGACCGTGTCCAAGGAATGGTCGCCGAAAATCGCAGCGCAAGGCTGTGTCGTGATCGATAATTCGTCGTGCTGGCGTTACGATCCGGACGTGCCGCTCGTTGTGCCCGAGGTGAACGCCGCGGCGGTCGACGACTTCAAGAAGAAGAACATCATCGCCAATCCGAACTGCTCGACGGCGCAGCTCGTGGTCGCGCTGAAGCCGTTGCACGAGCGCGCGACGATCAAGCGCGTCGTGGTCGCCACCTACCAATCGGTGTCGGGCGCCGGCAAGGAGGCGATGGACGAGCTGTTCTCGCAGACGCGCGCCATTTTCTCGGCGGAGACGCCCGAGGCGCAGAAGTTCACCAAGCGCATCGCCTTCAATGTGATCCCGCACATCGACGTCTTCATGGAGGACGGGTTCACGAAGGAAGAATGGAAGATGACGGTCGAGACGAAGAAGATTCTCGACCCGAAGATCGACCTGGTTGCGACCTGCGTGCGGGTGCCGGTCTTCATCGGGCATTCGGAAGCGGTGCACGTCGAGTTCGAGAAGCCGATCACGGCGGACGAGGCGCACGATCTCCTGCGCAATGCGCCGGGCATTCTTGTGGTCGACCGGCGCGAGAACGGCGGCTACATGACGCCCTATGAGTCCGTCGGCGAGGACGCGACCTATATTTCCCGCATCCGCGAGGACAAGACCGTGCCGCACGGGCTGGCGTTCTGGTGCGTGTCCGACAATCTGCGCAAGGGGGCGGCGCTCAACGCGGTGCAGATCGCGGAGACCCTCATCAACCGCAAGCTGCTCGCGCCGAAGCGCAAGGCCGCCTGAGCAAGAGCGATCTAACAGGATTTTGACCGGGGCGGCCTAGGGCGGTGGTTCAGAAATTCCCTCACCCCGGCCGCAAGCCTGTCCAGGGAATTTCTGAACCAAAACCACACTAGAATCATAAGATTGCTAGTGTCCTACGAATCCGAAGTTCGCTTACGACGGTGCCTCCGGGTGGTGCGAACTTCGGATTCGGGACCCTAGCGGCCGCCCCTTTTCGTTGCCGTCCCGCGCGCCGCAGGGTTGCCGCACGACGGCGATTCGAGTCTATTGGAAACATCCTGCCCCACGCACGCGGGCGGAAAACTTCGAGCCGGCGGCTGGCCGTTTCTCCTCCGCGCTCCCGTACATACCGACCCGCCGGATGCAGCTTGCTCTTCTCGTCCTGATCATCTTCGCTGGAGCCATTATTCCGCCACTGACGATCCGTGCGGGGCGCAGCATCTGCACGGCGGCAACGGCGGCGGTCTCGCTCGCGGCGCTCGCGATCCTGCTCTCCCATGCGCCGGCGGTTTATTCCGGCGAGGTCCCGCGTTGGCGGGCCGAGTGGGTGCCGCAGCTCGGGCTTTCGTTCTCGTTCTTTGCCGACGGGCTCGGCTTCTTCTTCGCGGCGCTCATTCTCGTAATCGGCGTGCTGATCATCCTCTACGCGCGGTTCTACCTTTCGCGCGAAGACCCGCTGGGGCGTTTCTTTGCGTATCTCCTGCTCTTTCAGGGCTCGATGGTCGGCATCGTGCTCAGCGACAACATCCTGCTCCTGCTCGTGTTCTGGGAACTCACGAGCCTCACATCGTTTCTGCTGATCGGCTACTGGAGCCGCCAGCCCGAGTCGCGGCATGGCGCGCGCATGGCGCTCATCGTCACCGGCGGCGGGGGGCTCGCGCTGATCGCCGGCATGCTGATGCTCGGGCAGATCGCGGGGAGCTACGAGCTCACGGAGATCCTTCAGCGAGGCGAGCAGGTGAAGGCGTCGCCGCTTTACCTCCCGACGCTGCTGCTCATCCTCGGCGGCGCCTTCACGAAGTCCGCGCAGTTTCCGTTTCATTTCTGGCTGCCGCACGCGATGGCGGCGCCGACGCCGGTCTCCGCATACTTGCATTCGGCGACCATGGTGAAGGCGGGCGTGTTCCTGATGGCGCGGCTGTGGCCGGTGCTCGCCGGCACGGGCGAATGGTTCCTGATTGTTTCACTCACCGGGCTCGTCACGATGGTGATCGCGGCGTGGATCGCGATCTTCAAGGACGATCTCAAGCAGCTTCTTGCGTTCTCGACCGTGAGCCATCTCGGGTTCATGACCATGCTGCTCGGCATGGGCACGCGTACGGCGGCGGTTGCCGCCGTCTTCCACATTCTTAACCACGCGACCTTCAAGGCGCCGCTCTTTATGGCCGCGGGCATCGTCGATCACGAGGCGGGAACGCGCGACATCAAGCGCCTCGGCGGGCTCGTAACGCTGATGCCGATCACCGGGACGCTCGCGCTGATCGCGGCGGCGTCCATGGCGGGCGTGCCGTTCCTCAACGGCTTCCTTTCGAAAGAGATGATGCTGGAAGAGGCCGCGCATACGACCTACGCGGGCGTGCCGTGGCTCTTCCCGGTGCTCGCGACCTTCGGCGCGCTTCTGTCCGCGGCCTATTCGGCGCGCTTCGTGTTTCACGGCTTCCTCGGCGCGGCGCCGCACGATTATCCGCATCGTCCGCACGACCCGCCCTTCGGCATGTGGCTGCCCGTCGCGGTGCTCGTGGTGCCGGTGATCGCGATCGGGCTGCTACCGGCGGTTTTCGCCGGGCCGGTCGTGGCGCGTACGGCGAGCGCGGTCACGGGCGGCGAGTTGCCGGATCTTCATCTCGCGATCTGGCACGGCTTCACGCCGGCGCTCGGCATGAGCTTGATCGCGCTCGCGGGCGGGCTCCTCTTCCTCGCGGCCTATGCGCCCGTGAATGCGTACCGGCTGCGGTGGCCGCGCCCGGAAGCGAAACGCATCTTCGAGGGCGGGATCGGCCTCCTCGTGCTGGCCGCGCGGCGGGTCCTCGACGTCACCCATACGCAGTCGCTGCCGCGCTATGCGGGCGTCATCGCGCTTGCCGTCATCGGCCTCGGCGCATTCGGCTTCTTCAACGGAACGCACGAGGCCGGCGTGCGGGAGAGCCTGCCCGCGTCGCCGCTGGCCCTCGTTGTCTGGCTCGCGCTGCTTCTGGTCTGCATCACGGTCGTCCTGCGCCACCACGACCGGCTGCTCATGCTGATTCTCACGAGTGTCGTTGGGCTCGTGGTGTCGCTCGCCTTCCTGCAATTCTCAGCGCCGGATCTCGCGCTCACGCAGATTTCGGTCGAGGTCGTCACCACGATCCTCCTGCTGCTCGCCCTCAACCTCCTGCCGAAGGAGACGCCGCGCGAGAGCGGCTTCGGCCTGCGGTTCAGCCGGGGCGTGGTCGGCGGCATTGGCGGCATCGGCGCGGGCGCACTCGCTTATGCGGTGCTGACGCGCGGGTTCGAGACGATCTCGCAATATCATCTCGATCAGTCGAAGCCGGGTGGCGGCGGGACGAACGTCGTGAACGTCATCCTCGTCGATTTCCGCGGCTATGACACGTTCGGCGAGATCATCGTGCTCGGGATTGCGGGCGTCACGATCTTTGCATTGCTCGACAACGCCCTGCGCGGGGCGGCGGCGCGCACGCTCGATGCGATGCTACCGACTGTCGAAGCGAAGGACGCGCATCCGATGATGCTTCTCGTCGCAACGCGCGTGCTCCTGCCGCTCGTGTTCACGGCGGGGATCTACATTCTCCTCCGCGGCCATAATCTGCCGGGCGGCGGCTTCATCGCGGGATTGATCATCGCGATCGCGTTCATCATGCAATATATCGCGAGCGGCTATGCTTGGGCGCATGCGCGCGCACGCTTCGACGCGCAGGTGATGATCGGCGGCGGGCTCGCGCTCGCCGGGCTTACGGGCGTCGCCGCCTGGCTGTTCGGGCGGCCGTTCCTCACCAGCACCTATGGCTATGTGCACCTGCCCGTGATCGGCGAATTCGAGCTTGCGTCGGCCATGGCGTTCGATCTCGGCGTCTTCTTCGCCGTCGTCGGCACGGTGCTGGTCGCGCTCGCCACCATTTCACGGGTGGAGGCGCGGGCCGAACGGGCGATGCTTCATGCGGAGCAGGGCGAGCCGCAGCTCGCGCCGTCGGTCGCCCGCGCGCAACGCGGGGGGCCGGAAGCATGAGTATGGAACTGCTCGTTGCGAGCGGCATCGGGATGATGACCGCGGTGGGCATCTACCTGATCCTGCTGCGCCGCGCGTTTCCGGTGGTGATCGGCCTGTCGTTTCTTTCCTACGCGGTGAACGTCTTTCTGTTCGCGATGGGGCGGCTTGCGATCAACCGGCCGCCGATCCTCGTTGACGGCGTGACCGAGTACACCGATCCGCTGCCGCAGGCGCTGGTGCTGACGGCGATCGTGATCTCGTTCGGCATGACGGCGCTGATCGTGGTGCTGTCGCTGCGCGGATTCCTAGAAACGGGCACGGACAGCGTCGATCTCGGCGGCGTGGAACCGCGCCCCCGAAGCGGGCGGAAGCGGCCATGAGCAACTGGATCATCGTTCCGGTCGTGCTGCCGGCGTTCACCGCCTGCTTCCTGGTGGCGGCGCTGCGGTTTCAGCTCCGGTGGCAGCGCGCGGTGTCGATCGTTTCGACGGCGATGCTGTTCGGGGTGGCGATCGGGCTCTACGTGCTCGCGGCCGCCGGAGAACCGCGGCCCTATCTCCTCGGCAACTGGCCGGCGCCGTTCGGCATCGTGCTCGTGCTCGACCGGCTGTCCGCGCTCATGGTGCTGCTCACGTCGGGGCTCGCGCTCCTTGTCGTGCTCTATGCCTCCGCGGGATGGGACGAGAAGGGCCGGCACTTCCACGCGCTTTTTCATTTTCAGCTGCTCGGGATCAACGGCGCGTTCCTCACCGGCGACGTGTTCAATCTGTTCGTGTTCTTCGAGGTGCTGCTGATCGCGTCCTACGGGCTGATGCTGCATGGCGGTGGGCCGGGGCGGCTCAAGGCGGGGTTCCAGTATGTCGCGATCAATCTCGTCGCCTCGACCGTGTTCCTGTTCGCGGTCGGCCTCATCTATGCGGTGACCGGCACGCTGAACATGGCCGACCTCGCCGTGAAGGTCGGGCAGGTGCAGGCGGGCGACGTGGCGCTCCTGCGCACCGGCGCGCTCCTGCTGTTCGGCGTGTTCGCGGTGAAGGCCGCGCTCGTGCCGCTGCACTGGTGGTTGCCGATGGCCTATGCGGCGGCGCCGGCGCCTTCCGCCGCGCTGTTCGCGGTCATGACGAAGGTGGGGGCGTATTCCATCCTGCGTGTCTATACGCTCATCTTCGGTGCGGAGGCGGGCCCGCTCGCCGATGCGGCGGCGCCGATCCTGTTGCCGGCGGCGCTCGTCACGCTCGCTGTCGGGACGATCGGGGTGCTCGCGAGCCGCACGCTGATCGAGCTCGCCTGCTACTCGGTGGTGACGTCGATGGGAACGCTCCTGATCGCGGTCGGCGTGTTCGACGCGCTCAGCATCAGCGCCGCGCTTTACTATCTCTTGCACAGCACGCTCGTTGCCGCGGTCCTGTTCCTGCTCGTCGATCTCGTCGCGGAGCGGCGTGGGCGCTTCCTTGGGCGGCTGATCCCGTCACCGCCGTTCGGCCATGCGCTTCTGCTTGGCGGACTGTTCTTCCTGACGGCGCTGGCGATGGTGGGCCTGCCGCCGCTCTCTGGCTTCCTTGGCAAGCTTCTGATTCTCGATGCCACGCGCGACAGCCCGCAATCGGCGGCGATCTGGTGGGCGATCCTCGGCACGAGCCTGCTCCTCACCGTGGGCTTCGCTCGCGCGGGCAGCGTCGTATTCTGGAAGCAGGGCAATGGGCGGATCGCAGGCCCCCGGACCGGCGGGACGCGGGTGCTGCCGATCTCGGTCGTGCTCGTGCTGCTCGCGCTCACGGCCGTGCTCAGCATCGCGGCGGGCCCGATTATGCACGAGATGAATCTCACGGCCGAGCAATTGCTCGACCCCGCGCGCTACGTGCGCGCGGTGCTCGGCGGCGGTCGGGCCTTTGCGTCCGCCGTGGAGCTTTGACCATGCGAGCGCGCATTCTGCCGCATCCCGTGCTCAGTCTGGTGCTTGCCGCCGTCTGGGTGCTGCTCGTGAACGATTTTTCCGCGGGCAGCATTACGCTCGGTATCCTGATCGGCGTCGCGGTGCCGAGGCTGCTCTCCGCCTATTGGCCCAACCGGCCGAAGCTCCGCAACCCGCGCATGATGGCCGAATACGCATTGATCGTGCTCTGGGACATCGTGGTGTCGAATGTTCAGGTGGCCTATCTCGTGCTGTTCCGGCGCGGGCGGAGCCTGCGCTCCAAGTTCGTGGTGGTGCCGCTCGATCTCACTACGCCCGAGGCGATCACGGCGCTTGCCGGCACCATCACCATGACGCCGGGCACTGTGAGCGCGGACCTCAGTGCCGACGGGAAATCGCTGCTCATCCACTGCCTGGACACGGACGATCCCGAAGAGGCAGTCGCAAGGATCAAGGAGCGCTATGAACGCCGGCTGAAGGAGATTTTCGTATGATTGTCATCGCATGCACGTTCACGCTGACGGCGATCGGAATCGCGATCCTCCTCAATCTCTACCGGCTGCTTACCGGTCCGGACGTGCCCGACCGGGTGCTTGCGCTCGATACGATGGTGATCAACGCGATCGGGCTCATCGTGCTGGCCGGCATCCTGTTCGGCACGACCCTCTATTTCGAGGCCGCGCTACTGTTCGCGATGGTCGGATTCCTCACGACCGTCGCGTTCTGCAAGTATCTCCTGCGGGGCAACGTGATCGAATGAGCGCCACGGAATTTCTGACCGATCTCATCGTCGCCGCCTTCATCGTGACCGGCGGGTTCTTCCTGTTCGTCGGTTCGTTCGGGCTCGCGAAACTGCCCGACACGTTCCGGCGGTTGCACGGGCCGACGAAAGCGACGACGCTCGGGATCGGCTCGCTCCTGATCGCTTCGATGCTCTATTTTATGTTCGAGCGCGGCAGCGTATCCATCCACGAATTGCTGATCACGTTGTTCTTGTTTCTGACGGCGCCGATCTCGGCGAACATGATCGCGAAGGCGCGTATTCTGCGCGACCGGGCGACGCGGCGGGAACTACCGCCGACCGGTCGCCCGCGCGGCTGGGCGACACTCGACAGCGCGGATTGACGATCCGCCGTCAGGAGCCGAGCGGGGCAAGGCAGCCCCGCTCCCGATCGAGCACCGACAACTGGCCGTTGGCGACATCGAAATAGGCGGCATGCAGGTGCAAGCGGCCGCGCCGCACGAACTCGCTGACCCAGGGAAACGTCATCAGGTTGTCGAGGGTCGTATGCAGCGACGCCTGCTCGAGCTTTGTCAGATAGTCCTCGAGCGGAGCATCCCCTTTTGGGCCGATCCGGGCGGCCGCAGGCTTCACGAGTTCCATCCAGCGACCGATGAAATCGCCCGGCGACAGTGGCTCGGTCTGCTCCGCATAGGCCTTGATGCCGCCACAGCGGGCGTGGCCGAGCACGACGATATTCTTCACGCGCAGGGCCTGCACCGCGAATTCGAGCGCCGCCGATACGGAGCGCTGCGCGCCGTCGGGGGTGTAGGGCGGCACGAGGTTCGCGACGTTGCGCACGACGAAGAGTTCCCCCGGGCTCGCGTCGAAGATCACCTCCGGCGAGACGCGGCTGTCGCAGCAGCCGATGACCATGGTCTCGGGGCTCTGGCCATGGTCGGCGAGTTCGCGGAAGCGCTGCTGCTCGGCGGGCAGGCGATTGGCGCGGAAGGCGTGATAGCCGTCGATCAGCCGTTGTGGAAACTGCATCGGTTCTCCTGTCCGTTCCGTGCCGGATAAACTGCGAGTGCGCGTGCGGGGTCAAGCCGTATTAACCCTCTCCAGGCCGCGCGCTTGCGGCGGAATGCTTGGCAATGGGGTACTCCGGCGGATAGGCTCTGACAGGGGCGAGGCATGGCGGCGAGCGCCGGAAATTTCTTCGAGGATTTTCACGTCGGGCAGGTGATCCGCCACCCGACGCCACGCACCGTGACGACGGGCGACGCCGCGCTCTACACCGCGCTTTATGGCATGCGCACGGTCGTGCAGTCGTCCGATGTGTTTGCCCGCGCGATCGGCTACCAGCATGCGCCGGTCGACGATCTTCTCGTCTTCAATATCGTCTTCGGCAAGACGGTGCCGGACATCTCGCTCAATGCGATCGCCAATCTCGGCTACGCCGCAGGCCGCATGCTCGCGCCGGTTTATCGGGGCGATACGCTGCATGCCGTATCGGAGGTGATCGGCCTGCGGGAGAATTCCGACCGCAAGGGCGGCGTCGTTTACGTGCGTTCGACCGGCATGAAGCAGGACGGCGCCGAGGTCGTCGATTACGTGTGCTGGGTGATGGTGCGCAAGCGCACGGACGAGCGCGATCTGCGGGAGCCGCACGTGCCGAAGCTGCCCTCGCATCTGCATGCGGACGCGCTCGGCGACGCGGTGCCGGCGCTCGATGTCCGCGCCTACGACTTCGCGCTCGCGGGCAGCCCGCTACGGTTCGAGGATTACAAGGTTGGCGCGCGCTTCGACCACGTGGACGGGATGACCGTGGAAGAAGCGGAGCATCAGATGGCGACGCGGCTCTACCAGAATCCGGCGCGCGTGCATTTCGATCAGTGGAGCGCGTCGTCGGGACGGTTCAAGCGCCGGCTCGTCTATGGCGGGCATGTCATCTCGATCGCACGGGCCCTGAGCTTCAACGGCCTCGCGAACGCGTTTCATGTCGCGGGCATCAATTCGGGCCGGCATGTCGCGCCGGTGTTCGCGGGCGATACAGTGTTCGCCTGGAGCGAAATCATCGATGCGCAGCCGATCACGGGACGCAGCGATGTCGGCGCGCTTCGGTTGCGGACGGTGGCGACGAAGAACCTGCCGTGCCGGGAATTCCCATGGAAGCGTGGAGAGGAGTACGATCCCTCCGTCGTGCTCGATCTCGACTACTGGGCGCTGGTGCCGCGCTGAGGTCCGCCGGCGCGGAACTGGCTGACGAAACTCCAGATCTCCTCTGCCGCGTCGATCGCGTGGCTGCGCTCGAGCAGGAACATCGACACGAAGGTGTCGCCGCGTCCCGCTTCGGCGGAGGGCGGCAGATGTCCGCCGCCCGGAATCTTGTAGAGCATCACCGACGCGTTGTTGCGGCAGATCGACCAGCGGCGGATTTCGACATTGCCCGAGCGATCCAGCGCCGGCCGGGCGCTGTCGGCATAGGCCATGCAGCCGGCAAGATTGGCGAAGAGCTGTGCCGTGTCCGTCGCCGAGAGGATGCCGGCGCCGCCCATGGGCATGCCGAAATAGGGAATGATCGGATCGAAGGTGCCGTGGATCAGCATCGCGGGTAACGGCCGGCGGGGGTTGCAGGTCTTGCGATATTGCTCTGGCACCGTTGCCGCCATCATGGCGACCGCCGCGAACAATTCGGCGCGCTCGCAGGCGAGGCGCGCCGCCATGAACCCGCCCATGGAGAGGCCCGCAAGGTACACGCGGCTCGGGTCGGCGATCCCCTCGTTGACGAGGCGGCGGACCACGGCCGCGATGAAGGGTACGTCATCGCCCGGCGGCACCACATATCCGAGACGCATCATCGGAGGGCGGGCGTCATCCCAGACCCGATTGACGCCTTCCGGGTAGGCCACCACGAACTTCTCGCGGCGGGCGATCCGGTTGAGGCCGAGATCGCGTTCGAATTCGGCGGCGGATTGCACGGCACCGTGGAGGGCGATCACGACCGCAACCGGCTTTGTCCGCAGGTCCGGCGGAATGTAGAGACGGTAGCTGCGCTGCTCGCCGCCGATGATGATGCGCCGGACTTCGGTGGACGCAGCCCGTTCGGCCGTCGTGACGATGACGAGGGCGGCCAGCAGAAGACACCAAACACTATTGCCCGCCAGCGCAGTCCGGAGACCGCGCGGGCCTGCGCCGGTCAGTCGCATCCGTTCAGACCCTTCCCTCGTTGTTTCACGGTGCCGGGCATTCGCGACCATTTTGCGTCACGATTCGCGCGCCGTACTTTACGCATTCTTCCGACGCCGTCATCCGTGGCATACCACGGCTGCAAGGTGTGCATGCACGTCCCAATGCCGCAGTAGCGGGCGGATCGGCGACCGAATTGCGGCGTTGACGGGATGGAATCATTGCGGCGCGGCAGGCTTTCCGCTACTCCAAAAGCCCGCCCAGGATTGTCCATGATCGAGCCGAAGACCCACGCCGAGCGGCCATTGTCGCCGCATTTGCAGATTTATCGACTGACCATCACGATGGTCATGTCGATCGTGCACCGCGCGACCGGCGCGGCGCTCTACGTCGGTACGATCCTGTTCGTCTGGTGGCTATTCGCCGCCGGTAATCCGCGCCGGTTCGAGACCATCAATGCGTTCCTCGGGTCGTGGATCGGCCGCCTCATCCTGTTCGGCTACACGTGGGCGCTGCTGCATCACCTGCTCGGCGGCGTCCGGCATCTCATCTGGGATACCGGGCGCGGCATGGAGCCGGGCGAACGCGAATTCCTGGCGTGGGCGACGCTGATCGGCTCGGGGACACTCACCGTCCTCGTCTGGCTGCTCGCGCTGATGTTGAGGGGTTGAACGATGCGTACGCCGCGCCGCCGCGTCCGTGGACTGGGGCCTGCTCATTCGGGCACCGGGCATTTCTGGCTGCAGCGTACCACCGCGATCGCAAACACGGGGCTCGTGATCTATTTCGTGTTCCTGTTCGCCACACTGGTCGGCCGCAGCCATGCCGCGGTGGTGGCGACGATCGGGCAGCCGCTGGTCGCGATCCTGCTCCTGGCGGCGATTTTCTCGATCGTGATCCACATGCGCATCGGCATGCAGGTCATCATCGAGGACTACGTGCACGGCGAGGCGGCGAAGATCACGCTGCTCATGGCGAACACGTTCTTCGCGATTGCGGTTGGCCTCGCGGCGGCATTCGCCGTGCTTCGGATCAGTTTCGGATTGTGAGCGATGGCAAGTAACGGCGGCAACAAGAATGGCGCTCCGGCAATCAACGGCCGCGCCTATCCGATCACCGATCACACCTTCGATGTGGTCGTGGTTGGCGCGGGCGGCGCGGGCCTGCGCGCGGTGATCGGTTGCGCCGAGGCCGGCTTGCGCACGGCGTGCGTCACCAAGGTTTTTCCCACGCGCTCGCACACCGTCGCGGCGCAGGGCGGCATCTCGGCATCGCTCGGCAACATGGGCGAGGACGACTGGCGCTGGCACATGTACGACACCGTGAAAGGGTCGGACTGGCTCGGCGATCAGGACGCGATCGAATATCTCTGCCGCAATGCGCCGGCCGCCGTGGTCGAGCTCGAGCACTGGGGCATGCCGTTCTCGCGCACCGAGGAGGGCAAGATCTACCAGCGGCCGTTCGGCGGCATGACCACGCATTTCGGCAAGGGCACGGCACAACGCACGTGCGCGGCCGCCGACCGCACCGGCCACGCCATGCTGCATACGCTGTACGGCCAGGCGGTGCGGCACTCGGCGCAGTTTTTCATCGAGTATTTCGCGCTCGACCTGATCATGGACGATCAGGGCCGCTGCCGTGGCGTCATCGCGCTGTGTCTCGACGACGGCAGCATCCACCGGATCCAGGCGCACATGACCGTCATTGCGACCGGCGGCTATGGGCGCACCTACTATTCCTGCACCGGCGCGCACACGCAGACGGGCGACGGCAACGCGATGGTGCTGCGCGCGGGCCTGCCGCTGCAGGACATGGAATTCGTGCAATTCCACCCGACCGGGATTTACGGCGCGGGCTGTCTCATCACCGAGGGCGCGCGTGGTGAGGGCGGCTATCTGGTCAATTCCGAAGGCGAGCGCTTCATGGAGCGCTATGCGCCGTCGGCGAAGGACCTTGCCTCGCGCGATGTCGTCTCCCGCGCCATGACCATCGAAATCCGGGAAGGACGCGGCGTCGGCAAGAACAAGGACCACATCTTCCTCCACCTCGATCATCTTGACCCGGCGACGCTGCATGAACGGCTGCCGGGGATCTCCGAGAGCGCGAAGATCTTCGCGGGCGTCGATGTCACGCGCGAGCCGATCCCGGTGCTGCCGACCGTGCACTACAACATGGGCGGCATTCCCTCGAACTATCACGGCGAAGCCCTGACGCAGGCGAACGGGCAGGGTGACAAGGTGGTGCCGGGCCTGATGGCGATCGGCGAGGCGGCAAGCGTCTCGGTGCACGGCGCGAACCGGCTCGGCTCGAACTCGCTGATCGATCTCGTGGTGTTCGGCCGCGCGGCGGCGCAACGCTGCGCCGACATCATTACGCCGGGAGAGAAGCACGGCGAGCTTCCCGCCGACTCCGCCGAGCCGGCGCTGTCGCGGCTCGATCGCTTCCGCTACGCCAAGGGCTCAACACCGACCGCGGAGCTCCGGGTGCGCATGCAGAAGGTGATGCAGGCGAACTGCGCGGTGTTCCGCACCGGCGAGGTGCTGGAGGAGGGCCACAAGCTTATTCACGAGGTGTTCGCGGGCGCCGCGGACGTCCGGATCACCGACCGCTCGCTCGTGTGGAACTCCGACCTCGTGGAGACGCTCGAGTTCGACAACCTGATCGCCCAGGCGGTCGTCACCATGGATTCGGCGGTGAACCGGACGGAGTCGCGCGGCGCGCATGCCCGCGAAGACTATCCCGATCGCGATGACAAGAACTGGATGAAGCACACGCTCTCCTGGCTCGACGCCAAGGGCAACGTGAAGCTCGATTACCGGCCGGTGCACACCTATACGCTCACCAACGAAGTGCAGTACATCGAGCCGGTGAAGCGGGTTTACTGACCGGGACAGGCCCGGTCTCGTGGCACAAAGAAATGTAGATCATGGTCCAGCTCACGCTTCCCAAGAATTCGAAGATCGCCAAGGGAAAAATCTGGCCGGCGCCCGCAGGCGCCAAGCGGACGACGGAATTCCGTGTCTATCGATGGAATCCGGAGGACGGACAGAACCCGCGGATCGACACTTATTTCGTGGACCGCGACGACTGCGGGCCGATGGTGCTCGACGCGATCATCTGGATCAAGAACAAGATCGATTCGACGCTGACCTTCCGCCGCTCCTGCCGGGAAGGCGTGTGCGGCTCCTGCGCCATGAACATCGACGGGGTGAACACGCTCGCCTGCACGCTGGCGATGGACGACGTGGCGGCCCCGATCAAGATCTACCCGCTGCCGCACGCGGACGTGGTGAAGGACCTCGTGCCCGACCTGACGCTCTTCTACGAGCAATACGCGTCGATCGAGCCGTGGCTGCAGACCGACTCGCCGCCGCCTGAACGCGAATGGCGGCAGAGCCACGAGGACCGGGCGAAGCTCGACGGCCTCTACGAATGCATCCTGTGCGCCTGCTGCTCGACCTCGTGTCCGAGCTACTGGTGGAACGCCGACCGTTATCTCGGTCCCGCCGTGCTCCTGCAGGCGTACCGCTGGATCGTGGATTCGCGGGACGAGGGGACGGGCGACCGGCTCGATAATCTCGAGGACCCATTCCGGCTCTATCGCTGCCATACGATCATGAACTGCTCGAAGACCTGTCCGAAGGGGCTGAACCCGGCCAAGGCGATCGCCGAGATCAAGAAGAAGATGGTCGAGCGGCAGGTCTGACGCCGGTTTCCGTCGGGGGCCGTCCAAGGCACCCGCGGACTTCATCGACCGTATGGGTTTGCGGACCTTCCGAGGCGCCGCGTGAGCGCGTTTCCGCAGGCAGAAAAGGCAAAGGTCGCGCATCAGAGCTGACGCGCGACCTTCCGGCAGATTCGGAGATTGGTTTAGTGTAGCGCGTACTCGCGCTTACTTCTTCGCCTTTCTCCGCTTACGCTTCTTCGGTGCCGCTTTCGCTTTCGCCTTACGTTTTGCTCTCTTTGCCATAGTTTGCCTCTTTCAGATTGCTTTGCGCCGCGAATGCTGCGCTTCAAGATTGGCCAGCATTGAAGAAGTCTTCATGGCGGCCGGTAGTGATGAGGTTGAAGATGTCGGCATCAACGGCGAAGGACTCCGCAACGTCGATTCTGTTTTCGATGTCGAGCCCTTCGGTTTGATTCCGGACAGACCCACAGCAACGCATGGGGCTGTCGAGGTTGGTACTTGACATCCGTTCCTCCGAATCAAGGAGCCGGCATGCGCAACATCGCGCAACACCCCACATTTTGCCAAGCGAAATCGTAATTGTAACTTGACAAGCATTTCTTAACCGAGCGCTCGCGAGTCGTTTTGCGCGAACTTCGCGTCGCAACACGTGCACTCCGTTTCCGAGATCGGCGTACGCATGCAGAATCAAAAATGCAAAAAAATTTTTTCTCATCAATCAGTTACAACAGGCGCGCGTTTGTGCGTGCAACACGAAGTTCGTCCGCGCGTACACGCGCACGCGATCGCGTCACGTGTCGCGCGTGCGCCGGAATCGTCATCCACAGGCACCGAAAATTTTCGACGTTCGGCGTCGATCCCGCGCCGTTTGGAGACGTTTTTTGACAAAAGACCGCCTTTTGATTCGCGCAGACGGCCTGCGCGAGCGGCAATTCATGGCGTCGTGGGGGATGGGAGTGTCGTTGATCGCTTCCGCGGCGGCGCCGGCGGCAGCAATGCCGCGGTCTCAGGCGGGCCGCAGCATCCGCGATTGGAGATCGAGGATCGCGTTGGTCACGCCGTAGCCGTCGGCGATGAATTCGCGCATGACAGAGAGTGGCGTTGCGCCCGGATTGACGAGCTTGCCGACGACATCATCCGCATGAAAGCGCAGCTGCGCTTTATGTTTCTTTGCGATGGCCTGCATGCGGCGATTTTCCGCAAGACAATTCAAATGGATAGCGCGAATGCCACGGTTCTGCGCGGCGAGGATCGCGCGCTCCATCAGCTCGCTGCCAATGCCGCTGCTTTGCCAGTCGCGCTCCACGCTGAACGCGGCCTCTGCTTCGAGCAGAAACGGTTTTCCGTAAGGGCGCAACTCGGCGACCGCGCGCAGCACGCCGTCGACGAAGTATCCGTGCACGACGGTCTCCGGTGTCAGCGCGCGGGAGGCATACTGCTCGATGAAATGCGAGTTGACCGGAGAGCCGAACCGATAGCGCCGGCTCTCGGGATCGAGGCGAAGCAGATGGTCGCGCAACGCCGCGCTCTCGCCGATCCAAAGCTTGCGGATCGTCCCGTGCGGGCGGTCCGTTTGGGCGGCTTCGCGGCGAGCGGCGTTTGCAAACGACGTCATGGTCCGGTTCGAATCAGGCACGGCATACAGATAGGCGCTGTTTGCCAGAAGTGCCTGTCATTTAAGGCCAACTTGTACATTGCTGCTATGCAGCATAAGCATGGCGAAGGCATGATCGGGGCGCCATGTTGCGCGCGATCTGTCGCCGCGTCCGGTTCCCGCGATTTGGTGCCGGGAATTGGTTAACCACGTTGGCAAGAGAGCGCTTCTTTGGTGCCGTGTTCGCTGAACCGGGAACGGGTATAGACGCGCTCGCACGGGGGAAGGCTGCCATGTCGGCCATCGGTGAGCGCTATGCCGCGCGGGTCGCGGCGGGCGAAATTGAAACCGACGAGGAGCAGGTGCGGGTCGTTGCGCGGCTCGCGCAGCTTGAGGCCGCGCTTGCGAATTTCCATCGCCCGGCGAAAGCCGGTGCGCTCGGCTGGCTGATGGCGCGGCGCACGAACGTGCCGCCGCGCGGACTCTATCTTTGGGGCGACGTCGGCCGTGGCAAGACCATGCTGATGGATCTCTTCGTCGCGGCAGCGCCGGTCAAACGCAAGCGGCGGGCCCACTTCCACGAGTTCATGGCCGACGTGCACGAGCGGGTGCGGCGCTTCCGCGAGCGGATCAAGTCCGGCGACATTCCGGAGCAGGATGCGATCCGGCTTGTCGCGAACGAGATCGCGGACGAGACGACGCTGCTCTGCTTCGACGAATTCCATGTCACGGACATCGCGGATGCGATGATCCTGGGGCGGCTGTTCGAGCGGCTGTTCGAGCAGGGCATCGTTCTGGTCGCGACCTCCAACGTGCCCCCGTCGGAGCTCTATCGCGACGGACTGAACCGGGCCTTGTTCGTTCCTTTCATCCGCATGCTGGAAGCGCGCCTCGACGTGGTGCGGCTCGAAGCGCGCGCGGACTTTCGCCTGGAGAAGCTCAACGGGGTGGCCGTCTGGCACGCGCCGGCGGATGCGAGTGTGCGGCAGACGATCGACCATGCATGGCATCGCCTCGCTGGCGCCGACGGCGGCTCGCCGATCGATCTCCCCATCCGGGGCCGGCATATCCATGTGCCGCGCGCCGGCGGTGGTGCCGCGCGTTTCACCTTCGCCGATCTTTGCGTCGCGCCGCTCGGCGCCGCCGATTTCCTGCAGATCGCGCGGAGCTTTCATACGGTGGTGGTCGACGACATTCCAGTTATGAGCGGCCAGCACCGCAACGAGATCAAGCGTTTCATCCTGCTCATCGACACGCTTTACGACAACGCGGTGAAGCTGCTCGCGACGGCGGCAGCCGCGCCCGCCGCGCTCTATGACGCCGACGACGGCGGCTTCGAGGCGTTCGAATTCCGCCGCACCGTGTCGCGGCTGATCGAAATGCAATCGGCCGAATATCTCGCGCTGCCGCACGGGCGGCGGGATTCTCGCGCGTCCGGCGACGCAAGCGGCATCGTCGAAACCTGAGGATCGAGCCGACAGCCCGGGATTGCATTTCGACGCCTGAAAAACCGTCCGTTTCGCCGCCGCCGCGCCGCTCGGCCAGCTTGAACGGGTGGGCCAAAAGGTCTAGTCAACCGGCCATCTATCCCGCCCGTTCCCCTTTTCTCGAAAACGTCAGAAAGCCATGGCTAGAGCCAAGATCGCACTCATCGGCGCCGGTCAAATCGGCGGCACGCTTGCACTCCTTGCCGGCATGAAGCAGCTCGGCGACGTGGTGCTGTTCGACATCGCGGAGGGCGTTCCGCAGGGCAAGGCACTCGACCTCGCCGAGGCGACGCCGGTCGAGGGCTTCGACGCCAAGTATTCCGGCACCCAGTCCTATGAGACGATCGAGGGGGCGGACGTGGTGATCGTCACCGCGGGCGTGCCGCGCAAGCCCGGCATGAGCCGCGACGACCTCCTCAGCATCAACCTGAAGGTGATGGAACAGGCGGGCGCCGGCATCAAGAAATACGCGCCCAAGGCGTTCGTCATCTGCATCACCAATCCGCTCGACGCGATGGTGTGGGCGATCCAGAAGGCGTGCGGGCTGCCGAAGAACAAGGTGGTCGGGATGGCGGGCGTGCTCGATTCCGCCCGTTTCCGCTACTTCCTGGCGGACGAATTCGCGGTCTCGGTCGAGGATGTGACGGCGTTCGTGCTGGGCGGCCACGGCGACACGATGGTGCCGCTCGTGCGCTATTCGACGGTGGCGGGCATTCCGCTGCCCGACCTCATCAAGATGGGCTGGTCGACCCAGGAGCGCATCGACGCGATCGTGCAACGCACGCGCGACGGCGGTGCGGAGATCGTCAACCTCCTCAAGACAGGCTCGGCCTTCTATGCGCCGGCTTCCTCCGCGATTGCGATGGCGGAGAGCTATCTCCTCGACAAGAAGCGCGTGATGCCGTGCGCCGCCTATCTCAACGGCGAGTATGGCGTGAAGGACCTCTATGTCGGCGCGCCGGTCGTGATCGGCGCCAAGGGCGTCGAGCGGATCGTCGAGATCGAGCTCGATCGCGGCGAACGGGCGATGTTCGACAAGTCGGTCGCTGCCGTGCGCGGTCTCGTCGATGCCTGCCTCAAGATCGCGCCGGACCTGGGGAAATAAATCGCGATTGTCCGTGTTGGAGCCGGAGCGTCCGTTGCAACGCCGTGCCGCCTCTTCCGGGGCTTCTTGCTGCAGCCGCGCTGCACAATGGCTGCAGCAAAAAGTGCAACAAAGCTTCTGGTATAATGTATATTTAATCCCGTTCGGCTGTTCGGGACGAGGATAAGCCTATGAACATCCACGAATACCAGGCGAAACAGGTCCTGCGGGAGTTCGGCGTGCCGGTGCCGCGAGGGGAGCCCGCCTTCTCCGTGGACGAAGCCGAGGCGGCGGCGAAGAAGCTCGGTGGCCCGGTATGGGTGGTGAAGACGCAGATCCACGCCGGCGGGCGCGGCAAAGCTGGCGGCGTCAAGGTCGTCAAATCGATCGACGACGTGAAGAAGGAGGCGAAGCGGCTCCTCGGCTCGACGCTCGTCACGCACCAGACCGGCCCCGCCGGCAAGGAAGTGAACCGGCTCTATATCGAGGAAGGGGCGGCGATCGACCGGGAATTCTATCTGTCGCTGCTCGTCGACCGGGAAAGCTCGCGCGTCGCTTTCGTGGTCTCGACCGAAGGCGGCATGAACATCGAAGAGGTAGCGGCGGAGACGCCGGAGAAAATCCTTACCTTTTCGGTCGATCCGGTCGCCAATATCTGCCCCTACCATGTGCGCAAGGTGGCGAAGGCGCTCGGTCTTCCCGAGGCGCAGCCGAAGCAGCTCTCGGCGCTTCTCACCAGTCTCTACCGCGCGTTCACCGAGAAGGACATGAGTCTTCTTGAGATCAACCCGCTGATCCTGACGAAGAGCGGCGATCTCATCTGTCTCGATGCGAAGGTGTCGTTCGACGACAACGCGCTGTTCCGGCACCCGGACTCGCTCAAGCTCCGCGACGAGACCGAGGAAGATCCGAAGGAGATCGAGGCGTCGAAGTTCGATCTCAACTACATCACGCTCGACGGCTCGATCGGCTGCATGGTGAATGGCGCGGGCCTCGCCATGGCCACCATGGACATCATCAAGCTCTATGGCGAAGCGCCGGCGAACTTTCTGGATGTGGGCGGCGGCGCGACGAAGGAGAAGGTCTCGGCCGCGTTCAAGATCATCACCGCCGACCCGAACGTGAAAGGCATTCTGATCAATATCTTCGGCGGAATCATGCGCTGCGACGTGATCGCCGAGGGTGTAGTCGCGGCGGTGAAAGAGGTCGGCCTCAAGGTGCCGCTCGTGGTGCGGCTCGAAGGCACCAATGTCGAGCAGGGCAAGCAGATCATCAAGGATTCGGGACTGAACGTCGTCTCCGCCGACGATCTCGACGATGCCGCGCAAAAGATCGTGAAGGCCGTGAGGGGGGCGCACTGATGTCCGTGCTCGTCGACAAGAACACCAAGGTCATCACCCAGGGCTTCACCGGCAAGAACGGCACCTTCCATTCCGAGCAGGCGATCAAGTACGGGACCAAGGTGGTCGGCGGCGTGTCACCGGGCAAGGGCGGCTCGACGCATCTCGATCTGCCCGTGTTCGATACCGTCGCCGAGGCGCGCGCGAAAACCGGCTGCGATGCAACCGTGATCTACGTGCCGCCTGCGGGCGCGGCCGACGCCATCGCCGAAGCGATCGACGCGGAAATCCCGCTCATCGTCTGCATCACCGAGGGCATCCCGGTCGTGGACATGGTGAAGGTGAAGCGCTCGCTGTGCGGCTCGAAATCCCGGCTGATCGGGCCGAACTGCCCGGGGGTGATCACGCCCGATGCCTGCAAGATCGGGATCATGCCGGGGCACATCCACCGGCGCGGTAAGGTCGGCATTGTTTCCCGTTCGGGCACGCTTACCTATGAGGCGGTATTCCAGACCACCGCGGAGGGGCTCGGCCAGAGCACCTGCGTCGGGATCGGCGGCGATCCGGTGAAGGGGACGGAGTTCGTTGACGTGTTGGAAATGTTCCTCGCCGACAAGGAGACCGAAGCCATCATCATGATCGGCGAGATCGGCGGATCGGCAGAGGAAGATGCTGCACAATTTTTGCGCGATGAGGCAAAACGAGGCCGCAAGAAGCCGGCCGTCGGTTTCATTGCGGGGCGAACGGCTCCTCCCGGCCGCCGCATGGGTCATGCGGGTGCCATCATTTCGGGCGGAAAAGGGGGGGCGGAGTCGAAGATCGCCGCCATGGAGGCGGCCGGCATCCGTGTGTCGGAATCGCCGGCGCGATTGGGCAAGACACTCGTCGAGGTTCTAAAAGGCTGATAAGAACGGCATTCTTCGACGTTACGCAGTGCGAATCACGCGGCCGGAACGGGCCGACGCCATCGGGGTTCGCTGACGCAACCACGTGAACCGGACGTCCCTGCGGGGATGGAACCATGGCTAGAGACAGCAAGAACGAAATCTTTCTGCGCACGTCCTTTTTGCACGGTGCCAATGCCGCCTATCTCGAAAATCTGCAGGCGCGGTTTGTGCAGGATCCCCAGTCGGTCGACGCCGAATGGCAGGCCTTCTTCACGGGTCTGAAGGAAGACCGCGGCGACGTTCTCAAGAATGCGCGCGGCGCCTCGTGGAGGCAGCCGAACTGGCCGGTGCCGCTGAACGGCGAACTCGTGGCCGCGCTCGACGGCAACTGGATCGCAGTCGAGAAGGGCGTCGGCGAGAAGATTCAGGCGAGGGCGCAGCGTACGGGCGTCGATCTGTCTTCGGCCGACGTGATGCGGGCGACGCGCGATTCCGTGCGCGCCCTGATGATGATCCGCGCGTATCGCGCGCGCGGCCACCTGGAGGCGCAGCTCGATCCCCTGGAGCTCGAGCCGATCCCCCATCATGACGAGCTCGACCCGAAGTCCTACGGCTTCGAGGAGGGCGACCTCGATCGCAAGATCTTCATCGACCACGTGCTCGGTCTTGAGTTCGCGACCGTGCGCGAGATGCTCGCGATTCTCCGCCGGACCTACTGCCAGACCATCGGCGTCGAGTTCATGCACATCTCCTCTCCGGAGGAGAAGGCCTGGATTCAGGAGCGCATCGAAGGTCCAGACAAGGAGATCAGCTTCACGCGCGAGGGCAAGCGCGCGATCCTGAACAAGCTCGTCGAGGCGGAAGGCTTTGAGAAGTTCTGCGACCTGCGCTTCACCGGCACCAAGCGCTTCGGGCTCGACGGCGCGGAGGCGATGGTGCCGGCGCTCGAGCAGATCATCAAGCGCGGTGGTGCGCTCGGCGTGCGCGAGATCGTGCTCGGCATGGCGCATCGCGGACGCCTCAACGTGCTCGCGCAGGTGATGGGCAAACCGCACCGCGCGATCTTCCACGAGTTCAAGGGTGGCTCCTCGACGCCGGACGAAGTCGAAGGCTCCGGCGACGTGAAATACCACCTCGGCGCGTCGTCCGATCGCGAGTTCGACGGCAACCGGGTGCATCTTTCGCTCACGGCGAACCCCTCCCACCTCGAGATCGTCAATCCGGTGGTGCTCGGCAAGTCGCGGGCGAAGCAGGACCAACTCGCCGACAAGCCGCGGCCCGACATCATCCCGCTCGACCAGCGGGGGCGCGTGCTGCCGCTCCTGATCCATGGCGACGCGGCGTTCGCGGGACAGGGCGTCGTCGCCGAATGCTTCGGTCTCTCGGGGCTGCGCGGTCACCGCACAGCCGGTTCGCTGCACTTCATTATCAACAACCAGATCGGCTTCACGACGAATCCACGCTATGCGCGTTCGTCGCCCTATCCGTCGGACGTCGCCAAGATGATCGAGGCGCCGATCCTGCATGTGAACGGCGACGACCCGGAAGCCGTGGTGTTCTGCGCCAAGGTGGCGACGGAATTCCGCCAGCGTTTCCATAAGCCGGTCGTCATCGACATGTTCTGCTACCGGCGGTTCGGCCACAACGAAGGCGACGAGCCATCGTTCACGCAGCCGACCATGTACAAGAAGATCCGCTCGCATCCGACGACGCTCGAGCTTTACGGCAAGAAGCTCGAGGAAGAAGGCGTGGTGGAGACCGGCGAGATCGAGAAGATGCGGGCCGATTGGCGCGCGCATCTCGATGCCGAGTTCGAGGCGGGCCAGGGCTACAGGCCGAACAAGGCCGACTGGCTCGACGGGCGCTGGGCCGGCATGAAGGCTCAAAAGGAGATCGACGATCCGCGCCGCGGCGTCACCGGCGTTGAAATCGAGACGCTGAGGGAAATCGGGCAGAAGATCACCACGGTGCCGGAAGGCTACAACGCCCACCGCACGATCATCCGTTTTCTGGAAAACCGCCGGAAGTCCATTCTGGAGGATACCGGCATCGACTGGGCGACCGGCGAGGCCCTCGCCTTCTGCTCGCTCCTGCTTGAAGGTCACCCAGTGCGGCTCTCTGGGCAGGACTCGGAACGCGGCACGTTCTCGCAGCGGCATTCGGTGCTGCACGACCAGAACACGGACGACCGCTACACGCCGTTCAACCACATCCGCGACGGTCAGGCGCGCTACGAGGTCATCAACTCGATGCTCTCGGAAGAGGCGGTGCTCGGCTTCGAATACGGCTATTCGCTCGCCGAGCCCGACGCGCTGACGCTGTGGGAAGCGCAGTTCGGCGACTTCGTGAACGGTGCGCAGGTCGTGATCGACCAGTTCATCGTCTCGGGTGAGCGCAAGTGGCTGCGCATGTCCGGCCTCGTGATGCTCCTGCCGCACGGCTACGAAGGGCAGGGACCGGAGCATTCGTCGGCGCGGCTCGAGCGTTTCCTGCAGCTCTGCGGCGAGGACAATATCCAGGTCGCCAACTGCACGACGCCGGCCAACTATTTCCACATCCTGCGCCGGCAGCTGAAGCGCGACTTCCGTAAGCCGCTCATCCTGATGACGCCGAAGTCGCTGCTGCGCCACAAGCGGGCGGTGTCGAAGCTCGAAGACATGGCGAACGGCACGACGTTCCACCGCATCCTGTGGGACGACGTGCAGTTGCATCCGAACGGCGGCGTGACGCTCGTCGCCGACGAGAAGATCCGCCGCGTCGTGCTGTGCTCGGGCAAGGTCTATTACGATCTCTTCGAGGAGCGCGAGAAGCGCGGCCTCGATGACATCTATCTCATGCGGATCGAGCAGCTTTACCCGTTCCCGCTGAAGACGCTGGTGGCGGAGCTCTCGCGCTTCAAGCAGGCCGAACTTATCTGGTGCCAGGAAGAGCCGCGCAACCAGGGCGCCTGGGCGTTCGTGCAACCCTATCTCGAATGGGTGCTGGAACAGACCGGCGGCGTCAGCAAGCGTCCGCGCTATGTCGGCCGACCCGCTTCGGCGGCGACAGCGACCGGGCTCATGTCGAGCCACCTCAAACAACTCAAGACCTTCCTCGACGAGGCGCTGGCCTGAGCGGCCGGCGAACGGAGACTGAAAACGATGGCGACCGAAATCCGGGTTCCGACGCTCGGCGAATCCGTAACCGAAGCGACGATCGCGCGCTGGTTCAAGAAGGCGGGCGATGCGGTGGCGGCTGATGAGCCGCTTGTGGAGCTCGAGACCGACAAGGTGACGGTGGAAGTGCCCGCGCCCGCAGCCGGTGTGCTCGAGGAAATCCGGGTGAAGGACGGCGAGACGGTCGGCGTCGGCTCCGTGCTCGGCTCGATCAAGGAGGGCGCCGGCGGCGCCAAGGCAGCGCCGGCGAAAGCGGCGCCCGCACCCGCGAAGGCGGAAGCAGCGAAGCCCGCGGCCGCGGCGGCACCAGCGCCTGCGGCGGTGGCGCGATCCGCCGATCTTCCGCTCATGCCATCCGTGCGGCGGCTTGCGGCCGAGTCCGGTGTCTCACCGTCGACGGTGCCCGGCACTGGCAAGGACGGCCGCGTGACCAAGGGCGACATGCTCGCGGCGATTGCCGGTGTGGCAAAGCCCGCGCCGACCGTCGCGCGCGCACCCTCGCCCGCGCCGGATGCCGCGCGCGAGGAGCGCGTGCGCATGACGCGGCTGCGCCAGACCATCGCGACCCGCCTCAAGGAAGCGCAGAACACGGCGGCGATGCTCACTACGTTCAACGACGTGGACATGAGTGCCATCATCGCCATGCGCCAGAGCTACAAGGAGCCGTTCGAAAAGAAGCACGGCGTGAAGCTCGGCTTCATGGGCTTCTTCGTGAAGGCGGTGATCGCGGCGCTGAAGGAGCTTCCGGCGGTCAATGCTGAGATCGACGGCGACGACCTCGTTTACAAGAATTATTACCACATCGGCGTTGCGGTCGGCACGGAACGCGGCCTCGTGGTGCCGGTGGTGCGCGACGCCGACCAGATTTCCATCGCCGAGATCGAGAAGACGATCGCCGATTTCGGCAAGCGCGCACGCGAGGGCAAGCTCTCGATCGACGAGATGCAGGGCGGCACGTTCACGATCTCGAACGGCGGCATCTACGGCTCGCTTTTGTCGACGCCGATCCTGAACGCGCCGCAGTCGGGCATTCTCGGCATGCACCGTATCGAGGAGCGGCCGGTGGCGGTGAAGGGGCAGGTCGTGGTCAGGCCGATGATGTACCTCGCGCTCTCCTACGACCACCGCATCGTCGACGGCCGCGAGGCGGTGACGTTCCTCGTGCGCGTGAAAGAGAATCTGGAAGATCCGGCGCGGATGGTGCTGGATCTCTGATCGTGGCGAAAGTCGCCTGATTGTTTGTTTCTCTTCATCGCCGGGCTTGACCCGGCGATCTAGTCCGAGGCTCGGCAGTGCAAGGCGGCCTCTGGATGAGGACGCAGAAGGAGCGTTTTGATATGGCCTACGACCTCGTCGTCATCGGCACCGGACCCGGCGGCTATGTGTGCGCGATCCGCGCCGCACAGCTCGGGATGAAAGTCGCCGTCATCGAGAAGGACAAGACGTTCGGCGGCACCTGCCTCAATGTCGGCTGCATCCCCTCGAAGGCGCTGCTCTATGCTTCGCACTTGTTCGAGGATGCGGGGCATGCGTTTGCGGGTATGGGCATCGGCGTGTCGAAGCCGAAGCTCGATCTTGCGCAGATGATGAAGTTCAAGGACGAGGGCGTCGACGGCAACGTCAAGGGCGTCGATTTCCTTCTTAAGAAGAACAAGGTCGATGCTTTCCGCGGCAAGGGCCGCATCGCGGCGCCGGGCAAGGTCGAGGTCGCGACCGGCAACGGTAAGAGCGAAACCATCGAAACCAAGGCGATCGTGATCGCGACGGGCTCCGACGTGGCGCGGCTGCCGGGGATCGAGATCGACGAGAAGCGCGTTGTATCGTCCACTGGCGCGCTCGTGCTGCCGAAGGTGCCGGAGCGGCTGCTGGTCGTCGGCGCGGGCGTGATCGGGCTCGAGCTCGGCTCGGTGTGGCGGCGGCTCGGGGCGAAGGTCGAGGTCGTGGAATTCCTCGATCGCATTCTGCCGGGCATGGACAATGAGATCGCGCGACAGTTCCAGCGCATCCTGGAAAAGCAGGGGGTGAAGTTCCGCCTCGGCTCCAAGGTCACGGGGATCGACAGCAAGGGCAAGATCCTGAAGGCGTCGGTCGAGCCCGCGAACGGCGGCAAGGCGGAAACGCTGGAAGCCGACGTGGTGCTCGTCGCGATCGGTCGCGTCCCTTACACGGACGGGCTTGGGCTGACGGAAGCAGGCGTTGCGCTCGACAACAGGAAGCGCGTCATCGTTGACGAACATTATCAGACGAACGTGCGGGGCATCTTCGCGATCGGCGACGTGATCGCCGGGCCGATGCTCGCGCACAAGGCGGAAGACGAAGGGGTCGCGGTTGCGGAGATTCTGGCGGGCCATGCGGGCCACGTGAACTACGACGCGATTCCGAATGTGATCTACACGTTCCCGGAAGTCGCCTCGGTCGGCAAGACCGAGGAAGAGCTAAAGGCCGCGGGTGTTCAATATCGCGTCGGCAAATTCCCGTTCACGGCGAACGGCCGCGCCAAGGTCAACAAGGCGACCGATGGCTTCGTGAAGATCCTCGCCGATGCGCAGACCGACCGCGTCTATGGCGTGCACATCATCGGTGCCGACGCGGGCACGCTGATCGGCGAGGTCACGCTCGCGATCGAGTTCGGTGCGTCGTCCGAGGACATCGCGCGCACCTGCCACGCGCACCCGACCACGTCGGAGGCGGTGAAGGAAGCCGCGTTCGCCGTCGAGGGGCGGGCGATTCATATGTGAAAACAAGGTCCGGGGCTTTCGCCCCGGACCGAACAGGCTTCTCTTGGCTTAGTTCTGAGCCGGCTTTGAGATCGGCGCTTCCGCCGTCGTCGTCGGCTTGGACATGTCGACCGACTTGGCACCGGGGCAGGCGTAGGCCGCACCCGCGAACGCCACGAAGGCCGTCGCCGCGAGAACCGTCGTCAGCTTGCGCATCGGATCGTCTCCTGTTGCAGCAGAAGCGGCGCATGCCGCCCCGCTAATAGAAAGTCTAACGGGGCCCCATGGGTGGCAGAAGGCTTGAAGGGCGCTCGTCACGGAATCGTGTTTCAGCCGTGCGATTTTTATCCGCGCTCTCTTTTTGACACGCGCGTGCTACGCACGCGCTCGTGGATGCGCCGCGCGGTAAGCTTCGATAAGACTTGTTGCGTCGACGGCTGTGTAGATTTGCGTCGTCGCCAGCGAAGCATGGCCGAGCAATTCCTGGATCGAGCGAAGGTCGCCGCCGCGCGCGAGCAGGTGCGTGGCGAAGGAGTGGCGCAGCGCGTGCGGCGTCGCCGTGTCGGGCAGGCCGAGCGCGCCGCGCAGGCGCTCCATCGCGAGTTGGATCACGCGCGGCGATAGTGGACCGCCCTTTTCGCCACGGAAGAGTGGGTCGTCCGCCGGCAGATCGAACGGACAGAGGGAAACGTATTCGGCGATCGCCTGCGCCACTTGCGGCAGCACCGGCACCATACGCTTCTTCGCGCCCTTGCCGAGCACAGTGACGGTGTCGCCCGAGCCGGGCGCCGGCGCGTCACGGCGCTTGAGACCGAGCGCTTCGGAAATGCGGAGCCCGGAGCCGTAAAGCAGCGCGAGCACCGCGGCATCGCGGGCGAGCACCCACGGCTTGCGCTCTTCGCCAGCGCGGCTTGCGGGATCGGCGACATTGCGGGCGGCGGAAACGGAAAGCGGCTTCGGGAGCGTGCGCGCGATCTTCGGCCCGCGTACGGCGGAGAGCGCCGCCACCTTGCCGCGCCCTTCGCGCTCGAGGAAGCGCGCGAAGGAGCGGGTGGCGGCGAGCGCGCGCATCAGCGTGCGTGGCTCGATGCCGTCGCTGCGGCGGCGCGCGAGATAGGCGCGCACGTCGACGGGCTCGAGGCGGGAGAGATCGGCAAGCTTCGGCTTCCCGCCGAGATGCTCCGCGAGGAAGCCGAGGAAGCCCGCGACGTCGCGGCCATAGGCTTCAAGGGTCTTCGGCGACAGCCGGCGTTCGTGGGCGATGAAACCGAGCCAGCGGCGCGCTTCGGCGGAGACTTCCTTCGCGGCTGCCGCGGCAATCGACGCCGCGGCGATCTCCAGCGGATCGTGTTCCCTGTGGGGCTTTGCCGCTTCTCTTGACATGACTGGCAGGATGTCAGCCGATCCTTTCGGAACGATTGATTCCGGAGCCACACCGCATGAGCGAACGGACCGTCGATGTGCTCGTGCCGGTGGCGGTCGATGCGCCCTATACCTACCGTATTCCCGAAGGTTTGGCGCTTGCGCCGGGTGCGATCGTGGCTGCACCCCTGGGGAACCGGCGGGTAATCGGCTGCGTATGGCCGGAAGGTCGAGCGCGGGTGCCGGCGGGGGCGAGACTCAAGCCGGTCTCGGCGCCGCTCGATGTGCCGCCGTTCTCGGCGGAGTTCGTGCGCTTCATTGACTGGGTTGCCGACTACACGCTCGCCCCGCGCGGGATGGTGCTGCGGATGGCGCTGCGCTTCGACGAGCGCGGGGAAGCCGCACGGGTCGGCGTGCGGATCGCGGGCGGCATGCCGAAACGAAAGACCGCGGCGCGCGAGCGCGTTTTGCAACTCATGGCCGACGGGCTCGTGCGTTCCAAGGCCGACGCCGCACGCGAGGCGGGGGTGACCCCCACGGTGATCTCGGGGCTCGTGGACGAAGGCGCGCTGGAGATCGTGGAACTGCCGCCGGAGCCGGTCGCGCGGCCGCCCGATCCCGACTATGCGCGTCCGGAACTGACGGAAGCGCAGGAAAACGCGGCGGGCGCCTTGCGTGATGCGGTCGCGGACGGCTTCTCCGTGCATCTCCTCGATGGGGTCACGGGCTCGGGCAAGACCGAGGTTTATTTCGAGGCCGTTGCGGAAGCGATCCGGCGCGGCAAGCAGGCGTTGATTCTCCTGCCGGAAATCGCGTTGACCACGGCATTCCTTGACCGCTTCGCCGAGCGCTTCGGGGTGCGGCCGGCGGAATGGCATTCGCAGGTCAGTCCGCGCAAACGAGCGCGTACGTGGGAAGCCGTGGCGAAAGGCGAGGTGGCGGTGGTTGCCGGCGCGCGCTCGGCGCTCTTTCTGCCGTTCCGTGATCTTGGTCTGATCGTCGTCGATGAAGAACACGATCCCGCCTACAAGCAGGAAGACGGCGTGCACTATCACGCGCGCGATATGGCGGTGGTACGCGGCTCGCTCGCGGGGCTGCTCGTCGTGCTGTCGTCGGCGACGCCGTCGATCGAAACCGAGGTCAATGCGCGGCGCGGGCGCTACAGGCGGCTCGAACTACCGGAGCGGTTCAGCGGCAGTGCGCTGCCGCCGCTGGAAGCGATCGATCTGCGCACCGAAGGGCCGCCCAAACAGCGCTGGATCGCGCCGCGGCTCGAAGCTGCCGTGCGGGAGACGCTTACGCGCGGAGAGCAGGCGCTTCTGTTTCTCAACCGGCGCGGCTACGCGCCGCTCACGCTCTGCCGCACCTGCGGGCACCGGATGCGCTGCCCCAACTGCGACGCCTGGCTCGTGGAGCATCGCTACCGTCAGCAGCTCAGTTGCCATCACTGCGGCTTCACCATGCCGCCGCCGGCGGCCTGCCCGAAATGCGAGACGAAAGATTCCTTTGTCGCGTGCGGGCCGGGCGTGGAGCGCCTGGAAGAAGAAGCGCGCAAGCTTTTTCCGGAGGCGCGGACGCAGGTGCTGTCGAGCGATCTCTCCGGCGGCGTTGAACGGTTGCAGGCGGAGTTGGCCGCCATCACGCGCGGCGAAGTGGACATCGTGATCGGCACGCAGCTTGTCGCCAAGGGCCATCATTTCCCGTCGCTGGCGCTCGTCGGCGTCGTCGATGCCGATCTCGGGCTTGGCTATGGCGATCCGCGGGCGGCGGAGCGCACGTTCCAGCTCCTGCATCAGGTGGTGGGCCGGGCCGGGCGTGAGGCCGCGGCGGGCCGGGGACTCCTGCAGACGCATCAGCCGGAGCACCCTGTGATGCAGGCGCTGATCGCGGGCGATCGCGACGCCTTTTACAGCCGGGAAATCGCCGCACGTGAGGAAGCGGGCCTACCGCCTTTCTTCCGGCTTGCGGGCCTGGTCGTGTCCGCGAAAGACGGCCCCGCCGCGGAGGCACATGCGCGGCGGCTGGCGGCCGCGGCGCCCCGCAACGAGGAGGTGCGGATTCTGGGGCCTGCGGAAGCGCCGCTCGCACTCGTGCGTGGGCGGCGGCGCTGGCGGCTCCTTGTCAAGTCTCCGCGCCATTTCGATCTTTCGGGCTATTTGCGCGTCTGGCTCGCGACCGGCCCGAAGGTGACGGGCAGCCTGCAAGTCACGGTGGATATCGACCCGCAAAGCTTCCTGTAATTGCCCGAAAATGCGGCGCGGCCGCCAGTTGGTCGCACCCCCGAAAACCCGCGCCCCACGGGGCTTTCCGCAAACTTCTCCGGCATTCTCCGTGTTGCGCCACGGAAACGGCTATGTTACGAACCGCGCGCTTTCGAGGGGCGCGAGGAAGCGCGCGTCCTTCTCCAAAACGACCGTCCGTACGGCATAACCGGGCCTCCGACGCGGGCGACGCGTGGAGCCAACCCTCAGGGAAGAATCGTGGCCGACGAACCGATCGTCTCCGGCATGGCGGGCCGTTACGCAACCGCCCTGTTCGAGCTGGCACTCGAAGAGCGTGCGCTCGACTCCGTCAAATCCGACCTCGACCGGTTCGACGCCCTGCTCGTGGGCAGCGCCGACCTCCTGCGGCTCGTGAAAAGCCCTGTCTTTGGCGCCGAGGAGCAGGAAAAGGCACTCGGCGCGATCCTCGACAAGGCTAAGATCGGCGGGCTTGCCGGCAAGTTCCTGCGACTGATCACGCAGAAGCGGCGGCTTTTTGCCGTGGGCGAGATGATCCGTGCGTTCCGCGCATTGGTTGCCAAGCACAAAGGCGAGACACACGCCGAGGTGACCGTTGCCGAGCCGCTCAAGGACGCGCACCTCGAGGCGCTGAAATCCGCGATCGCCGAGACCGCCGGCAAGAACGTGCAGCTGGACGTGAAAATCGATCCCTCGATCCTCGGCGGCCTCAAGGTCAAGCTCGGCAGCCGCATGGTCGACGCATCCCTCAAGACCAAGCTCAATTCGATCCGCATTGCGATGAAAGAGGCACGGTGATGGATATCCGCGCCGCGGAAATCTCCGCGATCCTGAAGGACCAGATCAAGAATTTCGGTGAAGAGGCCGAGGTCTCCGAAGTCGGACAGGTGCTGTCGGTCGGCGACGGTATCGCCCGCGTCTATGGCCTCGACAACGTGCAGGCCGGCGAGCTCGTCGAGTTCGAGAACGGCACCAAGGGCATGGCTCTCAACCTCGAGATCGACAATGTCGGCGTCGTGATCTTCGGTTCCGACCGCGAGATCATGGAAGGCCAGACGGTCAAGCGCACGCGTGCGATCGTCGACGTGCCAGTCGGCAAGGAGCTCCTGGGCCGTGTGGTCGACGCGCTCGGCGAGCCGATCGACGGTAAGGGCCCGATCAAGGCCGCAGAGCGCCGCCGCGTGGACGTGAAGGCGCCGGGCATCATCCCGCGGAAATCGGTGCACGAGCCGATGGCGACCGGCCTGAAGGCGATCGACGCGCTGATCCCGATCGGCCGCGGCCAGCGCGAGCTCATCATCGGCGACCGCCAGACCGGCAAGACCGCGGTCGCGCTCGACACGATCCTGAACCAGAAGCCGCTCAACGCCACGGGCGACGAGAAAATCAAGCTTTACTGTGTCTATGTCGCGGTCGGGCAGAAGCGCTCGACGGTCGCGCAGTTCGTGAAGGTGCTGGAAGAGCAGGGCGCGCTCGAATACTCGATCGTGATCGCGGCCACCGCATCGGACCCGGCGCCGATGCAGTTCCTGGCGCCGTTCTCCGGCTGCGCCATGGGCGAGTATTTCCGTGACAACGGCATGCACGCCGTGATCGTCTATGACGACCTCTCCAAGCAGGCGGTCGCCTATCGCCAGATGTCGCTCCTGCTCCGCCGTCCGCCCGGACGCGAGGCGTATCCGGGCGACGTCTTTTATCTCCATTCGCGGCTCCTTGAGCGCGCGGCGAAGCTGAACGACGAGAACGGCGCGGGCTCGCTCACGGCGCTGCCGGTGATCGAGACGCAGGCGAACGACGTGTCGGCGTACATTCCGACCAACGTCATCTCGATCACCGACGGCCAGATCTTCCTGGAGACGGACCTGTTCTACCAGGGCATCCGCCCGGCGGTGAACGTCGGCCTCTCGGTGTCGCGCGTCGGCTCCTCGGCGCAGACGAAGGCGATGAAGAAGGTCGCCGGCCGCATCAAGGGCGAGCTCGCGCAGTACCGCGAAATGGCGGCGTTCGCGCAGTTCGGCTCCGACCTCGACGCCACGACGCAGCGCCTCCTGAACCGCGGCGCGCGGCTCACCGAGCTTCTCAAGCAGGCGCAGTTCTCGCCGCTGAAGATGGAAGAGCAGGTGGTCGTGATCTGGGCCGGCACCAACGGCTTCCTCGATCCGCTGCCGCTCAACCGCATCAAGGCGTTCGAGGAAGGGCTGCTCTCGCACTTCCGCTCCAAGCACGCCGACGTCCTCGAGGCGATCCGCAAGTCGGGCGACCTCAGCGACGACACGGCGAGCAAGGTCAAGGAAGCGGTCGAAGCTTTCGCCAAGTCGTTCGCCTGATTTTCGGGGCATCATGGCCGGGCTCGTCCCGGCCATCCCATGCCTTGAGATTACGAAGAAGGACGGGGTGCCCGCGACAGACGCGGGCATGACGGAAAAGAGGAAAGGCCGGTTTCGGCTGCGACGGTAAGATCGAATGGCGAGCCTGAAGGAACTGCGCAATCGCATCGCCTCGGTGAAGGCGACGCAGAAGATCACCAAGGCGATGCAGATGGTCGCCGCGGCGAAGCTGCGCCGCGCGCAGGCCGCCGCCGAAGCCGCGCGGCCTTATGCCGAGCGGATGGAGCAGCTGCTCGGCAACATCGCGGCGAGCGTCACGCCGACGCCGGAATCGCCGAAGCTCCTGGTGGGCACCGGCAAGAGCGACGTGCATCTCCTGCTCGTCTGCACCGCCGAGCGCGGGCTTTGCGGCGCATTCAATTCGCAGATCGTGCGGCTCGCCCGCGAGCGGGCGACTGCGCTGCAGGCCGAGGGCAAGACGGTCAAGTTCCTGTGCGTCGGCCGCAAGGGCTTCGAGCAACTGCGGCGCCAGTTCGAGAAGCAGATTCTCGAAGTCGTGGACCTGCGCGGCGCGCGCGCGATCGGGTACGAGCACGCGGCCGATATCGCGAAGAAGGTCGTCGCGCGGTTCGACGCCGGCGAGTTCGACATCTGCACGCTGTTCTATTCGCGCTTCAAGTCGGTGATCGCGCAAATCCCGACCGCGCAGCAGGTCATCCCGCCGGTGTTCGAGGAGAAGGACACGGGCAGCGTCGGCGCGGTCTATGAATACGAGCCGGACGAGGAGGAAATCCTCGGCGAGCTGCTGCCGCGCAACCTCGCGACGCAGGTTTTCCGGGCGCTTCTGGAAAATGCGGCGAGCGAGCAGGGCGCGCGCATGACCGCGATGGACAACGCCACGCGCAACGCGGGCGACATGATCCGCAGACAAACAATCGTTTACAACCGCACCCGCCAGGCGATGATCACCAAGGAACTGATCGAGATCATCTCCGGCGCGGAAGCGCTCTAATCGGGCACGAGGACTGAGATGGCTGTAGCAAACAAGGTCGGACACATCACGCAGGTGATCGGCGCCGTTGTCGACGTGCAGTTCGAAGGCGGGCTGCCGGAGATTCTGAACGCGCTGGAAACCAAGAACCAGGACCAGCGGCTGGTGCTGGAGGTCGCGCAGCATCTCGGCGAGTCGACCGTGCGAACGATCGCGATGGACTCGACGGAAGGTCTCGTGCGCGGGCAGGAAGTGACCGACAGCGGCCAGCCGATCGCGGTGCCGGTCGGCGAGGGCACGCTCGGCCGCATCATCAATGTCGTCGGCGAGCCGGTGGATGAAGGCGGCCCGGTCAAGGCGGCGGCGAAGCGCCCGATTCACGCGCCGGCGCCGGCCTATACGGATCAATCCACCGAAGCGGAAATTCTCGTCACCGGCATCAAGGTCGTGGACCTGCTCGCGCCCTATGCCAAGGGCGGCAAGATCGGCCTGTTCGGCGGTGCGGGCGTCGGCAAGACCGTGCTCATTCAGGAGCTCATCAACAACGTCGCGAAGGCGCACGGCGGCTATTCGGTGTTCGCCGGCGTCGGCGAGCGCACGCGCGAAGGCAATGACCTTTATCACGAGTTCATCGAGTCGGGCGTGAACAAGAAGGGCGGCGGCGAAGGTTCCAAGTGCGCCCTCGTGTACGGCCAGATGAACGAGCCGCCGGGGGCGCGCGCGCGCGTCGGCCTCACCGGCCTCACGGTCGCCGAGTATTTCCGCGACCAGGGACAGGACGTACTGTTCTTCGTCGACAACATCTTCCGCTTCACGCAGGCGGGCTCGGAAGTGTCCGCGCTCCTGGGCCGCATTCCTTCGGCGGTGGGCTATCAGCCGACGCTCGCCACCGACATGGGCGCGCTGCAGGAGCGCATCACCACCACGCAGAAGGGCTCGATCACTTCGGTGCAGGCCATTTACGTGCCGGCCGACGACCTGACCGACCCGGCGCCCGCGACCTCGTTTGCGCACCTGGACGCGACCACCGTGCTGTCGCGTGGCATCGCCGAGAAGGGCATTTATCCGGCGGTCGATCCGCTCGACTCCACCTCGCGCATGCTGACGCCGCTCGTCGTCGGTGAGGAGCACTATGGGGTCGCGCGGCAGGTGCAGCAGATTCTCCAGCGCTACAAGGCGCTGCAGGACATCATCGCCATTCTCGGCATGGACGAGCTCTCGGAAGAGGACAAGCTCGCGGTCGCCCGCGCCCGCAAGATCGAGCGCTTCCTCTCGCAGCCCTTCCATGTGGCGGAAGTCTTCACCGGCTCGCCCGGCAAGTTCGTGGAACTCGCCGACACCATCAAGGGCTTCAAGGGCTTGTGCGAAGGCAAGTATGACCACCTGCCCGAGGCGGCCTTCTATATGGTAGGAACGATCGAAGAAGCCGTGGAGAAGGGCAAGAAGCTCGCGGCAGAGGCGGCGTAGGCATAGGGCACATAGGCAAATGCAAATTCTCGGCCGACAACGGAATGCCATGCTGGCCTTTCTCGTCGTCGGCCTCCTGATCGGCGCGCTCGCCGGCTATCTGACGCGGCCGGAAACGGCCGAGATCAAGATCGGGCCGGTGCAGATCGAGGTGACGGGGAAAGGCATCGCGCGCGACCGCGGCGGCGAACTTACGTCGAGCCAGGTGCAGCACATCGCGCTGATCACGCTGATCGGCGGCGTCATCGGACTGGGGTTCGGGTACGCGGTCGATCGCGGCAGGTTCAGGGTTTGAACGGCGGTAGGGAATGGCAAGCTTTTCATTCGAACTCGTTTCGCCCACGCGCCTCGTGTTCTCGGGCGAGGTGGAGCAGGTGGACGTGCCGGGCGCCGAGGGCGACTTCGGCGTGCTCGCGAATCACGCGCCATTCATCACGCCGCTCCGGCCGGGTGTGCTCACCGTGCGCAACGGCAGCGAGACGAAGAAGCTGTTCGTGAAGAATGGCTTCGCCGAGGTGAACCAGAAGGGGTTGACGGTGCTCGCCGAAACCGCCGTGCCGGTCGAGGAGATCGAGCGCGACGCGTTCGCGACGGCGATCAAGGAAGCCGAGCAGGCGGTCACCGAGGCGAAGGACGAGGCCGAGCGCTGGCAGGCGGTTGCGGCGCTCGAGCAACTGAAGGCCGCGGCGGCGCAGGTCGGCGCCGGCAGCGTGGCGGCGCACTGACGATCCAGGAATGAAAACCAAAGAGCCCCGGCAGATTTGCCGGGGCTCTTTGGTTTTTTGCTGGCATGTCAGCGCGTCGGGACGGGCGCTTTCTCCGTTGCGCCTTCGATCGTCGCGTGCAGGTGCGCGACGAGCTGCTCGTCGAGATTGAGCCGTGCCGCCAGCATGCTGAGATATCCGCGCTCGGCGGGGTTGTCGACGTCGATGGCAAGCAGCGACGCAGCATAGATTTCCGCGGCTTCCTCGGGCGAACGCGCGGCGCTGGCCACGGCATCGACGTCCAGCGGGCGACGCAACTCGTCGATCACGAAGGCCTTGTCGTCGGCATCGAAATTGAGCTTGTCCATTTGCGCGAAGATGTTGGCCTGTTCCGTGCCATCGACATGGCCGTCGGCCTTGGCGGCCGAAATCATGGCGCGCAGGAGGTTGCGGCCAAGCGTTTGTTGGTCGGACGCATTGGCTGGATTGAAGGGCGTGCCTTGCGGCGCGGGCAGGGCCGGCACGCTCGCTGCGGCGGTTGCGGAAGCCGCGGGTGATTTGCCCGTCTGGTAGTTGCGGTAGGCATGGTAGGCGAGGGCGCCGAGGGCAGCCATGCCTCCGTAGGTCGCGACATTGCCGGCGATCTTGCGGGCCGACTTCGAGCCGAGCAGCAACGCGACGAGTCCGCCTGCGACCGCGCCGCCGCCGATGCCGCCAAGATTGCCCTGGAGGAGTCCGCCCGCGTTGCGGGCGAGGTGCCGAGCTGGTTCTGGCCCGACTGGCCGGGCTGCTGGCTGAACGCGCCGGGTTCCTGTCCGCCAAGGAACTGATCCAGCAAACGCTTCGTGTCGAGCATTGATTCCGCCTCTGATTGGTAAACCGCAGGCGGGATTTAGGATGAAAACGCGGCGGAAGCCGTGCCGGCGGTGCGGCGCGGTGTCCAATTCACGCGAAATGCGCGAACTCGCGGATCACTTTTTCGTAGACCTCACGCTTGAACGGGACGACGAGTTCGGGCAGCCGTTCCAGCTTCTCCCAACGCCATTCGGCGAATTCCGGCTCGTGGCCGCCGGCTGGATGCAGCACGTCGATCTCCGACTCCTCGCCGATGAAACGCAGCGCATACCATTTCTGCGTCTGGCCGCGGAACTTTCCCTTCCATGCCTGGCCGACCATGTTGCGCGGAATGTCGTAGGAGAGCCACTCCTTCGATTCGGCGAGCTTTTCGACCGAGGTGATGTTGGTCTCCTCGTAGAGTTCGCGCAGCGCCGCGGGCCAGGGATCCTCGTCGCCGTCGACGCCGCCCTGCGGCATCTGCCAGGCATGTGCTTCGTCCACGTGCTCCGGCCCCTCGGTGCGGCGGCCGATGAACACGAGGCCCTTCGGGTTGAACAGCATGACGCCGACGCAGGGGCGATAGGGAAGATTTTCGTACTTGGCCATATTGGATGTCTTTGCGAAGGAGCGCCGGCAGCGTCAGCTCTGCTTAGACCGCACGACCAGCGTGCTCAAGGGGACGATGCGCACGCCGCGGCCCTCGGCGGCCCTCGCCCAGCGCGCGATCCGCTCGATCGTGACCGGCAGGACGCCCGCGCTGCCGATGGCGATTCCCTTGTCGGTGGCTGTCCGCTCGAGCTGTTCGAGTGCCGCGTCGATGTCGGCCCAGTTCGGCTTGGCGTCAATGACGATATCGGCCTTGAGATAGGCGCTCTTGGTTTCGGCGGCGGCCTTTGCGGTGATGCTACGCGACGACTTGCCGTCATCGAAATAGAGCAATCCGCGTGCGGCAATCTCGGCAATGACGGGGCGGAACGCGTCCGCATTGGCGGTGAAGCGGGCGCCCATGAAGTTGGTCACGCCGACATAGCCTTGCGTGCGGCTCAGGAACCAGTACAGGCGGTCGAGGTTCTCCGCCGGCCGCAGGCTCGAAAGCAGCGTCTGCGGCCCGGGATCGTTGTCGGGATAGTCGAACGGCTCCATGGGCAGTTGCAGCAGCACTTCGAAGCCGGCGTCGCGCGCCCGTGCGGTCCAGCGCGGCAGTTCGGCGCTGTAGGGCACGAATGCGAGGGTGGCTCCCTTCGGCAATTTGGTGACGGCCTCGCCGGTCGCGGTGGCGCTGACGCCGAGGCCGCCGACGACGATCACGATCTGCGGACCCTTGCGGTCCGCCGCGCCGGGGTCGGCGCGGGAATAGGCTTCCAGCGGCCGGGTGCCATCGTCGGCGATCCGTGGGATTGCGCCATGACGGGAAATTTCGGTCAAGCGTGCGTCGATCGACGAGCCGGCGCCGGCCATTTCGTCTCTGTCGGCATCGTCAGCGCCGGGGCGTACGGCGACCTCGGTGCGCGCTCCGCTCTTGCCGTCGATGACGGTGACGATCTGGCTGCCGGAACTGGCTTGCTTCTGCGGCTTTTCCACGCTCGCGCCGCCGTCCGCCGGGAGCATGGTGGCCGGGTCTTCAATGGCGGCGCGCGCGCTCGGCTCGCCGCCGAGCGGGGCGTCCACGATCGCCACCCATGCGAGCGCGGCCAGGATCGCCGCCGCGCAAGCGCCGGAAACGGCCAGCAATAACGGCAATATCCAGCGGCCCGACGGACCTCCGGATCGTTTCAGGCCCAGTGGCTTGGAGAGGTCGTCGGGCGCCACAATGCGATCCCTGTGCGAATCGCGGCCAGTCTATCATGCAGATGCAAGTAAAAACCCCGCCCGGGCGTACCGGGCGGGGTTTGGTCTGGCTGTGCGGCGCCGGCTATCAGTTCGGGACCGGCATCTTCGGATTGGGCGGGAAGGCCGAATGCTTCTGCGTGCCGCGCAGGAGGTCGAGCGCGAGGTGCAGCTGCTTGTCGTCCTTTGCCTCCGGCGGGACATAGGCCGGGGACCCACCCTGCTCCTCTTCCTTGTCGCCGGCCGACAGGTGGCCGCGCAAGGAAGACTCGCCGCGGGTCTCGATCTTGCCCTTCAGTTCTTCCGGCAGATCCTGGATCAGCTCGATGTCGGGCGCGATGCCCTTCGCCTGAATCGAGCGTCCGGACGGCGTGTAGTAGCGCGCGGTCGTGAGCTTCAACGCGCCGAAGGAGCTCACTGGAATCACCGTTTGCACCGAGCCCTTGCCGAACGAGCGGCTGCCAAGCAGCGTCGCGCGCTTGTGATCCTGCAGGGCACCGGCGACGATTTCCGATGCCGATGCGGAGCCGCCGTTGATGAGCACGATCAACGGCTTTCCGTTGGTGAGGTCGCCGGGCCGCGCGTTGAAGCGCTGCGTGTCGTCGGCGTTGCGGCCGCGGGTGGAGACGATCTCGCCGCGCTCCAGGAACGAGTCGGTCACGGAGATCGCCTGATCGAGCAGGCCGCCGCCGTTGTTGCGCAGGTCGATGATGTAGCCCTTGAGCTTGTCGGCAGGGATCTGCTTGTTGATGTCCGCGATGCCCGTACGCAATTGTTCGATCGTGCGCTCGCCCTGGAAGCTCGTGATGCGGACATAGCCGATATCTTCACCTTCCACGCGGGTGCGCACGTTGCGGATGGAAATGATCTCGCGGACGATCGTCACCTCAACCGGCTTCTCGACGCCCTTGCGGTCGATCTTCAGCCGGATCGACGAATTCACCGGCCCGCGCATCTTGTCGACGGCCTGCTCGAGGGTGAGGCCCTTGACCGGCTCGTCGTCGAGATGGGTGATGAGATCGTTCGGTTGAATGCCCGCGCGGTAAGCCGGCGTGCCGTCCATCGGCGACACGACCTTCACCAGGCCGTTCTCCATCGTGACTTCGATCCCGAGTCCGCCGAACTCGCCGCGGGTCTGGGTCTGCATGTCACGGAAATTCTTGATGTCGAGGAACGCCGAGTGCGGATCGAGCGATTGCAGCATCCCGTTGATGGCCGCCTCGATCATTTTCCCTTCGTCGGGTTTCTCGACGTATTGCGCGCGCACATGCTCGAACACGTCGCCGAACAAATTGAGCTGGCGATAAACGTCGGAGCTTGCCGCGTTCGCCGACGCATTGACCAGCATGCGAGGCTGAATCGCAAGCACGGCGACGAATGCGCCGGCGGCCACGCCCATCAGAAACAACGATGTTCTCTTCATCATCCGCGCGCCTTTTCGCTGTCGGTCTCTGCCCACCAGGGCGTTGGATCAATCGGGTTCCCGTCTTTGCGGAACTCGACATAAAGCGTTGGCTTTGAGGCACTTACCTCCGTTCCGGAGGCCGCCTTCGGCCCGCTTCCCATCACCGCCACGGGTTCCCCGGTGAGCACGAATTGCCCGAGCTCGACGGTGATCTGTTCCATGCCTGCCAATAAAACATGATATCCGCCGCCGGCATTGATGATCAATAGCCGGCCGTAGGAGCGGAATAGACCAGCGTAAACGACCCAGCCGTCGCAGGGCGCAGTGACCTGCGCTCCGGCGCGGGTTGCGACCTGAATGCCCTTCTCGTTGCCGCCGGCGCCGTCGGGCGCGCCGAAGTCACGAATGCGTGTTCCCGTGACGGGCAGCGGGAGCCGCCCCTTGGCTTGTGCAAACGGTAATGCCGGCGCGATTCGCGCCGGATCGCTCAAGGCGGCGACGGCCTTCTTCGACTCCGCTTCCCGGCGCGCGGCTTCGGCGGCTTTGGCCGCGCTCTCGATTTCCTTCTCGATGCGCGCGACGAGTTCGGAAACGGTCTCGACCTGTTTGGCGAGCGCCTGCGAGCGCGTGCGCTCCGCTGCGAGCGATTTCTCCGTGTCCGCCTGCTGGCGCTGACGTTCCTCCACGAGCGCGGCGAGGCGCGTGCGTTCGAGATCCAACCCGGCATGGTCCTCGGCGAGCGCGGATTTCTCGGCCATGATCTCCTGACGCACGCGCGCGAGTTCCTTCAGATCGGCAACGAGCGTTTCGGCCTCGTCGCGAAGCTCGGGCACGACGGCGCTCAACAGCATGGCCGAACGGACGGAGGCGAGCGCGTCTTCCGGCTTCAGGACGATGGCGGGCGCCGGCTGCCGCGACAGGCGTGCGACGGCCGCCAGCACTTCGGCGAGCACGGCGCGGCGCGAATCCAGCGAATTGCGGATGCTCTCCTCGCGTGCATTGAGCGGCGGAATCCGTGCTTCCGCCGCGCTCAGGCGGCCCTCGATCGCCTTGATGCGGGTGGCGGTGTCGACGAGCGCCTGCGAAAGCTTATTTCGGTCGTTCTTGAGAATTTCGATCTCGGCCCTGAGCTTGGCCTCGGCCGCCTTGCGGCGCTCGAGATCGCTGCGGAGGATTTCGAGCTCGCGCTCGCGTTCGACCTTCTCGACTTCACGGGCGCTTTGCGGCGGCTCCTGCGCGTGCAGGACCGTGGGCGCAAGCGGCGCGAGCGCGACAGCCAAAGCCAACGTTCCGCCTCGGCCAAATTTGGCCGTCCGGAATCCGCGTTTTTCGCGGCAAACTCTGGTTTCAGGCGCGGTGATAGGGGTGACCCGACAGAATGGTGATGGCGCGGTAAATCTGTTCAGCCAGCAGAATACGAACAATCTGGTGCGGAAAGGTGGCGGCGCCATAGGAAATTGCAAGGTCCGCCCCGGTTCGGAGGGAACCGGTTAACCCGTCGGCGCCGCCGATCAGGAATGCGACCAAAGGCGTACCCCGATCGCGGAAGGCGGCGAGCTTCGTCGCGAACTCCTCGCTTGAGAGGGTCCGTCCGCACGAATCGAGAACGATGCGCTGCGCTCCCTTGGGAACCGCAGCTTCGAGCTTGGCGCTTTCTTCGGCGATTCGGTCGTCCGCCCGCCGGGCGGCGCTTTCGGCAATTTCCGTCATTTCCAGTGGCGCCAGGTTCACCGCCCGGCCTGCCGCATTGGCGCGCTCGACATAGCGGCCGAGCAATTCGCGTTCGGGGCCGGCCTTCAACCGGCCAACCGCCGCGATCAGCAGCCGCATTGTCCCTTCGCCGTCCCGCTCGACCGCTCAGTCCGCGGCCGGTCGTGCGTGCGCCCACATCTTCTCGAGATTGTAGAAGGCGCGGACTTCCGGCCGGAAGACATGGACGATCACGTCGCCCGCGTCGATCACGACCCAGTCACAGTGCGGCATCCCTTCGGCGCGGATGCCGGGGACACCGGCATCGTCGAGCGCCTCGATCAACCGTTCGGAGATCGCCGCGACATGGCGATTGGACCCGCCGGAGGTGATCACCATGTGATCCGCCAGCGTGGTCTTCCCTTTCAGATCGATCGTTGTGGTGTCTGCCGCCTTGCTGTCGTCGAGGCGGGCGAGGATCAGGGCGAGCGTTTCGTCGGGGCTTGGACGTCCCCGGGAAACGGGGGCGGGCCGCTTGCGGGCCGCTACGTTCAACGTGGGAGACAGGGCTTCTAGCCTCTCGTGCTGGTTACGCCTGGACGTTCGCGACTCAGCAGCGCCGCGGCGTCTCGTGAAAGATATCGGCTTGCGCTTAACGGATTCAACCCTCGACGGGAGAACGTATTGCGGAAAGTCTTAATGCGGTCGAAGACTGCGGCGACTTCAGGCCGTGCAGGAACACCCAGGCGGGGGGCTCCTGCAGCGGCAGAACGGTGGCATCGCGCTCGGAAATACGGGCCGGGCCAAGCGCCCGGGCGGCCGGCGAGGCCACGGCTTTCGCCGTCCAACCGTCGCGGTCGATCACCGCGATGGGAATGAGCCCGGCGAGGGCGCGCCAGCGTTTCCAGCGATGGAACTCGGCGAGGATGTCCGCGCCGATCACCAACACAAAGTGCACCGAAGGAAAGCATGCCTTGATCTGCGACACGGTGTCGTAGGTGAATCGCGTACCCAGGATACCCTCAATTCCTGTCACTTGGATGAAGGGGCTCGCCGCGACTTCCCGGGCCTTGGCGATGCGCGTTTCCAGCGGAGGCAGGCCGCGCGTGTCCTTGAGCGGATTGCCCGGACTCACCAGCCACCAGACGCGGTCGAGGCCGAGCCGTTTCCAGGCAAGGAGCGATGCCGCGCGGTGTGCGTCGTGGGCTGGATTGAAGCTGCCGCCGAACAGCCCGATCCGCATGCCGGGCGACGTGAGCGGAAATCTCACGGCCTGATCTGTCCCGACCCGCGCACGCGGTATTTGAACGAGGTGAGCTGCTCGACGCCGACCGGGCCGCGCGCATGCAGGCGGCCGGTGGCGATGCCGATCTCGGCGCCGAAGCCGAACTCGCCGCCGTCGGCGAACTGCGTCGAGGCGTTGTGGAGCACAATCGCCGAATCCACCTCGCGAAGGAATTTCTCCGCGGCCGCCTTGTCCTCGGTAAGGATGGAATCGGTGTGGTGCGTGCCGTAGCGCTCGATGTGATCGATCGCCGCCTGCACGCCGTCGACCACCTTCACGGAAAGGATGGCGTCGAGATATTCGGTCGACCAGTCCTGCTCGGTCGCGGGCACGACGCGCTTGTCGGCGGCGCGGGTCGCGTCGTCGCCGCGGATCTCGCAGCCGGCATCGATCAACATTTCCACGAGGGGTTTCAGGTGCGTCGAAGCCGCGGCGCGATCGACCAGCAGCGTCTCGGCCGCGCCGCAGACGCCGGAGCGGCGCATCTTGGCGTTCAGCACGATCTTCTTCGCGGCGTCGAGATCGGCCGGCGCATGCACATAGACGTGGCAGATGCCTTCGAGGTGCGCGAACACGGGCACGCGCGCCTCGGTCTCGACGCGGCCGACCAGCGCCTTGCCGCCGCGCGGCACGACCACGTCGATCATGCCGCCGAGACCGGAGAGCAATTCGCCGACAGCGGCGCGGTCGCGCGTCGGCACGAGCTGGATCGCGTCGGCGGGCAGTCTCTCGCTTTCGAGGCCCGCAACGAGCGCGCGATGGATCGCGCGCGAGGAATGGAAGCTCTCGGAGCCGCCGCGCAGGATCACGGCGTTGCCGGCTTTCACGCACAGTGCGCCCGCGTCGGCTGTCACATTGGGGCGGCTTTCATAAATCACGGCAATGACGCCGAGCGGCGTTCGCACGCGCTCGATCTTCAGGCCGTTCGGACGATCCCAGGATGCCATCACCGTGCCGACGGGATCGGGCAGGGCAGCCACCGTCTCCACGCCTTCGGCCATCGCTTCCACGCGTTTTGTGTCGAGCGACAGACGATCGCGGAACGCGGGCGTCAGCTTCTCCTTGTCGGCGGCCGCGATGTCCTCCGCGTTCGCCTGCAGGATCGCCGAAGCGCTGTCGCGGATCGCGCGTGCTGCGGCCTTGAGGGCCGCGGTCTTCTTCGCCGGATCGGCGAGCGCAAGCGCGCGCTCGGCCGCGCGCGCGCGGCGCCCCATCTCGGCCATCAGGGCCGGGACGGGCATCGACCCGGGATCAAAACCGGTATTCGAAGCGTTCTTCTTGGCGGCTTCCGCCATGGGCTTTCTCCGTGGGCGCCCTCATAGCATGGACGCCAAGCACCCCGCCAAGGGAGCCATTTGGCAGGTGAAATGAGGGGTAAAGGCAGGCGCCGTGAGCGAAATCCGGATCGGTACATCAGGCTGGCACTACGATTCCTGGCGCGGAAGGTTCTATCCGCGCGACGTGCCGAAGAAGCACCTGCTGCAATACTACGCCACCCAGTTCGATACGACGGAGCTGAATGCCCCTTTCTACCGCACGCCGACGCTTCAAGCCGTCGAAGGATGGCGGGATGTGACGCCACGGGGCTTCTGCTTCGCGTGGAAAGCGTCGCGTTTCATCACTCACTGGAAGCGGCTGAGCGGCAAGTCGAAGCGCAGCATCCGGCTTATTGAGACACGGCTGAAGAGGCTCCGGCCGAAGGCCGGACCCGTGCTTTTCCAGTTGCCGCCGCGCTTCAAGGCGGACCGCGAACGGCTCGCGCGCTTTCTCAAATTGCTGCCGAAGCGGCACCGCTACGTGTTCGAATTCCGCGACGCGAGCTGGTACGAGGCGCCGATCCTCGAGCTGCTGAAGGAGCGCAATGTCGCGCTCTGCATCTCCGATCACGAGGACGCGCCGGCTCCGTGGGAAGCGACGGCGCAACATGTGTATGTGCGCGGTCACGGGCCCACGGGCCGATACACCGGCAGCTACAGCGATGCGGCTCTGAAGGCCTGGGCGCGACGTATCCGGCGCTGGCGCAAGGAGGGCCGCGACGTCTATTGCTATTTTGACAACGATCAGAAGAGCGCAGCGCCGTTCGATGCGCAGCGCCTGATGAAGCTCCTGCGCGTCCGCGCCCGCACTCAGGGCGCGGCCGAAGCCAAATCGAAATCCGCGAGCACCAGATCGTCGCGGTGAACCATCTCGGTGCGGCCGCGATAGCCCAAAATCGTCTCGATGCGCTCGCTGTTCTGGCCGACCAGCCGTTCGGCGTCTTCCCTATCGTAAGCGACGAGCCCACGGCCGATCTCGGCGCCCTCCGGCCCGCGGATCAGCACGGCGTCGCCGCGGGCGAATCTGCCTTCGACCCGGACGACGCCCGCGGGCAGGAGGCTCTTGCCGCGGCGCAGCGCGGCAACCGCGCCCGCGTCGACGTGGATCGCGCCCTTGGGCTCCAAGCTGCCGCCGATCCATTTCTTGCGCGCGGTGACGGGATTGGCCGCGGTGAGGAACCACGTGCAGGCGCTGCCCTCGGCGATGGCTCGCAAAGGATGCAGCGTGTGGCCCGACGCGATCACCATATGCACGCCGGCGCTCGTCGCGATCTTTGCCGCTTCGATCTTGGTGCGCATGCCGCCACGAGACAGCTCGGAGCCGGCGCTGCCGGCCATGCACTCGATCTCGTAAGTCACGCGCGGTACGACGGGAACGAGCTTCGCGTCCTTCTTCTCGCCCGGGGGCGCGTCGTAAAGTCCATCAACGTCGGAGAGGAGCACGAGGAGATCGGCGCTTGCCATCGTGGCGACGCGAGCGCCGAGGCGGTCGTTGTCGCCATAGCGGATTTCGTTGGTGGCGACGGTGTCGTTCTCGTTGATGATGGGGACGGCGCCGAGCTCCAGCAATTTCGCGATCGTCGAGCGCGCATTGAGATAGCGGCGGCGCTCTTCGGTGTCGCCCAACGTCAGCAGCACCTGCGCGCCGGTGAGGCCGTGCTTTGCCAACGCGTCGAACCACACGCGGGCCAGCGCGATCTGGCCGACCGCGGCCGCGGCCTGGCTTTCCTCGAGCTTCAGCGCGCCGCGGGCGAGCTTCAGGATGTTGCGGCCCATGGCGATTGCGCCGGACGACACGACGAGAATCTCGACGCCGGCTTTCGCCCGTTCGGCGAGGTCCTCCGCCAGCGCATCGAGCCACGCACGACGCAATTCACCCCTGACGGAATCGACGAGGAGCGACGATCCTACCTTGACGACGATGCGCCGGAAGTCGGCGAGCTTGGGGGTTGCGGCTGACATGCGCTGCGTTGGGTTTCGGTGCAGGAGGGATAGGCGGGAATCGGGCGCGAGCCAAGCGGGTCGGCGGGGGATGGTATATGCGATGGGAAAGGGCCTCATCCTGGGGAGCGGGCCACCGATGTCGGGTTTACCCGACATCGGTGCTTAAACTGCGCAAGTCGGCTAAAGCCGACTTGCGTGGCTCGCGTCTCGAAGGATGAGGCCGAGTTAGATGCCGTGCGCTTGTAGCCAGGCTTCGAGCGCGGCCACCTGCCAGAGCTTGGAGTTGCCCTTGGGCGTCAGGTGCGCCTCAGGCTCGGCGAGCAGCCGATCCACGTAATTCTGCCGGAAGACGCCGCGCTCTCGTGCCTTGCCGCTTTCCAGCGTGTCGCGCACGAAGTCGAGATAGGGGCCGTGCAGGTATTTGAGGGCGGGGACCGGAAAGTAGCCCTTGGGGCGATCGATCACCTCGGCGGGGACGACCTTGCGAGCCGCCTCTTTCAGGACATGCTTGCCGCCGTTTCTTACCTTCAGATCGGCCGGGATGCGGGCGGCCAGTTCCACCACCTCGTGGTCGAGGAAGGGGACACGCGCTTCCAGCCCGTGCGCCATGGTCATGTTGTCGACGCGCTTCACCGGATCGTCGACCATCATGATCTTCTGGTCGAGCTCCAGCGTCTTGTCGATGGGCTTTGCCGCCGTCGACTGCTCGAAGAACGTCTCGATCAGCTCGCGGCTCGCGTTGCCGTTCATCAGTTCGGGAGCGACGACTTCGGCCATCTCCTCGTGATCGCGATCGAAATAGACCTCGGCGTACTGGCCGGCGGGATCGTTGGTGCGGAGCATCGCGGGATACCAGTGATAGCCGCCGAAAATTTCGTCGGCGCCCTGGCCGCTTTGGACGACCTTCACATGCCGCGAGACTTCCTCAGAGAGCAGATAAAAGGCGACCGTGTCGTGGCTGACCATCGGCTCACTCATGGCCTCGATCGCCTTCGGCAGTGCGTCGAGCATACGCGCGCTGTCGATGCGGATCTGCGTATGCTCCGTGCCGAAGCGTTCGGCAACGATGTCGGAATATTTGAACTCGTCGCCGTCGATGCCGCCGACGCTCTCGAAGCCGATGGAGAAGGTCTGCAGGTCCTTATGGCCGCTTTCGGCCAAGAGCGCCACGATCAATGAGCTATCAAGACCGCCGGAGAGCAGGACGCCCACGGGCACGTCGGCGATGCGGCGGCGCTCCACGGCGGCGCGCATCGCGTCGAGCACGGCGTCGCGCCAGTCCGCCTCGCTCATGGCGCGGTCCTCACAGCGTGGACCAATGGAGACATCCCAATAGGTCTCTTCGCGGCGGCGGCCGTCGGGCTCGATGGTCTGGATCGTCGCAGGCGGGAGCTTGCTCACGCCCTTGAGGATGGTGCGCGGCGCGGGTACGACTGCATGGAGCGAGAGATAATTGTGCAGGCCCACGGGATCGATGGCGGTGTCGATGCCGCCACCGGCGAGCAGGGCGGGCAGTGTCGATGCGAAGCGGAGCCCGCCCGGTGTCTCCGCAAGATAAAGCGGCTTGATACCGAGTCGGTCGCGGACGAGCGCGACGCGGCGGGTGTCGCGCTCCCAGACCGCGAACGCGAACATGCCGCGGAAGCGTTCGACGCAGCGCGGGCCCCACGCGTGATACGCCTTGAGGATCACCTCGGTGTCGCCGTCGGAGAAGAAGCGATAGCCCTTCGTCTGCAGTTCGCGGCGCAATTCGCGGAAATTGTAGATGCAGCCATTGAAGACAAGGGCGAGCCCGAGTTCGGGGTCGACCATGGGCTGCTCTGCCGTGGCATTCAGATCGAGAATGCTCAGGCGCCGGTGCGAGAGCGTGATGTTTGCCTGGGAGAAGAATCCGCCGCCGTCAGGGCCGCGCGATTCAAGCTGGTCGGCCATCTGTTGATGCGTTGCGAGGTCCGGATGGCCGTTATCGAATCGGACTTCGCCGCTTAAGCCACACATGACATAGGCGCGAGGGAACCCAACGATGGATTCCGAGGCGGGCTAATTTCCTTTCTGTTGCGTCCGGATTTCGGACCGTTTCCTACAGGGACAACCGAAATCGCGGGATTCGGTTCGATGTCGCGTCATATAGGCGCCGAATGTGGCGGTGCCGACTTATTCTGTTCGTGTTTTGATTTGCGGGAACCGCCGTCTTTACGGCTGCCAGGCGGTTTCGCGCTCGGTCTCGCGCACCTCTCGGAATTTTGAGATGAGTGTGAGCAGCGCGCGCAATGCATCCTGAACGCCTTCGCCGGAATGCGCGGACAGCAGCAATGGCTCCTTCTTGCACGCGCGTTGCAGCTTTTTCTTCTGATCGGCGATCACCTCCGGCGTCAGTGCGTCGATCTTCGACAGCGCGACGATCTCCGGCTTCTCCGCGAGGCCATGCCCATAGGCTTCGAGCTCGTGGCGCACGGTGCGCCAGGCTTCCGCCGGGTCTTCGGTCGTCGCATCGACGAGATGCAGGAGCGCGCCCGTGCGCTCGACGTGGCCGAGGAAGCGGTCGCCGAGCCCCGCGCCTTCGTGCGCGCCTTCGATCAGGCCGGGGATGTCGGCGAGCACGAACTCGCGGCCGTCGATGCGCACGACGCCGAGCTGCGGATGCAGCGTGGTGAAGGGATAGTCGGCGATCTTCGGCTTCGCAGCCGAAACCGCGGCAAGGAACGTGGACTTGCCGGCGTTGGGCAGGCCGACGAGGCCCGCGTCGGCGATCAGCTTCAGGCGCAGGCGGATCGTGCGCTCGATACCGGGCTGGCCCGGATTGGCGCGGCGCGGCGCGCGGTTGGTCGATGACTTGAAGTGCGCGTTGCCGAAGCCGCCGTTCCCGCCTTCGAGTAACACGACCTTTTGTCCGACCTCGGTGAGGTCGGCGAGGATGTCCTCGCCGTCCTCGTCGAGCACCTGCGTGCCGACCGGCACCTTGAGCACGACGTCCTTGCCGTTGGCGCCGGAGCGGTTCTTGCCCATGCCCTGGCCGCCGTTCTTCGCCTTGAAGTGCTGCTGGTAGCGATAGTCGATGAGCGTGTTGAGCCCGTCGACGCACTCGACGATCACATCCCCGCCGCGGCCGCCGTCACCGCCGTCCGGCCCGCCGAACTCGATGAATTTCTCGCGGCGGAACGAGACCGCGCCCGCGCCGCCGTCGCCGGAGCGGACATAGACCTTCGCCTCGTCGAGAAATTTCATGAGTTCATTCTACCGTCTGTTCCGCTCAGATCGAATTACTTCGTCATGCGCGGGCTTGTCCCGCGCATCCACGTCTTAGCAACGGTCCAAGGGAGATAGGCGTGGATGGCCCCCGAACTCGGCTTTAGCCGAGTTCGGCAATTTAGAATGAGCGAGCCGGGTCCAACCGGCTCGCGGACAAGCCCGGCCATGACGCCGAGTGTGGTTCGACCGTATGAGCCAAAACATACATCAGGCCCTCACGACTTTCCTGCGTACCGGCAGCCGCGTCTTGCCCCAAGCGCGCAATGCGACCCAAGTGCGGCGGTCGAGCCGGAAACGGTCGGACGGCACCGACGCGCCGAGCGCACGCACACGGCACAAACCGGCGCCAGTCCACTGGAAGCCGCACTTCTCCAGCACGCGCCGCGACGGAATGTTGGTGACGCGGCAGGAGGCCGCGAGCGCCTCAAGCTCGGTCGCGGTGAAGGCATGGTCGATCATCGCGCGCACCGCCTCGGTGGCATAGCCGCGGCCCCAGAAGGGTTCGCCCGCCCAATAGCCGATTTCCGGGATGGTTTCACCCCGCCACTCGTAGCTGCACACGCCGACGAACGCGCCGCCTTTCCGTTCGAAGATGGCGAAGGTGACGCCCGGCTCCTGCGTCGGAAGCCCCGCGATCCATGCCTCGGCGTCGGCGACGCCATAGGGGTGGGGGATCGAGGTCGTCATCTCCGCGATCTTGCGGTTGTTGGCGAGCGCGGCGATCGCGGCCGCGTCCTCGAGCTGCGGCGCACGCAGCACGAGGCGCTCGGATTCCAGTGTGGGGACGAACAGATCGCCGGGCGGCGACTGACTATTCATCTGAACGGCGGTCATTGCGGGCTCCTCCAAACGCGAAGGGGAGACGACACCCGTCTCCCCTTTGATCTGGACCCGCTTCTTTTCGAAGGTCCCCCGGTTCGACGAGCGCCGGTGGGATCCTTCGCTGATCTCCACCGTTTACTTTGCCGTAGCCTCCTGCATCGGGACTACCGACACGGTGACGCGGTCTTTCGCATGGGCACGGAATTCCACGGCACCTTCCACGAGCGCGAAGAGGGTGTGGTCCTTGCCCATGCCCACGTTTGCGCCCGGATGCCATTTGGTGCCGCGCTGACGCACGATGATGTTGCCGGGGATGACCTGCTCCCCGCCAAAACACTTCACGCCGAGCCGGCGACCTGCCGAGTCGCGGCCGTTACGCGAAGATCCGCCTGCTTTCTTGTGCGCCATTTCGAACTCCGAATATCGTCAGTCTATACACCAGATTCGTGACGGGCTCATTCACTTCTTCTTACTTTTTCTTGCCCTTGGCCGAGGCTGTCTTGGCGCCGCTTTTTGCCGAAGTTTTTGTTTTGGTCTTGGCTGCCTTCGGTGCTGCTGCCTCTTCCTCGCCTTCGGCGGCCTTGGCTTCCGCCTTCGGCTTGGGCGCGGCCTTCGGCTTTGCCGTCAGCGACGGCTGCTTGCCATCGGTCAGGATCTCGGTGATCCGCACCACCGTGAACGTGTCGCGGTAGCCGCGCTTGCGCTTGGAGTTCTGCCGTCGGCGTTTCTTGAAGGCGATGACCGTGCGGCCACGGCCCGCGCGGACGACTTCGGCGGCGACAGTCGCGCCTTCGACCGTCGGCGCACCCACGACCGGGCTTTCGCCGCCCAGCATGAGGACCGGAAAGGTGACGATCTCGCCGGGCTTGGCGGCGAGCTTGCCCACATGGAGGACTTCGTCGGCGGCGACCCGAAATTGCTTCCCGCCCGTCTGAATGACCGCGAACATCTTGATTTTCCAAGGGTTTTGTAGGCGCCGGACGCCCAGCAACAAAGCGCGCGGGCCCTGAGACCCGCGCTTTTGCAGGGGTTATGGCCGCATGGCCGAAGCCTGTCAAGAAAAGGGCTCACGGCTTTATTGATCGGCGCGGCTGCGGGCAGGGAGCGGGGGCCGGTCCGCCAGTCGGACCGGGCGTTTGGTGGCCGGACGGTCCTCCCCTTAGGCTGGTCGCGCCTGAAAAACGAAGAAATCCATGAGGTGAGGAAATGCCGGTCATCGACGTCCATACCCACATGACCACGCGATCCTATATCGAGCTCCTGCGCACGCACGGGGCGCCCGAACTCGAATTGAAGAAGACCAAGGCGGGGCAGGACACCGTGTTCTATCGCGGCTCGCCGTTCTTCACGCTGTTCGAGCCGATGTGGGACTACGACCTTCGCATCCAGGATATGGACAAGGCGGGTGTGGACGTGGCGATCGTCTCGCTTACGTGTCCCAATGCTTATTGGGGCGGTCGTGAGATCAGCCTAAAGGCGGCGCAACTCGTGAACGATTCGATGGCAGAGCAGCAGCGTGCGCGGCCGGACCGCATCCGCTGGTTCGCGTCGCTGCCCTGGCAATACGCCGAAGACGCGACGGCGGAGCTTTCGCGCTGCCTCACGAACGGCGCGGTCGGCGTCATGGTGATCGCGAACATCGCGGGCGAGGATCTCACGAGCGCGAAGTTCGCGCCGGTCTGGAAGGCGATCGATCAGGCGGCGCTGCCGGTGCTGGTGCATCCCGGCGCTCCGGCGGGCGCCCAGGAAATGCACATGGACGAGTTCGGGCTCGTACCGCCGGTGGGGTTCATGTTCGACACGACGCTTGCGTTCGCGCGGATGATCTATTCCGGCTTCCTCGACACCTATCCGAATGTGAAGCTGATCGCCGCGCATGGGGGCGCGGCGCTGCCTTATCTCGCGGGCCGGCTCGACCGTTGCTGGGAGATGATTCCGGCATGCAGCGAGGTGATTAAGGAAAAGCCGAGTACGTATCTTCAGCGCATCTATTACGACACGGTGGTGTACGATCCGCGCGCGCTCGATCTCTGCATCGAAGCGGCGGGCGGCGCGGACAACGTGCTCTACGGCTCCGACTATCCGCACAATATCGGCGACATGGCGGGCTGCCTTGCGCGCGTGAACGCGCGGCCGGAAGCTGTGCGAATTGCCGGCAAGAACGCGGAGCGGATTTTTCGGCTCTAGTTTTCAGGCGAACGCGAGTCCACCCCGGCGCGCTCGCCGCGTGGCGGTGGCTCGTACCCGAAATAACGTCGCGCTGACGGCGTCAGGCCGCGCTGTCGAGCTCAATCAGGACGTCAATCTCTTCCGGTGCGTGCGGCGCGAGGCTCGTCCGGTTCTCGTCATGCCAGCTCGCCAGCTTGACGACCTTGCAGGTTTCGCGGCCGTTATCGGCGGCGCTGCCCGCGACTTCCACGATGTGAAGACCGTCAGGGTCGAGGAAGAAGGTATGTTCCCCGAATAATTGTTCCAACTGTGTGGCGGCGGGGTGATTGTCGGGGATCGGGCGCGCCGGGAACTGGCGGACCGTTTGCTCGATCTGTCCTGAGCTCAGCTTCATGACTTGCTCCTTTCTTCTCGATTTCGCTGCAGCGAAATCGTCGGAATGCGGAGCCTCCCACCCAGCGGTGGTGAAACGGCATGCTCGTACTGTCGCCCTCTCGAAGAACTCATCAGCCGTCAAAAGGATCAAGGGGTAGGCGGCGGTTGTGCAGGGAACCGGCGGGTGCGGACCGCACCAACGGCAGGCCGGGAAAGAAGACCCGCGCTAACCGTGGGGGAACTTCCAGGGCGCGCGATAGGGGCGGTTGAGCATCGCCGCCTGCTCCTGGTCGCCGAGGATTTGCTCGCGCTCCGGATCCCATCGGACCTTGCGGCCCGTGCGGATGGCGATGTTGCCGAGATGGCAGACTGTGGCGGAGCGATGTCCGTTCGCCACATCCCCGACGGGGAGATCGCGGCTTTTGATGCAATCGAGCCAGTTTTTGGGGTGGCTCGTGCCCTCGTCGAGATGAATGTTCCTCGTGAGGAGCGGTTGCAGCAGGATTTCGAGCGGGTCTGAGACGATCTTGCTCCGGTTGACGTAGATCGTGCCTTTCTCGCCTTCGAAGGTGATACCGTCAGGGTGCTGCTGTCCGCACAACATGGTGGTGCCGTTCGCGTATTTGTAAGTGATCTCGCAGAATTCCGGCACTTCGTACCACCTCTGCGGATGGTAGCGCGCGACGCCCTCCGCCGTGACCGGGCCGCTTTCGTCCATGCCGAGACTCCACTGGGCGATGTCCATGTGGTGCACGCCGAAATTCGTCACCTGACCGCCCGAGTAATCCCAGAAGAAGCGGAAATAGTAGTCGACGCGTTTCTTGTTGTACGGCTTCTCCGGGGCGGGTCCGAGCCACAGGTCGTAGTCGAGTTCTGCCGGCGGCTCGCTGTCGGGAACGGGATGACCCGCATAGTTCACCTTCGGGATGCCGACCCGGATGGTATGAACCTTTCCGATCCGGCCGGACCGCACCAGCTCGCGGGCGAGTCTGAACCGCGCATCGGATCGCTGCTGACAGCCGGTCTGCACGACGCGGTCGTAGCGGCGAGCAGCATGCAGCATCGCCTGGCCTTCGGCGATCGTCAGGCTGAGCGGCTTCTCGCAATAGACGTCCTTGCCGGCCGCGCAGGCGTCGATCGTGTTCAGTGCGTGCCAATGGTCCGGCGTGCTGACGACAACCGCATCGATGTCCTTGTTTTCGAGCAGCCTGCGGTAGTCCGTGTAGGCTGCGCATTTGCCGTTCGTGGCTTCCACCAACGCCTTCGCCTGTGCGAGGACGGTGCGGTCGACGTCGCAGACGGCGACAGCATGATTGATCAGCGCGTTCAGGCTGAACATGCCGCGAATGCCGACGCCGATGAAGCCGATGTTGATCCGGTCGCTTGCGGGCGGGACATCCTCGGCCCCGAGCGCGCGGGCGTTGATGAGGGTCGGGAAACCGATTCCGATCGTGGCGGCAGCGCCGATCCTCTTTAGCAAATCTCGCCGCGCGATCGGGTTCCTGGATGCCATATCCGTCCTCGCAGGTGGCGGACCGTTTCGCATGACCCCGACGAAAATGCGGCTGAATCGAATTTTTGCGTGCCGGAATCGTGTGAGCCGGCAGCTTGAAAATACGGTTCTGCCTGTTGTTCATGGCCGATCGCGCGTCGATTGCCCCGCGTGAGGCGCGACGAATTCAGGCGGGAAGCTTGTTGGCCGTTTCAGATCGACACAGGCGCTTGCCGGAAGGAGGCGGCTACGCCATTGCGGGGCGGGTTGCAGTCACGGAGAGGTGCGGAGGTGCCGGGATCGTTGACGCCGCCTTGCAGGCCGGCTTAGACAGGCGCCGGCAAGGCATCGCCAACGGCATTTCGCATCCTGGCCATCGTCGCGGAATGCCCTATGTTGCAATGGTTTGGAGAGGTGGCTGAGTGGTTGAAAGCACCGCACTCGAAATGCGGCATACGGGTAACCGTATCGAGGGTTCGAATCCCTCCCTCTCCGCCAGCAGCCGCAATACTTCCCCGGACCGGTTTCTCTCCCACGAGACTGAAACGTAGCGGTCACAGCTCCTGACCACGCTACCGGCGGCCGGCATCGCTCATCGGTTGGGTCGAGGTTCTTCCAGGGCTTGCTGCGGCGGATTCGTCCGAGCGATCGTTGTGCAGGCTTCGGAATCGCATTTCCGTTCGTGCGCAGTACGGACGGATTCCATCGCTGCGACTTCACTGATCCCCCGCCCTCAAACTCTTCAAAGTCGCAGCGAGAATCCCTAAAGTGCGCAGCGCTCGGCGAAGGCGAGCATGCCGTGATGTGGTGGACGACAAGCCGCCGTGCATCGGGAATGACAAGCGGGGAGTGACAGGCTGGCATGAGCGGTAAGCAGATCGGATTTGTGGACACGACGTTCCGCGATGGCTCGCAAAGCCTGTGGGCCATGGGGATGCGCAGCGGCATGATGGAGGCAATGGCGGAGGACCTTGATCAGGTCGGTTTCGACGTCATCGAGGTTCCCGGCAACTCGATTCATTTCAAGAAGCTGATCCGCGATCTCAAGGAAAACCCATGGGATCTGATGCGCATGCTGGCGAACAAGATGCCACGCACGCCGAAGAGCTGCATGGGCAGCAACTTCAATCTCAATCCGTTCGGAACGCCGACGCCGCCGGCGCTCGGCAAGCTGTTCTGGACGCTGCAGGCAGAGATCGGCGCCGTCAATCGGCTGCAACTGGTGTCAAACACGGCCGATCAAATCACTCGTACCTTTCCTACGTTCATTCCGTTTATCAGAGGGCTGGGCATAAAGGTCGCCTGCGCGCTGTCGTTCAGCATTTCGCCGCGCCATACCGACGAGAGTTACATCGAAAAGACCAAGGCGCTGGTCGCGCTGAATCCCGACGTCATCTATCTCAAGGATCAGGGCGGGCTGCTCACCGTTGACCGCATCCGCACGCTGATCCCCGCGATCGTCAACAGCGCCGCGGGCATTCCGTTCGAGCTGCATTCGCACTGCACGACCGGCCTTGCGCCGTCGGTCTATACCGAAGCGCTCAAGCTCGGCGTCACGGTGCTGCACACGGGCGTGCCGCCGCTCGCCGACGGCTCGGCGCAGCCGTCGGTGCTCAATATCGCGCACAATGCGCGAGTGCTCGGTTATACCCCCAAGGTGGACGAAGCATTGCTGCAGTCTCTCTCGGATCGCCTGTACGCGTTCGCGCAGCAGGACGGCATGCCGATCGGCCAGCCGTTGCCTTACGACTGCGCGCAGTACGTCCATCAAATTCCCGGCGGCGTGATCTCGAACCTGAAGTTCCAGTTGGCTGAGCTGCGCCTGCAGCATCGCCTGCAGGAAGTGATCGATGAATGCGTGACGATCCACCGCGAGTTCGGCTACCCGATCATGATCACGCCGTACTCGCAGTTCGTCAGCACGCAGGCGGCGCTCAATGTCGCGAGTGGAGAGCGCTACAAGGTGGTGATCGACGAACTCATCCGCTTCGCGCAGGGCGTCTTCGGCGAGGATTCCGGCTATCGGTGGATGGACAAGAATCTCAGGGACCGGCTGGTAAATAGCGCCCGTGCCAAAGAACTCGCCGTGCTCGATCAGCGGCCGCCCGACGACCGCTCGATCGAGGAACTGCGCGCAACGCTTGCGGGACCGGGCGTGTCGGATGAAGAGCTGCTGATGCGCACCATCATGCAGGGCACGCGCGAGGTCGATGCCATGCGCGCGGCCGGTGCGCCAAAGCGTTATTTCACGAGCAACATGCCGATCGTCACGCTGCTCGACCAGCTCAATAAGCAATCCAAGGTGCGCTATGTCAGCATCCAGCGCGGCAGCGACAACGTCGTGCTGCAGCGGCGTGATGCGGTACCGGCATCAATCCACTGACTTCATCAGAAAATAACACCGCAGGAAACGTCCATGAGCCAGACCCTCAGCTCGCTCAGCGAGGCCGACATCCGCCAGCTCACACAGTTGATCGACAGCCTCGAGCGTTCAGCCTTCGACTTCCTGCAGGTGCAGGTCGGCGATCTCAAGGTCACGATCGGCAAGGGAGATCCCGCCCCGCTTGCAGCGCCAGTGTCAGTGCCGGCGCCGTTGGCCGCGCCGATTGTTGATGCGCCAGCGGCCGCGCCGGTCGATGCCGCGCCGCCAACGCGGGCGGCGGCCTCGATACACACAACTGCTTCGAAGCCCGCCTCCGCGCCGGTCGCGGATGCCGGAACGGTCGATATCACCTCGCCTTTGCTTGGTGTGTTCTACGCGCAGGCCGAGCCAGGTGCGCCACCGTTCGTCACCGTCGGCACCGAGGTGAACGAGGACACCACCGTCGCGTTGGTCGAGGTCATGAAGACGTTCAACGCAGTGCCAGCCGGGCTCCGGGGCACGATCGTCGAGGTCTGCGCGCAGAATGCGCAGCTTGTCGAATTCGGCCAGGTGCTGTTCCGACTGCGACCCGCGTAAGCCGCATTCCAATCCGTTGAAAGCTTCACCGTGACGTTGTCCCGGGTTCTGATCGCAAACCGCGGCGAGATCGCCGTGCGGTTGATCCGCGCTTGCCAGGATCTCGGCCTTGCCACCGTGGTCGCGGTGTCGGACGCGGATCGTGACAGCCTGCCGGCGCGGCTTGCCGATCGCGCGGTCTGCATCGGCCCGGCACGCTCGAGCGACAGCTACCTCAATCCGAAAGCCATCGTGGCGGCGGCACTCGGCACGCACTGCGACGCGGTGCACCCCGGCTACGGGTTTCTGGCGGAGTCGCCTTTGCTTGCCGACGCTTGTACAGCCACTGGGCTGACGTTCGTCGGGCCCCGCGCGGAGCACTTGTACAGCATGGGCAACAAAATCGAGGCGCGCAGGCTGGCGCACAGCCTCGGCGTGCCGACGCTGCCCGGGTCGGACAAAGTCCAGTCCGCCGCTGAAGCGATGGATGTCGCTGCGCGGGTCGGATTTCCCGTGATGATCAAGGCCGCCGCCGGCGGCGGCGGCCGTGGCATGAAAGTGATCACACGGGCCGAAGATCTGCCGCAGGCTATCGTGTCGGCTTCGGCCGAGGCCGGTGCCGCGTTCGGGGACGCGACGCTCTATCTCGAACACTACGTCGCCAACGCGCGCCACATCGAGGTCCAGGTGCTCGGCGATGGGGCCGGCCGCGTCATCCACCTTGGCGAGCGCGACTGTTCATTGCAGCGCCGCCACCAGAAACTGATTGAAGAGGCGCCGGCACCCGGCATTTCCGCCGCGCTGCGCGAGCGCATCCATGCCGCCGCTGTCAAACTCGTCAGCCATATGAACTATCTTAGCGCGGGCACCGTCGAATTTCTCTTCGATGGGGACGCCAACGAGTTTTATTTCCTCGAGATGAATACCCGGATCCAGGTCGAGCATCCGGTAACGGAGATGCTGACCGGGGTTGATCTCGTCGCGGAACAACTGCGCATCGCCGGCGGCGAGGGACTGCGCTTTTCCCAGCACGATATCGGCTTTCATGGCCATGTGGTCGAATGCCGGCTGACCGCCGAGCAACCCGAGCACGATTTTCGTCCCAATGCCGGAAAGATCACGCAATGGGATCCGCCGGCGGGTCCCCATATCCGCCTCGATACCCACTGCTATGCCGGCTACAGCGTGCCCATTTTCTATGATTCGCTGCTGGCGAAGCTGATTGTCCAGGGCGTCAACCGGCCGGATGCGCTTGCCCGGGCCAGCCGCGCGCTCCGTCGGTTCCGGGTTGGTGGCGTCGGCACCAATGCGGCATTCGCCGCCTTCGTGCTGGACAGTCCCGAGTTTTCGGAAGGAAAGCTCAACACGCGGCTCGCCGAGACGCTGATCGCGCGGTTTGTACGGCAGGAGGGTACGGCGCAGATGGGCGCGGATCGAATTTGATTCGCGGGAATGCATATCCCCACAATTTTACAAACGGCACCGCTTGCCAGCGGTCCATCCCCTCTGAAGGAGCCCTGCATTTTTGTCCTGATCCTAGGCCGTTCAGGCAGGGACGAGTTTGCAGGCGACCGCATCCCTCGCCACCTCGCAAGCTGCTCTCTCCATCGGAACCGCCGGTCAGCACGACCGGGGCTCGTGTTATTCTTCACCACATTCTCGACTCAACTGATTCGCGCCTTCGGCGCGGGGGTTGGGAGGCGACCTTGTCCAAACCAAGACCCGATTGCGTGTCTGAGCATTCGCCGTCGCGTCTGCCGCCGGACCTGCAGCTATCGACGGTCGGCGAGATCACGTCGTGGCTCGTCGGCCACACCGTGGAATCGGTCGAGCGCGAGCTGATCCTGCAAACGCTCGCGCATTGCGACGGCAATCGTTTCTGGGCCGCCAGCATTCTCGGAACTTCCGCTGAGGCGCTCGAGGAGAAGCTCCACGCCTACGCGAAGCAGGGCTTTACGATTCCCGAGCGGGGCGGCGAGTTGGCCGAAGAAGGCGAGGCCGAAGCCGACGCGGAAGACGAACTGAGCACAGAACCTGCGGTGGAAGCCGTGGATGGGCGGCCGCAAGCCACGGAACTACCGGGGCAATTTCAATCCGGCAGCAGGGGCGGCGCGCGGTGGGTTGCCGCGATTGCCGCTCTTGCTATCGCGTTGGGCGCTGCCGGCTTCCATATGGCTGGAGGCAGCGAGGCGATCGCCGCGCTCTTCGGCGCCGAGACCACAGTGCTCGTAGAGGCGCCCGCGCCTGAAAAGCCCCCATCCGAACCGCCGGCATTGCCGCGGCTTGTTTCTGCGACCGCACCCGAGGAACTGGCATTGCCGCCGGCAGCCGCGCCCGTTCAACCGTCTCCGATGGCTGCGCCTCCGAAGGAAGAACCGAAGGCGCTTCCGGCCGGGGGAGAAGAAGCACGCCAAGTGGAGGACGCGCCAAAAGCGGAGGAAGCGCCAGAAACGGAGAAAGCCCGAGAAGCGGAGGAGGTGCCAAAGGCAGAAGAAGCGCTGGATGCACAAGTTCCGGCAGAGGCCGAGCCTGATCCCATTGTTTCGGCGTCAATCCCGTTGGAGGCGGAAAACCCCGCGCCAAGCGGGCGCGAGCCGGTTGAAGCTGCGGACGCAGTCGTCGCCGCGATCATGGCGGCTGTCGAACCGGAAAGCGCGATCGCGATCGACGAGATTCCGCTCATCCTGCCGCCATCCGCGCCCTTGCCCTCGGCCCGGCCATCGCCGGAGCAGCCCGCGCGGCCGCGGGTGACGCGTAGAGCGCCAGCGGCACCAGCCAAGGAAGAGGAGAATCCGCTGCGGTCTCTGTTTTCGTTCGGAAACCGCGACCGTACGAACTGAAGCGGTCCGCTTTTATCGCTTGGCGGGGGCGCTTGGGCGCACGGTGCTGAAGAGCAGCGGGGCGGGATGCGTCTTCGACAGCAATTCGACCGCCACAGCGACCTTCTCACGCTGCCGACGCTTCGCATATTCGGCCAAGCGCCCATAGACAAGCGCAAGTTCCAGGGTCACGCGCTTTGCCTGTTGATCCTGCAGGGACTCCGCTAAGGACAGCGCTTCCTGCACCTGGCTGCGCCAGTGCTGTTCGTCGCCGACGACATCCATTTCACGCCTCGCCACATCTACGCACATCGTGCGTCTCGCCGATTCGCGCCGCAAGCGCCAGCGGAGCGCGGGTGCGAACCTGTGGATTAGCTGCGATGCATTGAACGAATAGTCGATTGCGCATACGCGCTTAGCGACAGGCGATACCGGAAAAACTTATGCACAGGGTACGCGGGTCTTGTCATGCGCGTGCATTCGCGCATGTGCGCGGGTCGCGTTCTCAAAAATGTGTTGAAAGAAATTTTTCGAGCGTGACGGGTTCGGCGTGCAACAGCGGCTCGTGCAGCGGCTTGTCGGGGAATTCGCTCGCCTCGAAGAACCATCTGGCGTGCGCGGGCAAGCCCCAAAGCTGTGAGCGGCGCGTGTCGGAAAGATCCCAGCGCAGCGGTGTGTGGTTCACGTCGATCGCTTGGTAGTGCGCGTTGAAAAGCTCGATCCGGTGTCCGTCCGGATCACGGAAATAGACGAACAGCGCATTGCCGATGCCGTGGCGGCCGGGGCCGCGCTCGAAATGCCTGCCGAAGCCGAGGCTGCCGGCGACGTCACAGACATGGATGATGTCGCGCGTCTCCGGCACGGCATAGGCGAAGTGGTGCAGCCGCGGACCTTTGCCATTGGAGAAGACGACGTCGTGCGGGTTGCCCTTGCGCTGCAGCCAGGCGCCCCAGATCTCGTCCTTGCCGTCGGTCGCCGTGTACTCGGTGAGGCGGAAGCCGAGCGCGAGGTAGAATTCCATCGCGCCCTGCACGTCGTGAGTGACAAGCTGGAAATGGTCGAGCCGCATGGGGCTCGCGCCCTTATAGAGCTCGAATTTCTGCAAGCTGGTGGGCAGGTCGTCCATCACCGCGCAGAGCTCGAGCGGTACGCCGACGTTGTCGTCGACGTGCAGCGTGCGGCCCTGGTGCGGAACTTCGGCCCAGTGCACGGGATGACCGAGGCGCGTGAAATAGGCTGCGGTCTTGTCGAGGTCTTCGTCCGTGAACACCCGCAACCCGATCCGCTCGCAAACCGGCGCTGCGTCCGTGCGGTGGAAAACAAGACTGTGGTGGGAGCGCTCCTCAATGCCGCGCAGATAGAGGGTGTCGCGATCCGCGCCGCTCAGGAGGAAGCCGAGCACGTCGCAATAGAAGGCGCGGGTGGCGCCGAGGTCGCGAGCGGTGAGCACCGCGTGGCTGGCGCGAGTGATGTTGAAGGGTGGGGTGACGGGCGAATTCGGGATCACGCCGCCTTGGTCTCCGGCCGGAGCTGCAGGAGCTTGATCGCGTTTTCCTTCATGATCAGCGGGCGGACCTCCGGCTTGATCGGCAGCTTCTCGAAATCGCCGATCCAGCGGTCTGGCGTGAGCGCCGGGTAGTCGGTGCCGAACAGCACTCGGTTCTTCAGCAGCGTGTTGGAATACTGGATGAGATTCTGCGGGAAGTATTTCGGCGACCAGCCGGAGAGGTCGATGTAGGTGTTCGGCTTGTGGGTCGCGACGGAGAGCGCCTCTTCCTGCCAGGGGAAGGAGGGATGCGCCATGACGATCCGCAGGTTCGGGAAGTCGGCGGCGACGTCGTCGAGGTACATCGGGTTCGAGTACTTGAGGCGAAGGCCAAAGCCGCCGGGCGCGCCGGCGCCGGCGCCGGTCTGGCCGGTGTGGAACAATGCGACCAGTCCGGCCGCCTCGATCACCTCATAGAGCGGGTAGGCGATCTTGTCGTTGGGGTAGAAGCCCTGCGTGGTCGGGTGGAACTTGAAGCCGAGGACGCCATAATCCTCGATCATGCGGACGGCCTCGCGCACGCCCATCTTGCCTTTGTGGGGATCGACGGAGGCGAAGGGGATCAGGACATCGGCGTGGTCGTGGGCGGTCTCGGCCACTTCCTCGTTGGCGACGCGGGTGATGCCCATCTCGCACTCGGAGTCGATCGTGAAGATGACGGCCGCCATCTTCCGCTCGCGATAATACTGGGCGACCTCAGCGATCGAGGGCCGGTGCATCTCCTTGAAATATTTCTCCATCGCCTGGTCGAAGGCGATGGCGCAGGGGTCGCGGGGCGCGCGGGAGGACACTTCGGCGTGGGTATGCACGTCGATGGCGACGATCTCGTCGAGATTCAGCCTGTGTTGATATTTCGCCATCATCCGCCCCGGTTTGTTAGGGATCAGGCGAGGTCATACTACATGCGGATTTAGGCGGGAACCTTGCCGTTCGTTCCGCGTCCGCATGTGACAAAAAAAGGAACCAACTCCCACCCAGGACATTATCCGAGCACATTCACGGCGGGATTGTGAGGATGGGAAGGTGAACGGAGCTGACCTGCGGGCCGTGGCAAGACGCTGCCGCGAGCTGTCCTATGAATGCCTCGATTTGACGGTGGCCGGGAAACTGCGCCGCCTCGGCGAGAACCTCGAGGCGAGGGCGATAGAGCTTGACGAAGCTCCGCGAGCCTCCAGGGTCGGCTCCAGATGGGCTGCGCTCCGCCGGTGGATGCGGCAGATTCGCCTGCCGTTCTGGGAACGGCTGCGCACCCACGGTGCCCATCATTGAGCGGCAGCAGCACCCGGCCCGGGACGGACGTTTTGATCTCCGTCAAGGAAACTCCACGCATAATGCGCCAATCTGTAAAAGCAAGGCGGGGGGTAGGGCCCCGTCCGGCAATCGCGGTCCCGGCCGAACGACAACTTCGCTCCGGCCGGGGCCGTCCTTAAGTCGGCTGCGCATTACCACGAATTAATCCGGCCCGCGGTCACTCGTGGGTGATCGGCGGGCTGCCGCCTTATTTTTCCTGGCCGTGAGTTCTATTTCTTTCTGAACGTTTCGCCGGGGTTCAGCGATGACACAGCAATATCAGGTTCGCTTCGTCCAGATTCCGCGGTGGCTCGCGCTCGTCGTCGGCGCGCTGTCGATCGCGTTTGCGATTGCGCTGTTCCTGCTGAGCGTAACGGTGTTCCTGCTCGTGCTGCCGGTGATTGTCGTGGCGGGCGCGCTCTATTACTTCTTCGGGCGGTTGCCGCGCGCCTTGCGCAAGGCGCGGCGCGAGGCAGACGCGCAGATCATCGAGGGTGAATACCGGGTCGTGCGGTCCGAACGGATCGAGCAGGACCGCTGACGCAGACTATTCGGCGCCGGGCGTCTGCTGCTCGCGCTTGTTCATCTCCGCGCGCTGGGCGGCGACCTCATCGAGGCGCCGGCGCAGTTCGGCATGACGGCCGATGAACTTATCGAAATCTTCTTTCCCGAGCGTCAGAAACAAGCAGTAGTCGATGGCGGTGACATCGGCGGTGCGGCGGCCGCCGGTAAGCAGCGCCATCTCGCCGAAGAAATCGCCCGGGCCGAGCTGGATCTTCTTGCCGCCGATCGCGACCTCGACGGCGCCGGACGAGATGAAGAACATCTCGTTGCCGACGTCGCCCGCCCGGATCACGCGCTCGCCGGGCGCCGCCGAGCGAGGCTTGAAGAGTGTCAGCAACTCGGCGCGCTGGTCGGCGCTGAGATCGCCGAACACCGGAAACTTGCTCATGAGCTGTGTCGGCTGCAGGCCGAGATTGGCGGCGGGCTCGGTTTGTCGGCGCAGGTCGGAGAGCGTGCGGTCAAGATGCGCCAGGCGCTCGCGCCGCGCCGGCTCGCCGCGGGCGATCAGGCCGAGCACTGCATTGATCCAGTCGGTCAGCGGTTTCACGGCGGCAAATGCCAGCGGGTTGAGCGTAATGGACAAGAGGGCGCCGGCGAGAATCAGGTCCTTGCCTTCGGATGGCAGCAGGCCGAGCGCGATGCCGAGCCCCGCCAGAATAAACGAAAACTCGCCGACCTGCGCGAGGCTCGCGGAAACCAGCGCCGCCGTGGAGATCGGATAGCCGAGCAGCAGCACGATCGCGAAGGCGACGAGCGACTTGCCGACCAGGATGATCAGCAGAACGGAGATCACCTCCAGCGGCTCGCGGATGACGACCGAGGGATCGAACAGCATGCCGACCGAGACGAAGAACAGAACGGCGAAGGCATTCTGCAGCGGCAGCGATTCTTCAGCGGCGCGATGGCTGAGCTCGGATTTCGCGAGCACGATGCCCGCACAAAAAGCGCCGAGCGCGAAGGAGACATCGAACAGCTTGGCCGAGCCGTAGGCGATGCCGAGCGCGATCGCGAGCACGGAGAGCGTGAAGAGCTCATGCGAGCCGGTGCGCGCCGCCTGGCTGAGCAGCCACGGCACGACGCGCGGTCCGATCATCAGGATGATCGCGCCGAAGACGCCGACCTTGCCGAGCGTGATGGCGATCGTGAGCAGGAGCTGTCCGTCGATGCCGCTGGCGCTGCCGTCGGGCGTCTTGCCGCCGAGAAGGCCCGCCAAGGCTGGCAACAGGACGAGCGTCAGGACCATCGCCAAGTCTTCAACGATCAGCCAGCCGACGGCGATGCGTCCGTTGGCCGTGCTGAGCACGTTGCGTTCGTCGAGCGCGCGCAGCAGCACGACGGTGCTCGCGACCGAAAGCGCAAGCCCGAGCACAAGGCCGCCGCCGAGCGTCCAGCCCCAGGCCATCGCAACACCGACACCAATCGCGGTGGCAATCACGATCTGGCCGACGGCGCCCGGGATGGCGATCCAGCGCACGGCCAAGAGATCGGCCGTCGAAAAGTGCAGACCGACGCCGAACATCAGGAGGATGACGCCGACTTCGGAAAGCTCGGTGGCGAGGTGGGCGTCGACGGCGGGGCCGGGCGTATAAGGGCCGACGATGATGCCGGCGACGAGATAGCCGACGAGCGGCGGCAGGCGCAGGCGGCTGGCAATGAAGCCGCATGCGAAGGCCAGGACCAGGCCGAGCACGATCGTGACCAGAAGCGGCGTTTCGTGCGGCATGGGTCTCCCGTTTCCTCGCCCGCGACCGGGGATCAATGCACGTTTCAGGCCATTTCCTCAACTCGATCCTGCGGGCCGTCGCCTTGACAGGGCGTGCCGAATGCCATCGATCTTGCGCCCGGGGTTGGTGCCATGCCCGTTCGCGCAAGGTTCATGTTCGTGTTGCTGGTGGGCGGCATCCTCGCCGCCGCCGTGGCGATCCGGCTGGCCGATCCGTTCGTCATTCAGGCGCTGCGCCTGATCGCGTTCGATACCTATCAGCGCCTGACCCCGCAGCATTACGATCCCGACGGCCCGGTCCGGGTGGTCGATATCGACGAAGCATCGCTCGCCAAGCTCGGCCAATGGCCGTGGCCGCGCACGGTCATGCGGGACCTCGTGAACCGGCTGGCCAGCCTCGGCGCCGCGGCAATCGCCTTCGACATCCAGTTCGCCGAAGCCGACCGGACTTCCCTCGAACAGATCGTGCGCCGTCTGCCGCAGGAGGAGGCGGGGCGGCTTGCGGACATGGTCGTCGGCGTTCCGACCCACGATGAATCGTTTGCAGCCGCGTTGAAGGGCGCGCCGAGCGTGCTCGCGACGGCGCTCTCCCCGAACGGGGTGTTCGCTTTCAAGCCGAAAGCGGGCTTCGCTATTGCCGGCGACGATCCGCGTCCATTCATTCCGAACTTTCGCGGCAGCGCGGGCAATCTTCCGCTGTTCGAGCAGGCGGCCACGGGCATCGGCTCGATCAACTGGATTCCGGACCGCGACCAGGTGTTGCGCCGGGTGGGGCTGCTCTATCGGGTTGGCGACACGTTCGTGCCGACGCTGTTCATGGAGGCGCTCCGCGTCGCGCAGGGGGCTTCGACCTATGTGTTGAAGTCCTCCAACGCGAGCGGAGAGACAGCATTCGGCCAGCACTCGGGGCTCAACCATGTCCGGGTCGGCGATTTCGAGATTCCGACGGACGCCGACGGCGCGATCTGGCTGAAATTCCGCCCCACCGCCCCGCAGACATTCATTTCCGCGGCCGATGTGCTCTCGGGCGCCGTGCCGCAAAGCGAGATCGAGGGGCGGATCGTCCTGATCGGATCGAGCGCGCCTGGCCTTCTCGACCTGCGTGCGACGCCGCTCGACGCCGCGGTGCCGGGCGTCGAAATCATCGCGCAGTCGATCGAGCATGTGGTCGCCGGGCGGTTCCTGACGCGCCCCGATTATGCGCTCGCGCTCGAGCAGGCGGTCATCGTCGTGTTCGGCGTTCTCATTGCGCTGGTGCTCGCGAAGGTCTCGGCGTGGGCTGCTGGCCTCGTTGGACTTTTTGCCATCTCCAGCCTGCTTGCTGGAGGCTGGCTCAGCTTCGCGCATCTCGGTCTCCTGCTCGATCCGGTTTATCCGGCGCTCGCATTGCTGCTGCTCACGGCGGTCGCGACCTTCTATGTCTACCGGCAGGTGGAGGTGCAGCGCGGCGAGGTGCGTCGCGCGTTCGGCCGCTACGTGTCGCCGGACGTCGTCAACGAACTGATTGCCAATCCCGACAAGCTCGAGCTCGGCGGCGAGATTCGCGACCTCACCCTTCTTTTCTGCGACGTGCGCAATTTCACGTCGATCTCGGAGCGGTTGAGCGCGACGGAGCTCACGCGCTTCATCAACGATCTGCTGACGCCGCTGAGCGACGTGATCCTTCGTCATCGCGGGACGATCGATAAGTATATGGGCGACGCGATCATGGCGTTCTGGAACGCGCCACTGGCGGTGCCCGAGCACGCGGCGGAAGCGTGCCGGTCCGCGATCGACATGGCGAAGCGAATGGAAGCGTTGAATGCGCAATGGCGCCAGGAAGCGGAAGCTGCGGGCCGTCCCTTTCAGGAAGTGCGGATCGGTATCGGCATCAATACGGGCGCGTGCTGCGTCGGCAATCTCGGATCGGTGCAGCGCTTCGACTATTCGGCGATCGGAGACGAAGTGAACGTCGCGTCGCGTTTCGAGGGCCTTGCCAAGGTCTATGGACTGACCGCGATCGTTGGCGAGCGGACGATCAAAGCCGCGCCGGAATTCCCGGCGCTCGAGCTCGACCTCGTGCGCGTGAAGGGGCGCGCGTCGCCGGTGCCGATCTATACCTTCGCCGATCTCCTTACGGACGATGCGGACAGCATCGCGCGGCTGCAGGATGCGCACACGGCGTTCCTTCGCGCGTATCGCGAAGGCCGTTGGGACGAGGCGGAGAAGGCGATCCGCGCGTGCCGTGCCTTCGGTGTGGCGGGGCTTACGTACTACTACGCGGTCTTCGAAAAGCGGATCGCGGCCTATCGCGCTCTTCCGCCGCCGGCGGACTGGGGCGGCGTGTTCACAGCGGAAGAAAAATAGTTGCGGCAGTTGTTCGAATGCGGATGATGGGAAAGCGGCCGCCGCACAGGTGAAGGAACCAATCTTGCTCTCTCAAGTTCAGCTCGTTCTTGCGGTACTCTTGATCCTGCAGATCAAGCATTTCGTGGCCGATTTCGTACTGCAGACGCCGTATCAGTTTCTCAACAAGGGAAAATACGGCCATCCCGGCGGGATCATCCACGCCGGCATTCACGCCATCGGCAGCCTCTTCGCTTTCCTGGTGATCACACCATCCCTGTTGCTCGGGCTTGCGATCTTCCTCGGCGAGTTTGTGGTGCATTACCACATCGACTGGCTGAAGGAGCGTACGGTCAAACGGCAGCAATGGGTGTTTCCGCAGGCCGAGTTCTGGTGGACGTTCGGCGCCGACCAGTTCCTGCATCAGCTCACGTATCTGGCGATGGCGGGCGCGCTCGCCTGGGGCGCCGGATTATAAATACAGCCGCGAGAAGCCGGCGGCGTCAGTGGCGCGACACCAGCATCAGGGTCGCGATGTGGTTGTCGTAGTCGCGCGTCGCGAGGTTTGAGTCGTTGCGCTCGAAGCGATAGTCGGCGCGCAGGTCGGTTTGATAGCCCATCACGTGATGGAAGATCACGGTCGCGCCGGGAACGATCGTCACGTCCCGGCGGTCAACGACTGTGCCCAGATCGAGATCGAAGGTCGGGTCATAGCTGCGACGGCTCACGGCGATGCTGCCGCCGACCGACACCTGCTCCAGCACGCGGCGATAGTATTCGACCTTGCCGCCATATTCGGTGAAGCGGCCAGGCTGCACCTGCTCGGACGGCGTGAGCAGCGAGAAGCCGGTGCCGCCGATGTCGCTCCAGCGGAACCAGGGCGTCACTATGAAGATGTCGCCGGGCCCGAGCACGTTCGGGAACGAGAACTTGCCGGTGATGTCGGCGAAGGCGCCTTCGTCGGAGGGGAAGAAGTCATTGTAAGCGCGATAGCCGCCGCGCGCCCGCACCGTATAGTAAGCGCCCTCGAGATAGCTCTCGAACGTGAGGTTCGCCGTCACCTCGTTGAAGAGGTGGCGATGATCGAAATAAGCGGTGCCGGCGCCCACCGCGGCGTGCATGGCGATCGTCGGCGTGATGTCGATCACCGGGCCGGTGTAGGCGCCCGCATAACCGAAGCTTAGGTCGCCGCTGTCGAAATAGATATCACCGAGCAACTGCACGAAGGTGCGCCAGCGGGAGGCGTCGCCGAACTTGCGCTCGTCGCGAACAGTCACGCGCGCGAGCACGAGGCCGTCGTCCTGCTCGCCGGTGTTGACCCGGTGCGGGTTCGATTCCCAACCAGCACCGAGCTCCGCGAGCACCTGCGTCGTGTCGGGCTGAAGCTTGCGCCGGATGCGTTGCAGCGCGCGATGCACGTCGGGATGATTGGGGTCGTTGACGAGCACGCGCTCATAGGCGGTAAGCGCCTTGCGCAATTCGCCGCGCTCTTCAGCCAATTGGGCGTAGCGGAAATTGAGCTCGGAATTGGTGGGGTTGCGCAGAATTTGCGCGTAGAGCTGCTTCAGCTCGTCGGCCTCCGCCGCCGACGCAAGCGAAGACAAGACCACCGCCAAGACGGCAAGCCGAAGCAACCGCGCCACCCGAACCCCCGTAAACGGCCGACCGCCGCCTAGACAGGCCACCATACTTTCCCGCCCGGTCGAAGCCAACCTGGTGACAGCGAAGGAAAAAATCCGATGCAACCGGGCCACACCCGCGGGAGAGGTAAAATTCCGACGTGAAATCCGGGGCTTACCGCCCCACGCGGACTGGTTGCCCGGCTGTACGTCGCGGCCGACCGGCACGGATGCTGTGTAAGTCGCGGCCGGCAGGGCGGAGGGACGCATGGGCGCTATTTCCCCGCCGGTTCTTTCTCGGGCGCGCCGTGTTGCAGCTCGGGCTTCGGCTCGGCGGTTGCCGCGTCGTCATCGGCGTCGTCCGCCTGGTCGTCGGGTGCGTCGCGGATGACGAAGCAGGCGTGATAGAGCTCGCGCGGAATGTCCTTGTTCACCGCGCAATCGTGGACCGGCTGCAGATCCTCTTCGACGCGGTAGTACATGTACGGTCCGATCAGGAACCGGCTCGCGCCGTCGGGTGACCCGCCGAAGCGATCGATCTTGCCTTCGAGGCTCGGATCGGCCTGGAGGATCGCCTGGCGCAACTCGTCGCCCTTTAGGAAATTGTCGGGCAACTGATCGAACGGGCCGTCGAAGTAATTGTTCACGCTGCTTCCGCCTTCGAAGACGCCGATCAGGATTTTCCGGTTGAGGCGGTGTTCATTATAGAACGCGAAGCCGGTGCGCCGCGCGATCAGGATGCGGTTGGTGATACGGGAGGGAAACAGCTCGTCGGCGACCTTGATCGTCTCGTCGAGAACGTAGTGGAAAATCTTGAGGCGCTTGTTGAAGACGAGGAAGAAGCGAATCCCGGACTCGTCGAACACGGGGCCGAGATACTGATCGTCGGGACCGAGCGCGGTCTTCGGCGGCGCAGCTTTCGATAGATCATTGAGCGCGAAGACGACGCTTTTTTTGCCGAGCGTCACGCGATAGACCAGCGGCTCCACTTTTTCGACGATGACGCCGTCCTCCTTGCCGAATACGCGGTAGTTCACGCCGTCGTCCTTCAGCCATTCGGTCAGCTCGACGAAATAGGCGAAGTGCAGCTTGCCCTCGTCGCGGTCCTTGGCGTCGAGGCGGATGTTGCCGGCGTAGCGCGTGCCGTTGTGATAGAAATAAAAATAGTAGTAGTTCTCGGTCGGATAGACGCGAACGCGATCGGGCAGGCTTTCCAGCACGAACGCGAGCGTCGCTTTCGGATCGTCGAGCGGCAACTCGGTTTCGCGCGAGACGTCCTCGATATATTGCTCGTTGGTATAGAGCCGCGGACGGTCCGCCGTGCCCGCGCTTGCCGCGCAGAGGCTTGCCGCGAGCCATACGATGAGCGTGACGCCAGTCCTGATCATGTTCGAACCATCCGATCGGCGGAGCGGCCGGCCGCGAGCGTGTCCGCTTGCTGCGCATTTCCCCGGCGACGGGCGGCCATCACCGCCGGGACGTCCGTGGTCGCCTGACTGCTATTTCCGTTCCTGCGCTTCCGACTTGGTGTTGTCGTGCCGCTGCGGTTTCTGGCTCTGCTGCACCCTCGGCTTCGGCGCCTGCTGAACTTTGGGCTGCTGTTGTACCTTGATCTGTGGTTGTTGTTGTGTCTTTGGCTGCTGCTGCACCTTCGGCGGCTGCTGAACCTTGATCTGCTGCTTCGGGCCGGTTTTCGGCGACTGGATCTGCGGCTTGATCTTCCCCGAAACGTTCGGCGCATGCACGGGTTCCTTCGGCGCAATCTTCCGCTTCTCGTCGGCTGCCGATTTGGCGAGTGTGTGAACGGGCTTGGGGGCCGGCTGCTTCACGTTCTTCTCGGCAGCACTTTTGGCGGGCACGTGCACGGGCTGCTTCGGCTGGATTTTCACCTTCTTCTGGTCGGCCGCCGACTTCGCGACGGTGTGGACGGGTTTTGGTGCCGGAAGCTTCACGTCCTTCTCGATCATGCTCAGTTGCGGCGTGTGCGTTGGCTTGGGGAGCGGCTGCTTCAGGCCCTTCTCGGCGGCGCTCTTGACGAGCGTGTGG